>Ga0210407_10000046_pt1 | contig 170998 bp, 141 predicted proteins | sample IncBWC27MmetaG_FD_150860 | JGI IMG/M metagenome (GOLD analysis project Ga0210407, IMG submission 150860) | Forest soil microbial communities from Barre Woods Harvard Forest LTER site, Petersham, Massachusetts, United States - Inc-BW-C-27-M | ecosystem: Environmental > Terrestrial > Soil >...
CGTGTACCAGTAGAAATCATCATAGATGGAATGATAGATCCCGCCTTCGTCTTCGCCGCCGTACGCGACATTCAAGGACGCAACCCCGAGATGGTCGAGAAATGCAGTGTAGTCGCTGCCCGATCCCAGCGCGCCAATGCGAAGATCAGTGCGGCCGCGGGCGTCTTTCCGGTCGTCCGGCCGTCCGCGCAATAAGCGGCCAGCCTGACTGCGTTTCCACACCGAAATGTTTTTCTCCGGATCGGTGACGTCGCGGGCCACGGTGTTGACAAATTTTTCGAGCGAGTGCGAGCCTTCAACCTCCAGGTAGCCGCGGCCGTTGCCATCGCTGTTGATATAAATGGCGGCGTGCTTTTTCAACTCATCGGCGTGATACTCCGCCCACTCGGTTGAGCCCAGCAGCATGGGCTCTTCGCCGTCCCACGCGCAATAAATAATGGTGCGCCTGGGCTTCCATCCCTGCTTGAGCAGTTCACCCAGCGCGCGGGCCTCTTCGAGCAACGCAATCTGTCCGGAGATGGGATCTTCCGCTCCGTTGACCCAGCCGTCATGATGGTTGCCGCGGACCACCCACTGGTCCGGCGCCTCCGAGCCGGGAATTTTCGCGATGACGTCATACACCGGCTTAATGTCCCAGTTCGACTGCACTTTGAGATGCACCCTGGCCGGACCCGGACCAACGTGATAAGGAATGGGCAGAGCGCCGCGAAAACTCTCCGGAGCCATCGGGCCTTTGATCGCCGCCAGCAACGGCCTGGCGTCGCCATAGGAAATGGGCAGCACCGGAATCTTGGTGATCGTGGGCGCGTCTTTGATCGCCAGCCGCTTCACGTCGCCTTTGGCTCCAACTCCCGGAGTGAGCGGATCGCCGGGATAGATCGGCATATCCAGCACGCTGCCGCGCTGCACGCCATTCTCGTTGCGCATGGGACCTTCCGGGAAGACCTCACCCTGGTAGTAGCCGTCGTCGCGTGGATCGGAATAGATGATGCAGCCGATGGCGCCGTGCTCGGCGGCGACCTTGGGCTTGATGCCGCGCCAGGAAGCGCCGTACCGCGCGATCACGATCTTTCCCTTTACGGAAACGCCCAGGCGGTCCAGTTCTTCATAGTCGCGCGGCAGACCGTAATTGACGTAAACCAGTTCGGCGGTAACGTCGCCGTCAATGGAATAGGCGTTGTAGCTGGGGAGCTGCTCGCTCTGCTGGTTTGACGTGGGGTCCTGGACGACGGCGGGTTCAAGTAACTTCGCCACATAGCGCGTTGGAGTAATCAACTCAACGACGCGTTCTTTCGGCGTGGGGAACAGGACATCAAAAGTTTCAATCTGCGCGTCCAGCCCCCAGGACTTGAATTGAGAGAGTATCCACTCGGCGTTCTGCTTGTCGTAAGGAGAGCCGACGTGGTGCGGACGCGCGCTCAGGCGCTGCATGGTGTCGCGCAGAATCCGGGGATCGGGAATGGCGCGGAATTTGTTTTCCCAGTCCCGCTCCGCCGGCGAACTGGCGGCGGTAAAGCCGAAGAGTATGCCGGGCTGGTCATCCTGGTTCGCGGCGGACAGCGGAGAAAGCGCGATTGAACTCAGTAGCAGAGTAAAGAAAACTCGTCTCATCATTAGGCTCCTGTGCGGCGTGCGCAGCAGCAGATTGTATATGAGACGACGTTCGCACAGGACGGAAGACCGGGAGTCTGCCGCAAAAGCAGGTTGCCTTAAGCCTTGACGACCCGCACTTCAAGGTATTGGGCCGAGACTGCACTTGTCTCGTTGTGCGCCTCATTGTGCTTCTTCCACAGATTCTCGAGGTCTGTGGCCAGCGCCTTCTGGCCCTGGGGATCAAGCCTGGAGAAAGCCGCTTGTGTAGGACCGAAATACTGCCGGTAGAGCTCGACTACTTCGTTCGGCGGAAATGGGTAATGAAACTTGCATGTCTGCACGAGGCAAGAGATGCTTGCAGTTCCCTTCGCAAACCGCTGCCGCACCGTTGTTTCATCACCCCAAAGCACGGGCGCGGGAATCCCTCCAGGAGGAGGGACGTGTTTGGCGCTGGTCGCGAACATCTGACCTACAAAACCGGTGGGCGTCCAGTTGGCCATCGCGACGAGCCCGCCGGGGCGGCAAACGCGCAGCAGTTCGGCTGCGGCGACCTCCGGCCGCGGCGCAAACATGGCGCCGAACATGGTCATCACAATATCGAATGACGCGTCCGGATAAGGAAGCTTCTCGGCGTCGCCTTCCTCAAATTTCGCCTGCAATTCCTCCCTCGCCGCGCGGTGGCGCGCCTGCTCCAGAAGGTTGGTAGCGATGTCCACGCCCGTGACCACGGCGCCGGTACGCGCAGCCGGAATAGAGAGGTTCCCCGTGCCACAGGCAACATCCAGTACTCTGGAGGCGCGGGGAATTTTCAGCCGCGCAACAAACTCCTCCGCGGCTTCGGCGGAGTAGCGCGCCATGACGCCAAAATCCCCGGCCATCCAGGTATCGCGCATGCGCGCTTTCAGGGCTGCCAGATCGGGCGGGCTGGAAGACACAAGACCTCCGGGAACCCGGACAGCATATCAAATCCGGTGCTGGTCCGGACGCCAATTCACAATGGCCTTCTTGATGTCCTTGCAGCTGAGTTTTTCGTCTAGCCCACGCTTCACCAGGCCCGGCAGTTCCGCGTCCGGCGCAAAGCGCAGACCGATGAACTGGGCGTCCGCAAGCTCGCTAATGCGGGACCGCAACGGCTCCTGCAGCACTGCAGTGAGCCGGAGACGCTCTTCCAGGCGGATGACGCGGTCCTGCGCCTTGAGCGCGTAAAGGCGTATGCGAAAAATCGCCACGACGGCGGCGATGGCCACAACCACCAGCCACGTGTTGTACACGATGCTCCACGGGTCCTGAGAGTTGAAGCGGCGGAAGAAGTGCACAACCACCAAGATCAGCGTAATCAGCGCGACCGGCAAAACAAAGAAATGAAACGGTGGATCAACTCGGCCATGATTGGCAAACGTCTGCGGCTTATCGCTCATAAAGTTCTCCTGAGTAGTTCTGGTTTGAAAGACTGGATGTTGTGCGGGACGAACGAATTCTATCAATTGTCGACGGGCCATCGTCCGGCAAGTTAGGATGTACGGCATGTCCCGCTACCTCGGAGCCATCGACCAGGGCACTACCAGCACAAGATTCATGGTGTTTGACCGTTCCGCGAAGGTCGTAGCCAGCGCGCAGAAGGAGCATTCCCAGGTGTTCCCGAAACCAGGATGGGTGGAACACGACGCGGACGAAATCTGGCAGCGCACGCAGCAGGTCATTGCCGAAGCCATGCAGCAAGCCGGGCTGAAGGCCCCGGACCTGGCGGCGATTGGCATCACCAACCAGCGCGAGACCACCGTGTTGTGGAACCGTACCACCGGGAAACCCATCGCGAGGGCCATCGTATGGCAGGACACGCGCGTGGCCGATGACGTTGTCCGGTTCTCCCGCGAATTGGGACAGGATTTTTTCCGGACCAGGACCGGTTTGCCGCTGTCCACTTACTTCAGCGCATTGAAGATTCGCTGGCTGCTGGAGAAGGTGCCTGAGGCGCGTCAGGCCGCCGAATCGGGTGACGTCGTTTTCGGCAACATTGACACCTGGCTGGTTTGGAACCTGACCGGCGGTCCCAGGAAAGGCCTTCACGTCACCGACGTCACCAACGCCAGCCGCACTCAATTGATGAATCTGGAAACGCTTTCCTGGGACCCCGACCTGCTGCAGGCATTCAACATCCTTCCCGCGATGCTGCCGCGGATCTGCTCCAGCAGTGAAGTGTACGGCCACGTCGCCGGGGGCACGCTCGAGGGAGCGGCGGTCGCCGGCATTCTGGGCGACCAGCAGGCCGCGCTCATCGGCCAGACATGCTTCGAGCGTGGAGAAGCCAAGAATACCTACGGCACCGGCTGTTTTCTTTTGATGAACACGGGCACCAAGCCGGTGCATTCGCGCCACGGATTGCTCACGACGGTGGCGTACAAGATCGGCGCACAGCCGGCGTGCTATGCCCTGGAAGGCAGCGTGGCGATTGCCGGCGCGCTGGTGCAGTGGCTGCGCGACAATCTGGGAATCATCCAGAGCAGTTCGGAAATCGAAGCCCTGGCGCGGTCCGTGGAGGACAATGGCGACGTCTATTTTGTCCCGGCATTCTCCGGGCTATACGCTCCGTATTGGAAGGAAAATGCCCGCGGCGTGATGGCCGGACTTACCCGCTACGCCAACAAGGGTCATATTGCCCGTGCCGTTCTGGAAGCGGTGGCCTTTCAGACGCGCGACGTGGTGGAAGCCATGGAACAGGATTCCGGCATTCCACTCAGCGTGCTGCGCGCCGATGGCGGCATGGTGGAAAACCCTCTGCTTTTGCAGTTCCAGGCTGACATCCTGGACCGTCCCGTGGTCTGCCCGGCGGTCAAGGAAACTACGGCCTTGGGCGCCGCTTACGCCGCGGGCCTGGCTGTGGGCTTCTTCAAAGACCTGACCGAACTCCGGACCCACTGGTCCGCCGGCAAATCCTGGAATCCCGCGATGGACGGCGCGCGCCGTGTGCGCCTCTACCAATCCTGGAAAAAAGCCGTCTCGCGCTCCTTCGACTGGCTGGACTAGAACTGGTTTGCTAGAGCTGGTTTGCTAGAACTTGGAGCATCCATTATCCAGCAGGAATTTCCTGACTTCAGGTTTGGGGCCGGAGACCAGGTAGAACATTCGATTGAACCGCGCCTCGCGATCGGCCTGGCTCGAGTTCCTGCTGACTTCCAGCTTGCGATAAAAAGCATAAACACTGCGGCTGTTCTCGATATACAGGCTCTCCTCCACCTGCGTTTCGGCCGCGGTGCATTGCCTGGGCCCGGTGATTTTGCCGCTGCGCAGGTCCTGCTCCAGCCTGGGCGCTTCCGCTTTCATGTTCTTCATGGCCCGTTCGTATTCGCCACTTTCGCCAAGTTGCCGGATTGCTTCCGCCATGCTGGAAGAGAACAAGACGTGGGCGTCAGGAAGCGCTCCCAATGCAATTTGGTACTCGTGGAGAAGCTCGTGAACGTCATAGGGCCCGATCTTCGAGTTGGGATGTCCCTGCACTGAGTACTTTGCCAGATAATCGACGGCGCAGTTCAGCGCCAGACCGCCCTCGCCTTTGGGGTGCGGCCAATTGCTGTCCTCGTAAATGGTGAACTTGATGGACTTGCAGGTGTCTTCCAGATTGATGCCGGTGATGTTGCGATACACCGGAAATACTTTGCAAGCCTGGTTATCAATGAAAGGCCGGCAAAGCTGTTTAGTGGCCGCGTCGGTCAGGTGCGAGCAATCAATCTGAAATGTGACCGGAATCTTTGCTTGTCCCGGGCAACTGGAGACGGTGAACTGGTCTTGGGTTGCGGCGGAATTGAGCAGGCCTGCCCATACAACGCCAGGCAAAGCCGCTGCGCGACAGGTTTTCTGCAGCTTGCTTCTTCCATCATCATGCTTCATTCGGGGCTCCCTGCGGCGGATTACTCCCCGCGCGCTGGAACTATATAGCATCCGCGGCCGTGTTTTCCCGTCATTCCGGACGAAGATCATTTAGACTTTTCCACGCTTGCAGAGGAGTCCTGATAATGCGTCTTTCAAGCTGGATCGCCGGCAAATTTTTACTGTCCTTCGTTCTTTTGTGTGCATACTCCGCTGTCGCGCAAACACAGCCAACGCTGCCTGCGGAACTTCGCTCCAGCATTGACTCGCTCGTCCAACAAACGCTGGCCCAAACGGGCACACCCAGTGCTTCGATTGCCGTGGTCAAAGACGGCAAGATCGCTTACGTGCAGGCGTACGGCAGCGCGCGTCTCGATCCGGCCACGCCGGCCCGCCCGGAGATGCGCTATTCGATCGGGTCCATCAGCAAGCAGTTCACGGCCGCGGCCATTCTGGTCCTGGTGGAGCAGGGCAAACTTTCGCTCGATGATCCGGTTGCAAAATTTGTCCCTGGACTCACGCGCGGCAATGAAGTCACGGTCCGCCAGTTGCTCTCGCATACATCGGGATACCAGGACTACTGGCCGCAGGATTACGTTATGCCGCTCATGTTGAAGGAGACCAGCGCCGCCACCATTCTTGATATGTGGGCGCACAAACCGCTGGATTTTGATCCGGGCACCAAGTGGCAGTACAGCAACACAAACTACGTGATCGCCGGGTTAATCGTAGAGAAGGTCAGCGGCACTCCGCTGCTCAAATTCCTGCATCAGCACATATTCGGACCTCTGAAGATGGAGAGCGTGGCCGATACGGACCAGGGTAAGTTACCGCCCACCGACCCGGAAGGCTACTTCCGCTATGCCCTGGGCCCGCTGCGGCCGGCCCCGAAAGAAGGCAAAAATTGGCTGTTTGCCGCGGGCGAACTGGCCATGACGGCGGAAGACCTGGAAAAGTGGAACATTTCATTGATCAGGCAGAGTCTGCTGAAACCGGCGTCCTATCTCGCGCTGGAGACCGAGACCCGCCTGAAGAATGGTACCGGGACGAATTACGGTCTGGGCGTCTCCGCCAGAAACGTAGCCGGCCATCGCCAAATAAGCCATGGCGGAGAAGTCTCAGGCTTTACCTCGTCCAGTATTGTGCTGCCCGATGACGGAATCGCGGTAGCAGTACTCACCAACCAGGATGCAGTCGGGACGGCAGGCCAGATCGGCCAAAGCATCGTCTCGCACCTCTTGAGGAGCGCGCAATCGGCGGACCAGAAAGCCGATGACCTGGTGCGGAAAGTCCTGGAAGGTCTGGCCCGCGGTGAGATTGACCGGTCGCTCTTCACCGACAACGCCAATTTTTACTTTACCGGGCAGGCACTCAAGGACTATGCAGGCACCATGGCTCCGCTGGGCGCGCTCCAGGGCGTCAGGCAGGTCAACAGTTCGCTGCGCGGCGGAATGATTTACCGAGCGTACTCCGCAAAATTCGCGCAAAAGAGTTTATCCATCTCCATCTTCCAGATGCCCGACGGAAAATTCGAGCAGTACCAGATCACCGGAGAGGAGTAGACGCGGGAACATTTTCCGGGGTCCCGGTGTCCCCATCTGCATGACTATGAACCGAGCTTATCTCAATCCTTCGCTGGCCCTTCTGCTGTTGATGATGGTCCCGATGAACGTCACCATCTCTGGGAGGGTTTTGGACCGGGAGGGCAAGCCCATGGCCAATGCGCGCGTGGTTTACACCGATTCGGAAACCGGCAAGGTCTATCAGATGAAGACGAACAAGAAAGGGGAATTCTCCTCCCTGGTGACCGTTTTTGGGTTTTACAAAATCGAGATCACCGCACCCGACGGCACGCGCGTATACACCGGAACAAGGTCCGTGGGCATCACCAGGGACGTGGACCCCAAGCCGCTGCAGACCAACGTGCTCAACGTGGACTTATCAACCGTCGGACCCAATGGGGAGATGGCCACCAGTACCAGTGCGGGAAACAAGAGCGAATCGGAAATCGCCGCAATCCGAAAAGAAAATGCCAGAGCGATCAGAATCAATCAGCTGATGCCGGAACTTCACACCGCTCTCGACGCGCGAGACTGGCCGCGCGCTACGAGCATCCTGCAGCAGCTCATCGCCATCGACCCCAGCCGCTGGGAGTATTACCAGAACCTGGGGACTGTTCAGAGCAATCAGGCGCAGTATCAGGATGCCGTCCGGACGTACGGCAAAGCAATCGAGCTGGCGGAGAAGACGAACGGCGACCATCCGTCCGCGGAAGCGCGTGCGACCATGGGCCAGATGTTGATTTCCCAGGCGGATGGCTACGACCGGCTGGGTAAGCTGGATGAAGCCCTGGCAAGCTACGCCAAAGCCGCGGCCCTGGCGCCCCAGCCCGCTCTCGCCCACTTTTTCGCGTGCAACGCCCTGCGCAATGGAGGCAAGCTGGAAGCGGCCATTGCGGAGTGCGACCAGGCCATTGCCTCTGATCCCGTTGAGTGGGAGTTCTATCAGACCAAGGCCGGCGCGCAAAACACCCTGGACAAAAATGATGCTGCTCTCGAGACTTACGAAAAAGGGATTCAAGTGGCCCAGGCCGCGATGGACGCTAACGTACAGCCGGTCAAGGCCAAAACAGGGTTGGGGCAAATGCTCAATGCCCAGGGAAACATTTACGTCCAATTGAAGCAATACGACAAAGCCATGTCTGCTTTCACCAGGTCGGCGGAGGTGTCCGCATCTTCAGCGCTTCCCTACTTCAATCTCTGCGCGATGCAATACAACGTCAACAACGCGGAAGCCGCGCTGGCCGCCTGCGATAAGGCCATTGCCTCCGACCCGGGCATGGCCGATGCTTATTTCGTCAAGGCGTCGGTGCTGTTCGGAAAAGGCAATTTGCAAAAAGACAGGTATCAGACACCCGAGGGAACGAGCGAAGCGTTGGCCAAATATCTGGAACTCAGTCCGGAAGGCCAGCATGCGGCCGACGCCCGGGCCATGCTGGAAAGAATCGGGGCAAAGATGGACAGCACATATATACCCCGCAGTAAGTAAGAACACGCGAAAGCAGCCTGTGCCGAGCCAATATGTCTACATTTGGGCATTTCAAGTGAAACCCGGCTGCGAGGCCAGGTTCGAACATATCTACGGGCCCCAAGGCGCCTGGGTGGAGCTGTTCCGCAAAGGGCCGGGTTATCTCCGGACTGAACTCATCAAAGATCTGGCCATGCCGAATCGCTATCTGACTATTGATTACTGGCAAGACGAAGCCAGCAACCAGCTCTTCCGCCGGCAGTTCGCGCAGGAGTTCAGCAAGCTGGACCGGCACTGCGAAGGCTTGACCGAGTCCGAGGAACTGCTCGGCAACTTCCTGACGTTGGTGGAGGACAGCGGGCGGGATTGAGATCACTCGAACTGCTTGCGCAAATCGGCAAGCTGCTGTTTCAGGTCAGCAACATCTTTCTTCAGGTCCGCGACTTCATCTTCCAGGCGTGCCACTCGCCCATCGCCGGCGGCGCCAGGAGTGGCGTGCGCTTCTTCGATGTTCAGCGCCGGCTCGGCATCACCGGACAGCAGATGCATGTAGCGGGCTTCTTTTGTGCCGGGTTGACGCTGCAACATCCTGGCCAGCGGAGGATCGCGCTGCATCAGGCGTTGCAGCGTGGATTGCACATCTTCCAGTTCGGCGAAGCGATACAGGCGTTCGGTGCGGCCGCGCAGTTCGCCGGGGGTTTGCGGGCCGCGCAGCAGCAAAACGCAAAGCACCGCAACTTCACCGCGATTGAAGTTGAACACCTCCTGCATCCGGTGTTCATACTTGGTTACGCGGCCGTCCGCGCCGCCGGCCGGGCCAGCCAGCCGCTTGTCGCTCAGATTGCGCAGCGCGAGCCGCACCGCCTCTTCATCCAGAGTCATCACCGGATCGCGGCTGGATTTCTGGTTACAGGCGTTCACCAGAGCATTCAGAGAAAGAGGATAGTATTCCGGAGTCGTGATGTCCTTCTCAATCAGCGATCCCAGGACTCTGGCCTCGACTTCGTTTAGAACGATGGTCACGCTTGTGGTTCCGCCGGCGGAATTTGATGGCAACCGCGATTATACAAGCGGGTTTCGGTCGACATCGAGAATTCCCGATTCAGGTTACAATCCAATTTCCTGGATCTCTTTCCAGATTGACGGTTGCACTGGGATGCCTCTGGCCATGTTTTCTTTGCGCGTCTCCAGCACATGCTCACCGGGATAGCGGACCTTTTCTCCGGCTCCTTCGCGTTGCAAATGCTGAATGACCTGGTCGGCGAGTTTCGCGGCGGCTTCAGTACCAGTGAGTGCAGACAAGTCGAAAGCCGTAAACACTTGTGAGAGCCCGCTCTCTTCTTCAGGATCGGCGGGGACCTGGTGTGTGAACTGACCGCCGGAGAGCAGGCCCGCCATCAAGTCAAGCAGCAAAGCCAATCCCGACCCCTTCCAATACCCGATGGGCAGCGGCCTCGCTGAGGCTTCGATCGCTCCCGGATCGCGCGTGAGTTGTCCTTGAGAATCGAAGCCACCGTCGAGAGGCAGGAGTTCGCCGCGCGCGCGATAGGACGCGAGCGCGCCATAAGAGAATTGCGACATTGCAATGTCCAGGACCACATGGCCCTTGGGCCGAGGCACTGCCACAACAAGCGGGTTGTTCCCGACTCGCGGATCACTGGCACCCCAGGGAGGAAGATTGGGCATGGTATTGGTCCAACAGATTGCAATCACGCCGGCATCAACGGCCTGCCAGCCATAAGTGCCGCCGCGCATCCAGTGGTTCGTGTTCCCCAGCGCAACACACGCCGTGCCATACTGCCGCGAAAGCGCGATGGCCCTCGCCATGCAATGATGGGCATTCAGATTACCCGGGCCGCTTCTTCCATCCCAGCGCTCCAGGGATCCGTGGCTGGAGACGAGCTCCGGCCCCGCATGGATATCGACGAGTCCCTTGCGAATTCCCCGGACGAACCTTGGGAAACGGTCCAATCCATGGGAGTAGACGCCGTCACGGCTGGCGTCGGCAAAAAGCTGCGCGCACAGAGCGGCCCGCTCCGGCGTGAATCCGAGACGGGACAGCGCGCGCCAGAGGACGTCGCAAACTTCCTGATAAGGCACTCTGATCATTTGAGACTTATCGCACTGTCAGTGAAAGTGAATTTCGCAGTTGCGTTCCATCGAGGTTCGTTAGTTCAGGACAGCCTGAACCCCGATGGAAATCGCTCCTTCATCACTGACCACGCTACTTCGCCGCAGCTGCGCGCCCGGTCTGGGGACTTCGCAATGACTGGTAGTAACCATCGAAGAAATCCAGCCCTGCTTTGTTCACTCCGGAGCGGGTTACGATGCGGTCTCCAAGTTCCAGGACTTGATCGCTCTGGACGCCGTAGGCCGGCCACTGGGGAAGGCCTTCACCGTTTGGATTGCCGGAGGTCGCGAAGTTGACCCAGTAGCTGGTAATGCTGTCAGAAAGTTTGTGGTCGGTTTCCTCCCACGGGAATGACCAAAAGAATGTCCCAAAAACGTAGGCCACATCGGCGGCATGGAATGCGCGGAGCTTCTGGCTCTGCGGACCCGGTGGTCTGCGGCTGAAGTAGTAGACGTACGCGGGACTGTGACCGGTCCTGGTTTGCTGACGGGCCCAGGTGCGCATCTCCCACCCAAATACCTGGTCGCGGTACGCGGAGTAGAAAGAAGCTACGGCTTCTTCATCGTTGCCTGCCGGATATATCTTGAGAAATTGGTCGGCGGCGCTTCCGTAACGCTGGCGAACTCCGTCCACGTATGCGGCAGCCTTGATCGAGGCGCCTTGCGGAGCCAGAGAGGTTCCCTCGTCAGCGTTGTTGCCAATGAGCAGCGGGACATCGTTCTGTTTGCCTTGGGCAAAAATGGTGTAGATGTCCTGAGGCAGAACCCAGCCATCCACCGCGGGCCGGACAGTTGGCGCGTCGCCGGCTTTGAGTATTTCATCCGTCGATTTTGCGCGCAGCGCCTTGAGTGTGTCTTGCGTCACGCCCAGGGCAGCGGCAAACTTTTCACCGGCTTTCTCCGACTCAGCAAGCGTCCGCATCGGAGAAAACGACGCGCCACTTTCTCCAATGGCGCGGTGAAAAAGGCCTTTGGCCAGCGGGCTGGCCATCAGCGCGTTCACGGCCCAGGACCCGGCCGACTCTCCGAAGATGGTGACGCGATCGGGATCGCCGCCAAAAGCCGCAATATTCTTCCTGACCCATTGCAACGCCGCGATCTGATCAAGCAGGGCATAGTTTCCGGAGGCGTGGTGTCCGGATTCCGCTGTCAGTTCCGGGTGCGCCAGGAACCCGAACACGCCGAGGCGATAGTTGATCGTGACCACCACTACGCCTTTCCGGGAAAGCACTTCGCCATCATAAGCAGTCGAAGCAGCCGAGCCTCGGGTGAAGCCTCCACCGTGGATCCACACCATGACCGGCCGATGCTCGGCGGCAGACTTGGCAGCGGTCCAGACATTTAAGTACAGGCAGTCTTCGCTCATGGAAGGCAACTTCGACTGGTAGAGGGACCCGCTCGGATAAGGCGTTTGCGGGCAAGCGTTGGCGAAATCCTTGGCTTCACGCGTGCCTTGCCATGAGGCCGGAGGCTGGGGCGCTTTCCATCGCAGCTCGCCTACCGGAGGAGCAGCAAACGGAATGCCTCGGTAGACCCGCACATCGGGATGTGTTCCGGGCGTGCCGGAAACCAATCCTTGCTCGACGCGAATGGAGTCACTTGCGGCCCCGAGTGCGGCCGGCACAACGGCCACCAGAAAAAGCAGGGCCAACAGCGAGCGAAACATCTTTGAGGTATTCATGAAGGCGAGCAACTCCTTTAGATTTCAACATTGCGAACGTTGTGGGTCCCACGATCGCGACCCTTTGGGCATGGTTCGACATTCTAACCCACGACGACCCATTCGTGGTTCCCCAACACTCCAGGGCAGGTCATAAACAAGGTCTTCCGGCGATAAAGGTCTGCACCACGTCTCCGCCTGGCGTCAGGACCACCAGATCGGCGTCGCAGCCGGGCGTAATGGTTCCTTTTTGAGGAGAGATTCCCAGGAGGTGCGCGGGATTGAGCGTGGCCAGTCTGAGCGCCTGTTGCAGATTCCATCCGCCAAAGTTCATGGTGTTCCGGAGCGCGCGATCGAGCGTGAGCACACTTCCCGCAAGCCTGCCTTGATATTCGCAGCGGTCGCCTTTGACTTCTACCTCAAACGCGCCAAGCCGGTACCTGCCATCTCCCATGCCGGTGGCGCTGATGGCATCGGTAATCAGAATGGCCCGCTCGGCGCCTTTGGCGGCAAGAAACAGCTTGACGATGCTGGGGTCCAGGTGAACACCGTCGGCAATGATGTCGGCCGTGAGCCGGTCGTCGCTCAAGACCGCGCCCAGTATTCCCGGTTCGCGATGGTCCAGCGGCCGCATGGCGTTGAAGGTGTGGGTGGCGTGCTCCGCTCCCGAGGCAATGCCCCGGTTCGCTTCCTTATAGGTAGCGTTGGAATGGCCCAGGCTGGAATGTACTCCTGATCGCCGGGCGTGGGCGATGGTTTCGATCGCGCCGGGAAGCTCGGGAGCAATGGTCATCATACGCAGTGTCCCGCCGGAGGCTTGCCAGAAGCGGTCGAACATCTCAACCGACGGCTGCACCAGGCTCTCCCTGGGGTGAACTCCACCTTTGGCGTGGCTGATGAACGGTCCTTCCAGGTGAATTCCAAGCGGACGCGAACCTTCCTGCTGGTCCCGTCTTGAGATGGCCTTTGCCAGATGTTCCAATGCGCGCAGGAGTTGGTCTTGTGGGGCGGTGACCGTGGTGGGCAGATAGCTGGTGACGCCGTGCTTTGCCATGGCCCGCTGAATACTGGCCAGCGCGGAAGCATCCGTTTCCATCACATCATGTCCCGCATTTCCATGTACGTGGACGTCAATGAGGCCGGGAGCAAGGACCTTGTCGGGAAAATCGAAGCGATTGGTGTTACGCGGCACTTCCGCCTGCTGCGCGGAATGGACCGAGAGTACATGCCCATCCTCGATCACTACTACCGGCGACTCGATGCATTCCAGAGGTGTCAGCAATCTACCTGCGGTAATGGTGGTCTTCATGCGGATGTTCTCGTGGGAAACGTGATCGTTCTTGAATGTAAAATCCGATTTCAGCTGTCAGACTATAATAGCCGCCGTTTGCCACTGGACTCAGCTGTGAAATTCTTTTATACCTTCATTTCAATTCTCATGAACAAAACTTTCAGAATGGTCGCTTCACTCGCCATCTTTGCCTTTGTCTTTGCGATGGCCTGCGGGGCTGCGGAAAAGCGCCACCGTCCGGGGCCGGTAGAGCTGACTCCGGAGGGCCGCGCCTGGGTACAACATACCTTAAAGAACCTGTCTCTCGAAGAGAAGGTTGGGCAGATGCTGAACGTCCGGTATTTTACTGACTTTCAGAACTTCAACAGCGACGGGTATAAGCAATTTCGGGAGACGTTGAACAGGTATCACATCGGGTCAGTGGTGCTGACAGTGCACGTGGATGGCCCACTGTTGCTGAAGAACCCTCCGCTGGAAGTGGCGGCTGTAGCCAACCAATTGCAGCATGATTCCAGGTTGCCATTGCTCATAGCGGCGGATTTTGAGCGTGGCCCCGCTTCGCGCGTGACCTCGGTACCCGACTTTCCCGATGCCATGGCCTTTGGCGCAATCGGCAAACCGGAGTATGCGGAAAGATTCGGGACGATCACCGCCGAAGAGTCCCGCGCCATGGGCATTCATTGGAACCTGTTCCCGGTAGCGGACGTGAACAGCAACCCGGATAATCCCATCATTAACACACGTTCGTTCGGCGAGGACCCGGCGCAGGTCGGCGACCTGGTAGCAGCCTTCATTAAGGGATCGAAAGAACACGGGATGTTGACCGCCGTGAAGCATTTTCCCGGCCACGGTGATACCGGGACGGACTCTCATCTCGGAGTGGCACGAGTGGAGGGTAATCTTGACCACATTCAAAGCATAGAGTTGCCGCCCTTCAAGAGGGCCGTTGCTGCCGGCGTGGACGCCGTGATGGTGGCCCACCTGTCTGTCCCAGCCCTTGATTCTGATCCCGATAAAGTCGCAACCATTTCTTCGAGCGTGATCGACGGAGTTTTGAAAGGCCAGCTTGGTTTTAAGGGGGTGGTGATTACCGATGCCCTGGAAATGCGCGGTCTCACCAGTCTGTATCCTCCAGAGAAAGGAAGCCCTACGGCGAAAGCCGCCGTGGACGCGGTCAAGGCCGGCAATGACGTCATCTTGTGGCCTACCGATCTCGATGGCGCGTTCAACGGAATTATCGAGGCCGTGAAAAAGGGAGAGATCTCGGAATCCAGAATAAACGAATCAGTCAGGAAGATACTGGAGATGAAAGCCTCGGTCGGATTGCACCGCTCCCGTCTGGTTGACCTCGCTCAGGTTTCTTACCTGGTCAACAAGCCTGAAGACGCACAATTCGCCCAGCACATAGCCGACGAGGCCGTGACCCTGGTTCGCGATAACCGGCGGGTAATGCCGCTGGCCAGGCTGCAGGCGGCCGCGACCGTAAGCGAAATTTTTCGTCCGGAAATCAAGAAGACAAACGAACTTGTTGTCGTGATCATTACCGATTCCATTCACGCCGAATGGGGACGGACTTTTGAACACGCGGTAATGGCCCGGCGGGGCGATGCAACGGTCTTCTATGTTGACAATGGCCTGGCGGCGGCCTTGGCGCCGGAGATTCTCCGGGCCGTTCAGTCCGCTGCGAAAGTCGTGGTGGCGGCGTATATCGTGCCCGTTCCGGCGAAGCAGATCATGGTAAATGGCAAACCGGAGAACAGCGTAGGTCTGGACCAGGCAACCGGAGAGCTGCTTCGGCGGATACTCGACACCTCCGCGGCCAAGACCGCTGTAGTTGCCATGGGGAACCCTTATGTCGCCAGGAATTTCCCTGATATTCAGAACTATATCTGTACCTACTCCAACGCTTCCACGTCGGAGCTAAGCGCAGTCAAGGTTTTGTTCGGTGAATTGCGGCCGCAGGGCAGATTGCCGGTTGCGCTCCCGGGCATTGCGGAGCGCGGTTTTTCGCTGCGGTGACGTGGAGAGAATTCAGATTGTTGCCGGAGAAACCGTTCCCTAACTCTGTGGAACCTGCCGAGTCGATTCGCGCGGGACCACTTCTGATGGGAGCTTCCTCTGCGCGGCCGCGAACTGCTTGTTTTCCGCCCGCGCGTTGATGCCTTCCAGAATTACGTTGACGCCGGCAGCTCCCATGGCCTCCATGGGCTGGCGCACCGTGGTCAAGGAAGGCACAAACAGTGCTGAGGTGGCTATATCATCGAAACCGATTACCGAGCACTGCGCGGGGACCTTCACTCCAGCGGTTGTCAACGCGCGCATTGCGTTGAGCGCGGTCATGTCGTCATATGCCATCAGCGCGGTGAAGGGCCGTTTTTGCTGGAGCAGCTCCTCGGTCATCTGATAAGCGTCCTCCGCTCCCAGATGAGGGCTCAGCCGGTCAGGCAGGTCCCGGATGAGCTTTGGATCCAACTCCAGTTTGGTGTCGTGGGCAAATCTCTGTATCCCTTTCCAGCGTTTCCTGCTGGACATCAGTCCTTTGGGTCCACATACAAAAGCAATCTTCCGGTGTCCTAATCCATATAAGTGCGCGAGCGCCGCGTAGGCCCCGCCCTCATCGTCGACCGTCACGGAGCTGATGGACTTGGATTCCAGTTCCCGGCCGATAATCACGGTTGGAATCCCGGATTTTTCCAGGTCAGCGAGCAGATTGATATCGATCAGCACCCAGTTGGCGATGATGATCAGCCCCTCCACGCGGCGTTCCAGCAGCATCTCCAGATAGCGCTCGAACCGGTTGCGGTCATTATGCGCGTCCGTAAGCATCGGTAGGAACGAAGCCTGGTACAGGGCATTCTCAATCCCGCGCAGAATCAGGGTGCAATACGGATCGGTGATGTCAAAGACCATGACACCGACAGTATGGTTCCGCTTACTGCGCAACGATTTGGCGAAAATGTTGGGGCGATATCCCAGCTTCTTCGCGGCATCTTGAATTCGAGTCTTGGTGGGCGCGGGAATGTAGCGGGCCAATGGTGCGTTGTTTAAGACTATGGAAACAGTCGTGGCGGAGAACCCACTCTCTTCAGCCACGTCTCGGATGGTGGTCGTTGAACCTGGCCGGCGTTTCGGATACGGCACTCTTTCGCCCCCTGCAAAAGATTATAAAAGCGTCACTCTTAAGATTGAACGTGTGGCCCGCGTAGAGCGATCAAATAAAACTGTCATTTTATTGAAACGATTCTATATAATTATTCCCGCCTTTGACAAGGAAGAAGTAAAGGACCGAGTCCCGGTTACGACGGGCAGGGCAAGCGGCATGGCAAGGTGAGGTAAATATGCAGTCGTTCTCGATCGGTGTAGACCTTGGCGGCACGAACATGCGCGTCGCCGCAATCGAAGACACAGGCCGGCAACTTGAGACTGTCTGCGCCAGCGCTGCCGTCAACCGCGGACGCGACAGCGTCATCGCCGAGATGTGCAACATCATCCGGGAAATCGCCGGGAAATTCACGCGAAGCCACAAATTCGCTGGCGTGGGCGTGGGTGTCCCTGGAGTTATTGACATGGATACGGGGACGGTCTTTGCCGCAGCAAACCTCCCGGGATGGACCAATTATCCGGTAAAAGACGAGATTCAGAAGCAGCTGGGGACCGCCGTCATTCTTGAAAATGACTCCAACTGTGCCGCGTTGGGCGAGAAATGGATGGGCGTGGGTCGCGAGGCCAACGGCCTATGCATGGTAACTCTGGGGACGGGTGTGGGTGGAGCTTTCATTTTTAATGGGACCTTATGGCACGGCATGCTCGGAATGGCCGGCGAGATCGGGCACATGACGGTCACACCGGACGGTCCATCCTGCGGCTGCGGAAACCGCGGCTGTCTGGAGCAATTTGCGTCAGCCACAGCCATCAAGCGTATGGCAGAGGAAGCGGTCGCCCGAGGGAAATTCCCGGAACTGGCCAGCGCCATGGCCGCTAATCCGGATGCCAGCGCCAAGGTGGTTTTTCAATATGCACTGCATGGGGATGCCGCCGCCCGGGAGATATTTGTCACCGTGGGCTGGGCTTTGGGAGTTGTCATCTCCAGCCTGGTGGACGCGTTGAACCTGCCGGTATATGCGATCGGAGGCGGAGTTTCCAGCGCCTGGGATGTTTTTTCGCCTGCCTTGTTCCAGGAACTCAGAAAGCGCTCGATCGTTTTCCGCGCCAGCGATCCGGAAAAGAGCCAGCTTCACCAAAAGAAGACCATCGTAACGCGGGCTTTGTTGGCAAGCGATGCAGGATTAATCGGCGCTGCACGGCTTCCGCTACTGTCCGAGGACTCCCTGGTACTGAGGACCGCTTAGGCGCCTTTAGGTTTCCGAAGGCAAGAATTCAACCCTTTCAGGGGTTTTTTTGAGGACGTGGCTCCGATCAACTGCTCTAGATCTCTACAGAAAACCGTTACCGGCCTGCTGTCCCCTCCGAAAAACTGGATATTCCTCCGATTTTCCATCTGTTTTTGCACCCAAGAAAATAAATATTAATCTCCCCTTGACATCCAACACGGCCAGTAGCAGAATTTCAAACCAGCCTTAACAAAACCGGTTCATGAAACACAATGAAACGATTTAATGATTGGCTCATGGCTGACGGAAAACAGGATCGACACCTGTGGTTTTCGTCCGCGAAGATCAAAATGCGATGGTTCCGTGGGCAACGCCAGCCGTGGAACGGAGTGCTCCGGAACAGGGCCCCAAGCAAAGGACTTAAATTGCAACGCTGCCGAGGAAACGACAGCTAAATTTATTGGAGGTTACATGCCAAGTCTTCGCCGGTGCTTTTCGAGGTTTTGCAGCTACTCCAACTCTCTCTCTCAGGGCGTTGGGCAACGCAAGTACACCTGGGGCGGCGGTGCCCTCATTCTGTCCCTGTGTTTCCTGTTCTTGATGATGGCCGCTCCGCAAGCTGCACAGGCGCAGGAAAGCTCGGGCTCCATCGTAGGCACTATCCTGGACCCATCAGGAGCCGTGGTGAAGGGCGCAACCGTGACCGTTAAGGACGTGGAGCGCGGTACGACATTGACCACAACCACGAATGATGACGGCGCATATAACTTCCCTCGGGTTCCCGCCGGTAACTATGAGATTACTGTGTCGGCGCAACGTTTCCGGGGAGTTCATCGTCCCCAGTTCGAGCTTACGCTCAACCAAACAGCCCGTTTCGACTTCCAGTTAAAAATTGGCCAGGCGTCGGAAACCGTCGATGTGGCCTCCACGTCGCCTCTTCTGGAGACTGACACCAGCCTGCTATCGAGCCTGATCGATTCCCGGACAGCCGTAGACCTGCCACTCTCCACGCACAACACCAATCAGTTGACTTTGATCGCCTCGCCGGGCGTGGTTACGCCGAACCTGTTCGGCTTCCAGGCGGCGCAAAACACTTTCGGCACCGGCCGGCCCTACGTGAATGGCGCGCGCGAGCAGGAGAACAACTTTATCTTGGACGGCATGGACAACAACCAGCCTGACAACAACGATGTCGGCTTTGTGCCCGCGCCGGAGGCGGTGCAGGAGTTCAACCTGATTACAGGCAATGCTCCTGCGGACTTTGGCAACTATTTGGGCGGCATAGTAAACGTAACCATCAAGTCCGGCACCAACGACTTCCACGGGGTCCTTTACGAGTACCTGCGGCGGGGAGGACTGACCGCCAACAGCTGGTCCAATAATCTGAATGGCATCCCCAGACCGGGGTTGCGCTATGACAATTTTGGCGGCACCTTCGGCGGACCGATCATCAGGAACAAGTTGTTTTTCTTCGCCGACTATGCGGAATCGCTCTTCAGCCAACCAGCCTCGGTAAGCCAGTTGCAAACCATTCCGTTGGCGCAGCGAACGGGTGATTTTTCCGCACTCTGTACAGCTGGATTTACCGCAGGTGTTTGCAACAATCCTGCTCAGCAGCTCTACGACCCGGCATCCAGCGCCAATCCCGCAACCCGGACTCCGTTCATGAACAACCACATTTCAACGGGGAGATTCAGCAACGCAGCCAACAAGATCATCAACTCTACGTTTTATCCCGCCGTCCAGCTTGCCGACAACATCTCGCAGTTCCGAACCAACTCCTTTCAGGGAGACTTGAAGATTGATTTCGTGCCATCTGAAAAGGACCACGTGATGGGCCGGTGGTCACAGCAATTTGTGAGCGCCCCGAACACCAATAGCATTCAGTTGCTTGGTAATTCTGACCGGACTTTCCCGTTGAAGAACTTTGTGTTGAGCGAGACCCATACCTTCTCTGCGCGTCTGGTCAACGATGCCCGAGCAGGGTTCGCTTACTTTCCTGTCACCGAAGGCTTTTCCAATCCCACGGGCGTAAACCTTCCGGCGACGTTTGGGATTAGCGCCGTCGCGGTCAATTTCCTGCCCGCGATTGCTTTCAGCGGCGCAGGACTGTTGCCAGGAACGATCGGAAACAACGACTTGGTGCAGTCTTTCCACGATACGACGCTGCAATTCGACGACGCCGTTACCTGGACGCATGGAAACCACATAATTAAGTTTGGCTTCCAGGCATACCACTACAAAATGAACGACCTTTATCCCGGCAATGCCGGCCTGGCTGGGCAATTCACGTTTAACGGGCAGTTCACCGGCAATACGGGCACGACGGGCGGCAGCCCAGTGGCCGACTTCCTGCTTGGCCTCCCTGAAGATGTCCAGCAGGGCAATGGCGGCGGTGGCAACAAGTACTTGCGCAACAGCTTGTTCGGAATCTTCGGGGAGGACGACTGGCATGTGACCAATCACCTCACCTTGAACGTCGGCTTGCGTTACGAACTGACAACGGCCCGCCAGACCAACAACGGGCAGGACGTGAACTTCAACCTTATTACCGGAGTCCCCCAGGTCCCCTTCGGCTATAACACCTATACTGGAATCGATAACTTCCAGCCACGCCTGGGCTTTGCCTATCAACCACAATTGGGCTGGACGAAAGATACGGTAGTGCGTGGCGGATACGCAATTTCCAGCTTCATGGAAGCCAATGGAATCAACAACCTTCCCTACCAGAACCCTCCATTTATTCAAGCCCATGAAGTTTCCTTCTCCGGACTAGCTCAGCCCAATAGCACGCTGGATCAGGGTTTCAGCAACTTCCCGGCAGCGGCCTGCACGGTGGCGGCCCTTCAGGCGCTTTCCCCGGCCTGCCTTTCCGGAGCCACTCTCCATCTGACGAACCCCAACCTGCAGCCTGCGGTCGATCAACAGTGGAACTTGAGCATCGAACGGCAGGTCGGCAGGAGTACCGTGGTCAAGGTTGGGTATGTGGGCAACAAGATTGACCACATGTCTGATATCTTCATCTTCAACCAGAAAGTTCTGCTTTCCGGCGGGGGAACCGCGCCTGGTCCGTTCGCGCAACCGCTTATTAACTGCTGCGGTGCCGGCAACTCTCCCACCATCCGCTTTAACGATTCCAGCGGCATCCAGCGCTACAACGCTCTGCAGGTATCGCTGGAGCAGAGACAATGGAAAGGGCTTCAGTACCGGGCAAACTACACCTGGTCCAAGTGTATGAACAACAGCCTCGGCTACTTCGGTCCGTTCGGGGACGAAGAAGCTCTGCCGGGAACTACCAGCCAAACCGGCTTCTCGTTCTTTTTCCAGAACGCCTACAATCCGCTGGGTGACTACGGACGATGCATCGCCGACGTAGCCAGCCTGTTCAATGGCTACCTGATTTACGACCTTCCGTTTGGCAAAGGCAAGATGTTTGGCAGCGGAGCCAGCGATCTGGCCAACCAGGTTATCGGTGGCTGGACCCTGGGATCCGACTTCACCCTGCACTCCGGCTTCGCCATCACTGCATTGGGATCGGACACGTCGGGAACTAATTCTGCGTCACCCCGTCCCAATTGCGCTCCCGGTGTTTCCCAATCCGGCAGCGGCGCAATTGTGAACCTTGGCGGCAACCAGTTCGGCAAGCAATTCTGGAATCCGGCCTCCATCACTTCACCGGCTCCCGGCACTTTCGGAAATTGTGCTGTTGGCTCCTTCCGTGGACCCGGCCTCGCAACCGCCGACCTCAACCTGTCCAAACGTTTTGTGCTGGGCGAGAGAACGAACCTGCAGGCCATGGCACAGTTCATCAACGTTACCAATACCCCCATTTTAGGCCGGCCCAGTTTCTTCGCTGGCTCTACTTTCGGGGTCATCACTTCGTCGAACCCAGGTCGTCAGATCCAATTTGGTTTGAAGCTTCTTTTCTAACAATCCGACGGTCGCCGTGTGAAAATAAACTGTGGGGGTACATCGCCTGCTCAGGCGAGGTGCCCCGCGCAGTCAAAAACGCAATCCGGAGAAGACCATGCGGCTGAATGCTATTGACTGGATTGTGATTGTCGGATATCTGCTGGTCAACCTGTTGATCGGCATGTACTACCGCCGGCGTTCCAGCGGAAACACCGAGGAGTTCTTCGTTTCCGGCCGTGACGTTTCCTGGTGGCTGGCGGGAACCTCCATGGTCGCCACAACTTTCGCTGCGGACACGCCCTTGCTGGTAACCGGCCTGGTTGCTACCCAGGGAATTGCCGGGAACTGGCTGTGGTGGAACGCCTGCATAGGCGGCATGATGACGGTTTTCTTCTTTGCCCGTTACTGGCGGCGGGCCGAGGTGCTGACCGACGTCGAGCTGACTGAAATTCGTTATGCCGGCAAACCCGCGGCGTTTCTACGAGGATTCAAGGCCATCTATCTTGGCTTGATCATGAACTGTCTGATCCTCGGGTGGGTCACGAACGCGATGGTGAGCATCATTGCCGTTCTGTTGGGACCGCTGATTGCGCAGGGCCGGGTACTGCAGCTTACCCTGGCCGGCCACACACTCTTACACTACCAGTTCGGCAACCCCAACCACACGGCACTGTTGATTTGCGTTTTCATTTTGATTCCTTTTACAGGCATTTACACTGCCATCGGCGGACTGTGGGGAGTGCTGGTCACGGACCTGTTTCAATTCATTTTGAAGATGGGCATGGTCATCGTTCTGGCCTGGGTGGCGGTGGCGAAGATCGGAGGCATGGCAGCCTTGAAGCTGCAACTTCAGGTAGTCGGCCACGCGGTCCAGCAAACCGGCGTTCCAACTTCAGACCCCTTGCGCTTCTTCCCCGACTTCCATCTGGGATGGACCACCAACTCTATCTGGACACTGCCCCTGATTGCTTTTGTGGTGTACCTGGGGGTGCAGTGGTGGTCGGCGTGGTATCCGGGAGCTGAGCCGGGCGGCGGCGGATACGTCGCGCAGCGCATGTTCAGCGCCAAAGACGAAAAGAATTCTCTGGGGGCAACGCTCTGGTTCAACATCGCGCACTACGCCTTGCGACCATGGCCCTGGATCATCACCGGATTAGTCGCATTGGCGGTCTATTCACCGCAGGGCGGATTGCACCCCGACGCCGCTTTTGGCGCGAACCCGCAGCAAGGCTACGTGATGGTTCTGCGCGATTATCTGCCTGCAGGATTACGGGGTGTGATGGTTGCCGCCTTCCTCGCCGCATTCATGTCCACCATGGGCACACAACTCAACTGGGGTGTTTCCTATCTGGTCAACGATTTCTATCGCCGATTCCTGGCCCGCGAAAAAACCGAACATCATTATGTTCGCGTTGGCAGGGTGTTCACAATTCTGCTGGTGCTGGTGAGCGGCTACATCGCGGGACAACTCACGTCGATCAGCCAGGGCTGGCACATCGTATTGAACCTGGGAATCGGTACGGGCGCGGTCTACATCCTGCGCTGGTACTGGTGGCGCATCAACGCCTGGAGCGAGATTGTCGCCATGAGCGTGGCTGCCATTATCACTTTAATACTCAAGTTCAAGGTTTCATTTACCGGCGCCGACACGATCATTGACTCCAAGACAGCGTTGATTACCGCCGGCGGCACCACCCTGGCTTGGCTGATCGCTACTTTTCTGACACCCGCCGAGCCTCGCGAAAAACTGCTGGCGTTCTACCGGCGGGTCCATCCCGCGGTATACGGCTGGCGCACTATTGCAAAACAGGCGCCGGATTTGCCCGAAGTTCGCGACCTTGGCGGCAACACGTTCAACTGGATCATGGGCTGCGTGATGGTGTACTGCTCGCTTTTCGGCATTGGCAAATTCGTGTTTCAAGAGTGGAGCGCTGCCATTGTCCTGCTTTGCGTCGCAGCAGCGGCCGCCGGTCTGGTTTTCTGGGACCTTTCTCGCAGGGGGTGGGAAACGCTTTCCGGTGCAACGAAGTCTGAAAAGCTGCATTCTCCAACCGGTCCCGATCAACCAGCTCCAGGGACCACTTGAAAACGATGACGGTAAAGTTACGGCGGATTGATCAATGTTCGTCCAGGGAGATGAAGGACAGGTGAACCAGGAGACACCCAAGGACTTTCCGCACTTCATGCTCAAAGAGATTTACGAGCAGCCCGAAGCGGTGCGGACCATAATTGACGGCTGCCTCGACGACGCCGGCAATGTCGTGCTGCCTGACTTTTCTCTCTCTCCCGATGAAATCAGGCGATTCTCCAAGATCACCATTGCCGCCAGCGGGTCCAGCAGGCATGCTGGCCTCGTCGGCGAATTCATGTTGGAACGGATGACCGGGCTCCCCGTGGAAGTTGATTTTGCCAGTCAGTACTGTTATCGCGACCCTGTGGTGGGGGCCAATGAACTGACCATTTTCATCTCCCAATCCGGTACGACGATTGACACCATCGCTGCCCTGAACGAGGCGCGACGTAAAGGTTCAAAATCACTGGCCATTTGCAATGTGGCGGACACGCCCCTGACCCGCGAAGCCGATGCGACTTTGCTTACCTATGCCGGAGAGGAAGTCGCGATTGCCGCCACCAAGAGCTTCACCACGCAACTTACTGCGCTGTTTCTGCTTTCAGCGTACATCGCCCAGATACGTGGCAAGTCGCAGGCCGCGGAGTTGGCCATCCGCGAAGTGCGGGCGCTGCCGGAGCTTATTCGCCGCGTCCTGGCCACCGGCGAGCTGTGCCGCAGTTACGCCGAAACCTTCAGCAAGTATAAAGACTTCATTTATATTGGCCGGGACATTGACTATCCCATCGCGCTGGAAGGCGCACTAAAACTGAAAGAGATTTCTTACATTCACGCGGAAGGCCATCCGACCGGCGAGCTAAAGCATGGCCCCACGGCTTTGATCAATGAGAATCTGCCCATGGTGGTCCTTGTTCCCCAGGACCAGGATGATGTGGACTCGGTATTGCGCTATGGCAAGAGCCTGTCGAATCTGCGCGAATTTGCGGACAGAAAGGCCCACGTTCTGGCCATTGCAACTGAGGGCGATCACGTGGTGCCGCAAATTACGCCTTTCGTTATCTCCGTTCCGCCCGCGCCGGTACTGCTCCAACCCGTGATCGAAGTGGTGCCGTTGCAGCTCTTCGCCTATTACATCGCCGTGATTGGCGGCCATAACGTTGACCAGCCCAGGCATCTGTCCAAGTCTGTCCTGGTTGAGTAGCCTTTTCCTGTTGGGATACGGCCCTTAACGCACCAGGACCGGACTTTCTGCCAGCGGGAGCCGCACTTCAAAACGCGTGTCACCGGGTTTCGATCTGACTTGAATATTGCCGCGGTGTTTCTTCACAATCCGCTGGACCGTGTCCAGGCCGAGCCCTGTCCCTTCTCCGACTCCCTTGGTGGTGAAAAACGGCTCAAAGATGTGCGGCAATACTTTGGATGAAATCCCCGGACCGTTATCGCCGATCTCAACCACCACGCAGGTATCTTCGCGATAGGTCCGGACTCGAAGCTCGCCCTTTCCGCCCATCGCATCAATGGCGTTGTCGATGATGTTGGTCCAAACCTGATTGAGTTCGCTGCCGAATGAATTCACCAGAAAAGGAACGCCCTGGTAGTCCCGCGCCACCGCCACGCCGTGTTTGAGCTTGTGGTTCAGGATGGTCAGCGTCGTCTCCAGGCTCTTTACAATGTCGACGTTCTGCACCGGCGACTGGTCCATGAAGGTGTATTCCTTGATCGCGCCGACCAGGTCAGAGATGCGCGACGCGCTACTCTCGATTTCATTCAATAGGCTGGCGACTTCCAGCGACGCAGCGATCCTCACCAGGGCCGCACGGGCCGAGTCTGCATCCAAAGTCGCGAACAACGACTCGAGCACTTCCGGCCGGGCGTTGCTTCGTGCCAGATCGGCGGCCAGTTGCCACAAATCGTTTTGCCCGTGGCTGCGCAGCAAGGAATCAATCTTCTCTTCCAGAATGCTGATGGTCAAAGCATCCGGCGGGGGTCCGTCCCGTTCCATCAGCGAAGTTTCCAGTTTGTCGATCTCCGCTTTCTGCGCGGAAGTAAGCTCGCGCGCTCCCAATTCATGGCTCGCATCCTTGATGCGTTTCAGGATACCCCGCAGCTGGCTGACGGCACGCTTGGCGGCGGAGGCAGGATTGTTAAGCTCGTGGGCCAGGCCCGCCGAAAGCTTGCCCAGGGCGGCCAGGCGGTCCCGCTGTTGTTCGACCCGGGTGGCCTCACGTATCCTGTCCGACATCACAGCCACCAGGCGTTTGGCCAGCTCCGGCATCCTCTGCACCAGGTCCGGGAAGAGCGAAGCGGGAAAACGCAGGACGCGGCCCTCCGTCACCGCCCGCACGCTGACGGTGAATTGCTGCATCCTGGAAAAGGGCAGGACTCCAGTGACATCCCCCGGCTTGACGGAAATTACGACTGTTTCACCACCCAGTTCTCCCTGGGCATGGAACTGCCCTTCAAGAATTACAAACATCGCGTCTGCCGGATCTCCCTGGCGGGCGTAGGTTTCTCCCGCCTTAAGAGGCAGCTCTTGCGACTGGCCGAGGAACCAGGCGATTTGATCCTCAGGCAAATCCGCGAATGCCGGAACGCCAAGCAACTCCGATTTTTCGACCATGCTATACCTTGCTCAAGTACTGATGAATAAACTGTACCGCCACCGATCCTTCTCCAACTCCGGAAGCGACCCGTTTTACGGAACCATGGCGTACGTCTCCCACGGCAAAAACGCCGGGAACATTTGTCTCCAGCAAGAAGGGATCTCTCTCCAGCGTCCATCCCTTCGGACGTTTTCCTTCCCAGATGAGATCGGGGCCGGTCAGAATGAAGCCGCGGTCGTCTCTCTCGACTAAATCCGACAACCAGTCCGTTCTCGGCAGGGCGCCGATAAAAATGAACATGGCGTTTGCCGGCACGCGCTCGACCTTATTTGTGTCCGAGCACAGGACCGAAATCTCTTCCAGGTGCGTTTCGCCATGCACTTCGGCCACGCTGGCATGGGCCCACAACTGAATGTTCGGTGTCCCCTTGATCTGGTCAATCAGATATTGGGACATGGAGCTGGCCAGGGAGTCCCCGCGCACAAGAATGACCACGCGGTCCGCGTACCTGGCAAAGTTCATTGCCGCCTGCCCCGCGGAATTGGCGCCGCCCACAACATAGATGGTCTCACCCTTGCAGGAGAGAGCTTCCGTGGCGCCGCCGCCATAGTAAATGCCGGCGCCCTGTAACCTGTCGATTCCCGGCGCTTCAAGGCGCCGCCACTGCACGCCGGTGGCGATCATCAAAGCGTGGCACGAAATCTCACTATCGTCCGCCAGCTTGATGATGCGGTAGGACCCCTCGGTCCGCACGCCGACGGCCTCCTGCGGCGACAGAATTTCCACCCCGAAACGCTGCGCCTGCACAACAGCGCGACGGGCCAGATCGCCACCACTCAGCCCGTTCGGAAAACCGAGATAGTTCTCGATGCGTGAACTCATTCCCGCCTGGCCGCCCGGCGCTTCTCGCTCAACCATCACCGTGTGCAGACCCTCCGACGCGCCGTAAACGGCTGCCGCCAGGCCCGCCGGCCCTCCGCCTACGATCGCCAGATCATAAAAGCTGGTTTGCGCTCGCGTTCGCAGCCCGACCTTTTGCGCAACTTCCGCCGGAGCGCTGTCCAGGAGCCTGGTTCCGTCGGGAAAGAGCACGACCGGCAGGTTGGCGGCTTCTGGACCCAAAGCCTCCAGAAGACGCTTGGTTTCCGGGTCGTTGGCGGAAAGCTCAACGTCGATCCACCGATACGGCACCCGATTGCGGGCCAGGAAGTCGCGTAGCTCATACGACCGGGGAGACCAGCGCGTACCGAGCACCTGTATGCCTTCGAATGTCGGATGGTAGGAAGCCCGCCAGTCATCGAGCAAATCATCCAACTGCGGATAAAGGTGCTCTTCCGGAGGGTCCCAGGGTTTCAAGAAGAAGTAATTGATGCTGACTTCGTTGATGGCGCTGATGGCGGCGTTGGTATCAGCGTACGCGGTGAGCAACGCACGTTTGGCCATGGGGAAAACCTGCATGGCTTCCCGCAGAAATCGCACACCATCCATCTTGGGCATGCGCTGGTCGGCAAGCAGCAAAGCCACGCTGTCATTGCGCACCTTCAACTGCTTCAAGAGGTCGAGGGCCGCTTCAGAAGAGTCGCTCGCCAGAACACGGTATTCAGCGCCGTAATGCGAACGCAGATCGCGTTCGACGGCCCGCAAAACGTCCGCGTCGTCGTCCACACTAAGCAAAATCGGTTTAGCCATATGCGTTCTTCAGTTTAAGGCAAGTAGGGTCGAGTTCGCACGCGCGTCAAGGGCCGATCGGATGTCCGAGGTTGCGCTGCCATGTTGCGCTGCGATGTTGCGCTGCAAGCCCGGTCATCTATCTTTTATCTTCTATCTTCGGGCTGTTACCGGGGCTTGCACTGCCGGCTTCACCGCTCCGGAGGCGAGCTTTTCGAGCGTCGCGTTGTATTCGCGCGTGAGCCGGGCCACCAGTTCCGCCACGCTAACCACCTGTTTCACGGCTCCAATGCCCTGGCCGGCGCTCCAAATGTCCCGCCAGGCTTTCACTTTGCCGTCCGTGTCGGCGAAATTCATTTTCGAGGGATCGGCCTGGGGCAAGTTCTCCGGATCAAACCCCGCGCGCGCGATGGACGGCTTCAGGTAGTTGCCCAGCACGCCGGAAAAGTAGTTGCTGTAAACGATGTCCGCCGCGCTGGACTCGACGATCATCTGCTTGTAACCATCGGGCGCATTGGCCTCCCGTGTGGCGATGAACGCCGAGCCGATATAAGCCAGGTCCGCGCCCATGGCCTGTGCCGCTACCACTGCCCCGCCGGCCGCAATCGCTCCGGAGAGGACCAGCGGCCCGTCCCACCATTCGCGGATTTCCTGGACCAGCGCAAAAGGCGAAGTTGTGCCGGCATGGCCTCCGGCGCCGGCAGCCACGGCAATCAGGCCGTCCGCCCCTTTGTCAACGGCCTTGTGCGCGAACACGTTGTTGATCACGTCGTGCAGCACTATGCCGCCATAAGAATGCACCGCCTGGTTCACGTCCTCGCGCGCGCCCAGTGAGGTGATGACAATCGGCGCCTGGTAGCGGACGCACAGCTCCAGGTCATTGGCCAGCCGGTCGTTGGATTTGTGGACAATCAGGTTGACGGCAAAAGGCGCCGCCCGGCCGGATTTCCCGGCACCGTCGCTCGTGGCATTGCCGTTGGCAACAACGTTGTCGTGGCGCGCCAGCTCGTCGCGGATGCGTTTCAGCCATTTCTCCAGCTCCTCCGCCGGACGCGCATTCAGCGAAGGAAAGCTTCCCACAACGCCCGCTTTGCACTGCGCGATAACCAGTTCCGGCACGGAAACGATGAACATAGGCGCGCCGATCGCCGGAAGCGCCAGCCGCTCCCGCAAAATGTCCGGAAGGCTCACGTTAACTCCGCAGAAAAGACTTCCTGGTAGCTTAAGTGGGATACCGATTCCATGCAACCCGAGCTTGTGGGTTGTCCCCGGATTTCCGTCCGCGTGATGTGGCAGGCAACTCCAGGCAGTACACACCGGCTTCGTCGCGACATCCGGGAATTCTACTCGCTTTCCTCAGAATAAATAATGCCGCAGTTCAGGAGCCTGGCCCCCTTTTTCCCTTTCAAGCATCGGGGTTTGTTCTAGAATTAACGGCCACTGATGAGGATCCTCACGCGCAACGAGGTACAAGAGGCCGAGCGCGAGGCGACGGGCCGGACGGGAATGTCGGCCTTGGTCCTCATGCAACGGGCCGGTTCGGCCGTGGCCCAATTCTGCGTATCGCACTTCAAGTTCAGTTCGGTGTGCGTGGTGTGCGGCCGGAGCAAAAGCAGCGGATACGGCATGGCCGCGGCCGAGGCTTTGCGCGAATTAGCGGCGACCGTGTCGGTCATCATCCTGGCCGGAGAAGCAACGGAGCTTACGGACGACACTGCCGCTATGTGTTCCCGGCTCTCCGCCGAACCAATCTTTGTGGCCGACGAAGCGGGCCTGGATGACAACGCGGTGCGAGACGCGCTCGGCGCCGACCTGATCGTGGACGCCATTGCCGGCGGCGATTTTGCACCCCTGCTCGAAGGACTGGCCAGGAAAGCGGTGGAGGCCGTCAATGACGCTTTCGGGACCGTCGTCTCCGTGGATCTACCCTCGGGCATCGACCCGGACAGCAAAGCTCCCGCACACGAAAGCGGAGTGGATGCGGTGTTCGCGCACGGAATCATTACCTTCATTGCGCCGAAACCGGCGCATGTTTTTGGCGAGCTTACTTCCGGTCCGATCGCGGTGAGCGAGATCGGCGTCCAGCCGGCGCTTGCTGCCCACAGCACCGGACTAAGTGTGATCACCGGCCAGGAAGTGGGAATTACCTTTCCTCCGCGATTGAGTGACGCGCACAAGGGCGACTTCGGTCATGTGCTGGTGATTGCCGGATCGCGGGGCAAAGCGGGGGTCGCGGCGCTCGCGGGAATGGCGGCGCTGCGCGCCGGCGCAGGCCTGGTTACGGTTGCGTGCCCCAAGTCCATTCAGGCAACGGTAGCGGGCTTTGCTCCCGAACTGATGACGGAGGGTCTTGCGGAGACGCCAGACGGCACGATTGCGATGGACGCAGCCGGCCAACTAGAGTCTCTGACGACGGGAAAAGATGTAATTGTCCTTGGCTCGGGACTTTCCCGTAACCCGGAGACGGCAGGATTTGTGCGGCACCTGGTGGCGCGGTGTTCGCTGCCTCTGGTCCTTGACGGCGACGGCCTGAATGCGTTCGAAGGGCATTACCACGAGTTGAAGCGAGGCAGCGAAGCGGCCCCGTTCCGGGTCCTTATTCTTCATCCCGGAGAAGCCGCCCGGTTATTCGGCGTTGCGACCGACGACGTCCACGCGGACAGTCTGGAAGTGGCGCGACGACTCGCACGGGAGACCGGCTGCTGTGTGGTGCTGAAAGGACGGAGGACAGTGGTGGCCGGCGCGTCCACCGAAACGTGGGTGAACATGACCGGGAATTCAGCGCTGGCCAAGGGCGGCGCGGACGAAGTGCTTGCCGGCATCGCTGGCGCGGCGCTGACCCGGCGCTCGGGCAGTCTCCTTCGCGTCGGGGACGTGGCCGGCGCGCGTGAACCGGATTCTGGAGCGGACCTGGCCGCGGAGCAGCACGCGAATCCTGGCCAGGCGTCGGCTTTCCTCAAGGACGTAAAAGTAGCCGCGGCAGTGTACCTGCATGGACTCGCGGCAGACTTTGCCCGTGACATGCTCCATGAAAACACCGTGCTGGCAAGCGATCTGTTGGACACGCTCACGGAGGCATTCCGCGACGGCGATCTGCAGATGGACCAACGCCTCTTTTATCTCCAGAAATGACGCGGGCACATCAGACCTTTGAAACCCAGAGGAAAGGAGTAAACAGAGGCAATCTTCATTCTCCGGTTAGTCGTTGCAGCCGACTACTTCACCGTCAGGCTGATCTTCGATGGAAGCGCGTGAGCTACCGATCCGTTCATGCCCACCAACGTGATGCTTCTGTAAGTTCCCCGCGGCGTGCTCTTCGAAGTCCGGATGAGGAATGTAGTCGTGGCGGAGCTCCTCGGCGGAACGGACACGAACGGATTAGACCACCAGGCCGTTGCTCCGGGAATGTGTGACCGGTCCCGCGCCGCCGGTGTCACGTCGCCCACGAAGCCGGACACGCTGGTGAATATCACGGTGTAGGTCGCGGTCTCGCCTCGGGCAACGGTCCGTGTGGCGGGGCTCACGGCCAGACTGAAATCGCCCAGTCCCGTGTACGTAATGGAGATCGATGCGCCTGTGGCGCGGTCTTGCAGAACATCATGGTAGGTGCCGAGTTGTTGCAGCACGAACGGGCCGTCGGTATAGGCGCCGTGGCTGTCGGCCTTGAACGAAAATATGTGGACCGTCCCATCGGGAAAGGTGGAGGTGTCAGTCACTGTCGCTGCGACACTCGCTTGCCCGGTAATGCTGACCTTCGTCACTCCCGCTGTGGGATGGTCGGGAGAAACGGTCGCCGTGATACCTGGGCCGCTGCCAGCCTGGTTGGCCATCATCATCGGCGTCGGCGCCAACCCAAGAACCCAGAACAGCGTCGCGATGGCAGTCACGATAGCCTTCCTTCCTGAACGCATTCCTGACAAGCGCCTGCCGCGCACACTCAGCGTCCTCTTATTATGCGACGCCCGCGGCAACATCTGCCTCTCGACGGCCCGATCCAGTTTCATTTTAAGGAAGTTGCTGATGCCCTGGAGTTCGAGGGCCACGCCTTCCATGCCGAAGGCGACAAACGTGGTGAGATCAAAGGGTAGCGGCTGCTGCCAGCATTGGTGGAGCAGGCTGTGGTACTTGACGGCATTCTGGTAGAAGTAATGCGAAAGCGCGTAGTAACCATGTCCGTGGTATTCGCGCTGAAAGAGGATGGCCGCCGAAATCAGCCGGGACACTCTTCCGTTTCCATCATCCAGCGGATGGATTGTGGTGAAGAAAAAATGAGACACCAGGGCGTGGACCACCGGCGGGAAACAGCGCAGACGGCTGCTGTTGATGAATTGAACGTATCCCTCCATCAGGGCCGGGAGTTTCTCGGGCGGCGCTCCGGTATGCAAGCCACCCACCTCACGTCTTCCCACCATGACGCCGTGGACGCGCAGACCGTTCTCATTCTGGTAGCGGACGCCGGTTTCATCGGCCACCATGCGGTGCATGGTGAAAATGTCGGCGAGCGAAAGCGGAGCGCTGCCGGGGAGAAAGCGCTCTCGTACCCAGGCCTGGGTCGTGCCGCCGTTCCTCATCCGCAACTGGTGTTTGCGAATGTCGGTGGGATTCGGGGCCACCGCGGGTTGCCCGGATAGATCGACCGGAGCGAGTTCCCCGTCTCCTGTCGCCGGCTCGGGCCGTTCGCGCCAGGCTGACGGAAGCACACGATTGGAGGCTGCATTCTGGAATGCCTCGATCGCCGCCATGTGAGGCAGCAGTTTCTGGATGTCAAGACGGAAATTGAATTCAAACTCGGGCCAATATAGCAAGATAGGTGTCCTGTTGAAGTACCGTTTGTTTTTTGGCTGGCTCCACTACCAGTTCGGCTTGGTTGATGCCTTCTCCGCCGTACCGGGTTTTGCGGCCCCGGAGCTACCGGCGGCCGCAGCTTCTTTGTCATGGGCCAGCGTTCGCGCTTCAAGGTATTCGATAAGGTAGTGTAAATCCGCGTCACCGACGCCCAGGTTGGGCATGCGAACATTCTTATACTTCGCCAGGAGAGCGGTGGCCATCGGGTCGTCTTCTTTCAGCAACTGGTCGGGCGCCTGGATGATGCGGGCCAGCCACTTGCCTTCGCGCACATGGGTCACGCCAAGCAAATCCGGGCCGATGGTATCGCCATGACCGATGGTGTGGCAAGCGAGGCAGTCCCGTCCGAAGATGTACTGTCCTTTATCGAAGTTTTCGAGCGGTCGCCCATCGGAGGAGCTTTTCGCCTCATCCGGGTTCAGGTGCTTGAAGTTGTCCAGAAAATCCCCAATCATGCGCGCCTGAAAAGACGGATTGTCCAGGGCCGAGCCGCGTATCCACTCGCCGGTTGTCTCATTGCCGATCAACAGCTGGGCCAGATGACCGTCGGCATTCACGGAGGGGTCGGCATACAACCCGAGTTGTTTGCTGAGGAAGTCGATGTCCTCTTTCTTGCCGGTGAGGAAGGTCCAGCCCGGACCGATGCGGAACTTCTGCATGTACTCCTTCAACACCGCGGGCGTATCGTGCGCCGGATCAATGCTGATGGAATAAAAGAAGATGTCCTTACCCACGCGGTCGCCCAGCTTCTTCTGCACTTGCGCCAGCCGCGCCGTTTCCAGCGGGCAGGAATACTGGCAGTTGGTGTAGATCAGGACAATGGCCACAATCCTGCCCTTGATCAGGTCATCGTAAAAATGGACTTTTTTTCCGTCCTGCGTGATAAGTTCGACATTGGGAAAGTGGCTGTTGTCTGGGCCGTTGGCCGCCACGGGTCGCGCGCAGAATAAGAGAAATGCCGCAACCGCGATGGACACAGCCGTAAACCCCGCCGCGCCCGCCCAACGCTTCGGCAACATGATGTACTCCCTTTGGTCCCTGGTTAAAGCAGTCCCTGGTAAAGACGTGAAACCCGGAAACGGCAAGACCCACCACAAAGCGGGCCCGCCGAATCTGGATTTTACTCCTTCTTGAGGTTGGGTCCCGGCGCTCGCCACTAGGCAAGCGCCGGGAGTTGAGTTACGCGTTGGGCAGAATCTCGTCCGGCGCCTGGAACGTGACACCAGTCGGCTTCGAGATCGGAGTCGGAAGCGGGCTCAGGAAGGGAGTTCCGCTGTCCAAGTCCCACCGCAACAACATGGCATTGTCCTCATGCATGGTGTTGTGGCAGTGCTCCATGTACATGCCGCCCCAATCGCGGAACTGCATCTTGATCACCACGGTCCCGTTCGGACGTAATCGATACACGTCCTTGCGGCCTGATTCCGCCGCCGAGGGCGGCTGCCCGTTGCGGGATATGATCTGGCCCTCTTCAAAGTGGATATGGATGGGATGGTCCCAGCCAAAGCCCCCTTGCAGGGTCCATTGCTCGCACGTGCCGTACCCGGGCTGCGATGAAATACGGCCGAAATCGGCCTTCAGCGCGGAACCTCCCGAGCGCCGGCTGCTGCCCCCCGAGTTTCCGGTGGCAATGCCCCACTGGCCCTGGCCGGTGTACGTGGTAACAGGATCGTTCTGGGTCTGGTTAGCGTTGTCGTCAAAGGTAAACAACCGTTGGCGGCTGACCGGAGGCAGAAGCGGGTTGGGGATCAAGGGTATCGCCGCTCCGTCCGTATTTACGCTCTGGTCGGCGTGCGGTGGCGGACCGATAATCTTGAAACGCATGAATGAGCCTACCGCCGGGTCGCAGGACGTGCCGCTGGTGGCCTGGGACACCGTCAGGATGGGACCGGGCAGCTTGCCGTCCTGCATCTGTTGCAGGTTGACCATATCGACGGTCTGGCCGGCAGAGTAACGGGAAAAGTCGATCACGATGTCATAGCGTTCGGCGATGCCAAGTTGATCGGTTTGCGTCAAGCCGGGAACGGTGAACGGCAGCAGATTGCCGTCATTGGCGATCTGGGTGAAGGGCGAGCTATCGCTCAACGCCAGGGCGAAGAAGCGGGAGACGCTGGCGTTAAGGATGCGGAAGCGGTAACGCCGCGCGTACACGTTGAAGAACGGCTTCCACGCGAAATTCACCGTCATCTGGTCGCCCAGGAAACCATCAAAGGCCAGGGTATCCATGGCGAGCTGGCCGTTCGCGTCCCACGCTTTGTCGGACAGCATGAGATTGACGTCGTAATCCAGGTTGCCCCAGCTCTTCTCATTTCCGCTGGGCAGCATCAGATTGACGCCGTCGGCAATAGCTTCGTTCCCGCGGTCGAGCGAGCTGTAGATGTTGTTCATTCCAGCGTTGCACTTGTACACGTTCTGGTCGGTGAAGGTGAACATGTGATCGTGGAACCAGTGCGTGCTCATGGTCTCATGCCAGTCGCCGGGGACATTGTTGATGCCGCCGCTGTCGCTGGGAGCGCCGGCCCGCGGGTCGCTGGCGTTGGTGTTGATGCTGCGGAACCCGGCCAGCGTCCACGGGTAGTGGTAGTCATAGAACTGGTTGGGCCAGAAATACGCGCCGGTGAAGCCGTCATTCTCCGCGCCGTGGTGGGCGTTGTGCTCGTGCGTGGTGAGGGTGTACCGTCCAAACCCGCCGTTGTTATTGATGTCTGTGGTCAGGCCGTTGTGATGGCGCATCAGGACCGGCTCACCATAGCGTACCTGTAACAGCTTCGGAGGAAACGTGCCATTGAATGTCCACACCCGGTTTGAGTTTTGCACGGGGAAGCTCGGGTGGAATTTTGGCGGAATCGGAGTGGATGGATTGATGCCGGAGTTGAGGTCAGACGTTACACCCGGATTGTAAGTGGTGTTTGTCGTAGCGGGCTTGGTGGTGATCTCTACCGCCACCTGCGGAGGAAACTGGGCAAATCCCTGATGTGCCCAGTTCGCTCCCGGCGGACGTCCTTCGATCGGCCCGGTCAGGCCGGTTCTACCGCCGACCAGCGCAGGATCGACCGGCTGCTGGGTGGTGTTGGCCTGTGCTGTTGGCGCCGGGCTCAGAGTGGAAACTGCGTTCCGCGGCAACACGTCGAAACGCGGCATCGGCTGGGTAAACGGCTGGACGCCAAACGTCGGACTGGGTGAGAGCCCGGTGGGAATCTGGCTGCAGCTTCCGCCGCCGCCGAAGCTGGAAGTCGCAACCTGCCCGCCCATGGGCCTTACAAACGGGTTAAGTCCGCCGATCGGGGCCAGAATGCCGGCGGAGGTGAACAAACCCCACTTGACCAGGTCGCGCCGTGAAATCTGGCCGTGAGACAGAGCTTTTGTGATTTCGGCGCGGTTTTGGCGCGCCCGTTCTGCGTCCCTCAATCGCCGCGGGTCAGCGTTGGGAGACAGCCATATACCGTCTTGTCCGTTGTTCTTGCGACCCATACTTCTTTTCTCCTTTGTTCGCAAAATGCTGATGATAAGGCCATGGTCCCTGCCAATAAATAGGGTCTGCGCGGAACTCGATTATGTTGTTTATGTGGTTGCGCAGAAGAGTGTCCATCTGACATTTATTGCTTCCATTGGAGCGCCAACTCAACATTACGGTTTCTCGCCGGGATGAGAACCGTCTTGTTAACAGCGCGTCTTTCTATTTCCGATTGACTTGCGGCGCGGTTGTCTGGCGTTTGCGGTTTGGCTGTAGGCCGCCCTTGGGTCCTGGCTGCGACGCTGAGGAAGGCATTCAACAGTCGTTTCTGTCGAACAACGTGCGCATCCTATATTTGTCTCGCGATTTCTGTCAATGGCTTTTTGTTAAGTATTTCGTAAAATTAATTTTCAATTCGGAGGAGTTCCAAAACGGGAATTTACCCCTATGGCCTTCGCCGAGCAGGTGTGGGACCGCCCGGAATCTCCGCACCCATGGCTGAAGTTCGGTCAAGGCACCGGCTCGGCCACGCCGCTGGCCTGGACCAACGCTCAGTTCATACGGCTGGCGATTGCCATCAAGGAGCGCAACCTGCCGGAGCTGCCGGCGGTGATACGCGCGCACTTCCGGAAATAGTTTCCGCTCACTGACTCATCAATTTCCGCTCTTCTGTGCGAGTATGAGAGTGTTCTGCTTTCCAAAATGTCTTCCCAGCAGCACCCTCCGCACAATGTAGCCCGCAAGCTTGCGCCGTCCAATGACCCGCCAGTTGCCAAGGAATGGACGATCTCGCTTCACTTGGAATCCTGCGGAATCCAGCATTTTCCTGAGTAATAGCCTCGGATACGGACGGACATGGGTGGGGTCCAGCCAGAAGATCTCCGAGATCACAGCCAGGTCTTCGGGATTCGGCGTGATCAGCAGAAGAAGTCCATTGGGGCGCAAAGCGCCGTGGCAAAGCTGCAGGAGTTCCACGGCATCGTCATACACCATGTGTTCGATCACATGGCTGCAGAAAATCCCGCCGAACTGTCCCCGCGAGCGGCGCAGGTATTCGCGAGCGTCCTCCTGCTCCACCCGAAGGCCCCTCGCCCTGCAGGCGGAAACAGCTTCCTCCGAACGATCAACCCCAGCCGCCTCAATGCCTGCCTTCGCCAGCAGCTCCAGGAAAACGCCACCGCCGCATCCTATGTCCAGGACCGGATTCGAATCGCGAAAGTAGGCCACAAAAGGACGCTGGATCAGACGGACAATGTCCTCCCTTCCGCTGAATTCGTAACGGCTGGCCTCTTTTTTCATTTTCAACCTTCGCGGGCAAGCTTCAGCGCGTAATTCCACGCGTGCTGCCTATTCGGCTGAGGATGGATTTTAGCAGGACAAGCCGGAAGTTGGTTCTTGCTCGACGCGAAAACAGGGGTTGATTGGACGCAAAGAGTTTTCTTACGAAATAAGTCAGAATTATGTCACCGACTTCGGGCGGTAACGGGAATCAGGCTTCTTACGCAAGTCCCGCCGAGGCGGACACATCTTTTCTTTAGGGATCCGCGCTTAAATAAGGGTTCCCACCAACTCAATCTTCTGCCCGGTACCGCACGCCTGGCCGCTGCCCCACGGTCCGGGTTTGGTGCAATAGACCGCCGGCAGCGCCGGGCGACGGATGGTGACTACCGTTCCCGCCGGAAGCTTGATGGGGACCGGGAAAGGCCGCCATTCGTGGCGGTTGCCGACGTTGTCCACGTGCTTGTCATACTGCATGAAGAGTGAAAAGCTCCGTCCGCTGGGAAGCTGGAAGTCAACCCAGAAAGCCCACTCCAGATTGCTGCCGGTATTGCTGCCCATCTGCATGTCCGCAGCCTGGACGGTATGGTCGAACTTCAGAGTGTATTGCTCCAGCACGTTAGCAGTGATCACGCAGGCCTGCGAGGCGAACTGCAGGTAGTCCGGGGTCTCAATGGGAGTTTGCAGATTGCCGCTGCCGTCTCCGTAGAACCGCTCCGGCGAGCAGTCCGGAACCTGGGCGTGGACAACGGGAATTCCTGGCCCCGATGATCCGGGGGTTCCGCTGCACCCAACAGCGCCGGCGCATGCAAGGAATATCGCCAGGAAAGAAATGCATACAAATAACGCTGTAGAACGATCAGGATTCTTGTCAGTCATGTTGCGGAAGCTCCTTTACCTCGCCTACCTTCGCCGCCATGCGTCTATCCACGGGGTTGGAGCATGGCGAGACTAGCTTATCGCAAAATATATCCGCGGGTCGCGGGCCGTCCCGCAGAAGTTATTCTTGCGAAACCCGTGGGCCAGAAGCCTCTGACGCCGACGACGCTGCCATCCGACAGTGCACCCACACCGGCAGGCCGCTCGGGACGTCAGAATTCATTGGCGCGCTCGAAAAGCGATGCGCCGTAACCTGGCTCCTAAAATAGGGAGGCCGCCCGGAAAACATCAGTGGATGATCGTCATCAGAATAAGCTCAATTTTTGATCGTAAAAGAGCAGGATACGTCCCGTCGTCCCTGAGTTTCCCCGAGTTCCCCCAATTGGCACACTGATCAATGTCACTTGTCATCTCTGCAGTGATCGCAGACAGGAGGTTGTGTAACTACCGTGACTCTGCCTGGAAGATCGTAGGTCACGAGCGTTTCTGCGTTATAATAGCGCGCCTCCCCAACTAATTTGAATTCGACGACGATATCAGCCGTATTCTTGCCGCCGACTTCAAACGTCCAACCCTTGAGCCATACCTCTACCGCATCTGCCAACATTGGGTGGCCGCTCACGCTCACGCGCGTAACTCTGCCCTCGGAATCCAAGACAAGATGTGCAACGACCGTTCCTTGTGTGTGCGAAAGCCGAGCGGCTAGCGGGTACTGTATCGGATCAATGTGCCTCGGGTGGGGTACGTCACCTGATACCAATAGTGTAAGCGCAAGAATGAGAGTCGAAAGCATGTTATTTCGCCTTGCCGAAGGATTTTATAGTATCTTTACAATTGTTTTCTAAATCTTTGTCATTTTGATCGACCATCTTTTGATTACCTTTATCCGGCTTGATCGCGTTCGTACCATGAGCCACCTCATGAAGTATTATAAAATCTTGCGCCGCCATGGTGTCTCCTTTTATTCTCCCTCGGTCAGTTGTCAACGGGATTCCTTTATATGATCCATTGAAGAATGCACCAAGACTATTCACTGTAAGGGCCGCATCTGGGCCCCCAGTATATGCGTTGTCGATGGTCAAGTGCTGGGTTGTAGTGCCGCCAATAACCGTTGTCCCCGGGTTGTTTACGGGGCCGGTCTCCGTAATGGTGCCCGGAAACTCTTTTACTGCGATTCCGCCTGAGTCTGCATATGTGATCAGGTCGTTGATATAACTTTGAGCATCACGGCCCTGGGAGTTAAGAAACTTGAGGCAGTTTGGATCTAGAACTTTCAACAACCGTTTGAGCGCCGCCTTTACTTGATCCTTCAGGTGATCGTCGGGGCCTATCGCGCTGGGACCGCCGCCGAAGCCAACTAGAGATGTTTGGCAAACGGTGTCGAAGCCGCCAAGGCTCGTGACCGAGGAGCCATCTTCCCATGTTGTAGTTGAAGACCAAGGCACTTGGCTGCAACTTTCGAAAGCAACCACATAGAGTCCAAACGGATCAACGAGATTCACCGGATCGTTAAGCGCATAGGAGTATCCGTTCAGCAATTGCGGAGCCCCGGACTTCCCGCCGATCAAATCAGGGCTCATGAACCGGCCCTGGCGAGGCGCTTGGTACCGGAACAGCGCATAGTTCAAGCCGGACTCCGCGTCTTGCTCATATGTTGTGAATTTAAGTTTGTCCGGGCTACCGGTCTCGTACCAGGTTTCTCCGAACGGAAAATGACCGAAGGCCCTCACCGGAGCGCCGGAGGCATTGGTCTCAATCCGGTTGGAAAGATGATCGGGGTGATGGTATGTAGTGCTGCTTCCGGCAAGCGTAGCTAGCAACTGCGACCCAGCGTAGATGTGTTCCTTACTCAGACTCCCGTTCAAGTACTCAACAATCGGTTTGGTCCCAGAATAGATATAAACCGTGATATTCGATCCCACGGCTTTCTTGATGCGAAGTGGGCCAAAGTACGTGTATGTCGCCGCGCCCGCGTTGATCTGCTTCAGGCGATTCGCGCCATCATAGGAATAAGCAGTGACGCTATCATTGGTCATGTTGCCTGCAGCGTCGTAAGTGTAACCGGAATTTGTGATGCGGTTGGTAGCAGCATCAACAATATATACCGGCTGGCCGATGCTCACATTCCCTCCAACGAGCGCCTGCGACAGACGGTTGCCGAGCCGGTCATATCCCCATTGCAGGCTCCAGGTCCCGGCAGTTGAATTCACCGTGCCAGTGTGCGCGCTGCTCAACCGCATCCACGGATCATAGTTGAAATACTCTGATTTGGTGGCGTCTTCCACACCCGGTGAAGTATAATAGTGCATTGCCTGGATCTGCCCATTGTTGCTTGATCCGTAGTCGTAACCCAAATTCAAGATGTCGCTTGAGTTTCCGCTCTTGGAATAGCGCACAGAAGACATCTGCAGGTGATCGTTGTAGCCGAAAGAGCCTTGGGCACCATTGCCTAAACTCAACCCCGTTGTCTCTCCAGCAGCATTGTAGCTAAGACCAGTGAGGTACGTCGTTCCGGATGTGCAAGTACTGCCAGTCGTGCCCACCGCACACAAACGACCGATGGCGTCGTAATCCTGGGCGACGACTCGCCCTGTGGGGTATGTGATGGAATTAACTTGGCTCGCCAAATTGTAGCCGTACACGACTGTATATGTTGTCGAATCAATAACTTGGGCCACAGAAGTGATGCGGCCAAGGTTGTCGTAGGTGAACGTCTGAGAATTTGATCCTTCCGTGATTTTGGTCAGCTCGTCCAGCGCATACGCCGAAGCCCCCCCTGTGTCATAGGTGTAACTCACGCTTGGCGTGCCATCACTGTAGGAGACGCCAATAATCCTGTTGATACCGTCGTAGGTGAAGGTTTTCACCACGCCGCGCGCGTCCTGTACTCTGCATCGCAGGCTGGAATCGCCGGAACAGGCGTTTCCGCTAGCGTCCGTGTAGTAATTGGTCTCCGTGCTCGACTCCGGCAGTGTCATAGTCAGCAATCGGCCCATGCTGTCGTACGAATAACTGCGCGGTTGACCCGCAACCGGCTGATCGTTGACATTGCCAGCCGCCTGAGAAACCGCAGTGAGATTGTTCAGGACATCGTACGTGTACGTGGTGGCGTAGGGATAGCTGAGCGTGTTGGAATATGGGTCCACGCCCCCGCTGAGCGAGGAACTGCCGCTGAATGATCCGTTGGGAAACATACTAGAGTTGTTGCTGCTTGAACTGGCCGCTATATCCACGTTGCCCGCCGCGCCGATCGTTTTGTAGTTCAGAGAGATGCCGGCCCCGTTTGCGGTAGCGGTCACCGGAGACCCCGACCGGTTGAGCCCTGTCGGTCCCGTGCCGACCAGGGCCGTGGCCACTTGCGCCGCAGTACTGTTAGAACTCTGTCCGTAAGGCGCGCTGGCGGTAAAGCTGCCGACGGTGACCGTCACCGTCCCGGAGTCGTAAACGGTGCTACCGCCATATGCATCGGTGCCGCCCGTGAGGGAAGCACCCGAGGCCGATGTCGAGATAAAGGGCGCCGAGAAACACGGACTATAGACATTGCCAGAGGCATCGGTGCAGCTTTGGCCGTCGTAATTGCCTTGGGAGCCACCCGAGAACGAATAGTTCGTGGATGCACCAGAAGTTTTCGCTGTCAGAGTTATGGCAGGGTTATAAAGATCCCCGTTGAACGACGCCGTCACGTAGGGATTGCTCTGATTGATCGTGTTCGCCAAGTACTGAACGGGATATCCTATAAGCGCGCCATTCGGCCAGGATGTGCTGGCTCCAGAACCATTGACCGTCAGGTAGATAGTTCCATAATCGCAGACGCTGTTGTCCGGCAAGCATTGGGTTGACGCACCCGCAGTATTGCTCGTAAAGGATATGCTACCCGTGCCTGGAGTAGCCGGTGTGGCTCCTACTCCGGACTGGCTTTGGAGAGTACCGCCAATGGTCAGCGATCCGGCTGACGGAGAGCCGGCAAAAGTCTCTCCCGGCTCATCCACCCTTATCAACCGCCCCAGTGCGTCAGAATAATTCTTGCGCTGCTTCCCCGCGGGGTCGGTAACGGTAACCGTGTTGCCGGAATAAGAATACTGGGTGTATCCCGCGCTGGGCGGAGTGACCTGCGTGATCCTTCCCAAGGCATCGTAACTGAACGTGGTATTAACGATCGTGTCGCCGGGGGCATACGGATTGGATGCCTGCGTCCGTTGCCAGAGTTTGTCATAGGCGTATTTCACCGTGCTGACCGCCGCATTACCGTTCTTGGTGTCCACCTGCAAGACATGACCAAGACCGTCCTTAGTAGTTACACCGACAGCGCTGTTGGCCGTATTGGAACTGGTGACCGCGGGAGAAACCGTATCGTCTCCATACACAGTATTCAGCTGCACCCGCGTTCCATTTGGCGGCGGCTGGGGCGGTAGCAGTATCTGTATGGCGCGGCCCATGGAATCGTATTGATAATTCGTGGTCTGGCCGTTCTCGTCCGTACTGCTGAGCAATGCGCTGGTATCAGGATCGTACGTGTAGCTGGTGGTGAATTGCGGACCCCCGTTGGGTCCGCGGGTGATCGAGTCAGGCGCAGAGTACTGGGTGGTGCTACTGAAATTGAACGTTTTCTGGTTGCAACAATCCAGTTGTGCCGTGGTTAGGTTCCCCAGAGTGTCATAGTAGAAGTTGCGGGCGACCGCACCGGTACCGGCAGATGCATTGGAGTAGCGCGTCACCGAGGTCAGGTTCCCGCGCGTTGTGAAGCTGGAGCCATAATTAGTATCGTCGTGGCTGGAGGCGCCCGTAACTGGAGTCAGGCTGGTGCCATCATACGCCATGTCCGTGCGGGCGACAGTGTTGCCGGTGGCATCCTCCACCAAAACCTGCGTCGGCCGATCGACCACATGGAAGGTTACATAGTCTCCCGTCGTCAAATATGTCGTAACCGTGTGACGCAGAAGTGTTAGGCCGAAATCATATTCGTAAACATCCGTCACATTTGCCCAGGGGTCGTATCCGTAGGCCACCTTCGACTGCTGCCCGGTGTCGCTTAAAGTCGTAACGATGCTGCCGAGAACTGTACTGACGGGCGGGAACCCTGTCGTTGTCCAGGTATAACTGCTGTTGCGGAGCGCGGTGTTGGAGCTGTTTGTTTGTTGGACTGAGGATGTCAGCCCGGTATTGGGGTCAAGATTTGTGGTGGCGCTGTTGCCCGTGGGATCAGTAACCGCCGCGCTGGTAACAACACCGGTGCCGCTTTTTGTTACAGCGTAAGTCCACGTTGAAGTATTCGCGCCGGTGCCGTCCGGTGAGACCGTCTGTTGCGTATAAGCCGGCGAGTCGGTCAAAGCTCCTTGACTGGCTGGCGGAAAATTATAGCTGACGTAGCTCCGGACAGCGCCCGTTGAGCTGAGGTTATCGATCTCGTTGATGATTCCCCAGTCGCCATAGCTGAACTTGTACCCAGTTCCGTTGGCATACGTGCACCCTGTCAGGACATTCAACGGCGTAGTAAGCGCTGGGGTGCCATGCACGGTAAGCCCAGAGAAGTTGTACCAGGCATATCCGTTGCCGTAAAGAGTGCCCCAGGCAAATGTCACGAACGTCTTAGTGCCGGACGGATGGACCAGCATGCTGATGCTGGTCAGTTCATTGGACGCATTGTAGTTGAACGTTACTACCCGGCCCAGGCTGTCACTGATTGCCGATATGAGTTGGTCATATCCGCTAACATAAGCGATGCTGAAATAGTTGCCGTTGCTGTCTTTGACCCACACCGGGCGCAGGAGAGAAGCTGCGGAGGGGAAAGGGAGATACTGCACGGTTAGGCCGTTTTTGTAAATAAGAATTCCTGTCGAACTGTTGTACTGGATATGAGTGCCGTCTGTTGAATAATACATGGGGTTGTTGGTGCCGCTGCCGTTCGCCAAATTATGCTTGGTCCCATCCCCTTCGGTAATAATAAAGGCAGAGCTTGCTTTTTCCAGATAACCGAAGTCGAGGCGAAAACCGTAACTGGGATAATCGCGATCGATATTGAAGGTCGTTGTGTGATGCACATTGTCAACGTTCCAGATGCGGCTGCTGTAATAAAGATTGAGGACCAGATCCATCCCGGCTCGACCGGGCATTCTCAGGATGGGGATAGTAAAATTATAGCTCTGACTGCCGATTACCGTCTTCGCAATCCCCGCAGTTGACGAGGGCCAAATGGGGTTGGAATTGCCGCGCGCATTCAGGGGCATTGGACGCGCCGCAACTGCCCCTGCATAAGAGCTTGCAGTCATGTCGGGCGTGCATGTCGGTCCCTGGCAGATAGGCAGCTCCGCACAGGCAAAGGTGCTAAAGAACATAACCATCAGGATCGACACACTTGAGCTTGTGCGCAGTTTCATTTACGCCTCCTTGACAGATGCATGACTCCGGGGACGATCATATGGAAATGTTGGCTTGGAGAAAACAAATATTGCTATACATTTGTGGAAGATTGTTTGACACTTGTGGAAGAAAACTAACTTCAGGTCTCCGGATTCAAGGACTGGGTTAAGCGACCAGCCGATCTCGTGACTTCTTGCCTTCCGGCAATCGCGCTCCCTGGCCTCGCAATTCGCTGGGTGAGCATCCGGCGGCGGCTTTGACGAAGCGGGAGAATGCGCTCGAAGAGCGATACCCCAAAGCATGCGCCACTTCTTTCAGGTTGCGGTGTGGGTGCTCGCGCAGCATTCTCTCAGCCACCTTGAGCATGCCGCGTTTGCGAAAATCGCGGAAGGTGGTTCCGGCGCCGGCTTTTACGGCCCTTTCAATCGTGTGCCTTTCGATCCGGATATCCAGCGCCAGTTCCTCCAGCGAAAGACGCGGAGATAAGCGCAGTTTGTGAGTGATTCGGATGTAGAGCTCGTGCAAGTCGTACATTCGGTTCTTAGAGGGTGAAAACGGAATCGCAGTTGCCCGTTCCTCAGCCCCATACAACTGCACTCAATCCCAAAATGGAAAACTCGATGCCGGTTGATTTATCCTTTTTCCTTCTTAACAACTAAGGGCCCTGGGTAATAGCCGCGGAAGAAAATGCGACCATGAGTGGCCCTACGCTACATCAGTCACAAGCCGAACCAAGACCTCAACCACAAAGGACACCCGCTTGACTTCGCTCAGGGCAAGCTGCTGAACACAGAGGCGGGAAGGGGAACTCTGTTTCGAACCGCTTTTCAGACGGGCAAAAACGGGAAAAAGGACCTTCTGGTAACCCATTGAAAACATGGACAAATTAGCTCTTGCTTTTCGCTATAACTTCGCGGTACCATGCGCGCCGCATTGGAAGCAATTAGCTAAGAACAAGCCGTTAGCCACTAGCTTCTAGCTCTTAGCCGGACACGAACCCGGGAAACATCCGATACAGCCGGCCCGCCCAGGCGGACCGTGGAACGATCTTTGAAAACCTAAAGCGAGGAAAACCAGAGAACCTTACCACTGATGACGCTGAAAACAGCAATCAGCACTCAGCAGTCAGCAATCAGCCAGGCAAGACCCAAAAGCAAAACCAGGAACATCAGTGTTATCAGCGGTATGGTTTCCGATCGCGGCGATCACCGGGGTCCCCGACACGCGCGGTTTTCGCGTGTTGGGGTGGGATGACGTGCGATGACGGCGATCACGCGCGATCCCCCCTGTTCCTCCCCTGTTACGCCCCTGTTCCTCCCCTGTTACGAATTGACTCCGTCCGGGAAAAAGGTTCACGAAAGGCCCGTGGAATCGAGGTTTTGCATGTCTGGAGTATCCAAGCGCTCGCTTTCTCCCCTGTTTTTTTCCCTGTTAGCAGGGAAGCGGCAGGAAGATCGCCGTGATCGGTTCATCGCCGTCATCCCACCCCCAACACGCGAAAACCGTGCGTGTCGGGGACCCCGGTCATCGCCGTCATCGGAGAGGCAAAACTCCTCTCGGTTTCCTTAGATAGCGGGAAGTGTGAGGGATGTGAGCAACCATCCCGGCTCTGGTCTTTCAGATCACGGCGATCACGCGCGATGACGGCGATCACGGCGATCCGGTGGAAAAGAAATGGCTCCTCAGGTAGGACTCGAACTTGAGGCGCTTTGGCGGCGTCCGAGCCGCCAGCCGAAATCCCGAACGCGAAGCGGAGGGACCTCTCTCACGATGATGCAACCAAAGAAATGGCTCCTCAGGTAGGACTCGAACCTACAACCCTCCGGTTAACAGCCGGATGCTCTGCCATTGAGCTACTGAGGAGTGAACAACGGGCTATCCGCGGGGCGGACAGCCAATTGATTGTGTTCTTAAAATATCACGCGTTGCAAGGGGTTAGCAATTCCCTGGGCGGCCGAAAATGTCGCCTGTGCCTGTTGAATGCGCTGTTTCCAGGATTACCGGTTACCCGTCCGGGAAATCTCAGTCGCGCTTTGTGACGCCGGTTGCATCACCACGCCGTCAAATTCGGTAATGGCCACCAATCTGCCGTGATTGGCGTGGAGATCGCGTACTGTCCATCCGCAACCGATGCTGCGCCAGGAATGCCCGTTGTTCGAGCTTTCAAAGATGTCGCTGGAGTTGGGGCCGCTGGCGAGAATACGGCGGTTTTCCGGATCAAAGCGGATTGCAGCAACGTTGACCAGCGGCAGCGCAGTGACCCGCTGCCAGGAATCGCCAAGATCGAGGCTGCGGAATGCGCCTTCGCGCGCCGCCAGCCAGATGGCGCCCTTGGTGTCGATCGATACGGAGTTGATGACTACGATGGATTGCGGGAAGCCCGGAGCAAACCAGCTCTCACCGCCGTCGGTGGAGACGATGACCGCATGATGACTGGCCGCGACCACTATGTTTCCCTGGGAGCTTATGCTCACCAGGTCCTTGACCGCGTTGGGGACCGCTTTCTGCCAGATTCGGCCTGCGTCCGTGCTGACCAGCAAGCCCGCGGAGGTGGCTGCGTACCATTTGCCGCCGACCAACGCCAGCCCGGTGATCGGCGCGCCCAGTTCCGTAAAGCTGAGCGATTCGGCCTTGGCTTTTCCTCTGCCTGTCTCGGTCTGCACCACATTGAGAGGTGTCCATTGCGCAGCGTGCGGCTGCAATTCGAAAATACCGCGGTTCGTGCCGGCAACCACCGAGCCATCTTCTGCCTGGCGCAGCACAAAGACATCTCGGCCGCCAAGGCCGTCGCTGATTTGCGCCCATTGCCGGCCGCCGTCGCGGGAGACGAACACTCCCCCGAACTCCTTGTCGTTGAGCAGACCAACGTATATTACGGAGGAGTCATTGCGGTCGATCAGGAGCGCGGACGCCTGGCGGTGCGCGAAGCCGTGATTGGAAGCGGCGAAGGTTGACCCGCCATCGTCACTGGTGAGTACGCCGCCGCGGTCGGTGGCCAGCAGCACGCGCGATGAGCGTCGCGGATCCACGATCACCGCGTTAATAATGACATTGGTAGCTGTCATGCGCTTCCAGCTCGTACCACCGTCGGCCGATTTCCATAGGCCTTCCGTAGTGCCGGCGTAAAGGACACTGGAGTCAGCGGGATCCATGACCAGGGCGCGCGTGCGCCTGGCGGAGTATGGAATGCCCTGTATCTTGCTGAATGTTTGTCCGGCTGTAATGCTCTTGTATATCCCGGAACATGCGCTGATATACACAACCGAGGAGTTCACCGGATCAACCACGACGGAAAACACGTCGGAATCGTCAATGACGCCGGCCTTGATGCTGTGCCAGGTCTTGCCTCCGTCTTCTGTTTTCCACGGCAAGTGCCAGGTCCCGGCATAGATGACATTGGCGTTCTCCGGATCGACGGCCACAGATTCCACGTTCCGGATTTCCCGGTGGTGTTCCGGAGAAATGCGCTCCCAGTGGTCTCCGCCATCGCGGCTGCGGAACACGCCCTCCAGGGTCCCGGCGACCAGCATCCGGGGACTGGAAGGAGCCAGCGTGAGGGCGCGAACCGATTGGCCATGCATGTCGGGAAGCGTCTCCCAGGTCTGTCCGGCGTCGCGGCTGCGAAAGATGTCTCCATCACTGTGAGGAGAATCCACACTCCAGGCGGCCACGTACATCGTCCGGGAGTCGGTGGGATCAACAATAATGTGGTCGAGCGCCATCCCGGTGGACGGACCCAGGTGAGCGTAGCGCACCCAACTGGCGCCGCCATCGGTCGAGAGATACAAACGTCCGGCGCTGGTGCCAAGGAAAACTCTGTCCGGATTGCGGGGATCGAGCGCCAGGCTGCGGACATCGCCGCCATCAGGGCCTACAGCCGGCCACAGTTGGGCCATCGCTCCGTCCGCCAAAAAGGCCAGAAGCAAGGCGGAAATCAGACAGCGGATTGTGGCTCCCAGGCGCATAAACGCTAAGGCTCTCCTTACTGTTCTAAACGAGATTGCCACGCTGCTTTGGCGGCAACAAGTTACCTAAGACCACGTTAGTTAGTAGTTAGTCAGTTAACAGTGGAATGCCCTTGATTGCCGGCTGCTTTAGGGCTTGCTTGCTATGTTGACCTGGGCATGGACCTGAACGACCATCTGAGTGCCCATCTCCAGCTTCAGTTGGTCCTTCGTCGCTGTAACCAGCGACCCCTTTGTGGTGCCGGTTGCTCCGGTATTCAGGGTGATGCCCCGCATCCCGATAACTCCGTGAGCGCCGACGCTCAAGCCTCCCGCGGAGTTGGTAGGGGCCTGCGTCCCCGGCGTTACAGGCGGCTGCACCCCAGGTGCGTTGGAACCCCTTTGAGAGGAGGACCCCATGGTGCCGCTTTGACTGGAATTTCCCCGCCCGGCTCCTGCGCCGCTGATCGGCTGCGGGCTATTGCCACCGGTGTTGGGGACCATCATGGCCGGAGGCAGCATTTGATCGGGCTGGTCCACGCGGGACGGCATGGGAATTGGCGCAGCTAACGCTTCAATCAGTCCTTGAAACGCAGCTTCGCCTCCGCCCTTCAAAATAACCTTGTCAAAAACGATTCCCAAAGACGACTCGTGATCAGCCTTGTTGCCGGACTTGACTTCTGTGACGTGGCCGATCAGTTTTGAATCTCTACGGACCACGATCCGGCCGTGGGCAATTGCATCCTGGGTGATCTTGGCTTTTATGGTGTCACCCGGTTTCGCTTTTTTTGAATTTAATCCCCAGGTGAGCTCGGCGACCAGGAGTGTGCCGTTATCCAGCGCGCTGGTGCTGCTGGTTGCAGGGTGGTTGACGGTTTGCCCTCCGGCCACCCAGGCGCCGCACATCGCAAAACTCATAAACAACGCAGGCAGACAAACAAGTTGATGGTTCTTCATGGTTGCACCCCGCAAAGACCGGTATAGGCATGCCGCCAACACCCATTGTGTCACTAATCGGGGGCAAAGATAAACAGGCCAGTGGTCCACTGGCCTGTTGTCGAGAATGGTTGGTTCCAAAGTGGGACTACCGGACGTTCAGCAGCATCTGCGTGCCGCTGTCGAGCTTCACGTTCTGGGTCGTCGAGCTGATGACCGAAGCCTGGGTTGTGCTGGAAGCCGCCGAGTTCAGTGTCAGGCCCTGAAGCCCAACAACACCCCGGCTGGTTGAGTCGAGCGCCACCCGGCCTGCCCCATTGACCGCGCCGCCTACTGCGCCAGTCGTGGAACCTGCAACGGAACCCACCGTATTTCCGACACCTCCCACTGCTCCCGTAGTCGCTCCCACGTTCGAAGTCACACCGCCGGCGACTCCACCCAAACCGCCTCCGCCGCCTGCGCGGCTACCTCCGCGCCCGCCGCCACCAGTCCCGCCGACGCTCGCGGAATCATCGTTTACGGCAGAGGCCGCCAGGTTTGCCGGCGGCGCCAGTGCTTGCACCATCGCGCCCAGAGACACTTCCTGGCCGTCTTTCAGAATTGCGCGGTCGAAGGCAATCCCCAGCCGGGACTCTGAATCTTCCTTGGTACGCGTCTTGGCTTCCGTCACGTGGCCGACCAGCTTCGATCCTTTGTGAACAACGACGTGCCCGTCGGCTTTCACATCTTGTGTCACCTTGGCAGTGACTTCATCTCCAGGCCTGGCCTTTTTCACGTCCAGCGGTTTCGTCAGTTCGGCTTGCACCTGGGTACCGCTGCTGAGACCAGCTGCTGCGTTGCCCGATGCGCTGGTCGAGCTACTTCCCTTGCCGTTGCCGCTGCCGCCACCGCGGTTGTCTCCACTCTTTCCGGAAGCCGACCCCCGGGCCGACACATCGGCGTTTGCACCAGTGTTAGCACTTGCACCGTTCTTTCCCGCCGACGCTGATGCACTCCCTGAAGCCGATGCTCCTGCCCCGGCCCCAGTCTGCGCGTTCACGCCAAATGCGAGCCCCACAGTCAAAACAGCGATCCAATAGTTTTTCATTGTCCGTGCACTCCTTGGTTTTTGTCTTTTCTTGAGGAAATTTAAAAAGCGCGGTAGCGCGAAATAAACACTAGCGTGATTTTCTCGATGTGAGATGCCAGGTCTCGCAAAAAAGTTTGCCTGAAATCGTAAATGGTTTATATTCAATTACTTACAGACGGAGAGACATATTTACACGGTTTAACATCTAAGCAACAATGTCTGTTATGTTCAGTAGTCCGGCCGTGGATCAAATGGGTCGTAAAGAGGGGGAGGTCTTTTGAGCACACAGGACAAAGTCCTTATCGTGGAGGACGAGGAAAATGAGCGATCAGGATTGGCCGAGCTGGTTTCTGCCTGGGGCTATCGAACGGAGACGGCCAAAGATGGGCTGGAAGGGCTGGATAAAGTAGCAACCTGGGCGCCAGCCATCGTTATCACTGATCTCAAAATGCCTAAAATGGACGGTATGGAGCTCCTGCATCGTGTCGTCGAGCAACCCCAACAGATTGCAGTAGTTCTGCTGACCGCCCAGGGAAGCATTGATCTGGCAGTGGACGCCATGAAATTAGGCGCTTACGACTTCATCGAGAAACCTGTTGACCCATCACGGTTGAAACAGATCCTGCAAAACGCCTGCCGGCAACGCGGCACCGCGCTGGAACTGGAAGCAACACGCCGCAAGCTGCGCGATACCGGGGTCTTTGGGAGTCTGGTTGGCTCTTCGAAAATCATGCAGGAGATCTTTCATCTGGTAGAGATGGTGGCGCCCAGTACAGCCTCCGTGCTGATCACCGGCGAGAGCGGAACAGGCAAGGAACTGGTAGCGCGCACGATCCATGAAATGAGTCCGCGAAAAGCCAAGCCTTTTGTCGCCATCAACTGTTCGGCGATCCCTGAAACCTTGATGGAGAGCGAAATCTTCGGGCATGAAAAAGGCGCCTTTACCGGCGCGCTGGAGCGCCGCGCGGGCTGCTTTGAGCTTGCCGAAGAAGGCACGTTGCTGCTGGACGAGATCGGCGAAATGCCCATCGCCACGCAGGCCAAATTGTTGCGCGTACTGGAGGACCACAAGCTCCGCCGCCTGGGAAGCAAGACGGAAACGCCGGTTGACGTGCGGGTGCTCGCCGCCACCAACAAAGTTCCGGAAGAAGCCGTCAGTAAAGGCGAACTTCGAGGCGACCTTTACTACCGGCTCAACGTTTTCAATATCCATCTTCCGTCCTTGCGCGAACATAAAGAAGATATTCCGCAACTGATTGAAGCGCTTCTGGCGGACATGAACCGGAAGCATGACCGCAAAGTAAGCGCAGTAAGTGAATCGGTGTCGCAAATGTTGCATGCCTACAACTGGCCGGGCAACGTACGGGAACTGAGGAACACGCTGGAGCGCGCGGTGATTGTCTGCGAGGGTTCCCTGGTGGAGCCGCGCCACTTACCGCCGAATTTCGGCGTTTCCGGGCCGCGGGCTGGCGGCGCGACCGTGGATGGCGATGGAATCCGTCTCCATGTGGGCACTACCGTGGAAGAGGCGGAAAAAGCCTTGATCCTGAAAACCCTGGCCACCGCCAACAACAACAAGACGCGGGCCGCGGAAATTCTGGGAATCAGTCTCAAGACCTTGCACAACAAGCTGAAGGAGTATGGCAGCGTTTCCAATATGCCCGGCGAAGCCGCGAGCTAGAGAACACCCATGCCTGCTTTGAACCTGAAAGCGAAGCTGGTCTTTGCCATCACGTCGATGGTGGTGGCGATTGTGGCCGCTCTGGCCGGACTGTACATCTCTGAGGTGGTCCGCCAGCGCATACAACAGGCCAACAACGACGGTGACTTTATCGCGCATGAAGTATTTTCCATGGCACGCGACACGCTGGAAGCCGACCCGCGCAGCGCCCGGATTGACTTCAACGATCCACAAAAAGCCGAACGCGCGGTCGTGAACATTTTGCAGAGCAACGCGGGCATGAATTCGTTGCTGAAATCCGTACTCGGATATTCGCCCACGATCTACGACGCTGCCGTCACCAACGCCGAGGGGCGCGCCTTGCTGCACACCAATGCTTCCAATTCCGGGAAACTGCTTGACCGGCGTCAAGACTTTGCTTCCGTGGCCCGCGGCGGCACATGGAAACAGCTTCAAGTCATCTACGGACCTTCCCACGTCTACGACGTTCGCGTAACTCTGGTCCGCAACGGGACCCCTTTTGGCGAGGTAAGGGTCGGGGTTTCTACTGTCTTCCTGAAGAGCAACCTGCAGCCATGGCTCAACCGCGCCTTCTTATTTTCCGGCGCCGCCATTGTTGTCTGCCTGGTCCTGGCTGCCGGACTGTCTAACTTTGCGCTGCGTCCGCTCGCGGCCATCAGCCAACGCCTGGACCTGATCACAGCCGGCCAGGTGGAACTTCTGGACGCGCCCTTCCAGCGTTCGGACGAGTACGGCGCGGTTTCCAGCAAGATTGACAAGCTGGGCCGGCAGATGCGGGACGTCACGGAAGTGTTTTCCACCCTGAAAGAAAACCTGGACCAGATGATGGCCAATCTCCAGGACGGAGTCATGTTGTTTACCAGCGATTTTCGCGCTGTCCTGGTCAGTGCATCCGCGGAGCGGTTTATCGGCAAGGCGCGGAATGAAATGCTGGGTAGCCATCCTCCGGATATTTTTTCAGCAGATTCACGCCTGGGACAGGCGGTCCTGCTGGCGTTTGAAACGCACCAGCCTGTGGGTCAGCAGGAGATTGCAACCGAGAACGGCCTGCACCTGGAAATATCTCTGGACTTCATCGAGGAACGCGGCCAGCGCATCGGCGCCCTGCTTACCCTCCGCGACGTAGAGTCCGTCCATCGGATCGAAGATGAGATTGAGCTGTCGCGCAGACTCTCCGCCATCGGCAGGCTGACTTCTGGCGTGGCCCATGAAGTCAAGAATCCCATTAATGCCATCGTGGTCCACCTGGAAGTGCTGCGCCAGAAACTACACCAGGCTGATCCGGCTACGCGCCGGCACATGGACGTGATTGGCACCGAGATCAAACGCCTGGACCGGGTGGTCCAGACCTTGCTGGACTTCACGCGTCCGGTCGAATTGCGTCTGGTCGAGACCGACCTGCGCAGACTGGTGGATGAGGTGGTCGCCCTGGCCTCTCCGGAGGCAGCACAGCACCAGGTCCGGATTCAACGCGAAACCGGCGGCGGACCGCTGCCGGTGCGCGTGGACATTGATCTGACCAAGCAAGCCATTTTGAATATCGTGATCAACGGCGTCCAGGCCATGCCGGATGGCGGGAACCTGCATATCGCTCTTCGCCGGGAAGGCGACGACGCCGTGATCGCGGTGCGTGATGAGGGTCCGGGAATTGCGGCCGATGTTCGTGACAAAATCTTCAATTTGTATTTCACTACTAAGAAGGGTGGTACGGGAATCGGGCTGGCTGCGGCTTACCGGATACTGCAGATGCAGCATGGCTCGGTGGAATTTGAGTCTGCGGAAGGGAGTGGCGCCTTCTTTTATCTCCGTCTACCTCTGGCGGAAAGCCCGCAACCCGCGGAGCAATCCCGATTTGCGGGGGCGTCAGAAGACCGGTGAAAACCGCATGAATCCAACCCGACTCAAACCCATCCTCTTGCTGATGTGCTGCGCCGTCCTGTTGCTTTCAGCCTGCAAAAAAAAGAAGCCTGCGGTCCCATCGCAGTCAAATGCGCCTACGATCACCACGGCCCAGCAACAGCCGCCAACCGACAAATCAACCCAGAACCAGTCGCCGGCGCAAGACCAGGACCAGCCAAAGCCGCCGCAGACAAGCACCGCCCCGCCACAACTCGCCAAACCCGCTGCCGCGGTCCACAAACCGGCGCCTCGCCCCAGCAGCGACAAATCCAGCGACAAGCCCGTTGAAATGGCTGCGAACACGCCGCCCAAGATTGTTATTCAGGAAGGGAGAGCGGATGCGCCGGCCACCGGACCTGCCCAGACTGCTCCCATCACATCGCACACGGAAGCGGCCCACAATCAAGCCACCACGGAGCAACTTCAGGAGAGCACGGAAGCCAACCTGCGCAGCATCAAACGCACGCTCTCCGCTGAGGAGCAAAAGCAAGTGGCGCAAATTCGTGATTTCATGGCCCAGAGCCGGCAGGCCAGCACCGAAGGAGACTTGGTTCGGGCACGGAACCTTGCGATGAAAGCGCACTTGTTGTCGGATGATCTGGTGAAGCCGCGTTAGCTACTTTCTTCCTTCTTTCCTTTGCGCAATCACCAGCCCGCGGGGCGTCGGCAACAGGACCACCGAGATCAATCCTTCCTGTTCCAGCCGCAACGCGGCTTCGCGCACGGTCTTCAAATGCGAACTGGCATCATGCATCAGGATCAGACCGTTCGGGTTGATCTGCGGAAGAAAGTGCCGGACTTCCGGCTCACGCAACTCAGGCAGAGAGTCGCAGAAAAGAACGTCAATCGTTCCCGTGACCTTAACGTCCAGGCTGGATTGGCAGCGGTAGTCAATCCACTTTTTCAGCCCGGAGGCCTCAATCTTCTCCCTGGCCTTGGCGAAAACTTCGGGGTCCGGTTCGCAGGTGATGATCCTGCCGGAACCATTCTGCTTGAGTCCTTCGGCCATGTAGAGCGTGCTCACGGCAAGAAAAGTCCCTGTTTCCACCACCAGGTTGGGCTTCACCGTGGTCATAAGGCACTTGAGAAAATCCAGCACTTCAACTTCGGCAGTCATGGTGTCAAACATACTCCAGCGCTCGGGATTCGGGCATTCGGGCGTGGGACGGTGATACTCCGGTTTGGGGCCGTTGCCGTGTTGCATCACGTGGTCCAACACCTTGTGGACGGGATCTACTTTTCGAAATCGGCGCCTGACGATGACCAGCAAGAAAACTCCCGCGACCGCCGACAGCAGGCCGAAGAATTGGGCATTACTCATGCCCCAGATCACGCGCGGGTTGATGCGAATAAACTCCACCAGAAAACGGGACACGCCGCTGAGGACCAGAAACTCGCCGGTAATCGCGCCCGGAGCCAGGGGATGCTGAATTGACCGGCGGCCTCTTCGCCACAGATACCAGAAAATCGCCACTCCGACGATGAACTCATATATCGGCGTCGGGTGTACATGGCAACTCGCCGGCCAGCCCCACTGTCTGCAAGTATCGGTCGTCGGCACCAGACCGTTTGGGAAAGCCATTCCCCAGGGCAATGACGTCGGCTGGCCATAGTCTCCGTCCCCGGAGATCAGGCAGCCAATCCTGCCGACAGCATAGCCCAGGGCCGCCGCCGGACTGGCCAGGTCCAGCATGGTGAGCATGTTGATGCGATACTTGCGTCCCAGCAGGAGAAGCGCGGCAATGCCCGCGACAAAGCCACCGAACCAGGCAAAGCCCTCGCGGAACCAAACAAAGAAATTCACCAGGTAAGTGGCGGCGCCCCGCAGCACGGCAACATCAGCAAGAAAAGACGGGAGATCAACGGCACGCTGCAGAGCTTGCACTGTGAGCCGATCGGCCGGTGTGTCAACAACATGCCAGAGCTTGGCCCCGACAATCCCGGCTATGGCCATGTAGGCAATGATGGTGTCCGGACTGGCGCGCAGCTTTCGGCGCTTGAGTTCAGCCTGCAGGACAACAAATGCGACAACAAACGCCGCCATCATCAGCAAGCCGAATGTTGGCAAGGGCAATGGCCCAATGTGGAGATAGGGTAGCAGGCTGTTTCCTCGATCATGAAACGAACGTCCAGTATAACCGGAACAAATGACAGGGCTAGGGTGCGGGAGGTTTGGAAGCTGCTGCCGGCAGCGCCGCGGCCGCTCGCAAAGCAAGACGAGCGGGGACAATGAGTACGCGTGGCAGCGATCCGTCTTTGCGGCGATAGTGCCTGAGATCAGCCATGCTCTTGACGGCGATTTTCTCCCCCATGACTTCCTGCCCGGGAACATCTTCCAGGTCAAAAAGGTCCGCTGGGCGGAAGCTTTGTTGCGCGGCGACCAGCAGCTCATGCTCGCCGCGAATGTCGGCTTGCAACGCGGGATCAAGCACGAAGCACCAGTAAACGTCCCACTCGCGCGGCTTGTCCTCCGTGAGCATGTTCACGATCAGGTTGTGGTCATACTCCAGGTACGCCGCAGAGCGATACTGCCGCCCGGGAACCACTACGTAGAGATTGAGCCGCTTGTCCAACGGCTTCTCTTCGCGTAAAGGCCGGCCCAGCGTCCACGGCCCGAAGGTGGCGAGCGGCCCAGCGCCGGCGGAGTCGGGAGCAAACAATACATCCGTCCCGTCATGGTAGGCGGGCAAGGGCTGCAGCGGCTCCGGCGACGGCCCGCTGGAGGCAAGAGCCGCCGACAGCACGGCCGCTGTAGCCAGCATGCGCATGTTCGAAGTGAGCACTTGGGGAATTATGCCACCAATCGCCGTGCATCAGGCTAATTTCTCAAAGGCAAATCTCAGATGGTAAAGTTGATAAAGATGCGCACCATTCTGCAACATCGCGGACTCCGCCTGATTTTTGCCGCCAACATGATCTCTATGATCGGCAGCGGAATGAATTCCGCCGCTGTCACCTGGTACGTGCTGCAAGCTACGCATTCGGAAGCGGCTTTGGGAACGCTGCTCATGTTGCAGACGATCCCCGCCCTGCTGATGCTGCCGTTTACCGGAGTGGTCATTGATCGCCAGGACCGGCGCCGCCTGGTGATGATACTGGACGCCAGCCGCAGCATTGTTATCTTGATCGTCGCCGTGCTTGCGTATCGCGGAATGGCGAAGCTCTGGGAAGTCTACCTGATGAGCATTCTGGTAGCTGCGGGCTTCTGGATGTTCTGGCCGACGATCACCGCGCTCATTCAGGAGTTAACGCCGGAATCGGAATTCATGCACTCCAACAGCTTTCTCATTGCCGGAGTGCAGAGTGGCTGGCTGGTCGCCGGCTCCATCGTCGGCTTCGTGTACAACTCGATCGGGCTGGGCGGGATCCTGTTCCTGGACTTCGCGAGTTACCTGCTTTCGTTTACCTGCTATCTATTTGTCCGCAAGGGCCGGCACACCGTGGCGGTGCCTTCACAGAAGGTCCATGAGAGCGAGTTCGCCCGGTTCGTCCACGACCTGCGTGAAGGCATCGCGTACATCCATCAGCGCCCGCAACTCTTGTTGCTGGGAAGCTGCTGGGCGCTATTCATTGGAGCAATGCTGACCCAGGGAGTGATCACTGCGCCTCTCAGCGACCGCATTCTGAAGACCGGGGCGGTTGGATATGGATGGCTGAACAGTGGCTGGGCGATCGGCGCCTGCCTGAGTGCCGTCTATACGCCTGCGCTGGCCCGTAGTACCGGCCACCGCCGCGCCATCGGGATCTCCATGGCTGTACTGGGGCTGTCATTGATTTCGTTGCCTCTGGTCGGAGCTCATTTGCATGGAAGAATCCACGTCGGCGCCTTCTCGATGGTCATTGCTCTGTTGGTGTCAGTACTGATTTACTGCATCATGGGGTGCTGCCGCGCGCTTGGTGGCGTGGTCATCACCAGTACCATGATGGAACTGGTACCCAAGCACTTCATGGGACGCGTACAGAACACCTTCTATTTCGCAGGCACGCTGCTCCAGCTTGTTCTTTCTTTTTCCGTGGGACTCGTAGCCCACTGTTGGAGCCTGGCAGCGGCCTTCGCCATGGTCGGAGGCATGTACCTGATGGCGTGTGTAGCCGGGATCTGGCCCGGCAAATCACGCGCCGATGTTCCTGAATCTCCAGGCGCGGTTACGGCCGAGACGCTCTAACGGCGGGCAAGCGGGTCCGCGAAGGCTGGTACCATTGGCCATGGGCTCTGTCTTTCTGTTCCTGGCATCCGGCGATTCGCTCTATGTCGGCGCAGCCTTGCTCTTGCTGGCGATTGCAGCTTCGCGGCATTCGGCTCCGCCCTGGCTGCTCCTGTTGCTAAGAATCATCAGCTGGTTCGCCCTGGCCATGATGGTAATGGCTGCTCCCCCATTTGCGTGGCTTGTTGATGGCATATTTCTTGCAGCGTTTGGGGCGTGGGTTCTTACGTCCGGTCAGACCGTTCCACTGAAGCAGGCAAAATTGCATTTCGCAGCGACAGTGGTCTTGATCGCTCTGCTGACGGTGCTGCCCGCAATGGAATTCTCGCACCGCTCGATGCCCATCGTTGCTGGCGAACGACAGGACCATATCACGGTCATAGGAGATTCGATCTCCTATGGCATCGGCTCGAAGGTAACTTGGCCATCCGTGATGCAAGAGACCATTGGCGTGTCTGTAAACAATCTGGCGCTGCCGGGAGCAACCACAGCCGACGGAATAGCGATGGCGCGGAAAGTCGGGCCGGAAGACCGCATTGTGTTGGTTGAAATCGGGGGCAATGATCTCCTCGGCGGAACCCCCTCGAATGTCTTTGGCGACAATCTAGACGCAATTCTGTCGCAAGTCTGCAAACCGGGCCGTACGGTAGTGATGTTTGAGTTGCCTCTCTTGCCGCACAAGATTGTATTCGGACACATTCAACGCCGCCTCTCAAAGAAGTACGGCGTCTATCTGATTCCCAAACACTTTTTCACGGACGTATTAGGCGGTCCAAATGCAACCATAGACGGATTGCATCTCTCCGATGTCGGGGCCAACCGTATGGCGGACCTAGTGGCGCGGGCTCTCTCGCCGGTGCTCAGAACGAAGCCCTCTGGGGAGCACACTGCTCGCTGGCAGTAGGAATCTTTTTCGCTTGGTGGTATCTTGTCAGGTTTCGACAAGTGAGGATGAAATTCTATGCTTACCATGCAAGGCAAGAACGCGGTCGTCTTTGGAGTTGCCAACAGGCGCAGCATCGCCTGGGCGATCGCCCAGAGTCTGAGCCAGGCTGGGGCCAAACTGGCGCTTACCTACCAGAACGAACGCATGAAGCAGGAAGCGCATGATCTGATCACTTCCCTGCCCGGCGCCGAGGCTTTCCAGTGCGACGTGTCCAACGATTCCGAGATAGTCCAGCTTTTCAGTCAGCTCAAAGAGCGCTACGGCCGTTTGGACGCCCTGGCGCACTGCGTGGCGTATGCGCCAGGGGAAGACATGAAGGGAGATTTCCTCAATACCACGCGCGAGGGCTTTCGCATTGCCCACGATGTAAGCGTCTATTCGCTCATCGCTGTGACCCGTGCCGCGGCGCCGCTGATGACCGAAGGCGGCAGCGTGGTCACGCTCAGCTATTTTGGCGCCGAGAAAGTCGTGCCCGGGTACAATGTGATGGGCGTCGCCAAGGCCTCACTGGAAGCTACGGTCCGCTACCTGGCCAACAGCGTGGGCCCGGCAAAAATCCGGGTCAACGCCATCTCCGCCGGGCCGATCAAAACGCTGGCGGCGCGCGGCGTCGGCGACTTCACCCAGATGCTCAAGAACCATGCCGAACATGCCCCGCTGAAACGCAACGTGGACGTAAAAGAAGTTGGCGACACGGCCCTCTTTCTGTGCTCCGACCTGGGCAGCGGGATCACCGGCGAAACGCTCTACGTGGACTGTGGCTACAACATCATGGGCTTTTGATGTCCAAGGCCAGGATATTTTCCATCTATGTGGTTCTCGACCTGGCGATTGTCGTCGGCGTGCTACTGTGTGCTGGTCATCGCTGGCCAGTAGGAAGATATCTAATTCCCGCGGCCGTGCTGTTTGTTTTGAACGGAATCTGGCTGATTGTGATGACGGTACGGCATACGCCGCCGCGGGCTTGATCCTTCTTAAATTCCGAGTTGTTTCCAGAGCCCCGAGTTGTTTCCGAAGTCCCGAGCGCAGCGAGGGATCCTTTAGCCACGAAAAAAGTAGCCGCGAATTTGCGAGAAAGACACAAATCAGCCGGGAAGAACCAGATGGCCTTCGTGTCATTCGCCTGAATTCGCGGCCCCAATCTCTTTCGTGGATGATAAGTGATCCCTCACTGCGTTCGGGATTTCAAAAACACGACTCGCCGACTATCCCCACCCGCGTGCTCAATCGCAATCTCCGCGTCCCGCTCGCGGGCAAAGCGTTCGAACTTTTCTCCCCACTCGATCAAAAGGATCGTGTTGGTGTCCATCAAATCGTCGAGAGCCAGGGTATCTAGTTCGCGCTGTGTATCCACGCGGTAGAGATCAATGTGATAGAGCGTCACGCGCGGCCCGCGATATTCATGAATCAAAGTAAACGTCGGGCTGGTCACGTCATCCGCCAGCGCTGCCTGAAAGCCTTCCGCAATGCCTTTCACCAAAGTCGTCTTCCCTGCTCCCAGATCGCCCCGCAGCAGGACGATTGTTCCGGGCTTCAAGTCTGCGGAAATCCGCTGGCCCAGTTCGGTGGTCTCATCGGCGGAATGGGTCTCGAAGCTCTTCATCGTTATCGCTGCAGGTAGGCGAACTTGCTGTGGGCTTCTTCTTCGCAGATGGCGAAAGCTTCGCCCAGGCAGTTGATGATGTCGGTGGCGATCATGGAATTCTCGCCGTGCAGGGATGCCGCGATGTCGCCGGCCAAGCCGTGCAGATAGACACCCTTGCCGACGTGGACCGCCGCAATCAAGGTAGCCGCCTCCAGCACTTTCGATGAGATTTTAGAAGCTGCGCGGAGTTCGTCTTCCCGGCTCTCGGGTATTTCCAACTGTTCTTGCGCCTGTTTGAACTCTGCGGCTTCTGCCTTGGTCGCTTTCCATCGGATCGTTCGCTCTTGTTTAGGGGGCAGTACAGCCGCGATGATCCCGGCCAACACATCTCCAGAACCACCCTTGGCCATTCCTGGATTGCCCGTCGGGTTGATCCATACGTGGCCCTGCGGACTGGCAATCACTGTCCTGTGTCCCTTCAAGACGATACAAGCGCCGGTCTCGGCTGCGATTCGTCGCGCGATTCCGATCCTGTCGGCTTGAACATCCGTAGTTGGCAGGCCGGCAAGCCGCGCCATTTCACCTGGGTGAGGAGTAAGAACACGGATGAGTAACGGGTTCTCTGCATCGGGGTGAAGTTCCTCGCGGTAGCCTTCAAAAGCGTTGATGCCATCGGCATCCAGAATCAAAGAGACAGGGCACACGCTGACCGCATCGCGAACAAACTCGGCCGTTTCAGCATTGCGGGACAGCCCTGGCCCGATCACAACTATGTTCTTTCCTTTCCAAAGGTTCTCGCGGTCGGCCAGCGCCAGAAGAGAAATTGTGCCTTCGGTCGTTTCGGCCAGCGGCTCAGTCATGAGTTCCGGCGCAAAAGCGGCAATCGTAGGTTGTATTGATTTCGGACAAGCCACCGTGACCAGGCCGGCACCGGCCCGCAGTGCCGCCATTCCGACCATTGCTGCGGCGCCTGCCTTGCCGGACGAGCCGCCGATCACCAGGACGTGGCCGAAGTCGCCTTTGTTTGAATCCGGCCGGCGTGGACGCGAAATCGCCTGTACGTCGGCGGAGGTTATCACGTCGTACCCCAACGTGCGGTGCGCGCGGACCACCTTTGCTGGCGAGCCGATCTCGGCCACAGCCATGGGCCCGGTGGTAAGCTCTCCGAAAACATGCGCGGGCTTGGGAGTAGTGAAGGTTACAACGGCATCGGCATGGATCGCTACCGCATTCGTGCTGTCCGCATCCACGCCCGAAGGAGTATCTACGGCTAGTACCCATCCTGGCAGTCCATTGATGACCTCAATCGCCGTTTGGGCAGTACCCCTCAGCGGCGGCTTGAACCCGGTGCCCAGGATGGCATCGACGACTAGTTCGGCCTGCAGCGCTTTCTTAACCGCAAGCTTGTCTAAGTCCGCGTCCCTGCCCACCCACAGCGGTTTGATCTTCAGCTTCTTGAACACCTTCGCCGCGTCGCCCTGAAGTTCAGTGGGGGCTTTGGCCAGGATGATCACGGAAACTTTCTTTCCAGCTTCACGCAGCTTGCGCGCGGCAACAAAGCCGTCGCCGCCGTTGTTGCCCTTGCCGCAAATCACGCAGACAGAACTGAACTCAAAATGTTTCTGGGCAAACTCCGCCACGGCTGCGCCGGCGTTTTCCATCAACGTGAGCGAAGGTACGCCGTATTGTTCCGTGGTCTGGCGGTCAATCTCGCGCATCTCTTCTGCGGTGACAATTTTCATGAATGTGCGGCAGCTTGCGTGGCCAATGCTTCCAGCTTGCCGAGTTGGGACAGTTCACCCATGACGATAAGATAGTCACCGGCGCTAATGGGTTCAGTGGCCCTGGGGTTGAAGCGGGTATCGCCATCGGCCCGACGGATGGCCAGCACCATGATCCCCAACTGGTGATGGATACCAGAAGCGCCCACCGTGCTGCCGGCCAGCGGGGATTGACCGCCGACCTTGATCTCTTCGATCACCATCTCGAGCGTTCCGGAGCGGGATGTCGTGATATCCAGAAAATCCAGCACATTGGGCCGGAGGAAGCTTTGCGCGATGCGATGGCCGGCTGCGGCATAGGGAGAAATGACGACGTCCGCGCCGGCCGTCTTCAAGTGCTTTTCCGCGGCCCGCTCGCTGGCCCGGGCAATGATCTTCAGGCCCCGGTTCAGGCTTCGGGCCGTGAGCACAATATAAATGTTGGTGGCATCCGTGGTGGCGGCGGCGACCAGGCCCCGGGCGCGTTCGACTCCGGCATCGCGCAGGACCTTTTCGCTGGCCGCATCGCCGGTGAGGGTCAGCCATTTAGGGTCCATTTCCGCCAGGACTTTTTCATTCCCTTCGACAATCACAAACGGATAAGGTTTACGGGCAAGTTCGTCGGCCACACTGGTCCCCACGCGGCCCGCGCCGCAGATGATGTAGTGGTTTTTCAGATTAGCGACTTCCCGTTCCATTTTGCGCCTGCCAAAGAACCGTACCAGTTCGAATTCTAGCAAAGCCTGCGTCAGCGCCCCGATCATCAGGAATACCAGCGCGACCCCGGCCGTAATCAGGGCGATATTGAAAATCCGTCCCGTATGGGACAGCGCGTGCACTTCCGAATACCCGATGGTGCTCAGCGTGATCACCACCATGTAGAGGCTGTCAAACCAGCTCCAGTGCTCGAGGTAATGAAATCCCGCAGTCCCCGCTGCGGTGAGCAGCAACAGTGCAGCAACAATCAGCTGGAGTGTGCGGAAACTTCGCAAGGATTAGAGGCTCCGGGTTCGCCTGATTCTAGAACAAAAGCCCTCCGCCGGAACGGAAGGCATTGGACAAACATCAATGGGCAGTTACTCCCTGGCGCCCGCTCCAGCTTCACGCTTCTGCACGAGGCTGTGGCTCTTTCCATAGAAGACATAGATGATCATTCCCAAAACCAGCCAGACCGCCAAACGGGCCCAGGTAAGGGGCGCCAAGCTCACCATCATTGCCAGCGAGATAACAATTCCGAGAATCGGAACAATCGGCACCCATGGCGTCTTGAAGGGCCGTGGAAGTCCCGGATTGCGGCGACGAAGCACCCACACCCCCGCACATACAATCACAAATGCCAGCAGGGTGCCGATAGACACCATTTCGTCCAAAACATTGATAGGCAGCGAAGCGGCAAGAGCCGCCACGAAAAGGCCGACCGTAATGGATGAGATCCAAGGCGTGCGGAAACGCGCGTGGACTGCGCTAAACAGTTTCGGGAGCAATCCATCTTTCGACATGGAAAAGAAGACGCGGGACTGTCCGAGCAACATCACTACGATTGTGCTGCTCAGGCCCATGAGGGCCCCGATTTTTACCAGCAAGCTTCCCCAACGCACTCCAGTGCTGTCAATGCCGACTGCCAGCGGGTCCCTTACGCCGAGAAACTTGTAACTGACCAGAGCGGTGAGGACGGCCGCAACGAGAATATAGAGGACCGTACAAATCACCAACGAACCCAGAATGCCGATCGGCATGTCTTTTTCCGGGTTCTTGGCTTCCTGCGCAGCCGTGGAAACAGCGTCAAATCCAATATAGGCAAAAAATATGATACCTGCCGCCCGCAAGATTCCGGACCATCCAAACTCCCCGAAGTGTCCCGTGTTCGGCGGAATGAAAGGATGCCAATTTGTGGTCATCAGATCGGTATGTTTCATCAGGTAATTAATGCCAATGACGAGAAACACAATCAAGACACAGACCTTCACGATGACAATCAATGAGTTGAAATTCGCGGACTCTTTGATCCCGATGACCAGGATCAGCGTGGTAATCACAATCGCGAGAAACCCCAGCAGGTTAAAAGCTCCGTGGGCATGAGGCAGAGTTGTCGGATCAATCCCGGATTTCGCCAGCTTGGGCATGATGAGCTTTACCGGCTCCCAATGATCATTCCAGTAGATGAACTCGTCCCAGCGGGTCCCCGCGATGGCAGGTGGAAGTTTGATTCCAAAATCACCCAACAGGCTGATCAAGTAGCCGCTCCATCCGGAAGCCACGGTCGCGGCGCCAAAAGCATATTCCAGCACCAGGTCCCAGCCGATGATCCAGGCAAAGATTTCTCCCAGAGTCGCGTAGCCGTAGGTGTAAGCGGAGCCTGCAACCGGGATCATGGAGGCAAACTCGGCGTAACACAGTCCGGCAAACACGCAACCGACCGCCGCAAAGATAAAAGAAAGGATAATCGAGGGCCCGGCATGGTCGGCCGTTGCCGTGCCGGTAATTACGAAGATTCCGGTGCCGATAATGGCGCCGATGCCCAGGGTGATGAGATTTGTGGGGCCGAGCGCCCGCTTAAGACTGTGTTCGCCGGTTTCTCGGGATTCCGACAGTATGGTGTTAAGCGGTTTTGTCGCCAACAAGTTGGCCACTTACAACCTCCGATCCAGCTGCGCAACTGAAAACTGCTTGTGTAGAGTAAGTCATTGTAAAACAAAAGCCCTTCGCTGAAGCGAAGGGCTGAGGCTCTGTCCGCAATAGCTCTTTAACGGTTCGTGTTGAGCCGGCTATGCCAAAAGCCGTAGCAAAAATAGAAAATCAATCCAATCACAAGCCAAACCACGAGTCGCAGCCAATTGGTCCAGCCCAGACCATAGATCATGGCGCCGCATACAATGATGCCCAGAATGGACACAACCGGCAACAGCGCGACCTTAAATTCCCGCTTCAAATCTGGCCGCCGCACGCGCAGTATCCATACACCCGCGCACACCAGGATGAATGCGAACAGTGTCCCGATGCTCGTCATTTCACCAACAATGTCCTCCGGAATGAACGCGGCGAACAGAGCAGTGAATACAAAGAACAGCATGTTGGATTTCCAGGGTGTCTTGAATGTGGGGTGGGGGTCCGAAAAAATCTTCGGAACCAGACCATCCTGGCTCATTGAAAAGAACACACGCGACTGCCCGTACAACATGACGAGAATGACCGACGAGAACCCGGCCAGGATTGCGACCGTCACGAACTTCGCCATCCAGGCATAGCCAGTCATGTACTTGGTGATTGCGAAGACCACCGAGGCCTCTTTACCGGCCGTGCGGAAGTCATTAACAGTGGCTACGCCGCTGAGCACATACGAGAACGCCACGTACAAAACAGTACAAATGGCGAGCGACCCGAGGATGCCGATGGGCATATCGCGCTTAGGGTTCTTCGCTTCCTGCGCCGCGGTAGACACCGCGTCGAACCCGATGAACGCGAAGAACACAACTCCGGCCGCTCCCAAAATCCCAATGATGCCGCCGTAGGGAGTTGTGATGCCCTGGGAGTTGGTATACGTAGTGACGGCGGGAATGAACGGCGTGTGGTTTGCCGGGTTCATGAACCCCCAGCCAATTACGATAACCATTACCACGATTGCGACTTTCGTGATGACAATTAAGTTGTTGACGAACGCCGACTCCCGGGTGCCGCGGATGAGCAGCGCGGACAATATCAGCAGGATGCCGACAGCCGGAACGTTCATGATCCCACGAACGCCGACGTCCGCCCCCATGCCATGTTCCAAGGGCGAGTGACACCACTGGTACGGAACATGGAGCCCAAAGTACTCCAGAATTTTATTGAAATACTGGCTCCATGCGATGGAGACAGTAGCCGCACCTACTGCATACTCGAGCACCAGGTCCCACCCAATGATCCACGCCACGAATTCACCCATCGTGGTGTAGGAGTATGTATATGCGCTGCCTGCGATCGGGATCATCGAGGCAAACTCCGCGTAGCAGAGCCCCGCGAACGCGCAGCCGACGCCCGCAAGGATGAACGCCAGCGTCACCGATGGACCGGCCCGCTCGGCGATTGCCGCTGCCGTGCGCACAAACAGCCCGGCGCCGATGATGGCGCCAATCCCCAACGCAACCAGGGAGGTAGGTCCCAGGGATCTCTTGAGAGGCGCTTCGCCGCTTTCGGCAGTAAGACTGTCAATTCCCTTGGTACGAAACAATGAGCTAGCCACATGTCCCTCTCAGTTCTTGATCGAGTTGCAGTCCTACACTCCGCCGCGCGATGACGGACACGCGCTCGGCAAGAAACGCGCGATTATACACGGCAATGCACTTTAACGGGCTCATGCTTGCATCCGTGCCGCGTTCCTGCGCGACCAAATGAAGTACACCGGAATTCCCAGAAGCACGATAATCAGGCCAGGCCAGGTGTACTGCGGTTTGTAGCGCAGTAGTATGACATCAATGAACAAAGCCATCACTATATAAATCGCCGGTAAAACCGGATATCCCAAAGCTTTGTAGGGACGCTCCGCATCCGGCCGCTTGTACCGGAGGACAAACAGTCCTGCGATGGTCAAGATGTAGAAGATCAGTACCGCGAAGATGATGTAGTCGAGCAACTGGCCGTACGAACCAGACAGACACAGCAGGCAAGTCCAGATCCCCTGCACGATTAGAGACGTCGCCGGCGTTTTGTGCTTTGGATGGACCTTGCCGACCGACCTGAAAAACAGGCCATCTTTCGCCATGGCGTAGTAGACGCGAGCGCCGGACAGAATCAGGCCGTTGTTGCAGCCGAACGTGGAAATCAAAATAGCGACCGCCATCAGTGATGCTCCCAGGCTGCCGAACATCCTGAACATCACCGCCGTGGCCACCCGTTCCCCCGGGGCATTCTTGATTTGGTCGAGGGGAAGTACGCCAAGATAGATAAGGTTGGCGGAAATGTAGAGCGCTATCACTATCCCGGTTCCAAGCGCGAGGGCCAAAGGAAGATTGCGTTTAGGGTTCTGCACCTCAGCGGCCGTGAAGGTAACGTTGTTCCAGGCGTCAGCCGAAAACAACGACCCAGTCTGGGCCACGGCCAAGATGGTCAGTGTCCCGACCATCGCAATCGGACCGCCTACCCCTACTTGCACCGCGTGCTGCGCGCTTAACCCGGCGTTGCGCCAAAAGTCTGTGAAGTTCGCGAGCACGGCTTCATGGTTCCAGCCGACAAAGATCCCCGCCACAATCAGCCCCAGCAGCCCAAGCACTTTGGCGACGGTAAATATGTTCTGCACAATCGCGCCGGTCTTCAGACCGAAGATGTTCAGCACAGTAAGAAAGACCACGATAACGATGCCGGCAAGATTCTGCGTATTCAGCCCCACATCCATGTTGCCCAGGACCATCGGCCCAATTTTCCACGGCGGCGCGTGACCGATATGCCAAATCCAGTTGGTTGCGGAAACCGAGGTAAAGAAGTGTCCCAGGAACTTGCCGAACGCTACGCCAACAGCCGCGATCGTGCCTGTCTGGATCACCAGGAACAGGGTCCACCCATAAAGAAAGCCCCACAAGGGCCCCAGCGATTCGCGCAGGAAGACGTATTGGCCGCCGGCCCTAGGCATCATGGCTGCCAGTTCCCCGTAGGAGAGCGCGCCTACAATCGTCAGGAAGCCGGTAACCACCCAGGCCATGATTAGGAGCGCAGGCGAGTCCACTTCGCGGGCAATTTCCGCGGCAACAATGTAAACGCCGGAGCCGATCATGGAACCGATTACCAGCGTTGTGGCACTGGTGAGACCCAGGCCTTTTATCAGCTCCGAATTGTCATTTTCCTGGCCAGTCGCAAATTGGACTTTGGGGGTAGATGACATGCTCTGTATGTTTTACCCTAAAACGCGCAGAAATTCCGCAAAAGCTTTGGCTGGGGAACCCAAAAGGTCAGTGATGACTGCGACGCTGTCGGCGCCTGCTTCCATGACCTCCCGGCAGTTCTTGCGCGTTATCCCACCAATGGCGACGAGTGGTTTGGTCGTAGCTGCCCTGGCCTGGCGGAGTCCGTCCAGTCCGATGACCGGGTCGGGATTTGCTTTAGCCGCAGTCGCGAAGACCGGACCGACGGCAATATAATCCACCGGCATCTGGTCTGCTTCACGTACTTGATCCATGTTATGGGTGGAGAAGCCTATCCACAGCTTTCTTCCGGCAGGAGCGTTCTGCTCGCTAGCAGTGAAGATACGACGGGTCGCGGCAGGAGACAGATCGTCCTGTCCTAAATGAACGCCGCCGGCATCCGCGGCAAGGCATAAATCAGTTCGGTCATTGATGATGAGTGTGGCGCGGTCGCGCGTCACCCGTTGCAGCTCGCGGGCACAGCTTAGGATTCGGGGGATGTCCTGGGATTTGTCGCGATATTGGATGAAGGTAGCGCCGGCGGTGATAAGGTTCCCCGCAAATTGCAGGATGGCGCTCGGCTCTCCGCGAAACTGCGCCGCATCAATGATGGGGTAGACGCGTGGCAGTTGGAGTCTGGCGCTCAACCTGGCAGAGCCGCCTCATGGGCGCGCCGTTCTTCTAGTCTGGCAAAGAGACGTTCCATGAACTTGGTGTCAATGTTTCCGGCCTTGAATTCTTCATCTTCCATGATCTGCCTGTGCAGAGGAATGGTTGTGTAGATCCCTTCCACGATGAACATTTCCAGGGCCCGGCGCATACGCATGATGGCCTCGGCGCGGTCTTTGCCGTGGGTAATCAGCTTGGCAATCAGCGAATCGTAATACGGGGGAATGATCCCTTCGGCGTAGGCTGCCGTGTCCACGCGCACGCCCAGCCCGCCGGGAATGTGGAACGTCTTGATCTTGCCCGCCGACGGGGTAAATTTCTCTGGATGTTCAGCATTGATGCGGCACTCGATGGAATGCCCGCGGACTCCTTTGCGGTCAATCCTGGGGATGACGTCGGAAATCTTTGCACCCCAGGCAAGCAAAATCTGCGACTTCACCAGGTCAACTCCCGTTACCATTTCGGTCACCGGGTGTTCCACCTGGATGCGGGTGTTCATTTCGATGAAATGCAGGTGGCCATCTTCATCCATCAGAAACTCAACCGTGCCGGCGTTCATGTAGCCGATCTCGGCAAGGCACGCTTCCAGTTTCTTTCCGATCTGGTGCCTTACCTCGTCCGTCACCTGCATGGACGGGGCTTCTTCCAGTAGCTTCTGGTGACGGCGCTGGATGCTGCATTCACGCTCGCCCAGACTAATCACTTTCCCGTGGCTGTCACCCAGCACCTGGAATTCGATGTGGCGGGGCCTCTCAATGAACTTCTCCATGTAGAGGTTTCCGTTGCCGAAGGCGGCTGCGGCCTCCGCCTGGGCGGCGTTGAAGAGGCTTTCAATCTCATCTTCCGACCGGACCACGCGCATGCCGCGACCGCCGCCCCCGGCTGAAGCCTTTACGATCACCGGGTAGCCAATCTTCTGCGCCCATTCGCGTGCTTCCTCCGCGCCGGAAATAACGCCATCAGAACCGGGCAAAATGGGGACATGGGTCTTCTTCATGGCCTGCCGGGCCTTTTCCTTCTCTCCCATGAGGCGAATTACATCCGGCGGCGGTCCGATAAACTTGAGACCGGACGTTTCGCACACTTCGGCAAAGTTTGCGTTCTCGCTCAGCAGCCCGTATCCCGGATGGATGGCGTCAACGTTGGTAATCTCAGCCGCGCTGATCACCGCGGGGATGTTCAGGTAGCTTTCGGATGAGCGCGGCGGGCCAATGCAAATGGCCTCATCGGCAAAACGGACGTGCAGGGAATGGCGGTCGGCATCGCTGTACACCGCCACCGTCTTGATGCCCAGTTCCTTGCACGCGCAGATCACCCGCAGGGCAATTTCACCTCGGTTCGCGATCAGGATCTTATTGAACATTAGTTGCGTGGCCGAATGGCAAAGAGGGGCTGGCCATATTCCACGGCCTGGCCATTCGACACCAGTTTCTTTACAATTTCGCCGGCCATGTCCGATTCAATGTCATTCATGAGCTTCATAGCTTCAATGATGCAGAGCACTTGCCCTGCCTCCACTATGTCTCCAACCTTGATAAACGGAGGAGCACCCGGGGCCGGCGCGTCATAGTAGGTGCCCACAATGGGCGATTTCACCAGGTGAAAATCTTCTTCTGTTGGAGCCTGGATGGCCGGAACAACCGGGTGGATAGGAGCAGCCGCGCCTGGGACCGGAACTGGCCCCGAAGGTGCGGGAACGGAAACCTGGTGGACAATGGCCTGAGCAGCTACGGCCCGCTTGATCCTGACTTTCACGTCTCCGCGTTCCAGTTCGAATTCGGATATGTCTTTCTCGATCAGGAAGTCAACAAGCTCTTTCAGCTCTTTTTGATTCATGAATGTTGTCAGTTCTCCGAAGCTAAAGCTCGATCAGGTCCTTTGTGACGGGGGTAAGGACCTCATGGCCTGACTCGGTCACCAGTACCATGTCTTCAATTCGAACTCCGCCCTCCTCGGGAATGTAAATACCAGGCTCAATCGTAATGATCATCCCAGGAGCCAGCCTCTGTTTCTGCCCTTTGGCCAGCCTCGGGCCTTCGTGCACTTCCATTCCCACACCGTGACCCGTGGAGTGGCTAAAGTAAGCCGCGTACCCTGCTTTTTTGAGTACATCACGACCGGCCTTATCCACGGCGCCGGCTGCTACGCCAGGCCTCACGGCCGCTATGGAGGCCTGTTGTGCTTCTCTTACCGCCTGGTACATCCGCCGATGGGTCTGGGAAACGGGCCCCATGTGTACGGTGCGGGTCATATCGGAACAATAACCCGCGAGTATAACACCGTAATCCAGGATTATAAATCCGCTGACGGGAATGCCTTGCGATGAAGCGCGGCCATGGGGCAGTGCGGAGCGGAGCCCGGCGGCAACGATAGTATCAAAAGACATTTTTTCCGCGCCGGCTGCGCGGGCTTGCATTTCCAGTTCCCCGGCAACGGATGTTTCCGAAACGCCGGGACGGATCACGGACAGAGCAGATTGGAACAGACTGGACGCGAGCACCACAGCTGCGCGTATTTGCTCGATCTCTTCAAGGTCCTTGGTCTCACGCAGACGCTCGGCAAGCCCGTCGAGGGCCTTCAGGCGCATTGTATCGCGCGTAAATCTCTTGAATTGGTGGTAAACACCGTAGGAAACGTGTTCCGCCTCGAATCCCAGCCGCGCGATGTTTGCCTTTTGCGCTCGTGCGCAAGCCGCCATCCATGCCGGCTGCCTGGACACCACGACTTTCGCGCCCCGCACTTCCGCCTCAGCCTGTTGGGTGTAGCGACCGTCTGTGAAAAAGACAGACCCGCACGGGCGCACTCCCACGCCCATCAATAAAGCACCGGACGTTCCGGTAAATCCGCACAAATATCGGATGTTGGGCAAGTGCGTGACCAGGAGCGCTTCCACGCCAGCCCGGCGCATTTCAGCTGCGATTTTTTCCTGCCGGACCGTGTAGTTCATGACGTTCTCGTCGCCTGCAAACTCAGGCTGGTTACCGCCTGGGCGGCAAGGAACGAAAATACAATTGCGGAGCGACCCTCCAAATACAAGGACCCCTTGAGCGGGGGCGCCAAACCACGGAGGCAAGACCCCGGCCTTGGCCGGGGTCTCAAAATAACCTAAGTCTGGACAATCTTCGGTGTGATGAAGAAGATCAACTCCGTGGTCGCCGTGCTCACGCTGGTGCGCTTGAATAGATTGCCCAGGATAGGGATACTGCCCAACAGAGGAACCTGCTGGACGCTGATGGTGTTCTGGGTGTTTATTACTCCGCCGATTACCACAGTGCCGCCATCGTTCACCAAAACCTGCGTGGTCGCTTGCGCGGTATTCAAGGTTGGATTCGCGGCAGCCACGGCGCTGACTGCAATGGTGGTATCTTCAACGTCGATATCAAGAAAGATCGTATTCTCCGCGGTGATCTGCGGGGTCACGCTGAGCCGCAGGACAACATCCAGATAGGTTACGGTGGGCGGGCCACCCAACTGCCCCGGAGTGGTGATTGGTATCTTTTGCCCTTGCTTAATCACCGCTTTCACATTGTTCTGCGTGGTTACGGTCGGACGGGACAGGATCTTGGCCAATCCGCGGCTTTCCGCCATGGTAAGGAGGAAATCCAGACGGAAGTTCTGCGTCACTGTGCTGAACGTAAAGCCGCTGGTGGCGGCTGCCGCCAAGTTTGAAAAGAGGGGAATAGCGCCCTTGTTAGCGGTGGATCCTAGCAGATTTCCCGTCGTCGGAGTCACCGTTGGCGTGGTACTTGGAGGAACGGGTGGAGTTGACACGGTCGTAATGATCGGGCTATCTCCCACGGCCGAGATGCCACCGATTGCGCTATGCCCATTGGCGAAACCGGGCGCAAGCTGGGTGCCAATGTCCCGCGCAAAGTTCCGGCTCGCGGAGACCACGCGAGCTTCAATCTCCACTTCCGGAGTCTTCCGGTCCAGCAGCGGCAGCAACCCGTCTACTTTAGGTATTGTGCTTGGAATGTCTTCGATAATCAGAGCATTGCTCCGGTCATCGGCCACTATGTTCCCGCGCGCAGATAGAAATTTCTTTACGATCGTCGCCACGTCTTTAGCGTGACCATAGCTCAGATACCGCGTAACGGTCTGCGTGGGAACCGCCAACGCCTGGGCGTCCTGTTGTGCGTGGCGAGACTCCGCTTCAGATTTCAGCGTGTCGACGGTGGCGATGCGGAGCACGTTGCCTTGCAACTGGCAATCCAGATTGTTGTTGGACAGCACAATGGCCAATGCCTGGTCCCACGGAACGTCATCCAGAACAATCGTCAGTGTTCCATGAACAGCGGGATCCAGAACGATGTTCAAACCGCTGATCTCGTGAATCAGGCGGAAGAAATCCTTCAGGTCCAGGTCTTTCACGTTCATCGAGAAAGGTTCACCGGTATAGCGTCCTGTGGTGCACCCGGATATCTGGGCAGGCGTGCCTGGGGCGGAGGTTTGCTGACGCTGCAGCGCCGCGTTCATCACGGCAGGAGTGGCTGCCAGGCTAGCGCTGGAGGGAAATGGCGGCTGGTTGGTGGCCGGCGCCGTTGGACCGGCTACGGAAAAATGGGCTGCCGCCAGAGAGGCCCGGGACTGATCGGTATTGTTTTCTATGTTTTCCGCGGCCTTCCCGTCCTGCTTTGGCTGAACTGCTTTTTGGTTTTGTCGCGATGGGAATACCGGAGTCACAACCCCGAGGTTCGCAGCCTTCGGCGTTTCAGCCGATGGGTTCGCGCTGGTCTGATTGACTTTCCCGGGTTCAATTGGTTTCGTCGAGGCCAGCACCGACTGTGTGGCCATCTGTGGCTTGTCTTCCCGCTTGGTAGCCGGGGCCGGGCTCATGGGCAACGCGCTAACCGGGTCTTTCATTTGCAAAACGAGCCTGTTGGCGGAGGACACTACTTCGAAATCGCGGGCGGACGCCAAGTCAACTACTACGCGAGTGGCCGGCGGAGCGCTCTGATACCGGGCCGCACGAACATCCTTCACACTGTTGCTATTGACAGGAATTTCCCGCTTGTTGGTACCTTCAAGGATGGAATTAGGAATGTCCAGGACCAAACGATCAGGTCCGCTGAGTTTCATGGTCTTTCCGGTAATCGGGCCATCCGCGGTAATCTCGATGTTAAGTCCTTCTTTGCCGCGAGCTACTGAGATATTGCGAATGTGGCTCGTACCGATACTGCTTGGAGCCGTCACCGCACTCTTGGCGGTCATTTCGGTCGCCGTGGCGGCCGGACCATGGGCAGGCGGAGCTTCCGCAGGGACAAGCGAGCCGTTGCCTACCGTTACTTCCACGCCCTTGGCAATCTCCGTGACTTTCACCTGGGCCCCGGGCGCCAGGTTGAGTTCAACGCGGGCGACTTCCGTCCCGCTCGCATAGCGGTATCCAACGACGCGATAGGACAGCACTCCGGGCGCGGAGACGTTGTGCAATGTCGTGTCTGGATGTGCAATTGAAACCCCTGCCAGGTCCACCAGCATCAAGCTATCGGTTGGACGATACTCGGTATGCGTAAACGTCCCACTTGTCAGGATCGTCACGACGCCCGCATGATCGCGGCCGTCCACCCGCACCCCGGCAAGTTCGGTAGCAGCGCCGGCCGCGGCGGTCGTTGTCGCAGCAGCCAACAAAATAGTTCCCAGCAGTTGATTTAGCCTAGTCATCTTTGTCTCCCCACACGGCGGAAAATGTTTCCGCTTCGCGCGCGCGGTTGAAGGCCAACCTGGCCCTCGCACCGCTTCAAAATTCGCCTATCGTTCTTCTCTTCCAACTTCTCTTCTAACGGCTATACTACTTCCCCTGGTTCACCCTTACTGATCTTCACTGCTCTTCGTTAGTTACTTCTTCAATACCTGACGGCTGGTGAGCTGTCCTGTGTTTTAAGTAGCAGGACCCATCTTCTTAATCACTTCGTGAGGTACCTGGTTCCCGAATTTGTCAATTCCGTATTCCCGAAAAACAATCGAATCCGACGTGATTTTTACCACGCTGCCGTTAAAAACCTGGTCGTTCTCGCGCAGCATGTATGTGTGCGTTCCAGTCGCCACCAACGCCATCATTTTCCCGGTGGTGTCTTTTACGGTCCCCTGCAGGACAAGCTCTGGAATTGTCAGGCAGCGCTTGCCGGTTGAGCACGGCGCAGTTGGCGAACCTTGGACGACCCCTTCCTGACGACGAAGTGGACTTAAAAATGGGTCCCGTCGGCCATGGGAGCCTGCCAGTTGCCCCGTTGCCGGTCCAGTGGTGCCAACTGTCGAGGTCTTGCCGCTCTTAGCCGAAACGGTGGGTCCTACCACTCTGACGGTTGTGCCACCAGCGACAGCGCCTTTCTTTTTATTAGCAGTTTTCGACGCCGATTTTGCAGCGTCTTTGCCGGAGGTGCCGTCGGCCTTCTTGACCGGATTTGCCTGCGCTGTTTTACCGGCTTTGCCCGAAGCCGGCGACCCGGTGGTGCCCGAAGTGTTGGAACCACCGGCTGCGGCCGACTTTGGCGTCTTCACTGCTGCGCCCGATTTGGTCTTGTCCGCCGCCGCGCCCGACTTGGTCTTGTCCGTCTCTGCGCCTGACTTCGTCGCGTTCACGGCTGTGCCCGACTTGGTCTTGTTCTTCGCTGTGCCGGAGATCTTCTTGCCAGTCACATCTGTTTTTGTTGCGGAATTCTGCGGATTCACCGTTCCCGTCTTGGAACCAGTCCCTGCGGTGGTAGCCTTCTTTGATCCAGTGTTGCTGCTGGATGCGCCGGAAGGCTTCTTGTTGACGCTGTCCCTCTTGGGCGTATCATTCGGATTCGCCGGCGGATTCGCAGGAGTTGTATTCTGCGCCCCGGCCAATGTTGCCATGGCTGTTGCCAGCGCGAAAATTTGAATCAGCTTCATCTCAGTTCCTTTACCTACTTGCTTCACTTTCTTGCCGCGGGCGGCGCAGGGGCGGCCGTCTCAGGTTGCTGGTCATGACTAAAGAAAGTTGTTGCCGTACAACTGGCAACCACGGTCTCCGTCGGGGCAAAGGCATAAGTGCCCCTTACCCTCGAAGGGCCGGGATTCTTGACGTTGGACATCTGCATGTTGGTGATGTTGACGATCCGCTCCAGCCTGGCCACGCGATCAAAAAAGTTCAGCACTGAGTAATAGGGTCCGTCAATATCAATCGCGAACGGCACTTCGCCGTAGAACTCGTGGTTGGCCCCGGGAATCGTGGTATAGCGCCGGATCTCGATTCCTGCAGTGGACGCCGTGTCATGCAGTATCTTGATGAACTGGTCGACGTCCTTATCCTCGGGCACAATCTTTTTCTCGCGCTCGATTTCCCCTTGCAGCAGGGCGATTTGCTTGTTCATTTCCTCAAGCCGTGGCTCGTACTGCTGTAGCTGGAGGTTCTCCGCCTTTTTGGCTATGATCTGGGCCTCAACCACTTTGTTCTTCTGGATGATGTCATTGAGGACAAAGTAATAGAAACCCACAAAGAGCGCGACGGCAACCAAGAGCATGATGCCAATCCGTGCCATCACCGACATTTCATCGAATTTCGCCATAAACAGTCCGTTCTGAAAACGCTAGGTTGTTTTCTTCTCCGTCTTGCCCGACAGCTCGCAAACGAGTTCAAACTTGAATGTCTGGATGTCCTTGGTCGCCGGATCTTGCGCTGTTTCCCTGATCTCCACGGTCTTGAAAGCCCCGGTCTTCCGCAGGTTGACCATCAAGTCGGCAACCGCATTGGGGCTAAGGGCGGTGCCGAGAAAATCAATGCTCTTCCCGTCATTGGTCATGCTTTCCAGCCACACCGCATCGGTGCTGTTAATGGTGTCGGCGACGGTATTCAGAATGTCGACAGGTCCGTGCTGCTGCTCCTTGAGCTGGTCAATCACCCTTACCCGGCGCTCAAACAGTTCTTTTTTCCGCTTACTTTCCTCATATTTGGCCTTGACCACCGACAGCCTCTGGTTCTCTTTGAGCTGCACACTCATTTCCTTGTCCAGAGCCGCGGACTTGTTCTTGTAGTAACTCCAAGAGATATACATTGCAGCCCCAAGCGCCACTACGACGATGAGTCCCAAAACGAGTGAGTTCGGTCCTTCACCACTGGGCATATCGACGGCGGCCTGGCGACGGCCGCCGCCGCCGCGCCTTGCTCTCGGGGTTCCAAGCAGATTTATCCGAATCATAGGTCTTCAAAGCTCCTAAGGGCCAAACCCACGGCCACCGCGAGTTGTCCCGGATTCTGGTCGATGATGTCGTTTTCAAAAGCGTCCTGAGAAGGCAGGATATTCTTGAAAGGATTGAGAACATCCACGGGAAGCGAAAACTCCTGGCGCAACGCGTCTACCAGTCCGGGTACCTTGGACGATCCGCCGGCGATGTAAATGCGCTCGATATGCTCGCCGGGAGCGGTGGCGCGGAAGAAATCAAAGGTCTTCTGGATCTCAAGTACGATGATTTCCGTTACCTGGTGCAGGATAGGCAACTTGGCGTCTTCGCTGACCGTTCCCACCTTCCGGCCCAGTTTAAGGCTCTCCGCGTCTTCAAAGCTCAGGTCGAGTTCTTTCTGCAGGGAGTCCGTGTACTGGTTGCCGCCCACGCTCACGTCGCGCGTGAACAAAGGGGTCGTGCCTTTCACGATGTTGATGTTCATCACGCTGGCGCCCAGATTGAGCAGGGCCACGGTGGAATCGGGGGAAGGCTGATAATTGAACTCGTAGCAGTTTTGCAGGGCAAAAACGTCAATGTCTACCACCGCCGCCGCTTTGCCGGCCAGGGACAGTACGTTGGTGTAGTTCAGGATCTTGTCTTTCTTCACCGCGACCAGCAGCACATCCATCTGCGGCCCCGTGTCCCCGGGGTTCAGAATGTCAAAGTCCACGCTTACGTCAGTGATATCGAACGGAATATGCTGGGCCGCTTCCGCGTTGATGCTTTCGGCCAGATCAGCTTCGCTCATGGGCTGGACGCTGATCTTTTTCACAATGACGGAATGGCCGCTGACCGAGGTGGCGACGCCACGGGTTTTGATCCCTCGCTCGGTGAAGACCTTGGTGATCGCGCTGGAGACGCTGCCTGAATCTACAATCATCGAGTCCACGACGATGTCGCTGGCCAGCGGCTCTACCCCCAGATGGGACACTTGTATCTCTCCCCGGGTGCGTTTCAATTCAATCGCCTTGATGCAGCTCGAGCCTATGTCCAATCCGACAATCGATTTTGCTGAACCCATTCCAAACATGCCGTCCGCCTTCTCCTGCTCCGAATTTGTCCGTCTAGTCCCAGCTTACCTTCCGGCGACCACTTTGGCTGCCTTGGGCTTCTTCTTGGCGCTGCCCATATTCATCGTGCTTTTCTGTTCCATCCACTGGTCCAGGATCGTCTTCTTGAATTTCCAGCGATTCCCGAGTTTGAATGCAGGAATCTTTTCCTCGGTCACGTACTTGTACAAAGTGTCAGGGCTCACCCCCAAGTACTGAGACGCCTGCCGGATGTTCATAACCTCTCGCGAATCTGCAGCCATAAAATGTAACCTTTCCACAGTCGGGTTTTTTCGGCCTCACAGGAGGCCTGTGGAGGAGTTCCTTTGTCTTCTCGGGGGGAAAACTTCTGATCGAGCGAGTTATATCTAGGTCAATATCGGCGCGTCAAGGGAGAACTTCAGGTATCTCCCAGTTTTCCCACTGTATCGTTGGGCTAAAACCGCTTTTCTGGCCGAATAATCTCAAAATCCTGAGCTGCGACCCGGCCGAACCACAAGTTATAGTGGTGTTGATGCACACGGTTCACTATTTCACCGGAGGAGTTACTAAGGGCCTACTCAGTTAGTGCGGAGATTGCCCGTGAGGGTGCCCAAAAGTACCAGGGCGTTACCGCCTGAGGGGCTATTTTGTTGGCAAGACTCACGTCCGGTCAGGCTCACCTGGTGAACGTCAGAACATGAGCCGGTTTGGAATCGTTACCTATTTCCCGGACGGGCGGGCCGCACGGTCGGAAACGGCTGCAACTACCAAGCCACCCATGATGGCAACATTTTTCAGGAAATTCACCATCTGCATTTGCTGCTCCTGGGCTGGTATTCCCCAGAATTTGTGGAACACGAGAGTCACCGGGACCAAAAACAATGCCATGATCAGGGCGACATAGCGCACCTGATAGCCGCTAATCAGCAGCAGTCCGCCCCCCAATTCAATAACAATGGTGAGCACCAACGCCGCCTTGGCCAGAGGAATGCCGGCACCGGCCATCATGGTCGCGGTGTTGGCAAACTGCGTCATCTTGCCAAAGCCGCTTAACACAAAGATTACGCTCAACAACAGGCGTCCCAGAACCAAACCCCATTTTTCGGCTACGGAATTCATTGCCCTGTCTCCTCTTTATTACTGCATTAATTACTGCATATCAAATTGTTCTGGATGCAAAAGGGGATCGGATTTCACGAGCACGGTATGACCGGCCACTTCCTCCAATTCCTGCAGCCACCGTCCATTGTTCCCTTTGAGCATCTTGGCTACTTCGGGATTCACGCGCAGCATTACGTCGCGTTCGAAATGGCGGCTCATCTTGCGCATCTCAACATAGATTTCATTGCAGACCGTGCTGACTGATTTGATCATTCCCGTCGCCGAGCAAGTCGGACATGGCTGGCCCAGCGTACGTTCCAGCGACTGCTTGACTCGCTTGCGGGTGATGGCAACCAGCCCAAAATCGTTGAATTGCAACACTTTGGACGGCGCGCGGTCCGCTTTGAGCGCTTCTTCCAGCGCCTGCATTACGCGTTGGCGGTTCTTGCGTTCGTCCATGTCAATGAAGTCAATCACAATGATGCCACCCAGGTCGCGCAGCCGAACCTGGCGCACAATTTCTTTGACAGCATCCATGTTGGTCTTGACGATGGTGTCTTCGAGCCGCGAAGTCTTGCCCACGAACTTGCCGGTATTGATGTCAATGGCCACCAAGGCTTCCGTCTGATTGATCACGATATACCCGCCGCTCTTGAGCCACACCTTCGATTTGAGCGCCTTGTTGATTTCATCGGTGATGTTGAACTGCTCGAACAGCGGAGTATCTTTGGTGTACAACTTGACGCGTTTCACCATGGAAGACTGAAAACGGCTCACAAAGCGCACGATGCGCTCATATTCCTGTTCCGTATCCACCCAAATGGATGAAAAACTGGTGGTGACCTGGTCCCGCAGAATGCGCTCCACCAGATTTAAGTCGTGATAGAGCAACGACGGAGCTTTGGAGGTTTCCGCGCGGCCCCGGATTTCATTCCACAAGTTGATCAAGAAGCGGATATCGGCGCGAAGGTCGTCTTCATTGGCCCCGGACGCCGCCGTGCGCACGATGAAACCTCCATGCGACTCGCCGCGTTCGCTCAGCACAATTCGCTTCAGGCGCATGCGCTCTTCATCCGACGCGATCTTGCGTGAGACACCGGTGTGATGCACCGTCGGCATATAGACCAGATACCTTCCCGGCAAGGCAATGTGGCTGGTGATGCGGGCGCCCTTCTTGGCGATCGGCTCTTTGGCGATCTGCACCAGGATTTCCTGGCCTTCCTTCAACAGATCACTGATGGCCGGCTGCTGCCGCTGGACAAACTGGCGCGGCCGTCCGCGCATGCGCCGCCCCGGACGGCCGCCTCTCTGGCGATCGCCACGGCGCTCCGTACGCTGCTGATATCCCGCGGTTCCGGCGGCAGCACGATGTTCGGCACGGGCGCCTTCAGGACCCTCCGGCCCTTCGGCGGCCTCCCGTTCGTCCTCCTCGCTGTCCGATTCCTCGCCGTGAAGGTCTTCCTCCGTTTCCAGGCCCTCCCCTTCGTAGGCGCCCGTGGCGCGCTCGTTGACATGCGCGTCGCGGACAGCTTCCGTCAGTTCGCTGCCCATCGGAACCAACTGTTCACCTTGAGGATTTAATACCTCTTCTTCCAATTCCTCGTCATCCGACAGGTCCAGATGTTCAATGAACTCCGGCATATCGCTTTCGTCGTCTTCAGTGATTTCTTCCTCTTCCAGGACGCCGGCCCCCGGCGCATACCACGCGCCGCGCGACTCGGCGTCACTGTGGTCCGCTGCTACTTCTGGCTCACTTCGCACCGGGTGTTCCACGACGGACGAAACATCGGCCGCACGCCTTGGCGTTTCGGGATTGTGCTCTTCGAGACTTCGCGGGAGATCGGGCTCAAATTCTTCTTCTACTACTTCTACGTGAGATTCCACAGACGCGGCTGCGATTGGCGGCGGCTCCGCGGCTTCATGGTGATCACCGGGCGGAACGGACTCTACCGCGTGTGCTTCTTGGTGTTCCTGAGCGCCGTGCACAACCTGTGCAGGTTTCGCGGCAACAGCCTCGTGCCGCGTCTCGACTGCAACCTGGGACTGGGCGGCCCGCTGCGCCGGCGTTCGTTCCGCGTGCTGGTACTTGGCCAATGACTCTCCCGGCAGCACAAAAGAGTCCGGAGAAATCTGTGCAGGCTGCACGGAGTATTCCGTGGAAGGTCGTGGCCTGGATACACTTGGCGTCAAGGCGGTCGTTTGTTTCGCGGGCGCAGGCGTCCCATGCGACTGGTACTTGGAAATAGATTCCCCCGGTAACACAATGGTCCGCATCTCTGAGGAGGCTTCCTGCCGTGGCGGAGGTTCCGGGCGTTCCGTCCGCGCTTCATGCGCCGGGCTGGGCGGCCGATTTTCGCGCTCTTGGTTGTCGAAGTGTTGGCCGCGCTCCGAATGCTGGCCGCGGCCTCCCCGGCGACGGCGTCTTCCACGCCATTTGCGCGCGCCTTCCCGCTCGCCCTCCTCGCCGGAACCGCTTGCCGGCGTTTCTGTGCCGGCTTCCGGTCCAGTATCAGCCTCCTGCTCCAGAAGTGGCATGACGGGCATAACGTCTTGAGCCTCAATCGGCCCGTGGTGCTCTTCCGTTCGTGGAGCGGGGCGTGTTTCGGCGTGGGGCCGTGGTATCCCCTGGTCAATCACGTCCACGTCTTCGTCCTCTTCCAACAGAAAATCGGAGACATAGAGAAAGGCATCGCGCTCCAGTCCGATCTCCACAAAAGCCGACTGCATGCCGGGCAGCACTCGGGTTACGCGGCCTTTGTAGATAGAGCCCGCAAGTGTGTATTCGTTTTCGCGCTCGAAATATATTTCTGCTAACTGGTCATCTTCGCTGACCGCGACTTTCGTTTCATGCGGGGTCGAAGATACAAATAGTTCTTTTGACATTGCTTCTCTCCGGCCTGGCGATGTGCCAGGCAAACCGGCCGGGAGAAAGAGAGGAAATCATCGCGTCGTGTGGGCCACGGCCGCGGTGGGAGGCAGTGCTGGGATTCAATCGGTTTCTATGCAGGAAACGCACTTCAGCGGCCACAGGCAATTCCCTTCCTGGGGACCCTGCCCTCTCCGAAGCCATTGCTATCTGCGTATGATTTTGAAAAATCTCTGCACCTTTGCATTTCCGGGCTTGTGGCCGCACAACGGGGCCGTTACCCGCCCGCAAATGCTCTCTGGTTCCTCTCCGGCTCTCTTCTAGGCCGGCCGCCCTCTTAACGTGAAGGCGTAACGTTGAATCTTGTGTACATTCGCGCCCTGAAGCGCTTTTGGTCCTGCTCAGTTCACGAACCGGCGCATTCGAATATTCATTACAATTCCCAGCGCCAAAAACGTGAACAACAACGATGAGCCGCCATAGCTCATCAACGGCAACGGAATCCCGGTGACCGGCATAAAACCAACCACCATGCCGACGTTGACCAGGATGTGAAAAAACAATATGGCTACCACACCCATCACCACAAAGCCTCCTGCGCGATCCGGCGCAGTCTGGGCATTCTGGATCAAACGCGTCAACACCATGAAGTATAGCAGCAGCAACCCGGCCGCGCCTACAAAGCCATGTTCCTCGGCCCATGCAGCGAAGATGAAATCGGTATGGGGTTCGGGGAGAAAGTTGCCCTGGGTCTGGGAACCACCCCGGAAGCCGTATCCCGTAAGGCCACCGTGTCCCACGGCAATCTTCGATTGTTCGAGTTGATATCCGGTTTTCCGCGAGTCCGCTTCGGGATGCAAGAACGTTACCAGCCGGTCCTTCTGATACTGCTTTACGAGATGCAACCGGGGGCCAAGTTGCCAGAGTACCGGAAGGAGTACGCCGGCGATCACCAGGATCAGCGCTGCATGGCGAAACCGGATCCCGCCGAGAAACAAAGCCATCAGGGCCACCGGCAAATAGGTCAGCGCAGTCCCCATGTCGGGCTGAATAAGCACCAGAAGCATGGGCACAAGCGCAATCAGTCCCGCCTTCACTACGTCAAAGAAAGATGTCTCGCGATCAGGATTCAAGGTGAAATATCGGGCCAGCACCAGGATCAAGACCAGCTTGACCCATTCGGAAGGCTGAAAATGCTGATGCCCAGGCAGTCTGATCCAGCGCCGCCCTCCCAGTTGTTTTTCACCAAAAACCCGAACGCCCAGGAGCATAAGAATCGAAGCAAGATAGAACCAATGGGCATTTTCCAGCAGCACTTGATAATTAACCAGACTGGCCAGGAACATCAGCCCCAGGCCGGCCAGAATCCAATACATCTGCTTGACGTACAGTGGCGTGCCGGTAGTCGTAGCGAACTTTGTCCCGTAGGTGCTGCTGTAGATCTCGAGAACGCCCAGTGAGCAGATCACCATGACAAAGCCCAGCAGGACCCAGTCAAAATCGCGGAAGGAAAGAAAACGCGGCATCAATCCCGGTCCGCTGCGGCGAGACCCGGGGCTGTTCTCCTGGGTTTCCGCAGTGCCGACGGGTCCATTCTCATCTGCAGAGTGCCACCCGCAAGGAAGCCCGCCTCTGGTTTAGGGCCAAGGTCATTCCGGTCTGGTTCGCGCGAGTTCCACAAAGCGGCCATGGGCACCGAATCCGGCGTTTTCTTGTCGCTGAAGAGCGCGGGGTCCTTGCGCACGCGGCGCTGTTTGTCCACGTAGGCCTTGACCACCTGGGAAGCAGCCCTGCCCGCAAGAGCGCTGTTCGTGCCATGCTCCAGCAAGACAGCAACCACGATTTCCGGATTGCGACGCGGCGCTACTCCGACAAACCAGACATTGTCGTTGTAGTCTGCGCTCAGCTTACTCTTGCCTTCGCGGAAGGCGTGGCTGACGACCTGGGCCGTACCGGTTTTCCCGGCAAAGTCCACGCCTTCCAGATGCGCGCTGCTTGCAGTCCCCCCCGGGGCCACGACTCCCACCATAGCGTCAGTAATCGTGACCCAGTTCTGTCTATCCAGCGGCACGCGGACCACATCAGGAACTTCAGAAGCGGCGATCTTTCTGTAGTCGGACGGCAGCTGGTCTGGATCCACGATATGTGGCCGGTAGAGGACCCCTCCCATCGCGATGCCTCCGATGGTATGCGCCAGTTGTATCGGCGAAGCCACAACCGCGCCTTGTCCAATTCCCACGGAGATAGTTTCCCCGGCATACCACTTCTGGCGATAGTTCTTGATCTTCCATTCTTCCGAGGGCATGATTCCGCTGGCTTCATTGGGCAAATCAACACCGGTCTTTTTGCCGATGCCGAGCGCCGTGGCCCATTTGGCAATTCTTTCAATGCCCAGACGGTCGGCCAGCGTATAGAAAAAAGTGTCGCACGATTGAGTAATAGCTTTCGAAATGTCGGTGGCTCCGTGCACGCCATGGCAGGCATGATGGTGTCCATAGAAATCAGCTCCACCTCTGCAATACACGTGCATGCTCTCCGCGATACCCTCTTGCAGACCGGCCACGGACATGACAACCTTGAAGGTTGACCCCGGGGCCAGTTGCGCCTGGATGGCCTTATTGAGCAACGGTTTTGCGGGGTCCGTCACCAGCCGGTTCCATTGCTCCCGAGAAATGCGTATAGAGAAAGCATTGGGGTCGAATGTCGGCCCGCTGACCATGGCCAGCACTTCGCCATTGCGCGGGTCCATCGCGACGATGGCGCCATTTCTATCTTCCAGCGCTAATTCAGCGGCTTTTTGCACATCCAGATCAATCGTCAGTTTGAGTGGTTTGCCAACCTCCGGGGCGGTCTCGTCAAGTTTCTCGAACTCCCTGCCTTTGCTGTCCACCTTTACGCGCCGCGAGCCGTTCTTGCCCATAAGCAAATCGTTGTAGGACTGCTCTACTCCGGACTGGCCCACCACGTCCCCCGGTTGATAAAGTTCGTACTTGGACGAGCTGAGCATCTCCTCGCTGACTTCGCCCACGTAGCCGACCACGTGCGCCATGAAACCGTTCCGCGGATAGAGACGGCGGTAGGCCATGACCGTTTCCAATTCGGGAAACTCGTCGCGATGGGACTCAATGAAGGCCCGCTCGTTGGGAGTAATGTCGTCTTTAATCCGAATGGGCACAAAGGCGGGTTCGCGCGCGAGCTGAAACTTGCGGACCTTGTCGCGGATTTCGTCGACGGAGATATTGAGCCCTTCGGCGATACGGGGCGCGTCGGCGTACAGATCGCTCCTCTGGTCGCGCAGGAGCAGCGCGGAGAACGAAGGATAGTTGTCCACCACAAGTTGCCCATCGCGATCGTAGATCTTGCCGCGCGGCGCCAGGATGGGAACGCTTTTAATACGGTTTTGGTCCGCGCGCACTGAATACTCGTCATTGTTCGCAATCTGCAGCCGCCACAGTCCAAATGCGAGCAGCAAAAATACGCCCAGAACCATGTACTGAATAACGGTGAACTTGACGGACGAGATTTTTTCGTTGCGTTCGAACATACTGTCCTGACGATCTATCATCTGACGATACGGAAAAGTGTGCTTCGCAGGAAGCTGCTCTTAGACTACCGCATTCCTCGCGCACGATGCAGAAGAAAAACACGGAACGCGTAGTTCAGACTCATGTACGGCGCTTGAGCCGGTCGAGCAAGGCAAACAGGACAACCGCCAGCAGCCCGTTGGAAAAGGCGCCTAGAAACGTGTGCCCCCAGGTCCAGGGTTCGCGCGCCCCCACCAAGGCCAGATCAATGAGCACATAGACGAATTGGTGGACAAAGTAGAACCCAAACGTCATGAGAAAGCGGGAACCAGGGTTTTCGACGTCCAGCCTGACCCCAATGGACGAAGCAAAGTAGCCAACGATCGTCTTGGAAATCCCAAATAAGCCAATCGGGTGGCCGGTCAAGGCATCCTGAAGCGTGCCTATCACCGCGCCCGTGAGGATGCCGGGGACCGGACGCCTGCGGGCAACGGCAAAGAAAATGGTCACCAGCAGCGGGAGGTCAAAGAACGCAATAAACCGGATCCTCAGCGAGAAAAATGACTGGATGAACAGGGCCAGTATGGGAATCACGACCGAAACCCAGGGACTAAAGCGATGTACCTCAATCTCCTCGCGCGAGGTTGAGACCAGAGCACCCCTCATTGAGGCGGTTTCTCCGCGCCAGATGCAGGCGGCTTTCCGGTCTGCGTGGCGTCTGGCGCAGGTCGGGCCTTGCGGACCCCCGCTCCGGTTCCAGTCGTGGGTTGGCCCGGAGCGTTGTTTGCCGGCGTCCTGACGGTATTCGGGGTAATCTGCGTCTTCGGACCTGGATCTCCACCGGGATTGGCAGAACCTGGGCCTGTTCGGGCCCCGCCCGCGGCCCCCTTGGCGTTCTTGTTCTCTGGTCTGGTTATGCTGGGCAACCGCCGTGCAAGGACATCCGATGCCCGCACGGACGTTGCGTTGTCACCCGCGGACGGGCTTTCCTCGGCAACTTTCGTGATGACCAGGACCTCTTCCAGCCGGTTCAGGTTCGCCGCCGGCCTGACTCTGATTCTCAGGAATGGTTCGCTGTCACGATCGGCAATCGCGCTGATGACAGTTCCAACGGCCAGGCCTTTGGGGTAAATACGATCGCCGCCGCTGGTGACCACCTGGTCGCCGGCCTGCACCTTTTCGTCGGACATGATGTCCGTCACCTGCGTCTCTTGTTGTCCGCGGCCGCGCAGCACGCCTTGCAGGCGTCCGTTCTCCAGAAGGACACCCGCGCCGCTTTCGAGATCATCGATCAACAGCACCTGCGAGCTCCATGGGTAAACGTCCTTGATCTTCCCGACAATTCCATCTGGCGTGATCACCGGCATATCCTGCCTGATGCCATCGCCGAATCCCCTGTCTATATAAATCACGCGGGATTGTTCACTGCCACTTGACTGGATTACCTGCCCAGCCACAGTTTGCGAAACGAACCGTTCCTTAAATCCCAGCAGAGCCGCATATCGTTGTGATTGCTCAGCTTCTGTTTTGTAGCGGGACCTCTCCATCTTCAGCTGGTCAATCTGTCCTTTTAATTCGTGGTTCTCCTTGCGAACGTCATGCAGATCAATATAGTTGTGCCAGGTATTGCCGAAGAAATGGATAGTCCCGGTGAGTGCCCGATCAAACGGCGTTAGTATGGTGATCGTCCATTTGCGGATCAGACGTGTGCCACCGGAGTTGGAGGCACCCGGATTATCAGGCTGCTTAATCTGGGTGGCCAGGGCGATTACCTGAACAAAGAGCACCGCCATCAATATGAGCGGGTTCTTGTAGCGGATGAAAAAGCTCTCCATGTTGCTGTTCTAAGGAAGCGCCCGCCGGAACGCATTTGCAGTCTGGTCGCGCCTTGTCTGGATGCTACTCAATTGAAATCTTTCGCAACAGCTTGAAGTCGCTCAGCATTTTCCCGGTTCCCAATACGACGCTTGCCAGGGGATCGTCGGCAATGGACACCGGCAAGCCGGTTTCTTCGCGTATGCGCTTGTCGAGGTTCTTGAGCAGCGCGCCGCCGCCGGTAAGCACAATACCGCGGTCGCTGATGTCAGCGCTCAACTCAGGCGGAGTGCGCTCCAGAGCCACGCGAATGGCGTTCATTACAGTTCCGATGCACTCGCTCAAAGCTTCGCGGATCTCGCTGTCATCAATGGTAATGGTCTTGGGCACGCCCTCGATCAGGTTCCGGCCCTTGATCTCCATGGTGAGCGGCTTGTCCAACGGATACGCGGAACCGATTTCCAGTTTGACCTGCTCCGCCGTGCGCTCTCCGATAAGCAGGTTGTACTTGCGCTTCAGGTAATTCATGATGGCTTCGTCCATCTGATTGCCGGCCATGCGCACCGATCGCGAGTAGACGATCCCACTCAAGGAAATTACAGCGATATCGGTGGTCCCGCCGCCAATATCCACCACCATGTTGCCGCTGGGTTCGGTGATGGGAAGTCCCGCGCCGATTGCGGCCACCATGGCTTGCTCCACCAAATGCACCTCACTGGCCTTGGCGCGGTAGGCCGAGTCCATGACGGCGCGCTTTTCCACTTGCGTGATCTCCGAAGGCACGCCGATCACGATTCGCGGATGGACCATCATCTTGCGGTTGTGCGCCTTCTGGATGAAATAATTCAGCATTTTTTCCGTGACTTTGAAGTCGGCGATCACTCCATCTTTCATCGGTTTGATGGCAACGATATTGCCCGGCGTCCGGCCCAGCATGTCTTTGGCTTCTTTGCCCACCGCCTCCACGTCCCCGGTGTTCTTGTTGATGGCCACAATGGAAGGCTCATTCACCACAATGCCTTTGCCCTTGGCAAACACCAGCGTGTTTGCCGTGCCCAGGTCTATCGCCAGGTCGCTGGAAAACATGCTGAATAATGACCGCAGACTGTGAATACGCGAATTATCTGACTTGAAACCGTTTCCCGACATGACAACTTCTTTCCGTTTCTGATTTTTCCCTTGCGTTGCAACGCGCCGGAACCGCCGGACATGGGACCGTCAATCCGACCTCAGTACCGTACGGAGCAAAGCAAAATACGTTTGAGACAATATCGAACCCCAAGGCTATAAGATGATTCTACTGGATTACCACCTGCTGGGTTTTGGTATTTACTCCGCCTTTTCTGTTTTGTGCCGTAATGGTAAGCACGTTCAGTCCCGTAGGCAGGGGACTCGTGAAGTGATGGAACGAGCCATCCGTTCCAACCGCCGCAACGTCCTGCCCGTTGACCATGACCCGAGCATTCGGCTCTGTGCGGCCGCGAATCTCAATCAGGTGCCCGTGTTGTATCGGGGCCTCCAGTTCCAGGGTGATATTCAGCTTATCTTCGCCCCGGGGGATCACTGTAAACCGGTTCTTGTCGCTCTCGATGGACTCCTTGGCGTTTTCCCCGATCGACTGCACTTCCCAGTAATAGTTGCCTTCCGGAAGCCCGCTCACCTGGATCTGCGGCGAGTCCACCAGTTGGTTGAAAATCAGGGACGAGAAAAACGCGTTCTTTGAGATTTTGAGGCGGTAGCGCTGTACGCCCTCCACCGGCGCCCAAGAAAAATCGACGGGCTTGGCGGGGTTGCCCACAAACACCGGCTGCATGTTAGGGGGGTCAATCAGCACCGGCGGACCAATCTCTTTGGACTTGACCAGGGCTGGGGACTCGCTGGTAAACGACACTTTCTCGAAATTGGAGAGCTTTACCGTCTCGCCGTTGCGGATGACCTCGCCCGAGCCTTTCTTCAACAGGATCTCGTGTGCGTCATTATGTACGTCGTTGACGACCTGGGCGGTGGACTCCGAAGCCAATGATGCTGTGGCGCCGGCCACCGTAACTTGTGATTTCGACCCCTGGGTCATGTTCGCTGTGGCCAGGTCCACCATCCCCGTGGTAACTGTCACGGCAACGCTGGTCTGCTGCGCGGAGTTGACCGAGTTCTCCTGCACCACAATCAGGGAGTCAGGCTTGACCGTATAGTTTGTCCCGTCGGTCAATACGATCTTGGCAATGCCCTCAGACGACGTCTGGACAACGTCTCCCTTTTCCAGGGCCACGCTGTAGTCGGCGGTAATCCAGGTGTTGGTGCTGACCTTCTTGACTCGCACCGTGCCATCAATGTTGGTAAAGTGGGCCTGTTGCGGCCCTGGTTCCAGTCCGGAAGCATGGCTTGTTGAGTCGGCTCCCATCTTGACCAGCAGTTTTCCCACGGCGACTTCGCCCGCCTGCGCCCAACGATTCGCTGTGTCCGGGAAGACGAAATACATCACGATTGCGGCCACACCTAACACCACGATCAGCGCCAAAAAAACGCTGCGATAGGTTATGGTGACATAAGAAATCGTAAAGGCGAGTTTTCTCTTAGGTGCCACTGCCTTCTTGCTGACGGGAAGCCTCAATGGCTACAGAGTAACACAACTCTGCTCTCGCAAAAATCGTTCGGGTACAATGCTTTTCAGGCCGTTTGCTTAAGCCGTAGACGCCGTGGCTCCTGGCTGAGGAGTGGATTACGTAAGGCCATGGCCCTTGGGAAATACGGCTGATCGCCGCCTCACCAGCTAGGGCTATGGGCCCACAACTCAAAGGGCGCGCTTTCCGTGTAAAATTTCAGATTACCTATGTCCTCACAAACGCAACCTTCTGCCGGTCTGGACGGCTTCCGTTCCCGGATTGAGTCGCGCACCGCCAAAGTTGGAATCATCGGCCTTGGTTACGTCGGCCTGCCGCTCGCCCTACTCTTCAATGAAGAACGCTTCCCGGTCACCGGGTTCGATGTAGACACCGGCAAAGTAAAGGCCCTCAACCAGGGCCGGTCCTACATCTATCGTATTCCATCGACGGAGATAACGGCTTCTCGGGCCAAAGGCTTCTCGGCTACGGACAACTACGGCCAGGTGGCCGAAATGGACGCCATTATCATCTGCGTGCCCACGCCTTTGAACGAATACCGCGAGCCGGATTTGAGCTACATTCAGGCGACCGCGGAAGCGATCGGCCCGCACCTGCGCCCCGGACAACTCGTTGTCCTGGAAAGCACGACGTATCCCGGCACCACGGAAGAAATCTTGGTGCCCATTCTTGAATCTCGCAACCGGGCAGGATTGAAGGCCGCGCGCGGCGACGAGAAAAATGGCAATAGCTTTCTGGTCGCCTTTTCGCCGGAGCGTGAAGACCCGGGCAATGACACTGTGGCGCGCCGCGACATTCCCAAAGTCGTCGGTGGCTTGAATCCGGCGGCGTCAGAAATCGCCGGGTTGCTCTATCACTCCATTTTTAATCGGGTTGTGCCGGTCTCCAGTCCGGCGGCGGCGGAGATGACGAAACTGCTCGAGAACATCTACCGTTGCGTCAACATCGCCTTGGTGAACGAACTCAAATTGCTGTCGTTGCGCATGGGGATTGATATCTGGGAGGTCATCCAGGCGGCTTCGACCAAGCCGTTCGGTTTCCATCCGTTCTATCCTGGCCCCGGCTTGGGAGGACACTGTATCCCGGTTGATCCGTTTTATCTTTCCTGGAAAGCCAAGGAATGGGACTTCCATACGCGCTTCATTGAACTGGCCGGCGAAATTAACTCCGCCATGCCGTACCACGTGGTGACGTCGGTAGGTTCCGCGCTCAACCGCCAAAAGAAAGCGCTGAACGGATCCAAGGTGCTGGTGTTGGGTGTCGCCTACAAGCGGGACGTCGACGACCTGCGCGAGTCCCCTGCACTCACCATCATCGAGGAATTACAAAAACAAGGCGCGCAGGTTTCCTACAACGACCCCTATTTTCCCACGGTTGGCCGAGGCCGCAAGTACAACCTCCAAATGACGTGTGCGCCCCTCAATGATCTCAACCAGTATGACTGCGTGTTGATTGTGACCGACCATTCGGATTACGACTACGCGGCAATCGTCAAGGAGTCCCAACTGGTGGTCGATACGCGGAACGCCACAAAGGGAATCAAGTCAGAGAAGATCGTGCACTGCTGAAGACAGCAATTGGCAAATAGCAATTGGCCAAACAGCAGCTACCAACGGCAACTCCAGATAACATTCGTTGCTTGAAAGAGTTACGAAGCAGGCGCCCTGTTTGGCTAATTGCCATTTGCCAATTGCTTTTTCACAGCGCGCTCATGTTCGAGAGAAACTCGGCGTTCGATCTGGTCTTGCCCATTCTTTCCGTCAGCAGTTCCATGGCTTCCACGGGTGAGAGCGGATTGAGCACGCGACGGAGCACCCAGGTGCGGGCCAGATCGTCTTTGGGAATGATCAACTCTTCCTTACGCGTGCCGGAACGTTGAATGTCGATGGCTGGGAAAACGCGCTTGTCAGACAGTTTCCGGTCCAGGATCACTTCCATGTTGCCGGTGCCTTTGAATTCTTCAAAGATCACATCATCCATGCGCGAACCAGTCTCGATCAGCGCCGTGGCCACAATGGTGAGCGATCCGCCTTCTTCGATATTGCGGGCGGCGCCGAAGAACCTCTTGGGACGCTGCAGGGCGTTGGAATCCACGCCGCCGGAAAGCACCTTGCCCGAAGGCGGAACGATGGTGTTGTAAGCGCGCGCGAGACGGGTAATGGAGTCGAGCAGGATCACCACATCGCGCTTGTGCTCCACCAGGCGCTTGGCTTTTTCAATCACCATTTCGGCGACCTGTACGTGACGCGCCGCAGGTTCGTCGAAGGTGGAAGAAATGACCTCGCCTTTGACGGACCGCTGCATGTCCGTGACTTCTTCCGGACGCTCGTCAATCAGCAGAACGATCAGCACCACTTCCGGATGATTAGTCGTGATGGAGTTCGCAATGTTCTGCAGGATCATGGTCTTACCGGCGCGCGGAGGAGAAACAATCAAGCCGCGCTGTCCTTTGCCGATGGGCGTCAGCAGGTCCATGACGCGTGCCGTGAAATTGTCTTTCACCGTTTCCAGTTTGAGCCGCTCTTGCGGATACAACGGGGTGAGGTTGTCAAACAGTATCTTATTGCGCGCTTCTTCCGGAGACTCAAAGTTAACGGCTTCAATCTTAACCAGCGCGAAGTATTTCTCGCCCTCATGCGGCGGACGCACCTGGCCGCTGATGGTGTCTCCCGTTTTCAGGTCAAATTTGCGGATCTGAGAAGGCGAAACATAAATGTCGTCCGGACCGGGCAGGTAGTTGTAGTCGGGTGACCGGAGAAACCCGTACCCATCCGGCAGGATTTCCAATACGCCTTCGGCAAAGATGTGCCCTTCCTTTTCGCTCTGCGCCTGCAGGATTTTGAAGATCAGGTCCTGCTTGCGCAGACCGCTGGCGCCGGGAAGGTCGAGGGTACGGGCAATCTTTGTGAGTTCTGTGATGTTCTTTTCTTTTAGTTCCGCAATCGTCATGTTCACCTACGGGATTTTTGGGATTTGAATCTAGGAAGGGTTACGCCAGCGTTGCAAAGGCGGGAATTCTTGCCTCGGGCTGGTTCCGAGGACCCGCCAGCCGGATGGGCCTGGCGGGGACAGGGAAAATCTTACGCGGCCCGGCGTTGCGGTTCGGCAACCGGTTTCGGGAACTCCGCGAGGACGGCCTCGGGCTCGACTGCTTTGCCAACCCGGACCAGCACGTCGTTCATGGTCTCCTGAATACGGGTTGTCGGCCGGTGAAACTTGCGCGTGGCTTTGGACACAACCTGACACAAAAGATAGCGGTTGTTGATCGGATTGAGTGCGTCATAAATCAAGTCGGAACGCATGATGTTCTCCTTAATAATTAAAATCCTGGCTGGTATCCCGGGCCTGGACATATCAATCACGCTCAAACGCCCGGACAAACAAGCGCTTTAGATTGTGTAGGATTTACCTGAGACCCAGCGTCTTATTAGACGCAAATGCCAATTCCTGAGTTGCCAAATTTTTTGCTGGAGCAGCTCTGCCTGAGACCGTGCCAGGCGAGTCTATCTTATTTGGATGTATTAGCTTAAACGCCTTCCTCCCCGGTCGTCAAGAGAATTCAGCAAGCCTCGGGGCACCTAAAGCTAATAACTGTTATTTCCTCGCCCAATTCCCTGAAAAATCGTATATAAAAATGCTGGATGCACATCAAAAACCATAAATTAGAGGCCCTTAATGAACGTTCTTCGCTATCCTACCGGCCCGTTTACCCCGGATTCTAACCCTACCCCCGCCAGCCGGACCCTCCATATCGAGCGGATCTCCGGATTACCTGTTCTTTTGCGGCAAGCCGTGAGCGGCCTCAATAAAGACCAACTCAATTCGCCGTACCGCGAGGGCGGCTGGACAGTAAAACAGCTGATCCACCACGTACCAGACAGCCATCTCAACGCCTACGTGCGCTTCAAACTGGCCCTAACGGAAAATGCTCCAACCATCAAGCCCTATCAAGAAGACGCCTGGGCCAGACTGAACGATTCAGAACTCACGCCCATCGAGGTGTCGCTGATGCTTCTGGAAGCGCTCCACTCCCGCTGGACAACGCTCCTCAAATCCATGCAAGCCGCAGACTTCGATCGCCAGTACACTCATCCAGAAAGCGGACTCCACACACTCGACCACCTGTTGGCCCTGTATTCGTGGCATGGACATCACCATGCGGCCCATATCACGTCGTTGCGGGAAAGAATGAAGTGGTGAAAACAAGGACCGGCCGCGAATTTACGCCGATGTACGCGGATTAGATAGAAATACGAGTCTTGGACTGGCCGCCTTGAAGCTAATGGTGTCCCTATCGTATCCGAATATTCACCAGGTACGGGCTGCTGAACTCCGTCATCTCTCCCGCGTGTTTTCCTGCGACAGGCAACAGGCGGGCAGAGAGCGGCTTATGCCATTTCACTGCCAGGCTGGCCATATCGGAAATAATGTTTTCCAGGTCATGCTGGGAAATATCGCCGGGCAGGGGAATCGCGTCCAGGCCCGTGCTGCACACCGAGGAATACGACATCAGGGCGTCTTTGCCGATCACTCCGGCTTCCCAGCGTTTGGCGAGAACCCCATCCTCCAACACCGGCAGCATCAGTCCGCTGTAGCCGGCTTGCTTCACCGGAACACGGCGTACGGCAGAGGTAACGGTGAAGGCGGCGCTCAGGCTGCCAGGCGATCCCACATGGTTCTGAAGCAGCGATTCCATCGCGGCGCCGATGGAAATCTCCTTGAGCGGCACGGGCGTGAGATCAATGCCTTCATACGTCCATCCGGTGTGAGCCGCTATTGTTTTTGCGATTCCCTCTACGGTTTGCGCTTCCCGGCTCAGCGCTACCCTAAGCCTTTCACCCGCGGCTGTAAACGCATCGTCTTTGTGCGCCGAACCAAAAGCTTCCTGGACGATATTGGCCGATTCCAGTCCGATGGCAAACTCGTGTCCGGCGCCCGTGGTATGCGACACGGGATAAAAAGGCGCAATCGCCGGCGGAAATGCGGCCGCGGCAAAGCGGAAATTGCCTTCACTGTGCGAAGTGGTATCCGCCAGGGATCGAATCACTTTGGCCGCGGCACGAATACCGTTCCAGTGAATGCCCGAATCGTCCGCCACTACGACAAAGCCGTTGATCGTCTCGGTTCCGGCGATAATTTCTGCCAGCAGGTCGGCCTCCGCAGGCGGGTCGTTATCGCGGAACATGGCAGCGCCAATGTCAGGCGTAAAACCCTCCTGCTGCGCCAGCTTGTCGTAGTCGCGGAAGAACCCCAGGGCCTGCGCCGCGGTCATGCCCTTCACCATCTCCGGAAAAGGCTGGCTGGTAATGCGGATGGTCTCGACTTCATAGCCCGCGTTTGTAAACTGCGCTCTTGCGGCGCGCAGCATGGTCAACGCATCACTGATTTGCCGGCGATACGACACGGGGTCCAAACGCACGAACGCCGTGACGGTTCGGACCTTGGGCCGGGCATTAGGCCGTGATTGGGCGGCGCTCTGTTGGGCAAGCGTTGACGGCAGCATCGCCAGCCAGGCCGCTACCGCAATCGCCGGGCAAAGAAAACGCTTCATCACAATTGTTCTCCCCGCGCTGTCACCGCTACGCGGAATCACATATCCACCGGCTAAACCGTGGTGCGAAACGGACCACAGGTCTTCGCGATCATCTCCCGAACATCGTCGGACAGTCCGGTGAATTCCAGGCCATAGCGAAAGCCCTCGCATCCGCGGACCACTGCTTTGACCCGCACTTCTTTGCTGCATCCGGGAAAGATCAACTCCATCTGCACCGCAGCCCCCATCGGAATGGAGCACGGAATGTAAGCCGCGATGCCGCCGTGGCTAAGATTGTTGGCCCTGCCAAAAGCGTCGCTCGTCTTTCCGTCGGGAAGCACAAAAGAAACCCGCAGACGAACTTCTATCTTGTGGCGGACCCAACGCCGCGCCTCGGGTCCCGAATCCAGGTTGGATCCCGTACTGTCCGGCTGGTCTGTCTTGTCGCCCATTTCCTGATCTCACTCTTTCCGGACCATTGGCAGCATGGTGGCGGCCTGCTCGTCAGGACCTCGCCGGCCATCTGCCCAGACTGCTTCAGTGCGCGTTCGCGGCTGGAAGCCGTCGCTCCATCTGGTGAATGACCGCCTTCCACATGTCAATCTCGAGCTGAAACTGATGTTTCAACGGCGTTTCGGTCGTATCAACAAACGCCAAATTGGTTTCCATCTGCTGGACCAGGACCTTCATGCGCGCCAGATCGCTCCGGAGGGCCTGGACGTCTTCGTCAGACATCTGCTGGTTTCTTGACGCAGGCTGCGCTTGCTGGCTGCTCGCAGCAGCCTTTTGCCCGGCAAAGCAGGTGGACACGGCAAGACAAAACATCAATAGAAAAATAACGGGCGCGGGCCGCATACATTTGCCTCCAGGGGCGCTGAATCCTGACGATGCGTTCCATCGTAAACAGGTGCCGCGCCGGCTGCAACGCCCATTGGGCCATGTGCACGCCAGTCCGGGCGACAACTCCAGGCGCATTCAGCTGATGTCTAGTGTGAGTGGCCGGCGGTAATAGTGTCTTTAAAGACTTCGCCACCTTTCATCACAAAGCCCACACTCTCCAGAACGCGCACGTCCTGCAACGGATCAGCGTTCACGGCAATGATGTCCGCGTACTTGCCCGCTTCTATCGTGCCCACGTCCTTGCTCCGTCCGATCAGGTCGGCCGCGCTGCTGGTAGCCGCCCGGATGGCTTGCGCCGGCGTCATGCCATACTTCACCATGTAAAGGAACTGCCGGGCATTGTCGCCGTGCGGATAAACACCGGCATCGGTGCCAAACGCCATCCTGGCGCCCGCTTTGAACGCCTTTTCAAAATTCTCGCGCTGCAGACGGCCCACCATCTTTTCTTTTTCGAGGTTTTCCTGCGCCAATCCAAACTCGGGCGCTTTGTTCAGGATGTAATCGTCGTTGTAAATGTCCATCACCAGGTACGTGCCATGTTCCCTAGCCAGTCGAATGCCTTCATCGTCAATCAGGCTCGCGTGCTCAATGGAATCAATGCCGGCGAGGATCGCGTTCTTGATGCCCTGCGTGCCGTGGGCATGCGCGGCAATTTTTCGCCCGGCCATGTGGGCCTCGTCGGCCGCAGCCTTTAATTCTTCAAACGTGTACTGTGGCGCACCAGGGCTGTCTCCCTTGGAAAGCACGCCGCCGGTGGCCAGTATCTTGATCACGTCCACCCCGTACTTCACCTGGGCACGCACGACGTGGCGGACCTGATCAACGCCGTCGGCAATCTGGAAATCACGTTCCTCCGGAAACATCGAGACGCGGGTCTGTGGCGAATAGCTGTTGATGTCGCCGTGACCGCCGGTAATCGTAATGCCCGGCCCGCTGGCAACAATGCGCGGTCCCGGTATCAGGCCTTCATTGATGGAGTTGCGGAGGTCCACCGCCAGGAAGGGTCGGGAGCCGACGTCGCGCACGCTGGTAAAGCCCGCTTCCAGAGTTCTGCGCGCGTGGACAACCGCCGCGAACGCGCTCAAGAAGGGCGTGTCTTTGAAGCGATAAATCTCGTCGTAGCGATCGGCCCGGGAACCAAGATGGGTATGGCAGTCAATCAGGCCCGGCAGCACAGTGGCCTGTGAAAGGTCAATCACGGTGGCCCCGGCAGGAATCGCGGTCCGTCCTTCCGGCCCAACACTCTGAATGCGATTGCCTTCGATCGAAATGATCACGTTTTCGCGGACGTGGTCGCTGGCGCCGTCAAACAGCCGGCCAGCGCGAATGTAGATCGTCGCGGGCTTGGCCGCTTTTTGCGCCAGACAGGCGCAACTCGCCGCAAGCAGTAAGACAACCAGACAGAAGCGCTTCATCTGCAACTCCTCGTTGTTAAGCAAGGAAAGAGTATAACGGGACAGGCACGTTTGTTGGGGCCGCGAGAGTCAAACCGAGCGGAGCGGTCGGGCAAATTGCAGCCAGATTCTGCATCTCCTGGTGTCGTGGCCGTAGGCGATCGCGGCAACCGCCGCGCCTTCAACCAGGTCCTTGCCGAAAATCACGCTCACCTTGGAACTGAGTCCGGCAAGAGGCGAAACTGAGATGGCGCCATAGAGATCACCTACCGGAACCAGCAGACCCTGCTCCTGAAACGGAATAGCGGAAGACGCCTCGCCCCGCAGGGTCACCGTCACCCCGTCTCGTGGGATACGGATCTCAGTATGTTCTCTATCCTGGGCGACGCTGCTCTTGATCCGTGGATCCGAACGTTCCCTCGCCACCACTACCGGTGGCAAATTTGACTCCCAGTCCTCCGGCGGAAAGCGAATGCCCCAGAAATTTTCCGGACGGTACAACTCAATTCCATATTCATTCTGCCGGGGGTCCCGCCACGCTACTTTAGCCGCGCGCCATTTGTAGGGAGTGAGCAGAGAGACCCGCAAATGCATTCTCGGCTCAAGAGGCACTGCGGAACGTATTCTTGCGCCATGACGATTGACGATTACAGTTTCCGCCGTTCCGGTGACCGGCGCACCATCACTCCGGTGCCCGGAAACCGAGAGAGACAGCGAAACCAGCACCCGGGAACTCCGGCGCTCAAATTCCTGGCCAGTGGAACGAGACATCAGACTATTCTCCAAACAAACCGCATGCGAGTGGTTAGCGCAGAGTGTATAACTGGCCGGGTACTCCTGACTGTACAATTCGCACTATTGGCCAGTCCAAAGGGGCGTGTCCTACGGTTACCTAGACCAGAATGGATGTAGTGCCGCATTGGAAGAAGCGTTTCAATCCTCCATCACTTAAACTAGCGATCGGAGAACCACCATATTTCGCGCTGTCTGTTCCCCATGGAGGTTTGACCCATGCCTCGAAGATTCGCCTGCGTTCTTTTCCTCACGCTGGCCTGCTCTGCTCTCGCACAGCAAATGCCAGCAGTCAAACCTTGCGCCGCGATCGGCGCGGAATCGCAGACGGCTCGTCCGCGCATTGGTTTGGCGCTGGAGGGCGGCAGTGCGTTTGGTCTGGCCCACATTGGCGTGCTGCAGGCGCTGGAGAAGCAACACATTCCCATCGATTGCATCGCGGGTACCAGCATGGGCGGACTGATCGGAGGCTTTTACGCCACCGGAATGACCCCGGAAAAACTGAAGGACCTGGTGGAGAGCAAGGACACGGACTGGGACCAGATTGTCGGCGGGGCCACCCCCTACCCGGCGCTTTCCTTCCGCAGAAAGGAAGACCGCCGCGCGCTGCCGAATTCGATTGTGCTGGGCCTGCAGGACGGTCTCTCTCTTCCCGCGGGCCTCAACGCGGGCGAACCCATCAGCTTGTTGATTGATAAGCAGACGTTGGCCTACGACGGGCTGGCGTCGTTCGACGACCTGCCGATTCCCTTCCGCTGCGTCGCCACCGACATCATTACCGGACAGGAAGAAGACTTCCATGACGGGGCGCTAAGCAAAGCGCTGCGGGCAACCATGTCCATTCCTGGACTGTTTACGCCGGTAAACGCGGGTGAAAAGCTCTACGTGGATGGCGGCGTGGTGAACAACCTGCCCAGCGATGTTGTGCGGGCCATGGGCGCCGATATTGTCATCGCCGTGCATCTGGAAACGGCCCCAGTCAGGGCGAAAGACGTGAAGTCACTCCTGGAGGTACTGGGCCAGACCGCGCGCTCCGTGATTTCGCAAAATGAAAAACGTGGAAGGGCGGGGGCCAACGTGACCATCTGGGTGGACTTGTCGCAATTCAACGCCCTGGAGTTCCAGGCGCACGCGGCGATCATCGCCCAGGGACTGGTAGCGGCCGAGGCAAAGGAACCGGAGTTGCACCAGTACGCCATCGCTGACAATGCGCAGTGGGAGGAATATTTGCGACAGAGAAAAGGGCGAGCCGCTTCTGCACCCGGCACGCCCCGGTTTGTCGCCGTCGCGGGGACCGGCCCTGAGGCAACAGCGGTACTCGAGCACGCGCTGCAACCGCTGGCGGGCAAGCCGATTGATTCGAAAAAATTGGAAAAACGCCTGACGCGTTTAACGGGGACGGGAAACTATGACGTGGTGGACTACGGCATCTCCCACCAGGGCGGTAGAGATGGACTGCTGATCACAGTCCACGAAACCACATACGCGCCGCCCATGATTCAACCGGCGTTCCAGGTGGACGGCGGTGAAAGCAGCAACGTCAACTTTACTCTAGGGGCGCGGCTCACGTTTGTGGACATCGCCGGCTATCGCTCCGAGTGGCGCACAGACTTTCAATTCGGGAACACCTACGGCGTCCAAAGCGAGTTCTACCGCCCGTTCAGCTCGAGCAGCAAGTGGTTTGTCGCCCCGCATGCCAACGCGAGTGACACGACGCTTCACCTCTTCGCCAAGAACGATCCGGTTGCCGATTACCGGGTGTATCGCGACAACATCGGGGCGGACGTGGGCTACGAGTTCGGGAACTCTGCCGAGGTCCGTGCGGGATACGAACTCGGCTTTCTCAGTAATACGCTGCGGCTGGGAACGCCCCAACTTGCCTCCGTGGAAGGGCGCGTAGGCGCCGCACGGCTGCACTTTCTCGCCGACCGGACCGATGGCGCAGTGGTCCCGCGCAACGGCTACAGCGCTGAAGCAACGTTCCGCTGGTTTGATACCAGTCCGGGAGCCAGCGAACCGTTTCCCACACTGGATGCGCGCGTCAGTTACTATCATCCGCTCACTGCCCCGGCGTCGGTTTTCTTTTCCGGCGAAGGCGGTTCTACGCTGGGCTTCAACAACACCGGGCTGCCGCAATCCTTTCTGGGAGGACCGTTTCGCCTGAGCGCTTACGGCCAGAACGAACTGCGCGGAAACCAGTACTACCTTGGCCGCGCCGGATATCGCCATGACTTGTGGACGCTGCCCCCCTTCGTAGGAAAGAAGGTGTATGCGGTGGCGTCATGGGAAGTCGGCAAAATGTACGGAGTACCAACCGCCAGCCGTTTTCCCAATGACGTCACTTCCGGACTCTTCGCGGAAACCGCGCTCGGACCCCTGTTCCTGGGCTACAGCGTCGGCGACTCAGGGCACCAGAAGTGGTTTTTCTTTTTGGGGAGAGTGTTCTGAGGCGGCTAAGCCCAGTATGTCCGATCTAAAGTCCTGTACTGAATGGCTTCAGCAATATGCTTGCCCTCGATCTGAGGATTGCCTTCCAGATCGGCAATCGTGCGGGAGACTTTCAATATCCGGTCGTGAGCGCGGGCGCTCAGGCCTTGCTGTTGCATGGCGCGCTCCAGCATGGTCTCGCTGTCGCTGCCCAGTTCGCAGTATGTCCTGATCTGGCGCTCGCCCATCTGCGCGTTCGAATAAATGCGCTCGCCGGCCGCGGCAAAGCGGTTGAGCTGCACTTCGCGGGCGCGCATCACGCGCTCCCTGATCTGGGCCGAGCTCTCGGCCTTGTTGGCAGTTCCCCGCAGTTCTTTGTAGTTTACCGCCGGAACGTCAATGTGAATGTCAATGCGGTCCATGAGCGGTCCGGAGATCTTCGACACGTAGCGCTGGATCATCTGGGGCGAGCAATGGCACTCGCGCGAGCCTGACCCGTGATATCCGCAAGGACAAGGATTCATAGCCGCAGCCAGCATGAAGCGCGCCGGAAAAGTCAGCGACATGGAAGCGCGGGCAATGCACACACTGCCGTCTTCCAGGGGCTGGCGCATGACTTCCAGCACGTTGCGCGGGAACTCCGGCAGTTCGTCCAGAAACAGCACGCCGTTGTGGGCCAGCGAAACTTCTCCCGGACGCGGAATGATACCGCCGCCAATCAGACCGGCATCGGAAATAGTGTGATGCGGCGAACGAAACGGACGCACGCCGACTAATCCTGCCGTCGCATCCAGCACCCCGGCCACGCTGTGGATCTTCGTCGTCTCCAGCGCCTCTTCGAACGTCAACGGAGGAAGGATGCCGGGAAGTCGTTTGGCAAGCATGGTCTTGCCGGAACCGGGAGGGCCGATCATCAGGATGTTGTGTCCCCCGGCGGAGGAAATCTCCAGCGCCCGCTTGGCGGTAAATTGTCCGCGGACTTCCTTGAAGTCGGGAGCGTTGGCAGAGTGCGCAATATTCAACATCTCCGTGGCATCCACTTTCATCGGCGCCACGCCGTTGCCGTTGTTCAGCAGGTTCACCACGTCAATCAGCGACTTGACCGGATAAACATTCACGCCGCTGACCACGGCGGCTTCCCGGGCATTGGCTTCGGGGATAATCAGGTTGGGAATCTTGCTGGTGCGGGCGGCCATGGCGATGGGCAGCGCGCCGCGTACGCCGCGTACGCCGCCATCGAGAGAAAGCTCGCCGACCATCACGTACTCCGGCAGTTCTTTCTTCACCAGACCGCCGTACGCTCCCACAATACCCATGGCCATCGGCAAATCAAAACCGGAGCCTTCTTTCTTGATATCGGCGGGCGCGAGGTTGATGGTGATGGTGGTCGGCGGCACATCATAGCCGCAGTTCCTCAGCGCCGCGCGAATTCTTTGACGGCTCTCCCGGACCGCGGCATCGGGAAGGCCAACCGTCTGAAAATTATCCTCCAGCTGTTTGACCGGGCTGACGTCCACTTCCACTTCAATGATGTTGGCGTCAATCCCGTATACCGCGGCGCTTTGGGTCTTGAAGAGCATGCAGGCAAAGTCCAGGGAGTCGGGCCGATTGTAACAGACAGAGCCCGCCAGGCAGGCTGCCGGGAGATCCGCCGGCGCTGCGGGCGACAACCGGCTGGCTGCGACCCTTGCGTCCCTTCTAAACATAAACCATGTTATTTGTTGAATCCTGCGGACATTCAAAGTACTATCACCTCAATTCAGTTTCTCAAGGGAGGATATGAGCCGCCGCCGCGAGCCTAGAGTCGAAATGAATATTGATGTGACGGTCTGGGGGATGGACCGTTACGGCAAACCGTTTGTGCAACATGCCCGCACGCTGAACACCACCCGAAGCGGCGCCCGCCTGCTTGGTGTTGATTGCGTCCGCGAAGGCGAGACCGTGGGCATTCAGCATGGCGAGAAAAAATCGCGCTTCCGCGTGGTCTGGGTAGGACGTCAAGACAGTTCCCGGGCGGGACAGGTCGGCGTCCACTGCCTCGAAGACAAGCCGGTTTTTCTGCCGGAACGCGCCAGCCGCGGCATTGAATTTGATTTAGGCAATGTCGGCGGATACGCCACGGCGCTGGAGTCGGCGCGGCGGCGGCCCAAAGACGGCCTGCCCAGCCGAAGGAAATATCCTCGCTACCACTGCACGGGCAGCGCGGAGCTGCGGCATCCGGAAGGTGGATATCCGATCTGGGCCAATCTCAGTGACTTATGTCTGACCGGTTGCTACGTAGAGACCGTCTCCACTTTGCCGGCTGGAAGCCACGTGCTGTTTCAAGTCCGCTTTCAAGACCTGGCTGTGCGCGGCCGGGCTGTGGTGAAGACCTCGCATCACGCGGTGGGAATGGGACTTTCCTTCCAGCATCTCTCCCCGGAAGATCAGCAGCATTTGGAATTCATGGTCGGCTCTCTGGAGAGCAGCAAGGGTGTAGTGCATGCGGAGGACAAACTCGCGCCCGAGACAGCGCAACTTTCGTTACCGCCAGAGCAGCCGGGCCCGGCTGTTCATCCTGCCAGCGTTCAGCTTGTTAACGTTCAACCTGAAGTTCAGCCGGCGGCTGTCCGGCCCTCGAATGCAGCTGCCGTAAGTCCAACAGCTGCTCCGGCGCCCGCACATGCAATGGCGAAGCCTCAGCCACCGAAGAAAGACTTGGGAGTTTCTTCCCAGATGTCGCGCGCCCTCGCAGAACTCAGCGAACTGGAACATTTGCTGGTTCAGGACAGTACTGAAGCCAGGATTGACGCGCGGCTGATTGGCCAGTTCCATGACGCCGTAGAGCACACCCGCCAGACTGCATGGAACGTGCAGAGGTTTTTGGATTTGCATGGCTGCGGAAGCGATCCCTTTGCGGTGGTGCCGCAAGTGGAGGCCGAGCGCATCCGCATGTTCGTCAGGTTGGCGCGCAACGTTACTGCCGATCTTGATTCTTCGGGCATTGAATCGGGCCAGAACATCGCGCAGCTCTACCAGACAGTCCAGCAGATCGAACGGCGGCTGGCGAAGCTGATGACTGAACTGAAGCCCCAGAACGGAACGCCGGCGCGGAGCTAACGTCTCTCTACTGCCATCGCAACTGAATTCCCTCCGCCCAGGCAAAGCGCCGCGATTCCGCGCCGGCCGTTCCGGCGAATCAACTCATAGATCAGCGTGACCAGCACGCGCGTACCGCTGGCGCCAATGGGATGCCCCAGGGCCACCGCGCCGCCGTTCACGTTGACTTTGGCCGGATCAATTCCCAGTTCCTTGATCACGGCCACCGACTGAACGGCGAAAGCTTCATTGATTTCGTAAAGGTCGACTTCATCGGGCTTCCATCCCGTCTTGGCCCAGATTTTCCGGATGCCCTCGACAGGGGCCATCATCACCCACTGCGGCTCAGTCCCGCTGGTGGCTTGCGCCACGACGTGCGCCATCGGCTGCGCTCCAAGTTCTTTGGCCTTTCGCATTGACGTCACCAATGTGGCGGCTGCGCCGTCATTCATCGTAGAGGCGTTGCCCGCGGTCACTGTGCCATCTTTTTTGAATGCGGGTTTCAGGTTGCGAAGAGCTTCCGCGGAGGAATCTTCGCGCGGGCCTTCGTCTTTCTCAAAGAAGGTAGACGCCTCATTCTTCTTCTTTGCCGGAATCTCCACCGGAACAATCTGCGACTTGAATCGGCATTCCTTCCAGGCGGTGACGGCCTTGCGATGCGAGCCTGCCGCATATTCATCCTGCTGCTCGCGCGTGACGCCGTATTTCTCCGCGACGTTCTCGCCCGTCATTCCCATGTGATAGTTGTTGTAGATGTCCCAAAGTCCATCATTGACCACCGAGTCGATGATCTGCGCGTTGCCCAGGCGATAGCCCTTGCGCGCCTGGGGAAGAACATACGGAGCGTTGGTCATGGACTCCATTCCGCCGGCCACAACAGTTTCCGCGTTGCCGGTCTGGATGGCCTGCGCGGCCAGCGCCACCGCTTTCAGCCCCGAGCCGCAAACCTTGTTGATGGTCAGCGCACCCACCGTCGGCGGCAGTCCGCCGTTCAATGCCGCCTGTCGCGCCGGATTCTGGCCGAGCCCCGCCGCCACCACGAGGCCCATAATGCATTCGTCAACCTGCTCGGATTTGACGTTCGCCCGCTTCACGGCCTCCCGAACAGCGATGGCCCCGAGTTGCGGCGCGGAAAAATCCTGCAAGCCTCCCTGAAACTTTCCGATGGCCGTGCGCACTGCACTGATAATGACCACGTCGTCCATGGCATCTCCTTCGCGATTCCAAACTGTCTATTATAAGATGACGCAACGCGCCTGCGCGCTTCTATGGAAATAACACCCCCGCAAGTAACGGGCCTCGACCCGATGATCGGGCAAACATTACCGCCGGTAAAAAAACTTCTCGCGCCTGTCTGGCACACGGGCGTTCTGGTCGCGATCATCCTCGGCAACTCGTTTGCAGGCTTCTTCTACAAACCTTCCACCGGCACGGCATCCGGCCCTGTCTTGCTCTACAGCTTCACGTTTGTGTTTGAACTTCTCCTGTTTCTATTTATATGGATCTGGGTCCGCCGTTCGGGCACGTCCATGCGAGAGTTGATTGGCGGCCGATGGAACACTCCCGAAGATGTTCTGTTGGACCTCGGCCTTGCGTTTGGGTTCTTTGTTGTCGCTGGCCTTATCATCGCCCTCGTGCGGATTGCCTTGGGTGACATTGATTTGCACAACCTAAATAAGCTGGCTCAGGAGGCGAAGCGCACTCTCGGCCCTCTCATCCCTAGAAGCGGCTTCCAGGCAGGCCTCTTCCTACTGTTGAGCGTGTCCGCCGGCCTGTTTGAGGAAATCATCTTCCGTGGATACCTGCAGAAGCAAATTGCCGCGATGGCGGGGAACGCCTATGCAGGTATTCTTGGTTCCGGCGTGACCTTCGGTGCGGCGCACGCCTACCAAGGCGGACGAGGAATGATTGCGATCGGAGTTTTTGGCGTGCTGTTCGGAATCCTGGCTCACCTTCGCAAGAGCCTGCGTCCAGGAATGATTGCGCACGCAACGCAAGATGCATATGCGGGACTGGCCCTTTTTTTCTTCTTCCGGTAAACCCGCACCGATCGCGTCAAACTATGCGCAACGCGCCCGTAGGTTTAGGTGCGTGACTGCGCTGTTTTTTTGGCTGCACGCATGGTTACCAAAGGTTTGCGTCCGGTGCGCAGTCGTGACTTTGTTTTGCGCTTCTTGGACTTCTTGCGTTGGGCCGGAAACCCTTTGACGCGCACAATCGCACAGGTGATTCCGCGCTCTTACTCATCCACGAAGCTCGCGCTCCTGACAAAAAAGAACGATTTTTGATTTCTTCGAGGACACTGATGCGTTCTCTGAAGGCCGGCGCGGCCCTGCAACCAAAAATGACATCAATTTTTTCCTTGACTTCGAATTTCAATAACTCTATACATTCATCAATCGCGGTTTTTTGTTATGGACCGCATATCCATGAAAAATGGAAAGGGAGAATAGAACAATGGCAACTAAGAAAAAGGCAAAGAAAAAGAAAAAGAAGTAGTTAGCCCTTCCAACAAAAATCAACAGGGGACGCGAAAGCGTCCCCTTTGATTTTTATGCTGTCGCGACATTGTGTGGATGACGAATGCGCAGTGACGATTGCGCATCGCAGCTAGTCCGCGCCCAGCACTTTCTTCTTTTCCTCAAACAACGGCTGCTGTTCCACGCCGTTGCCGGACAGACTCTCGACCCGCAATTCGACTTTGTTCAAAAGTTTGGAACTCTCATCGAGTTTGAGGGCAGCATTGCGGACATGCTGGCCCACCGTGTCATACGCCTTGCGGAACTTGTCCAGCTCGATTTCGAGGGAAGCCAATTCGCGAATGATGCCTTCGGCGCGCTGGCTCACTTGCAGCCCCTTCAGCCCTACCATGATGGTTTGCAGGTATGCATACAGCGAGTTGGGAGAAACCGGGATCACGCGTTTCTCCTGGCAATAGCTATAGAGCTGGAAGTCCTCCTCATCGCGAATGATGATTTCGTAGTAGACGTTCTCGGCCGGCACGTACATCAGGGCAAACGGGAGCGTTCCTTCCGCCGGACGGATATACTTGGCGGCAATTTCGTCCACGCGCCTGCGCACGTCGCGCAGGAAGTCCCGCCGGGCCGTTTTCTTTGCATCGTCGGAATCCAGCTCGTTGATGCGGCGAAAATTCTCCAACGGAAACTTGGAGTCCACAACAACGTTTCCTTGTGGCAGAAGCACCATGGCGTCCGCGATCTCCCCGGAGGGAAACCGGTACTTCATGACATATTGCTGCTGGGAAAAGACCAGCCCCAACAGGCTCTCCAGTTGCTCTTCGCCAAAATTGCCGCGCATCTTCGGCGCCCGCAGAACATTCTCCAGGGCCGTAACTACCTTGGACAGTTCAGAGAGCTGGCGAGACTGTTCCGTCATTTCGCCCACTTGTCTTTGCAGGCTGGCGAAGGTGGTTTGGACCGCGGCGATGTTCTTGCTGACCATATCTGCGTTGCCGCTCATGACGTTCGTGCCCTGGTTCAGCTGTTCGGTGACTTGCCGGTTGATGCCGTCCATACGGCTTCCCAGATCAGAGGTCACACTGGCAAGTGACGATTGCACGTTGGAGGTCATGCCCTGCATCTGCGCCGAGAACATCGAGCTGATACTCTGGATGGATTTTTCCGTGGAATCACGCAGCATGAGCACTTCACTTCGCAGCTCGCGGGCGGTCTTGTCGTCTCCGGCCGGCTTCCGCAGAAACAGGGCCAGAGCAATCAGCGCGGCGCCGAGGCCAATCACCACCGCAATGATAGTCATCCGTTCACCTCGGCTTCTCTTGGTTTCAGTGGCCCAGGTTCCAGTGGCCCGGGCTCCAGCGGCCCGGCCGGAAGAAATACCCGCTGTTCGGTCGCCGGACAGAGCCGCTGGTAGTCGCACCAACGGCAATGCTGTCCGGGCCGGGGATCGAACTCACCTGCGGCAATTCCCTGGGCCGCGTCTTGAATTTTTTCCTTCGCCGCGTCCAATTGCCGGGACGTGCGCGAGCTCAGCGCCTGGCTGTTGTCCTGAACGTTCACCAGCACCAGCTCCCGCGGCACAAATCCGTTTTGCGCGACGCCCATGGCGTAGATCGAGAGTTGCAGGCTCTCTTCCGCGAACTTGCGGTCTTTGGGCGAACCGGTTTTGTAATCGACCACGCGGACCGCGTTGTCCTCAATCCGGTCCAGGCGGTCAATGCGTCCGCGAATTTCCTGTCCGCCGATCTTGAAGTTGATGGTGTGTTCGGCGGCAATAACGTTCACAGAACCTCTGGGGCTCGACTCGATCAGCGCACGGAGCTGCTCTGCTCCCTGGTCTTCATACATCTGGCGTTGTACGGGATCGTCGATGATCCCCTTGGCGAATTCTTTTCTGAAAGCGGCGATCACGTCTTCCACACTCTGGGCCGGCGCATGGGGCGCGGGATCATAATAATTCTTGAGCACAGTGTGGATGGCAAAGCCGTATTGCATGGCGGCGGCCGCGTCGCCGGGAATCTTCCAGTCGCGCTCTAGTTTAAATTTCAGCGGACAGGTTGAATAGCTCTGCACCGCGTTCGCGCTAAGAACCATGTCGTGTGTGGAGAAGGCCGGGGGCAGAAGCATCCACTGCGCGATGGGAGAAACTTCCGTAGTCACCCGGGCAGAGCCGGCGTCGCTGCCGTCACGCACCTTCAGAACGCCTTTCAAGCTCCGGTCCACGATGAGCGGACGCAAGAACCCCGCCGGCGTCTTGTCTTTACCGCGTCCCGGACGCGAGCCCATGCTCAGGCGGTCGCGAGCGCGAGTAATGGCCACATAAAACAACCGTCGCTCTTCCTGGTCATGCACATCCTTGCCTTCACCCACCGCAATCGAGCTGCGCAAGGCCGGAGGAAATTCAAACAACGTCTCCTTGTATCCCGTGGGAAAGGCCCCGGAGGTCACGCGCAGCAGCCATACATGCGAAAACTCCAGTCCCTTGGCTGAGTGAACAGTCATGAGCTGAACGGCATCCGGGTGTTGTCGCTCCAGTTGGGCCATCTGCTCTTCCGTAAACATCGGAATAATGCCCCTGCCTTGTTGATAAAACTCAAGATACTGGAGAAATGCAGGCAGTGAGGTATCTTTGATAAACGGCTTGTCTTCCCAATCAGAAGTAAACCGGAGGATTGCCTGGACGACAGGGTCCGTCTGCGCGAACTCGAATTGCCGCACAAGGTAGGTGAAAGCCCCAGCCGCTCCGGGCTGTTTGTCCTGAGCAAAAATAAACTTGCGCGCGCGCCGGAGGGCGGCCAGCACCTGCGCCGCGGAGTCCAGAGTTTGCAGAACACTCCGAAAGCTCTTCTGTGCGGCGGGCGCGGCCAGCTTTTGCCGCAACTCCGGGCCGGAGACACCGAACTGCGGGAGCGCGCAAACGCGGAACAAGCTGTCAGCATCGTTCTCATAGCAAACGGCGCGCGCCAGGGCAAGCAGGTCACGGGCCATGGCTGTCTCCAGCACATTGAGTCCGGTCACGATGAAAGGAATCTTTCGCGCCGCCAGCTCTTCCATCACCTGTTCCCTCTGCATGTGCTGCCGATAGAGCACGGCCAGTGAATACTTTTCGCCCGCCCGCTGGTTGCTCCCCAATCGTGTAATCTCTTCTCCCAGGACGGCGGCCTCGCTCTCGTTAGTAGCGCTGATTACGGCCTCTACCGGTTCGTCAAAGGGAAAGCGTCCCTCCTGCTGATCGCGCCGGTCACGTCCGGACTGGAGTGGCAGGCGCCGGAAGTTCACCTGGTCGCCGAGCGAATTTACCGGAGGGTTCTCGTTCACAGCGGCATACGCGACACGCAGGATGTTTCCGCGCGAACGCTGGTTCTCATCCAACACCACACCTGTGGTCTGTGGCCAGCGCTTCTGGAACTCTTCAAACGCGGCACTGGACGCCCCGCGAAAACGGTAGATGGCCTGGTCGGGATCGCCGACGGCGAAAATGTTGTTCTCTTCGCCGGCCAGCAGGTGGGCCAGGATGATGTTGCTCGAATTGCAGTCCTGAAATTCATCAATCAGTATGAAGCGTGCCCTCTGGCGTTCGCGTTGCAGCAGCGCCGCATCAGATTCCAGCAGGCGCACCGCGTTGCGAATCATCATGCCAAAGGTGCCCAGGTTCTCGCGCTCCAGCAGGCCCATGGAGCTGGTATAAACACGGGCGATTTCCTGCCAGCGCTCGATGATTTCATGGTCGCCAATTTCCGCCACGTCCTTGGACCGGCAATTGCGCGGCAGCGCAGAGCCAGGCCGCAACGAATCCACGTAGGACTGAAACTGTTGCGGCCCAACCAGTTCTTCGTGACAGCGATCAAAGAAGTTGCGCAGGTCTTCAAGAAACTGGCCGAGATCAGACGACTTGATGAAACGCTTCAGGCCAAGCTGGTCAATTCTCTGTCGCAGAAAGACGTAAACATCCTCGGGGAGAAGCAGGCAGAAATCCTGCCCGTTCCGCTTGAGGATGCTATAACAGTACGCATGAAATGTCCCCGCGGAAATGGCGGCTTTCTGGCGCAACCGTTTTTCCACGCGTTCCTTCAATTCGGCCGCGGCGTTCTCCGTAAAGGTGATGGCAAGGATTTCTTCAGGCTTGGCGTGTCCCTGCTCAATGAGCCAAGCGATGCGCTCGACCAGAACGGTCGTCTTCCCCGTGCCTGCGCCAGCCAGCACCAGCATGGGACCGTGAACATGCTCAATAGCGACCTGCTGTTTCGGATTGGGGGAGAATTTGGCTGCCACAAGTGCCTGCTCAGGCATTATGCGAAATAAAGGCGAAGAGGGCAATGGGATTTTGTTTTTTAACATCCCGAGGGGAGCGAGGGAGCCCTATAACCGCGGAACCATTTGCAGAAGACCGACCCGTCTTATCGCATTCTTACGGCTTCAATCAAAGTGATACGCTTCGCCCAGGCCCACGTCCTACCTGTGCCGCGACGACTGGCGAAGCCATGTTCCCATCACCTGGGCTTCGTCTCCGGATAGTGATGGCGCCGCTCGCTTGAGCATGGCCATGAACCAGAGAATCTCTTCCGGGCGGTCCGGATAGGCGATGTTGTCAACTTTGTTGTCGCCGATCGGGCGATTCGACGTAATGATTGGCGACGCCTTCTCGTCAAGCAGGACCACAAAAGGAACGCGGTCCGCCTGTCCGCCAAAGCTGGCAAACAATTTGTCGCCGCCCGGCGTGTTGAGCTTCGGGTTGCCGCCGTATTGTTCGGCGACGTTCAACCTGGTGACAATGAAGTATTTGTCAATTACCGAGCGGTTCGCCGGCGTTTCCAGAAATTTTTCGAGCTGCACGCAAGGCAGACCCCACGAAGAACCGAAAATCAGAAAAATTCTCTTATGCTGTAAAGCAGCTTGTTTCTGGGCGACAAACAGGACCCTCTCCGCTTCGCTAAGCTTGTGGTCGGAAAATTTGTGATCGTTGGGCTTGTGTTCGGCGCCGCAATAGACGCACGCCAGCACGATGAAAATCAGAATGAGGCCAAATCGGTTCACGAGGGTAGAGGCATTTTAACACTCAGTCTGCGTGGACGGTCAAGGCCATGGCTACGGCTACGGCCGCAATCGCGGCCGTTTCCGCCCGCAGGATGGTGGGGCCCAGGGAGGCGGGCATCCAGCCGTTTTTAACCAATAATTCAGTTTCCTCGCGCGTCCATCCGCCTTCAGGACCGAACGCCAGAGCCAGCGGCGCGCGACACTGTTGGACCGCAGATTTCAGAGAGACCTGCTCTTCATACTCTGACAAAACGACGCGGCAGCCCTGCACGGAAAGTGCGCCTGTCTTCGTTGCGATGTCTTTCAGAGAAACCGGCGCGCCCATCTCCGGAGGCGACAGCCTCCGCGACTGCTGCGCGGCTTCATGCACGATCCTCTGCCAGCGCTCCAGACGCTTCTCCGCCGCCTTTACCAGATGCGCTTCCGTTCTGGCGGCAATGACCGGCTGAATACGGGTCACACCCAGTTCCGTCAGCTTTTCCAGGGCCCATTCCATGCGGTCAAACTTGAAGATGGAAAGAAAGACCGAGATTTCGGACAGAGTAGCGCTCGCGATAACCGGCCCCAGTTGGAATTCCACTTGCTCTGCCGACAGAGCAACGATTGTTCCCAGCCGCAAAACGCCATCGGCCACAACGTCAAACTTCTGGCCGGCTTTTGCGCGCAGCACGCGCGACAGGTGAAGGGCATTCGGTCCCAGGAGATAGGCGCGGTCCTGCCGCACCCGGTCGGCAATCCAGCGGCGGCGGGTCATTCGCGGGGAAGCATGAAAAACGATCCCACCGAAAGGCCGAGATATAGGATCCCCAGCAGGCGTTTTTGGAAAATCAGAGTGTCCAGAGTCGGGACCCGCGATTCAAGCAGGAATTCAATCGCGCTTAACAGAGAGAAAATTACGCCGATGATCAGCCAGGCCTGATGTCCCCCTGCGGTGAAGTAGAGGGCCACAAAGAAGAGGGCGCCAAACAGAAAGATCATGCTCATGGTCCGGACCTGAGTGGTATTGCTCTTCTGCCGGAGCCTGGCCAGTTGCAATTCCGCAAAACGTCTGGCCAGCAGCAGTCGAGGGAGTCCGGCAAGGCCGGTCACCACCACCACAAACCAGATATAGTATCTACCCAAATATTTCTTTCACCTTTGTGAACAAGCTGCGCGGCTCAGGCTTATTTTCCACCGGAAAACTCTCATTGAGTTCTTCCAGAAGCTGGCGCTGGCGCTTGTTGAGCTTGCCGGGCGTCTGGACCCTGATCCGGACAAACAAATCGCCTTTGCCTCCGCTTTGCAGCGCGGGCACGCCCTTACCCTTAATGCGGATGGTAGTCCCGCTCTGTGTGCCCTCGGGGATTTTGAGTTTGTGTTCGCCATCGAGCGTTGGAACTACAATCTCCGCACCCAGGGCGGCCTGGCTGAACGAAATGGGTACGGAACAATAGAGGTCTTTGCCTTCGCGCTCAAAGAACTGGTGCGCGTCCACGTGCAGCACAACGTAAAGATCGCCCGCGGGGCCGCCGTTGACGCCGGAGTCGCCCTGTTCCTGGTAGCGGATCCGCGTGCCGTCTTCCACGCCCGGAGGTACGGAGACCTCGACAACGCGCTCGCGCACCGACCTGGTCTCGCCTTTACATTTAGTGCACGGCTCGGAGATTACGCGGCCGTGTCCCTGGCACGAAGGGCAGGTGCGCGCGATGCTGAAGAAGCTTTGCTGGTAGCGGACCTGTCCGCGGCCGCCGCACGTGGGACAGGTGACCGGGCCTTTGCCCGCCGCTGCGCCGCTTCCCCTGCATTGCAGACACATCTCATAGCGGCGGACTTTGATTTCAGTCTTTTTGCCGAACGCGGCTTCTTCAAACGTCAGGTTCAAGTCGGCGCGCGTGTCGCCACCGCGCTGCGACCGGCTGCGCCGGCCACCTGACGCATTCCCGCCGAAAAAGTCGCTGAAGATATCGCCGAAGATGTCATTAAAATCAGTGAAGGTGGAAGGATCAAACCCGCTGAACCCCGATCCGCCATTCACGCCGGCATGGCCGTACTGGTCATAGCGAGAACGCTTTTCCACGTCAATCAGGACGCTGTACGCCTCGCTCGCCTCTTTGAATTTCTCTTCCGCTTCCGGCTTGTCCGGATTGCGGTCGGGATGGTGTTGCATGGCCAGTTTGCGGTAGGAGCTCTTGATCTCCTGCTCCGTGGCCGACCGTCCGACACCCAGGATTTCGTAGTAATCGCGTTTTGCTTTTGTCGCCAAATCAATCCTCAATGAAATTCAGGTTAAAGCCCAATTTCAATTTGTCACATCGCACCACTGAAGTCACGCCGTTCCGATCACGGCGATCACGCGCGATGACGGCGATCACCCGATCTTCTTCGCTACCCGCACCATGGCCGGGCGCAACAGCCGGTCTTTGATGCGATAACCTGCGGCCAATTCATCCAGCACGTGATTGTCCGGCACTGCGTCACTCTCGACCATCTCAATGGCTTCATGCACCCGAGGATCAAATGGCTCGCCTTTGGCTGGAACGCGCTGCACGTTGAGCTTCTGCAGCAAATCCTGAAGCTGTTTATGAATCAACTCGACCCCGCGCTTGAACTCTTCCGTATTGTCGGCGTTCTTCAGCGCGAGGGAAAAATTGTCAATCACCGGCAGCAGGGACTTGGCCGCGTCGGCCACAGCGTAGTCGCGAAAGTCGGAGTTTTCCCTGGCGGCGCGCTTGCGATAGTTGTCAAACTCGGCCTGAAGCCGCGCGAGCCGCTCAAAGAGCGCGTCCCGCTCGGCGCGCAAGCGCTGTATCTCCGTCGGTTGAGGCGCCGCGGCGGCCTTCGGCTCTTTGCCTTCCGGTACTTCAGCGGAGGTTCGTTCCACGTAACCGTCCCTTGGATCGCCGGGCGGAAGCTCCTGTTCCCGAGGCTGGTCTTGCTGTTCTTCTTCGCTGCTGCGAACGTCTGTTTGTTCCATGGACTTACCCATCTCTTTGCGCCCTTTTCTGACTGGAATTTTCACGAAGTCTCATTCAGCAACGTATCGAAAAGCTGCGCAATATAGGAGACCGCGGTGATGGTGTGCTGATAATCCATGCGCGTGGGGCCGATGACCGCCAGCGATCCGCGCATCTCGTCGCCCACGCGGGCGGGCGCGCCAATCAGCACAAAGTTGCGCATCTCCGGCATGGTCTCTTCGAGGCCAATGACCACGCGCACGGCTTCCTGCCGCGTGTCCAGATAGGAGCCCAGCAGTTCGGCTACCCGCTCTTTTTCTTCCAGCGTCTTCAGCAGATCGCGCAGCCGCTCGCGGTCTCCTTCATTGGCCACCAGATTGGCCACGCCTTCCACAAAGATGTTCCTGGCCGGCTCCTCGGACGCCAGCGCCCCGCCTTTGTAGAGATCTTCCAGACTTTTCATCAGCGTGTCATATTCGCTGCGTTCCTGTTCAATGCGGCGGCCCAGCTCCGTCTTGATCTGGCTGATGGTCCAGCCGCCAAAATTTTCGTTGATATAGTTGGCCGCCGTGTCCAGATCGCCCTGCGAAAGATCGTGGTCCAGGCGCATCATGCGATCGTGCACTACACCAGACTTGGTCACCACCACCGCCAAAGCCTTGTTGGCCCCCTGCCGCGAGAAGTAGATGTGCTCCAGGGCGTTCTTCGGTCCAGGATTGGCAATCGCCACGCCGACTCCGCTGGATACCAGCGAAAGCACGTGCGAGGTGCGCTCCATAAACTCCTGCACTCCGATGCCGCTATGCAGCGACTCGGAGATCAGCGACTGGTCTTCTTGCGAGAGGGTGGCTTTTCCGGAAATCTGGTCTACGTAGTAGCGATACGCCTGCGCCGTAGGCACACGCCCTGCCGAAGTATGCGGCTGCTCCAGAAAACCACTGTCCACCAGGTCCGACATTACGTTGCGGATGGTCGCCGGGCTCAGCTGGTCTTTGTTCTGACGAGACAAAGTCCGCGACCCGACGGGCTCGCCGGTAGAGATGTAAGTCTCAACAATGGCAGTCAGTATTTCGCGCTCACGCGGCCCGATTTGTCCCGGGTTCGGCATAACTTGTATTTCTCTAAGTTCTTTAGATGCATAAACTTAGAGGATGGATTCTGCGTTCGCCAGACTTTGATTGTAGGAAGTTTAGCGGGTTAGTGTCAAGGAAGAGCAATTAGCAAACGGCAATTGGCAATTAGCCGCAGCAAAATCACGGGCTAATCCTGCCGTCGCAGAAACTAAGTTGGCTAATGGCGCTTTGGCTGATTGCTAATTGCTATTTGCCAATTGCTCTCATTGCACCGAAATCACATTCCCGGTCGCAGTACTCTTTACTTCCGCCACGCGCATTACAACTTTTTTGGCAAAATCGTAAAGCGACTTGGCGTGGGCTGAAGTTTCGCCTTCCAGCACAGCGGGCTTCCCTGTGTCGCCGCCTTTGCGGATCTCGGGATCGAGTTCAATCGAGCCCAGGAAGGGTACGGAAAACTCGCGCGCTGTGCGCTCCACGCCGCCTTTGGAGAAGATGTCAATTTCCTTGTGACAATGCGGGCATGCAAAGTGGCTCATGTTCTCCACAATGCCCAGAAGGTCCACGCGCCCGGTGCGGAACATTTCGATGGCTTTGCGCCCATCCTGGAGAGAAACGTCGGACGGAGTAGACACCACCACCGCGCCGGTGAGCGGCACAGTCTGGAAAAGCGAAATCACCACGTCGCCGGTGCCGGGCGGCAGGTCCACGACCAGGTAATCCAGTTCGCCCCATTCCACCTGTTGAAGAAACTGCTTGATGATGGAGTGCAGCATGGGGCCGCGCCAGACCAGAGGCTTGTCGCCAGGATTCAGCAGTCCGACGGAAATCACCTTGACGCCGAAATTCTGCAACGGCTCAATGCGGTTCTCCGTCAGCACGCGCGGCTGCGAATTCGTGGCCATCATCAGAGGAACGTTAGGGCCGTAGATATCGGCATCGAGCAGGCCGGTCTTGTATCCCATCTTGGCCAGCGCCACGGCAAGATTCACCGCAATGGTGGTCTTGCCGACGCCGCCTTTGCCGGAACCAACCGCAATGATGTTGCTGACGCCCGGCAGCGGGAAAGGCCCCTGCTGCGGCGGCGCTCCATGTGTGTGTCCGTGAGCCATGTGTTTAGGCCCTGATTATACGGGAAGCGTGGGAAGATCGCCGGGAACAGCCAAAACATCCCGAGCGGAGCGAGGGAGCCCTATGATCGCGAAGACCCTGGCCCCGAATTTACGCGAATGGACGCGAATCAAATCGGAAGAAGCAGATTCGTGTCATTCGCGTGAATTCGCGGCCCAGTCGCTTTTCTTGGCCATAGAGATCCCTCGCTTCGCTCGGGAGGTTTATACAGAACTCTTCCGCCTCTCCTGTTCCTGCTTCCGCAGCTCGCGGCGGCGTCCGGCGTCCTCATAGCGGCGCTTCTCGTCTGCGCTTTCCGGGACCACATGCGGGACAGGATGATGATGGCCGTTTTGATCTACGGCAACGAACGTAAGATAGGCGGACGCGACATGGCGCGTGGTCGCGGCAATGTAGTTTTCCACCCAGCACTTCACGCCGATTTCCATAGACGTATTGAACGCGCGATTCACCGACGACTTCAGAATCAACAAATCGCCGATGTGCACCGGAGCAAGAAAATCAATATGGTCCATCGAAGCCGTGACCACATAGCTGCGCGAATGCCGGTGCGCGGCCAGGGCGCCGGCAATGTCAATCAGGTGCATGAGACGACCGCCGAGCAGGTTGCCCAGGGGATTGCCGTCGTTGGGAAGAACGACTTCCGCCATCTGCGATTGTGAGTCCCGCACGGGACGTGGCGGAAGGTGGTGGCCGTCTTTGGAGGTCATGTAGAGATTTTAGCAATACAGCAATTAGCAAATGGCAATTGGCAATTAGCCAAAGCTTTACCGCGGATTTACGCGTATAGACGCTGATTCGCCCTGATCCGAAGTGGCCCACAATTCCAGGATGATCCGCGCTCATCCGAGCAAATCCGCGGTAAGGTTGGGCCAATTGCTATTTGCTGATTGCTAATTGCTTCCTTTCCAGATATGCCCCTACATAGCATTCGGCCTGGCGCTGCACGCAGGCGTCTTGCAATGGCGCCAGCCAGCAGTTTAACGCGCAGTCATACTCCAGCCGTCCGTGCTCGACCGGTGCGTGGTCACGCTCGTACACATAACTCAGCGTGATCCGGTCGCCGGTATGGTTGGCCACTGCGAAGCGCACAGAGTCGGCGCGGCGCTCCGCCGGCAGCCTGGAGCATTGGCTGGCGTAACCCACGTTGCAGAAATCTTTGAGGTCCTCGTCAGGCGGAGTCTGCGGCTCCGCCATTGCCCTGCAGGTCCCGCAGAATCCGGCGCCGAGGGGCAGCCGGCGCGCAAAAGGCCAGGCAATCGTGAAGCTTCTTTCAGTCGGGAAGAAATACGGGCATGCCACGGTATGCAATCTTAGTGCGAAATGGCCCCGGTGTGGTAGATTCTTGCGCTATGAGCGAGATGACGAGACTGGAAATGCTGACCCAGTTCCTGGACCAGAACCCGGCGGACGCGTTTGCGCGCTACGGGCTGGCCATGGAATACGCGCGTCTCGGCCGGGACGACGCCGCCCTCGAACAGTTCGGCAAACTCTTGCAGCTCCATCCGGACTACACCAATGGCTACTTCATGGCCGCACAAACGCTGGAGAAAAACGGACGCAGGGAAGAAGCGAAGAAGACGCTGGAGAATGGCATCGCGGCAGCCAAACGGACAGGAAACAAGCACGCGCTTTCGGAGATGTCGGGAATGCTGGAAGAACTGAGCTGATCCCCAGTCTCGACCGGAGCGAGAGATCCCTATTTCCTGGGAGTCACACGTCTATGGCGATCCCTCGCTGCGCTCGGGATGTTTAACAACCAGATCAACTCTGGTTCTTCGCTCCTTCCGCCAACACTTTCTGCGTGGAGCGCAATGATCTGAGCATCACAAGTTCCACAAGGCCCGGAAGATTCTCATACAGTTTGATGACCACCCAGTAGAACCAGGGCACCACCACCTGGCGCTTGCGTTTGAGGATGCCGCGCAGCGCGGCGCGGGCCACCACGTCGGCGCCCACGGCGTATTTGACGGACCCGCTGACTCTCTGCGCCTGGCGGCCTTTCATCATGTTTTGCGCGAAGTCGGTGGCGATGTAGCCGGGGCAGACCGTGAGCACATTAATGTTGTGCCGCTTCAGCTCAGTTCGTGCGGCCAGCCCGGCGGCGTTCATGGCGAACTTGCTGGCTGAATAGGCGGAAGCGTAGAGCGTGGGAATGTGCCCGGAGACCGAGGAGATGTTCACAATGGCGCCGCCTTTTTGCTTGCGCATCACGGGAATCACCGCTTGCATGCATTCGATTGCCCCGAAGAAATTGGTATCAAACAACTGGCGGAGCTGCGTCATGTCCAGGGTGGCAAGCGCGTCATTCAACCCGAAGCCGGCGTTGTTGACCCAGATGTCAATCTGTCCAAAGCGCGCAACCGCCGCTTGCACAAGCGCATCCACCCGGTCGGGCTTGCTTACGTCGCAGGCAACGCTGAGAGTGTTTTCTTTGCTGCCTCCAATCCGCTGCCGAGCGGCTTCCGTTCGCGCCAGGTCCCGCGAACACAACACTACCTTGGCGCCTTCGTTCATAAAAAGCCTGGCGATCGCCTCCCCGATTCCCATGGAAGCGCCGGTCACCACCGCGACTTTGCCTTCGAGTTTCATGCCAGCTTTTTATTGGGTTCCGCGGACGAAGTCAAGCAGGAGATCGCGCGTCATCGCCTCCATCGCACGACATCGCCGTCATCAGGTTTCCGTTCCCCGGCCCGATGACGGCGATCTTCCCCGATCTTCCGATAGAATATCTCCGTGAGCCTGCTGCCGTTATTTCCTCTGGACGTGGTACTTTTTCCCGGCGCGCCGCTGCCATTGCATATTTTTGAGCCACGCTACAAAGAACTGGTTGCGGAGTGCCTGCAGCACCAGCGTCCTTTTGGGATGGTCCGGGTGAAGAAGGATTCTCTCGCCGAGATCGGCTGCAGCGCCGTCATCCTGAATGTGGCAAAGAAGTATCCCGACGGCCGTCTGGACATTTCCACCGAAGGTAAGCAGCGCTTTCACATTCTGCACGTAAACCAGGACCGTTCTTTTCTGCAGGGTGAAGTTGGTTTTTTTGACGATGAGCCCAGCCAGGTGGCCAAGGCGGACCAGGCGACCCTCATCAAATTGCATGAGCAGTTGTTTGAAGTTCTGGGACAGCAGGTGGAAATAAATCCGGAAAGCGCTTCCCTTTCTTTTCAACTGGCGCACGAACTTCCCGTAGACCTGGATTTCAAGCAGGCCATCCTGGAAATGAAATCAGAGGCCGAGCGGATTGACACGCTGATCGAATACTACCGCACCACAATTCCCAAAGTGGAACAGACGTTGCGCACTCGCGCCAGGGCCAGCGGCAACGGCCACGTGCATTGATCCTGGTGCGGAGGCGGGTCTCAGGCCCAATCGCGTTCCGCGGCGTATAATCTGCTGAAGAGGCCCCATGAATCTTCCTCGCGCTTTGGGTGATTTACGAAAGAGCACCTTCTCTGAACCAAGACTCCGCACGCGTAAAGTGAAAGACGAGCTTCGCGACAACCTGATTACGAAAATCCGTTCAGGTGACGCTATTTTCCCCGGTATTGTCGGCTATGACGACACGGTGGTCCCGCAAATCATCAACGCCGTGCTCTCCCGCCACAATTTTATTCTGCTGGGACTGCGCGGGCAGGCCAAGAGCCGCATTCTGCGCGCACTCACGGCCCTGCTCGACCCGCAGATACCTTGCGTGGCCGGTTGCGAGATCCATGACAATCCCTACGAGCCGATCTGCCGGCGCTGCCGCGACCTGATCGCCGAACAAGGCGACAACACTCCGATTGCCTGGCTTTCGCCGGAAGAGCGCTACGTGGAGAAACTGGCCACGCCCGACGTGACCATTGCCGACCTGATCGGCGACGTTGATCCCATCAAAGCCGCGCGCGGCGGACACGATCTTTCCAGCCAGCTCACCGTCCACTACGGGCTGCTGCCGCGCGCCAATCGTGGCATCTTTGCCATCAATGAACTGCCCGACCTGGCCGGCAAGATACAAGTCGGACTGTTCAACATCATGCAGGAAGGCGACGTGCAGATCAAAGGCTATCCGCTGCGGCTGCCGCTCGATGTCGCGCTGGTATTCAGCGCCAATCCGGAAGACTATACGGCCCGCGGAAAGATCGTCACGCCGCTCAAAGACCGCATTGGCTCGGAGATTCGCACGCACTATCCGGGCACGCTGGAAGAAGGCATCAGCATCACTGAGCAGGAAGCCTGGGTACGGCGTGACGGCCTTGAACTCCACGTCCCGAAGTACGTCCGCGAAGTTGTGGAACGCATCGCCTTCCTGGCCCGCGAAGACAAGAAGATTGACAAGCGCTCCGGCGTAAGCCAGCGCCTGCCCATCAGTGTTCTGGAAAACGTGATCTCCAACGCCGAGCGGCGCGCGCTGCGCAACGGCGAGACCAGCATTGTCCCGAGGATCGGAGACATCTACGCCGCGCTGCCATCCATTACCGGCAAACTGGAACTGGAGTATGAAGGCGAGATGCGCGGAGCAGACACCGTGGCCCGCGAGTTGATCCGCGCCGCCGTGGCCAGGAGCTTCGACACGTATTTCAAAGACCACAACCTGCAGCAGGTTGTCCAGTGGTTCGACCTCGGCGGCGAGATCAAGCTGGCCGATACCGCGGGCGCGCAGGAGATTCTGGAAGGCGTCAGAAACATTCAGGGGCTTACGGAGAAGCTTTCGCCGCTGGGCATCAAGGCCAGGGAAAAACCGGAGGTGCTGGTTTCAGCGGCGGAATTTGTGCTCGAAGGGCTGCACGCGCATCGCCGTATCGGGCGAACGGAAGAGCGCGTCTTCAGCGCGGACAAACAGGCCAAACGAGCGGAGCGCCCGGTCGAGCGCGGCGAAGACGAACCGCCGCCCGTGAGAAACCGGCGGCCGTATAACTGAGCAATTGGCAAATAGCAATTAGCAATTAGCCAAACAAGCGCAGTTTCAGCCGCGATGTTCGCAGATGAACGCGGATGAGAATTGGCCGCGAAGGAACGCGAATAACGCGAATAAAAACCTGCTCAGGACATTTGGAGGTGGCACGTTTTCAATCGCAGCAACAGATTTCTTTGGCTAATTGCCAATTGCTATTTGCTAATTGCTGAGCTCTAACTCTGGATATATGAAATACACCAAATACTCCAAATACGTCGGTGAACTCGCGGACGAGATGAGCATGGAAGACCTGCTCAACGCGCTATCCGACTACATGCTGGAATCCGGCTTCCAGAGCCAGTACATGTATTTCCAGCAGATGGACGACCACACGCTGGACGCACTGCGCCAGGCCATTCAACAGGCGTTGGAGATGGGCGATTTCCTCGACCAGGAAATGCGGGAGCGCATCGAGCAAATGCAGATGGACGGCACGCTCGAGGAACTGGTCGAAAAACTGGTGGAGCGGATGCAGCAAGAAGACTTCATCTCCGTGGACCAGCCCTTTGACCGCTCCCGCCAGTCCACCACGCCGGGGCAAACAGGCGAAGCGCAGTCCCAGGTCAAGTTTGAGATCACCGACAAGAGCCTGGACTTTCTCGGCTTCAAGACTTTGCGCGATTTGCTCGGTTCACTGGGACGCTCCAGCTTCGGCCGCCACGACACGCGCGACCTGGCGACCGGCATTGAAGCCAGCGGCGCTTCCAAGCCTTACGAGTTCGGCGACACCATGAACCTGAACATTACGGAAACCCTTTCTTCCGCCATCCAGCGCGAAGGACTGCGGCTTCCTTTGAATATTGAGTATTCCGATCTTCAAGTTCACCAGTGCGAATACCAGTCTTCCTGCGCGACCGTGGTCATGCTGGATTGCTCGCACAGCATGATTCTCTACGGGGAAGACCGCTTCACGCCGGCCAAGAAGGTGGCCATGGCGCTCTCCCAGTTGATTCGCACCCAGTATCCCGGTGATTCGCTCTCCCTGGTCCTCTTTCACGACTCCGCGGAGGAAGTGCCGCTTTCGCAGCTGGCCCGCGTAAAAGTCGGCCCCTATTACACCAACACGCGCGAAGGGCTGCGGCTGGCGCAACGTATCTTACAGCGTCAGAAGAAAGACATGAAGCAGATCATCATGATTACGGACGGCAAGCCCTCCGCCCTCACCCTCGAGGACGGGCGCATCTACAAAAACGCCTTCGGGCTTGATCCGCTGGTGGTCAGCCAGACGCTGGAAGAAGTATCGCGCTGCAAGCGCGCCGGCATCCTGATCAACACGTTCATGCTGGCGTCAGATTTCGGATTGGTCCAGTTCGTGCAGAAGGTCACGCAGATGTGCCGTGGCAAGGCCTATTTCACAACGCCCCAGACCCTGGGACAATATCTGCTCATGGACTACATGTCGCGAAAGATGAAGACCATCCACTGAAACCAAACCTGGCGGAGCCGTTCTACGTTTGGATTTTCTTGTCGCGTCAGGTCTCTGGAGCTTACTATTGCTCCGCTTTGACCGCGGCTTCGGCCGCCTGGAAGCCTATCTTGGAATGTGTGCCGTCACAGAATGGCTTGTTCACGGAACCCCCGCACCGGCACAGTGCTACGGTCTGCTTTCCGCTGATGTCGAATTTGTTGCCCGAAGCGTCCGTCAGTTCGAGCTCGTTCAGATCGCCGGTCACCAGGTACGGTCCATTGTTCTTCGCAAATACTTTGATTGCCATCCACGTCCTCCACTTATTTTAAATCGCCAACACAATTTAAATGCTGGAGCAAGGCAAGCGCAACTCGGAGCCAGGCAGCGTGGTCCCGCGAGGGCCGATTCATTTTGGCTAAATGCCAAATTGCTCTCATTCACCGCAACGAATGGGTCATTTGCAAAGCGAGTTCCCGGATGGACCTGAGTTTCTCTGCAATCTGCAGCGGCAAGGAGTTGGCCTTCAGGGCGAGTTCGGAGGACAACAGGATTCCCGCGACCGCCCCGCTAAGTTGCTCTTTCATCTCGCGTCGGGCTGTTTCCTGAGCGTTGAGCCTTTCGCGTTTAGCGCGTTCCAGTGCGAGTTCGACTTCTTTGCTGACCCGGTCCACGCCCCATATGCCGGAGCTGACAAACACAATCGTTGCCGTTCCCGAGTTGCGGAGCAGGGAGTCGGCCAGCGGGGAGTTCAGTTCGAGCAGATTCTGGTCCACGACGACCGCCGAATAGCCATCCTGGCGCAAGGCATTGACCGCGTCGCGTACCGTGGGGCACGCGGTGACAGGCTCTTGCGTCCGGCGCACAAGCTCACGTTTGCATGCCTGAGCTTGTGCAGATTGCAGCACCATCAGGATCACCGGGCCTCTGCGCTCCTTGACCTTCCGCCGGTGTCCGGCGGCGGCCCAGCAGGTTGGTCGGAAATCTTATATTCCTTGATCTTGCGATACAGAGTGGTCTTACCGATTCCGAGCAACTTGGCTATCGTCAGCTTATCTCCATTGCATTGATGCAAAGCTGCCAGGATCGCCTGCTTCTCCATTTCCGCAAGAGACACGATCCGGCCTTTCAGCGTCCGGACGCCGGAGGGCAGCGTGACCACCTTGGCGTGATGGACCTGCGGCGGCAGGTCGCGGACCTCAAGCACCTGGCTGGAGGCAACGGCGGCGGCGCATTGCAGGCAGCTTTCCAACTCGCGTACGTTGCCCGGCCAGTCATAGGCGCGAAGCACCTTCATGGTATCGGCGCTGACGGAGAGCTGCGCGTCGCCAATCCGGGAAAAGCGGTCCAGAAAGTGTTCCGTAAGCAGCCGGAGGTCCTCTTTGCGCTCGCGCAGCGCGGGCAGTCGCAGATTGACAATGTTGAGGCGCAAGTGCAGGTCGCGGCGGAATCGGCCTTCTTCCATCGCCGTTTCCAGATCGTCGCTGGTGGCGGCAATGATCCGCGCATCAAACGGCAAACCTTTGGCGGAACCCACGGGACGGATTTCTCTCTCCTGCATTGCCCGAGCCAGCTTGGACTGCATATCCATTGGCATATCACCAATTTCATCCAGGAAGATGGTGCCGCCGCTGGCCAGTGAAAACAAGCCGGCGCGCGACTTTACTCCTCCGGCCGCTCCCGGTTTGGCGCACCCAAAGAGTTCGCTTTCCAGAGAAGACGGGACCAGCGAGCCGCAATCTACCGGAAGAAAGGGCTTATCGCGAAAAGGTCCCTGGAAGTGGATAGCGCGCGCCGCCATTTCCTTTCCCGTGCCGGACTCTCCTTGAATCAGCACAGGATGCCGGCCCAGGGCGACCTTGGCGATGATGCGCCGCAGTTTTTCCATTTCTCGCGACTGTCCGAGCAAGCCGGCATAGGCCGGATTGTTTCGCAGGGACTCGCGGACCAGTCGCCCTTCCAGAGACGACTGGAAATGCCCTATGGCGCGTTCCAGCAGCGCCTTGAGTTCGTGCACTTGAAACGGCTTGCGCAGGCAGTCATAAGCGCCGCTCTTCATCATCGCCAGCACGGATTCGACTGTGGGGTGGCCGGACACGACCACGACTTCGGTCTCGGGATACTCCTGTTTGATCCGGTCCAGCAACTCGATTCCGTCTCGTCCGGCGAGTCCGGAATCCAGCAGCACCAGATCGGCGACGCGCGAATCGAGCATGCGCAGCGCAGTCGATGCGGTGTCGGCCACGCGTACCCGGAACCTCATATCCTGCGCCACTTCCTGACAACAATCGCGGACCTCCCGCTCGCAGGCCACGATCAGCAGCGACAGGTAGTGCGAAGGAAGGTCTACCGTCTTTTCCGGCACAATCTGCGTGGCAGTCGACATAGGTCCGCTCTCCGCTCCTTTGGCTGCCAAAGAAAAAAATCGGCAGGCAGCATTAGAAACCAGGAGCGCACTTTTTTGACCATATTCGAAAAAATTCCTGTTTTCAGAACAAGCACTGACGAAGTCCTTTAGAATGACTTGACACTCGGCGGAAGACCGCTGTACCTTCCCCCAATTGCACCTCTTCTCACCAGGAGACAAACTGTGGCCCTGCAACGGCTCATCACGTTTACCACCGACTTTGGATTGACCGAACACTATGTTGGTGCAATGAAAGGAGTTATTTACGACATTCATCCGACGGCCCAGATTGTGGACATCACCAACGGAGTGCAGAGCTTTGATCTTCTGGATGGTGCCCTCGCGATTTCCCAGGCCTACAACTATTTTCCCAAGGACACAGTCCATCTGGTCCTGGTAGACCCCGGAGTCGGAGGACCCCGGCGTCCGATTCTGGCCACCAACGGCGACCATTTCTTTGTCGCCCCGGATAACGGTGTACTTTCTCTGGTCTACGAGCGAGAAGAGCGGGTTTCCGTGCGACACATAACCTCGACGCACTATTTCCGCCAGCCCGTGAGCTACACCTTTCACGGCCGCGACATCTTTGCCCCCATTGCCGCGTACCTGAGTAAAGGAGTAGAAGTGGCCAAATTCGGCGACGAAATCACCGACCAGGTCCGCTTCCTGACCCCCAAGCCGAAGAGTGTTGCCGCCGGTTCGTGGAAGGCCGTTGTCCTGAAAGTGGACAAGTTTGGCAACCTCATCACCAGCATTACCGCGGCGGACATTCCCGATCTCTTCCGCGTGGAGCCACCGCCCTTCACCCTGACCGTGGGCAAAGCGAACATCACCAAGTTTCAGTCCAGCTACGTTCAAGGAGTTTCCGGCGAAGTGTTTGCCATCCTCGGCAGCAGCGGCTTCCTGGAAATCTCCGCCAACCGTGGATCGGCGGCGCGCTTGTCCGGCGCCGACAAAGGCAGCGAGGTCTCCCTGGTACTGTCTTAAGCGCCGCGCTGCGACGCTGTGTTCAGCTTTTGGCTATACTTCAAAGAAGATGCGTCTTCTTCTTCGTTTTCTGTGGCAGGCCACACGCGGACACCGTTTTGCGCCCTGGCGCAGCCCTTATCTGCGCTGGCGCATGGAAACCTACGCCGGCCTCAAGATGGACAAGATTGGCTTTTTTGAATTCTGGGGATTCATGCTGCGTGAACGCAAGCAATTGCTGCACTTCCTGAAGTGGACGGCGGACATGGACAATTATGCCCGCCCCAAGCCCAAGAACCCGTAGGCCCGCTGACGCCCCTGGGTTTTGCGCTTTTTATATTCTTTCTTCCCCGAACGATCCGAGTGCATCTAATGCTCCAGGTGCGGCCACGCGCCGCGACATGGAAACCGCAGACTTAAAACACGAATTGCAAGCCGCCAGACATGAGATAGAAAGCTCCGGTGGTCTGCGCGCCTTTCGCTCGGGCGAATGGATCGTCAATCTGGTCCGGCGGACCCTGGCGGAGCGCGCACCCCGAGGAACGCAGGAGCATTTCCTGCGCAAATATCCCGGGCTGAGTTTGGGCGCCATCTCCAAACTGCTAGCGGGGAAAGCCGCGCGGCGCACCGCGCTGGCCGGAGCGCTCGCCGGGGCCGCTGTTTCCATGGATGAAATTGTGGCATTCGTCACCGCGGGAGAAGCCGGGCTGGGTATTCCCGCCAACGTGGCGATTGCTCTTGGCGCCATCTGCGCTGAATTGTTTTTCGTAACTAAAGTGCAGCTCCGTCTCATCGCCGACGTGGCAGCCCTGTCTGGAGCCCGGCTGGATGACACGTCCGTGGAAGACGTGCTCACACTGTTTGCCCTGGCTGTTGGCGGGAAGAAACCAAGTCAAGAACCGGGAAAGACCCTCACTCCTGGTGATCTCCAACGCCACCTCCAGGGAGAGCTGCGCCGCCGGCTTGCGCGCATCGCTAAAACGATCGGCGCCCGGCTGCTGAAGCGGTCGGCGGTAAGAGCGGCGGTCCCCGGGCTCTCTATTTTGATGTCTGCTTCATCCAATTACACCACCACGAAAGCTGTGGCCAGGGCGGCCCAGCGCCACTTCGGCGGCGGAGAAGTCCTTGCGCGGCGTGAATCTTTGCAACACAGAGGGACCGAGTAGGCGCAGGAATGGACTGCGACTGTCCTCTGGTGGAATGGCTCCTCCACCGATGAAAGGGGCACCTGGTTATGGACCGTACTATCCTCCTACGCCGTTCGAACAATAGGTCCGTCGCACTGCTCGCGCTATTCGCTTTTCTTGCTGGCGGCTCCAGCAGCGGGCGCGCCGATCGGGAGCTTGCCGGGCTTGCTGGCTTTTCGCAGGCGCACAAGGGAGCGCTGCTTTGGTACGACGCCTCGGGTCGTCTGCTTGTGGCTAATGCTGGGCAGATAATCGACCCGCTTGGGCGAGTGACAGCATTCTCCAAATCCCCTGGTAGGACCTATCCGTCCCTTTCCCCCGACGGAAAAAAGGTTGCGTTTGTTCAGACGGAAAACCTTTCCCAGGATGAGAAGCGTGAGGAGTCGTCCATTTGGATCGTGGATGTGGACCGGGGGACTCTTGATAAGGTTGCGGTTTTGCCGTGGGCAAGCGCTCTTAGCTGGTCTCCCGCTGGAGACAAGTTGGCTTTCATCAGCGAAGGTCTAAAAATACTGACACTAGGTGACAAACACATCACACTGATTACTGCCGACACGTCATCCGACGCGATACCCTCTTGGTCTCCAGATGAGCATCAAATTGCGTATGAGTCGGTAACCGGAGCGGGTGATCACCGAGTTTTTCATGTGAATATCGCCGACCTGCTCAGTGGCGAAATCAAGACCATCGCAGAGGGCCGCTCGCCTTCGTGGTCGCCCAAGGGCGATCAAATCGCTTATCTGGATTCCGGGGAACAGGCATATTTTGCTGTATCCACCACCGGCGCCAACAAGAAGCTGCTAGTCAAAGCTGGATATGCTGCCTTCAAGGGACCTCTTCTGGGCATGTGGCTCGTCTGGTCACCCGACCAGCTTCACGCCATTTACAACGCATATTACGACGGCGGGGTTGAGGCAATCGGGGTTGACTTACTCACGGGCAAGAAGACGATCATCAAGCGGGAAGGCTATTTCGCGGCAGTGGATTGGCGTCCGTAGCTCCTCCATGTTGGAAAAGAAGCCAGCCGGCGCAGCGTTATGCCTGCAGATGGTGCTTCTTCACCAGATGGCGAAACGAACGGTAGGAAACGCGGAGCAGTTCCGCGGCCCGCACCTGCACGCCGCCGGACTGTTGCAACGCCGACTCAACCAGGGAACGCTCCACGTCAGCAACGTATTCCTCAAAGTCCATTCCCGTCGCCGGAACATCGTGGAGATTGTTTTCGGCCGTGACTGTCGCGGACACCAGGGGATACTCCGTTTCAGTCTCCACCCTGAGTTCCTCCCCTGTGCCCATGGCGACCGCCCTTTCGATCGTATTTTCCAATTCCCGGACGTTGCCCGGCCAGTCGAGTTCCCGCAATGCGGCCAGAGATTCTTCGTTGATTCGCACAATGCTCTTCTGCGCCGCCGTGGCGTACTTCTTGAGGAAATGGCTGGCCAGTAAAGCGATGTCTTCGCGCCGCTCGCGCAAAGGCGGAACATAGACCGGAATGACACTTACGCGATAGTACAAATCCTCGCGGAAAGTCTTGTCCGCCACCATTTGCTTGAGGTCCTTGTTCGTGGCGGCAATCACGCGCACATCCACCAGTGTTTCCTGGGTGCCGCCCACCGGACGCAGGCTGCGCTCCTGCAGGACACGCAGCAATTTCACCTGCATGGTGACGCTCATCTCGCTGATCTCGTCGAGAAAAATAGTGCCGCCGCTGGCCACTTCAAAAAGACCGCGCTTGTTCTGGCTGGCCCCGGTAAAGGCCCCTTTCACGTAGCCAAACAATTCGCTTTCCAGCAGGGTTTCCGGGAACGCTCCGCAGTTCACGGAAACAAACGGTTCTCCGGCCCGGGGAGAACACGCGTGGACCGCGCGCGCCACCAATTCTTTTCCGGTACCGCTTTCTCCATAGATCAATACCGTGCTGCTGGTGGAAGCCACGGTTCGGACAATGTTCTTGAGCTTGGTGATGGCGGTGCTGGCGCCGACCATGTTGTCCAGAGAATTGCGGCTGGCGGCATCGCGTTTGAGCGCAAAATTCTGGCGGCGCAGGCCCAGGGTCTCCACAGCGCGGGCCACGGAAACTTTGAGCTCTTCCAGAAGGCTGGGGCCTTTGTGGATGTAATCGAAGGCCCCGACCCGCACGGCCTGTACCGCGGCTTCATAATCTTCCACCGCGGTAATGAGAATGACGGAGGTCTCCGGGGACACCTGCCGGGCAAAGCGCAGCACTTCAATTCCGTCCGTTTGCGGCATCTTGATGTCCGAGATCAGTACTTCATAGTTCGCGGAGCTCAGCTTCTTGATCGCCGCGTCGCCGGCGTTGACGGTCTCCACGCGGTGGCCCTCTTTGCGCAGTGAGATATCCAGCATTTCGCAGATCGAGCGCTGGTCATCACAGACCAAAATGCTAGCCATGGGAGACCTCTGCGCTGGCCGTCACGGGGACCGGTTCGATGGCCGCAACCCTGGCGTTTTGTATCTCCACCACAAACTCCGCGCCTCGGTCGGGCTCGGAGCGCACGTAAATCTTGGCGCCGTGCGCCTGAATGATCTGATAGACGATCGCCAGTCCCAGGCCCGTGCCTCCTTCGAACTGGGATTGGAATGGCTCAAAAACCTTGTCCGCAAACTGCCGGGGAATGCCGGGTCCGGAATCCTGGATCCCAATGCGCAATTGGTCTCCCGTCTCCCGCACGGAAGCCGTAATCGTGCCCTCGGGGCCGGCGGCCTGGACCGCATTGGACAACAGGTTCCAGAAGACCTGCTTGATCCGGTCCGCATCCACAACAGCAAAGGCCGCACCGGTCGCGAATTCCCGGATAATCTTCAGCTCGTGGGACAGGGGCCGGTTCTCCAGCAGGACCAGGGCGTCCTCCAGCAACGGGAGCAGGTCACGGCGCACGAATTTGTAGCTCTTTTCCCGCGAGTACGCCAGGAAGTCGGTCACGATGGAGTTCAACCTCTGCGACTCCCGCGTGACAATATCAATCAGCAGTCTTTGTTCATCATTGAGCGGGGCAATATGGGACAACACGTTGACCGATCCCGCAATAGAAGCCAGGGGATTGCGGATCTCGTGGGCGATGCCCGCGGCCAGGCGGCCCACCGCGGCCAGGCGGTCGCGCAAACGGATCTCGCGTTCCAGTCTGCGTATCTCGGTCAGGTCTTCGAAGGTATATACCAGACCGATCGTGCCCCGTTCCGGGACGCTGAGCGCAGTCACCGTCATGCCAAAAGTCTTTTCTTGTCCGGCGGGAGTCATTCCCCGGACTTCGCCATGCACGGAAGAGGACTCCAGGTGAGGCAGCCGGTCCAGAAATAATTCTGAAATCCGCCGGCCTTGCAAGGAAGCAGCCGGCCGCTGCAAGAGGTCTTCGCCCGGCGCGTTCAGCAGCGTAATATGCCCTTCCAGATCTGTGGTGATCAGGCCGCTGCGAATAGAATGGATCACATTTTCGTGCAGGGCCTGCAAGCTGACCAACGCGCCGCTCTTGTCTTGCAATTCCCGCCCGGCCTGCCGCAATTTTGCCGTCAGCGCGCTGGCCAGGTAGGCCACGGCAAGATAAGCAAAAAAGTTAGTCAGCACCACGGCCTGGAGCGATTTCAGGTCGCCGCGAGCGGTCATCTGAAAGGACGGTATTCGCTCGAAGTACGACAATTCCAGCAGCGAACCAAAGAGAATGAACGAAATAGCGGCCGTCAGGTACGCCCAGTAGCGTGGCAACAGAATGCTGGCGACAATGATCACCAGCGGATAGAGGAAATTGAAAAACGTGTCAATTCCACCCGTGATGTAGACCACCGCTGTGGCAAAGGCCAGGTCGGTGAAGATCTGGGTGATCGCCTGCACCTTGTACTCATCCCAAAGAGACATCAGGACGATGAAAAAGAACGAGACCACGTACCAGCCGGCAATCACCGTGGTAAACAGGCGCGTGGGCACAACGTTGGGCGTAAGGTTGACGATGAGCAGTTCAATGGCGAGCAGAAACGTAATGATGATGACGCGGACTTTGACGAGCCACGCCAGCCATGCACGCTCATTGAATCTAGTGTCGGGCATTTCCGCCTGCGCCGGACAGCGCTGGTGCCAGGTTCCGGCCTTGAATTGCCTTTCTTATCCGGAGAGTTTCGCGATCATCGAGAACATCGGCAAATAAAGCGAAATAACGATGCCGCCGACAGCGATGCCCAGGAAGCCGATCAGCATCGGCTCCATCAAGGTCAACAGGTTCTTGGTGGCGGCGTCCACTTCGTCTTCATAGAAATCGGCGATCTTTTGCAGCATAGCGTCCATGGCGCCGGTGGCTTCACCCACGCCGATCATCTGCGTGACCATATTGGGAAATACGCCGCTTTCCCGCAGCGGATCCACGATGGTCCGGCCTTCTTCCACCGCCTTGCGCACTTTCATCAGGGCCTGCTCCAGCACGGCGTTTCCAGACGTGCGGGCGGTGATGGCCAGGCCTTCCAGAATCGGCACGCCGGAGGTGATCAAAGTGCCCAGGGTCCGGGTGAAGCGCGCGACCGCGATCTTGCGGAGCACCCCGCCCAAAACCGGCAGGTTGAGCAGCATTTTGTCAAAGTAATACCGGCCTTTTGGGTCTTTGCGCATCTGACGGACGCCCAGCCAGCCAAGAATCGCGGCTACGATAAAGGTCGGAATCACCCAGGGCAGTCCCAGAAAGTTGCCGAGGTTCACCACGATCTTGGTGGGAAGCGGCAATTCCACTTGCATGCTGCTGAACATGTTGGCAAAGACCGGCACCACGTATTTGAGCAGCGCGCCCACAATCAGGCAGGCGATGGAGATGACCGATACGGGATAAATCAGCGCTGATTTCACCGCCGTGCGCAGTTTGACCGCCTTCTCCACATAGATGGCCAGGCGTTGCAGAATGGTATCGAGAATGCCGCCGGTTTCGCCGGCTTCAATCATGTTGACCGTGAGGTCATCAAACACCTTGGGATGCTGGCGCATGGCATGCGACAAAGTCGAACCGCCCTCCACCGTTGTCCGGACCGCGGTCAACACCTTTTGAAAGGTAACGCTCTCCTGGTTGGTGGCCAGAATCTCCAGGCATTGGACCAGAGGCAGGCCGGCGTCAATCATGACGGAGAACTGGCGGAAAAAGATGGCGATGTCTTTGGTCGGCACCTTTCCCGTGCCAAACTTGGGCAGGACAAATTCCTTGCCTTTTTCCTTGATGGCGCCGGCGGTGATGCGTTCGCGCCGCAACTGCATCTGCACTTGCACCTTGTTTTCCGCCGATCGCTCCCCGGAGATTTTTTTCCCCTGGGCGTCTGTCCCTGTAAATGTGAATACTGCCATGTGTGATACTCCTCTCGTCCTTCAGGTCGTCGTTCCTGCTCGTTATTCAGGTCGAAAGCCATGACGGAGAACGCCTACTTGCGCGCTGCCGCCGCCGCCACTCCCGTTGCTTTTGCGGCGCCGACGCCGCGGTTGATGATGTCCTGCAACTCGTCCGGCATGGACGACCGTTGCACTGCGACCTCCAGGGTAATCTGCCGCTGAAAGTAAAGTGCCGCCAGCGATTGATTGAACGTTTGCATGCCAAACTTGTCCTGGCCCGACTGCATGGCGGAATAAATCTGGTGGATCTTGTCTTCACGAATCAGGTTGCGGATTGCCGCGTTGGGGACCAGGATTTCCATGGCCATCACGCGGCCCTGTCCGCCGACTTTCGGCAACAGCGATTGGCAAAGGATGCCTTCCAGCACCAGAGAGAGCTGCGCGCGTATCTGCGATTGCTGGTGCGAGGGAAAAACGTCAATCACGCGGTTGATGGTGGACGCCGCCGAGTTGGTGTGCAGCGTTCCGAACGTAAGATGGCCGGTTTCGGCGATTCGTAGCGCCGACTCGATGGTCTCAAGGTCGCGCATTTCGCCGATGAGCACCACGTCCGGGTCCTCGCGGAGCGCGGCGCGCAGAGCATTGCTGAACGATTGCGTGTCCGCATGCAGTTCCCGCTGATTGACCAGGCAGCTTTTGTTCTGGTGCACGAACTCGATGGGGTCTTCAATGGTGATGATATGGTCGTGCCGCTCGGTGTTGATCTTGTCCAGCATCGCGGCCAGCGTGGTGGATTTCCCCGAGCCCGTTGGCCCGGTCACCAGGATCAGCCCGCGCGGCTTGTCGCACAGCTTGGAAACGACCAGCGGAAGGTTCAATTGTCCGAAAGACTTGATCTCGAAAGGAATCACGCGATAAACGGCGCCAACGGCGCCGCGCTGGTTGAAACAGTTGCCGCGGAAGCGGGCCAGTCCCTTCAGTCCGAACGAGAAGTCCAGTTCCAGGTTTTCTTCAAAGCGGTGCTTCTGCGCGTCGGTGAGCACGCTATAGGCCAGCTGCTTGGTCTCGGACGGAGTCAACGGCGGCATGTCCAGCGGCTGCAGATGGCCGTGCACCCGCACCTGCGGCGGCGAATTGGTGGTGATGTGGAGGTCACTGCCTGACAGGTCCAGCATCTTCTTCAGTAGCTCGCTTAGTGTTACGCTCATCTTCTCCGGCTCTCCTCGATTGCGGACAGGTTTAGTGGACAGTTTCCCGGGCAACCTCTTCCAGCGTGGTCACACCTTCTTTGACTTTGGTCAGCCCGCTCTGGCGCAGGGTCATCATGCCTTGCTCGATCGCTTTCTTCTTCAACTCCACGGCGGAAGCGCCGATCAGGATCAGTTCGCGAATCTCGTCATCGACTTCCATGACTTCATACAGTCCCGCGCGGCCTTTGTATCCAGTGCCATTGCACACTGTGCAGCCTCTGCCCTTGTAGATCTTTGCGGTCTTGGAATCTTCCGGCGAGAAGCCGGCCTCCAGCATGGCCTGCGGCGGAAGCGTGAATTCTTCTTTGCATTCCCCGCAGATGCGGCGGATCAGGCGCTGCGCACAGATCAAGTGGACGGCCGTCGCCACCAGAAACGGTTCAATGCCCATGTTCATCAGACGGCTGATGGTTTCCGGCGCGCCGTTGGTATGCAGCGTGGAAAGCACCAGATGGCCGGTCAGCGCGGCCTTAATGGCGATTTCCGCCGTTTCAAAGTCGCGAATCTCTCCCACCAGAATAATGTTGGGGTCCTGGCGCAGGAAGGCGCGCAGGGCCGCGGCGAAATTCAAACCGATGGAATCCTTCATCTGCACCTGGTTTACGCCGTGCAGCTGAAACTCCACCGGATCTTCCGCGGTCATAATGTTGGTGTCCGGCTTGTTGAGCAATGAAATCGAAGAGTACAGAGTATTGGTCTTGCCCGATCCCGTTGGTCCGGTCACCAGGACCATGCCGTAGGGTTTCAGCACCGCCCGCTGGAAACGCTCCAGCGAATGCGGCTCGAATCCCAGCTTGGTCATGTCGAGCCGGAGGTTTTCCTTGTCCAGCAGCCGCAGTACTATCTTTTCCCCCCAAAGCGTGGGCAGCGAGTTGACGCGATAATCGAGCTGCTTCTTCTTGCCGCCGAGCTGCATCTTCAGCATGATGCGCCCGTCCTGCGGCAGGCGCTTTTCGCTGATGTCCAGCTTGGCCATGATCTTGATGCGTGAAATGATGGCGTCCTTGAGTTTGAGCGGCGGGGACATGATGTGTTGCAGCACGCCGTCTATGCGGAAGCGGACCCTGTATTCCTTTTCGTAAGGCTCAACGTGAATGTCGCTGGCCCCTCGCTTTACCGCGTCGGTAAGAATGATGTTGACCAGCTTGACGATCGGGGCTTCCTCGGCCGACTTCTCCAGTTCCTCAAGGTCCATGTCGCCTTGCTCTGCCTGAAGTTCTACATCGGCGTCATCACCCATGGCCGCCAGCAACTCGTCCACGTTACTGCCTTCTTCTTCCACCTGGGAACCGTAGGCCTTGTCAATGGCCTCCATGATCGCTGACTCGGACGCCACCACCGGCTCAATGTTAAAGCCGGTCATGAACTTGATGTCGTCCATGGCAAAGACGTTCGTCGGGTCTACCATGGCGATGGTCAGCGACGCTCCCACACGGCTTAAAGGCAATATCTGGTATCGTTTGGCGGTTTCCTCGGGGACCAGCTTTACCACCGCGGGGTCAAGTTCAAAGTACTGGAGATTGATCGCCGGTACCCCATACTGGCGGGAGAGAAAGTTGGTCACTTCCTCGTCAGTGAGGTAGCCCAGTTTGACCAGCGTCGAGCCCAAACGGGCCTGCGGGCCGGCCTCTTTCTGGGCCCTCAACCCCTTGTCCAATTGTTCTGCTGAAATGATCTTCTCTCTGACCAGAAGATCACCTAATCGCTGAGACATATCCCGCTGATCCTGAAGAACGAAAATTGAACTCAACCGCTTTTTTCGAAAAAGGCTCGGGGGACCGCCGGAAACGGAGAAAACTAGTGAGTACATCGAATCGTAAGCCGAGTGACACAAATTGTCAATCAACTAACCGTTGCTTAGGAAGTAACACCTTTTGTCATAAGGTCATGTACTTTTGGGAAACAATGTCTCAATGTGAGATAAAAACCGCAAAAGGTGCGGAACCGGGCGGATGGACTTAGAAGACCACGGTCTCCTGGTACTCACCAAATACCCGACGAAGAGCGTCGGAAATCTCGCCCACGGTGCAATGGCTTTCAACACCATGAATAATGTGGGGCATAAGGGTCGCGCCGCTTTTGGCGGTGTCGGCAATGCTCTTGATGGCCGTTTCCCAGACAGCGGGACTGCGACGGGCCCGCAAAGCACGTACGCGTTCCACCTGCTTGCGCTCCAGGTCCTCATCAATCCTTTGGACGGGGACGGGCTTTTCGTCCTCGATCTGGAAACGGTTCACTCCCACGACCACGGTCTCCAGCCGGTCCACTTCCTGCTGGAAGTCGTAGGCGGCGTTCTGGATTTCCCGTTGGATGTAGCCTTGTTCGATGGCTTTAAGCGTTCCGCCCAGGGCGTCTATCTTTTCGAGGTAGAGCCGCGCGCGCGTTTCGATTTCACTGGTCAGCGATTCAACGTAATACGAGCCGGCCAGCGGATCAATCGTGTTGGCGGCGCCGGTCTCGTATCCAATGATTTGCTGCGTACGCAACGCGATTCGGGCGGCTTCTTCTGTGGGCAAGCCCAGCGCTTCGTCGAAAGAGTTGGTATGCAGGGACTGCGTGCCGCCCAGCACGGCGGCCATGGCCTGAACGGCGGTGCGTACGATATTGTTTTCCGGCTGCTGCGCCGTCAGCGTGGACCCGGCGGTCTGCGTATGGAACCGCAGCATCATGGATTTGGGGTTGCGCGCGCCGAAGCGGTCTTTCATGATGCGCGCCCACATGCGCCGCGCCGCGCGGAACTTGGCCACTTCCTCCAGAAAATTGTTGTGAGCATTAAAGAAGAAGGAAACCCGCGGCGCAAAGCGGTCAACGTCCAGGCCGGCCCGCTGCGCGGCTTCGATATAAGCAATCGCGTTGCCCAGCGTGAACGCCACTTCCTGCACCGCCGTACAACCGGCCTCGCGCATGTGATAACCGGAAATGGATATCGTGTTCCACTCCGGCACATGCTCGTTGGTGTACGCGAACATGTCCGTGATGATCCGCATCGCCTGCAGTGGCGGATAGATATACGTCCCGCGGGCAATGTATTCCTTGAGAATGTCGTTCTGCACCGTGCCGCCAAGTTTGCGGACGTCGGCCCCGGACCGCCGGGCCACCGCGATATACAACGCCAGCAGTATGGAAGCCGTGGCATTGATGGTCATGGACGTCGTGATGGTTTCCAGGTTGATCCCGGCAAACAGCCGCTCCATGTCTTCCACCGAGTCAATGGCCACTCCGACTTTCCCAACTTCCCCGTTCGCCATGGGGTGGTCCGAGTCCATCCCGATCTGCGTCGGCAAATCAAACGCCACGGAAAGCCCGGTGGTCCCGTTCGCGAGCAGGTACTTGTAGCGTTTGTTCGACTCGTCCGCGTCTCCCATGCCCGCGTACTGGCGCATGGTCCACAGGCGTCCGCGGTACATGGTGGGTTGAACGCCGCGGGTGTAAGGAAATTCGCCGGGATAGCCGGTATCGCGGTCGTAGTCCCAGTCCTGAAGGTTGGCCGGGGTATACAACGGATGGGCATCAACGGTCTTCAGTTGATCGGACTTCAGTTGACCGATCTCGGCTTTGGTTTTGGTGTCGCCGGCCATCTTACTTTCTTTTGCCTGCGTTCCTGCCCGTGCGACTGGCCCGCACAAACGAAACCAGTGTAAACCATCCGCAAACCGCGATGAATAACAGCGTCAGGGCGAACCGCGTACGGTCGGTGGCAAGCGTACCTGCCCGATACTGGCGGAACAACCCAGCGCCGCCGATCACGGTAAAGGCGGCAAACAGAACACCCGTGACCTGGAGCCACAGCACGTACAGGGTACGTAATAACGAAACGATAAAAGTCTTTGCGCCCGAAAAAAGGGCCGTTCCCAGACGGCTGCGCGCGACGGCGCGCGTCAGTTTAATTGCGAACCCTTGCGGCATGACTGCCATTGTAACTCGCGGGTGCGCGGCGCTTCTTGGCGGTTTATTTTTCTGTTACATTTACCATTGATTGCTCTGCAGGAATTATGAAAGACACCCTGGGAGTCTTGCTTGCGGGCGGCGCGGGAGAGCGCCTCTATCCACTGACCCGCGACCGTGCCAAGCCGGCCGTAACTTTCGGCGGCAACTACCGCATTATCGACATCACTCTTTCCAATTGCATTAATTCCGACCTGCGCCGGGTCCACATCCTCACTCAATACAAGGCCCTGTCCCTGAACCGGCACATCCGCGAAGGCTGGAGTTCGGTGGTGGCCCGTGAACTGGGCGAGTTCATCGAAATCCTTCCGCCGATGAAGCGGGTAAGCGACAACTGGTATCTGGGCACGGCCGATGCCGTCTACCAGAACATTTATTCCATCGGCAGCGAGCAGCCCCACTACGTGCTGATTCTCTCCGGCGACCACATTTATAAGATGAACTACCAGCTCATGCTGGACCAGCACGTGCAGTCCGGCGCGGACGTGACGCTGGCCACCATCCTGATTGATCCCAGCGAATCCGCCCGCTTTGGGGTGATGGACATTGACCGCCAGGGCCGCATCACCGGCTTTGAAGAAAAGCCCCGGGTCACCAGTCTGCGCTCGCCTTACAACCCGAAAATGGTCTCCGGCTCCATGGGCGTGTATCTGTTCAATACCGACGTGCTGCTCCCCGTCCTGCTCAAAGACGCCGAAGACCCGGAGTCCTCCCACGACTTCGGCAAAGACATCCTGCCCAAGATCCTGGACCAGTACAAGCTCTACTCCTACAACTTTATCGACGAAAACAAGACAGCAGCGCTCTACTGGCGCGACGTAGGCACGCTCGAAGCTTTTTACGAAGCCAACATGGACCTGGTCGCCGTTTCCCCGGTATTCAATCTGTATGACGAACACTGGCCGATCCGCACGCGCCAGCGCCAGTATCCGCCAGCCAAGTTCGTCTTCGGCGAGCCGGGCCGCACGGGGACGGCCATTGATTCCATCGTAGGCCCGGGCTGTATCATCTCCGGCGGCATGGTCCGCAACAGCGTGCTCTCGCCCGATGTCCGCGTAAATTCCTATACGGAAGTGGACTCGAGCATCCTGTTCACCCACGTCAACATCGGCCGCCACTGCCGCATCCGCAACGCCATCATCGACCGCGACGTTCAGATCCCCGAAGGAACTGTAATCGGCTTCGATCCGGAAGAAGACGCCAAAAACTATGTAGTCACGGAAACCGGAATCACGGTCGTAACGCGCGATTATTCGCTGTTTGAAAATCCCGTCACGGTGGATTACTTCACGTCGGAGTAGGAGCAATTAGCTTGCTAACTGCCAATTGTTAATTACGTCCTCGCGACTTCTACCTGGTTCGTCCCGGTGCAGCCGGAAGCTCTTTGTAGGTAGGGACGCCCGCCGTGCTCGCATGCTCGTGCATGAGCCGCAACGTGCCGGTTTCATCACGCCGGAAGACCTGTGTGGAGCGGCAGTTGGGCATATCGATGTCCATGCGTTTTCCGTTGGCCTGCATCTGGATGATATGAAAACGGAAACTGTAGCTGGCAACCGCCAGGTCGGCGCCTATCGTTTGAACATCCACGCGGCCCAGTTCCGCTTTGACCGACTCTTCCGGGCCAAAAAATTCGCGCGCTCTGCGGACAAGTGCCAGACGGGCCGGCTCACTACGCTTCGCCCCAACGGCCCAGACCACGGCCGTGGGAAAGTACATCTGCTCGAACTCTTCTTTGGACTTGCTGCAGAACAGTTCCCAGAACCTTCGGACCAGGACACGCACCTGTTCGACCAGAACTGCGTCCGTAGCCGGGACCCACCCGGTGATGACGGACGCTGCGCCGGCGTCGGACGGTTTCTTGCCCGCCAATCGCTCGGTGGCGGACAGACTTTCCGCCGGTACCACCTTCGTCTTCCCCGCCTCAGCCGCGCAAAAGTGTTCGTGAATGATGCGCAGGATGCCACCGTTGTCCTGAATAAAAATCTGCGTTCCGGCCGAGTATGGCACCTCAACGCTGCACTGATTGCCATCACTTGAGGTCGTCATCAGGTGAAAATGATAGGGATAGGAGGCAATGGCCATGTCGCCCGCAATTTGCACATCCACGATGCCGATATCCGCGCTGAGAGACCACCGCCGCTGCGCGAACTCACGCAGCCTGCGGGCCATCGTCACCCGTGCCGACTCACTGCGTGGAGAGCTGGCGCCAAAGGTGCTGGCGGTGGAGAAATACATGGCCTCCATCACGTCGCCGCTCCGGGTAGAGTAAGCTTTCCAAAAACGGGCGACTTCGCCTCGCACCATCTCTGCTGATATACCTGGCATAGTGAGAGTATTTTAAAGACTTGAGATGCACAGTTAAAGGGTACTAATGTTACCTGTTGGGACGATGGGGCCTGCCAAAGCACTGGTTTTCCTGGGTTCTGGCCCTGTTTCTCTCCTGGCGTCGTGCGGTGCAGTGCTGAAAGATCATTTTTTTCCGCTACAGTGAAGGGGCCCCTAACTGCCGTTCCGAGGAGACTTACTCATGAACCATCTTGCGAAGCTCGCACGTTTGATGTTGGCCGCTTGTCTGTTGCTGGCACTCCTGTCTGCGTATACGCTGCGTCCTGCAGCGCAGTCCGTTCGACCACGAGCGCAGAATCCGGCGACGCCGCCCGAAACCAGGTCCCAATCAGGACCGGCCTACGGACTCTATCTCGCGGTCGTGATCTCCAAACCGGATGCCCACATGCGCGTGCAAGTCAAGTTCCCTGCGCCACTGAACATCAGTGTGGAATGGGCCCGGCCCTGCGTGCCCGTTGGCTCGACCGCTACGCCTCCGGTAGGAAGGGGAGTGTGGGTAATGTTTGAGCAAGGCGACACACATCGGCCCGTCTGGATGGGCGTCTCGCCGGGAATTTGAAAGCCGCTTTCACGCGGAAGACAACACTCGCATGCGCAAGCAACTAAGTGTGTCATCCGCGTTAATCAGCGGTAAGATTTTGATTTTGGTTTTGCCCTGGCTGATTGCTGAGTGCTGAATGCTGATTGCTGATTGCTGATTGCTGTTTCTTCCCAGCAGTAAGATTTGCTTTTGCTGGCCATTGTTATTTGCTAATTGCTTTTTGATCTCCAGGCAGCGGCAGATTATTCAGGCGAAGAAAGGACAGCTTGTCCCAGTATCCGCGCTGGAACGCAATCTTGCCCTTCACAACGTGGAAGAATCCGCAACCTCTCAACCCCTTGGGGTCGCGCCACTCAAGCATCGCCCATTCTCCGTCTTCGAAGACATTTTCAATGACGCATACCATCTCAGCCGCGGCAAAGCCTTTGACGAACATTTCGCGGATAGCCGCCCGGCCTTGTACCGGCTCTTCCGCTACCTGATGGTTGATTGCGTCCTCCTGGTAGAAGCCGGCGAGCGCGTCGACATCGGCACGATTGAACGCATCAACCCACGCTTTCACAACATCTTTCGGCCGCATCGGCATGCCCGAATTTTAGCAGGATGGACGTGTGGCCAACCTTGCTGGCTTTTTCTGTGCTCCGTGCGCGACCTTAGAATCGTGCACTAAGCGCCAGAGGCGCGACGACAGGTTAGCCTATGGTGGAGTCGCGCCAGCGACGGAACCATAGGAACGCCCGCCCAAAAACAATTCCCCGCGCCTTTAGGCGCGGCGCCGCCGGTACAATTACCACCGTTGGACGGAAAAAGGCAGTGGCCTTTTCCCAAAATACGTCTTCGGGTAAACGTCTCTGTGTCGCGCCTATGGCGCTCGGAATTTTCCCTGCTCTAAGTGTGGTGAGCCGCGTGCCGAAAGAACGCTGCAAAAAGGAGTAAGATAAACGCAACGATTTTTTCTTGTCCACCCCCAAAAAAAGAAGGAGGGACATCACTTGAATGGCTTTTACCGTTTTCTCTTCCTGGTTTTTTGCTTTAGTGCCACTCTATCTCCAGCCCAATCAGCCAACCGTGTCACTATCCTTTACGACGCATTCGGCAAGTCACCGGCCGTAGTCAAGGACTGGGGCTTTGCAGCTCTGGTGGAATATGGCGGCAAACGTATCCTCTTCGATACCGGCAACAACGCCGCTTATTTCGCTCGCAATGTGCGCGCGCTTAAAGTTGATCTCCGTCATCTCGATTTCGTGGTTATTTCACATCGTCATGCGGACCACACCAGCGGCCTGAGTTATCTACTTACCGTGAATCCCCAAGTGAAGATATACACCCCCGACGAACCCTTTGGGGCCTTCGCAAGGGGCGTGCCCAACAGCTTTTATCGCAAAGACGAGTCCCTGCCGGCAGAAATGCGTTACTTCGACGGTAAGCCGCCAGATACTCTGGACGCCGGTAGTCCCTGGCCAGGAGCCAACTTTGTTCCCGTGAACACAACCACGGAAGTGTCGCCTGGAATATTTTTAATCCCCACAATTTCCCAGGTCGCGGGCACGATCGAGCTCCACGAACTGACGCTGGCCATTCGCGGCCCCAAGGGACTGATTCTCATTGATGGATGTTCGCACGCAGGAGTGGAAAAAATTCTGGAGGCCGCGAGTACCGTGGGCAGTCACGTTCATATCCTGTTTGGAGGACTGCACCTGGTAAAAGCTCCTGACCCTGAAGTGCAACGAATAGCCCACGCCCTGCATGATCAATGGAAATTAGATTTCATTGCGGCGGGTCACTGCACCGGCGAACCTGAGTTCGCGGCGTTGCGCAAAGAGTTTGGAGAGAACGACCTCTATGCAGGTGTGGGAAGCACGGTTGAAATTCCGTAGCTGCGAGGCCACAAGCGACGACCAGAACCTGTCCGTCTCGGGGCGAAATTATGTTTGTGTAGGTCTGGGACATGCTGCCGATTGACAGAATACTTCCCGTCTGTCCCCAGGTTTCTACTTTCCTTTTACCGTGAACGAAAGGGTTTTTGCGAGGGTTTTGTCCAGATAAATTTCCAGGCGATATTTACCGGGCGGGAATCCGGTGTTGGGTTTCGATAGAGCGAAGCTTCCGTTATCCGGACTGCCGATTGGGGGAGTGAAGGTGGCCTCGTCGATCTTATAGTTCGGAGGCGCCACAGAACCCACGTCCACGGCGATCCAGACGCCCCGAACCGGCGTGCCCGACTTCGCGCCTTCTACCTTCCATGCGCAATAAATCTTGGGCGTATCCGGCTTGAACTCGCTGGTGGGATTAACGATCTCGTATTTTTCGGTGGTTCCCAATCCCAGCACGGCTTGCGTAACCCGCGCCTGCCCCGAAGCCTCTCCCGCACAGAGCATCGCCAGCAGGCAAACCATCATGACTTTGGCATTTCTGTCGAACATATGTCCTCTCATGGCGGAAAGTATAAAGCAACTTGCGGGATTTCAGACGGAACGTATTCTGAGATTTTCGGCTGGACAGGTGCCCCAGCGTTTGGTTTTTCTGTCCCTCAGAACACATCGGATGGCCGCCTCTCCGGTATTGGGTCAATTTGGTTCCTGGATTCATCGCTAACGCGATACGTCCACCCTCACGAAGCACCATCCCGAACCCCTGCGGAGCGCAGGCGGGCAGGGGTTCGGGATGGGGTCTCGTTGGGGGGAAGGCGTTTCTATTCCCTCGATATGGTGAGCGTGATTGAGCGCCACCAGCCGGTCTTATGGGTCTACGGCCACACGCATGAATGCGACGATCAGACCATCGGCAAGACCCGGATCATTTCAAATCAGCTCGGATACCTCGGCAACTCCGGCGCTTTCGAGTGCAGGGATATCGACGAAGCGGGCTTGCCCATCGATGTTTCACACTGGCGCAGAATATTCAGAAAACGTCCCGGCTTTCCCCGAGTTTCCATCACCCCGATTTGACAGAATACGTCCCGTCTGTCCCCAGGTTTCCGCCAATCGTGAAGGTCGCCTTGGACAGCGCCAATAGACCTCACTGACGAGGCAAAAAACGAGCGTCCACAACCTCTTCAATTTTTACCACAGCGCTCGCAGGAACTGCGCCTGATTCTGTTATGAATTGCCAATTGCCGGCTACCGCTGCAGCCAGATCTTGCCTGCTTCCCCGACCACTTGACGCGAGAACTTGGTTTAGTGATGCAACGGCTCTATCAGCCACGTTCCTCGGAGCTTTGGTCCGCCTTATATAAAGATCACTGGCGTAACTCGGATGCGCCTTCAAATACGCAACTGTCTCCAAGGTCGCTTTCACAAACCGCGCCACAAGATCAGGGTTCTGCTCAATCAGATCGGACGTCGTCCATACGACCACTGCCGTGTACGGTTTAGGGTAGATGTCGGAGAGCGGCAGAAGTAATCGAAGTTCCCCGGAGTCTACCAGCGTGAGAGCGGCGCCTTCAGCCGAATAGAATGCATCAATCTCTCCGGACTTCAAAGCCGCAACATTGTTCCCAAGTGTTCCCAGAGGAACCGGGTCAGCCTTGATGGCCAGTTTCTTGTTCATGTACAAAACTGTTCGATATGATGTGTGAGTTGCAGCCACGATCCCAATTTTCTTACCGTCCAGATCCTTCGCGGCTTTTATCGGTCCGTTTGCCGCAACAAATATCCTGGCTGTGGTCTCGCCAAAATACCCGGCAACTGTCTTTACCGGCACTCCGCTTGCCCGAGCCAAGGTTACTTCTGCGGTATTCACAAAGCCGATCTGAATGCCTGCGTCGATGCGTTCTCTGAGTTGAACCGATGAACCAGCGACGGGAACGAATTCTGGTTCAAGGCCATTTGTGGCCCAAATGCCCTGTTCCTTCCCCGCATCTACGAGGAGGAAAAACCATTCAAAGATCCCTTCGCCAGCCGCTTTGAACCTATACGGCGCCGCAGACGCCGTCGCTGATGCGTGAGGTTGAGAAAGTTGCGCTAACGCAGGAAGAGTCATCCCGACAGTCAAAGCAAACGCAATGCGAGAAATCCACACTCGCCGTTTCATGAGACCCTCTGGGCTAAAGATTCTGCTTAGTCTATCCCAAAGCCACCATTTCTGAGGAAATCCACAAGGGAGGCGGTCTACCAGATTGATCATTCTCGCATCTGATTCCAGCGGTGATGGCCTGCTGATGCTCTTTGTCAACATATCAAGACGCGGAAGTAAATCGGGTTGCGCAAGGCAGTCTAGCACACAGTTTCCTTCAGAAACCCGTGGACAACAGTCCCAACATCGAACGCATGCCCGTCAGGTAATTCCCCATCCGCAGGTTTTCGTCAAAGGCGTGCTGATTGTTGTCTGCATTGACAACCGGCACCATTACGAATGGTAAGTGCATTGGCGTGACAATTTCGTGAGTGGGAAGTGTCGCTCCCATCATGCGCAGGCGTAGAGGTTTAAGCCTACTTCCAGGCGCATCGTAGGCGTTCGACAGGCCCCGATATACCCAGCTGCCGATGTCCGATTCAATCGGTTGTCGGGCAGCTTCAGCGGCCAAGCCTGGCTTAAGTTGTGCCAGGCGCGAATAGTGCGCGCGCTCATTGTCCGTTGGCTCATGGTCAACCAGATGGTAACCCTGTTTTTCGATGTGCTGCCGCACTAACGATACGAGGTAGGCCGAATCGGCTTCTACGGTGGTGCGGATATCGATTTCTGCCACGGCTTGATTTGGTATGATCCCAGCCACTTTGTCCCCTATACTCGCGGCAGCCATACCCCGCACATTAAGAGAAGGATATTGCAACGCTTCCTGATAGGTATTGCCCACATGGTCGGGCTCGCTGATGCCGATTCGTTTGCGCAACGCGACTTCATCATCTCCTGCCTCGACCAGCACTCTCAGATCGGCCGCGCTCAACGTGTTTCTGGCGTAGTAGCCATCGATCTTTACCCGACCGTCGTCGCCCTTCATGCTCGCCAGCAAATTGGCCAGGAGCTGAGCGGGGTTGGGAGCGTAGTTACCGTAGTGGCCACTATGCAGCGGTGTGCGCGGGCCATAAACCGTGAGGGTCAGCGGCGCCAAACCACGATTGCCGAATACGGCAGTCGGCCGACCGCTGGGATGCGCCGCGGCATCATGGATGACCAGCGCATCAGCCTGCAAGAGCGCCTGGTTGGCATGTACAACTGCAGAAATGCCGGGTGAATTGACCTCCTCTTCACTATCCAGAAGGACCTTCACGCTGATCGCGGGCTGCAACTGCTTCTGCCTTAGCAAATCGAAAGCAGCCAGGAACATCACGATGGGACCCTTATCGTCTGACGCGGAGCGAGCAAAGACACGAAGTTCCGGATTAAAGTCCGGCCGCATCAACTCGGCCTTATCTACTTCCGTCCACTTGCCATCCGTTCCACGGCTTTTCACGACCGGACGCCAGGCGTCTGCCTGCGACCATTGCGATGCAACCACGGGTTGGCCGTCGAAATGCATATAAAACAGGACCGTCTTTAATTTGGGGTCCGGCGTACCGTATTCAGCGAAGACCAGAGGCCGGCCCTTATTTGCTAGTTGCTGAGTATGAAAGCCTCTTTTTTGGAACGCCTTCTCCAGCCAAACAGCGTTTGCCTGGATGTCGGCCGGCTTGATGGAATCATTGGGCAGCGACAAGAACTCCAGATACTCCGGGAAACTTGCCACTGCAGCTTTACGAATGCTGATATCGTCAATACCCGTGGGCAAGGACCCGGTAACTTCCACCTTTAGTGACGGGGATTCGGCTCGGTCTCTCAGCCGAGTGTTTTGAGCAAAGGCGCTCAAGACCGCAAGCATCACGAACGTGGTCGATCGAATCATGCGGAGAGCCACAAGTTCCTCCTAATCAGATATAGTTCTAGTCGCCCAGTGACACGCCAGTTGCCAGAGGCCGAAGATGTATCTCCGCTGGCGCGATTACTCCGGCCCTTTGCGGTCAAGCTTCGGCACAAGCGTAATTCTTTTCTCGGTCGCGGCCTCCACTGCCTTCCGGCTATAGAGCAGAGGAAAGTATTGACCGTTGCGCCACATCGGCGCCAGATCCCGATAATGTCGGTTATCCGGGTCGCCAGACTGCCCGGGATGGTTGATGGCGCGGGAATTGTCCCAATTCCCGACGTCCACCACCACGCGGACTGACGGACCGCTGATTTGGCGGAAATCTGTCACCCTATATTGGGAATTGTTCGGCACAAACTCGCTGCCGCCCTTCTCAATAGGGCCGACGTTCAACTGTGCCCGGGTTGCATCATCAACAATGGCGGCAAATGGATGTTCGCTGAGGTTGTAGTGTAGTTTGCCCCACCTCCACTGCTTCGGGTCGGGGCCCAGCAGCTTCTCCATCTCCTCGTAGGCTGAACGCAGGCTGGTGAGGAGCACCTGGTCACGTTTCAGTTCGGCATTTTGACCGAATCGCATTTGCGGCTTTTCCAAGCTGTCGAGCATCACCGCCGGATCGGGTGCTGCGAATGCACCTGCAGCGGCTTTGCTGAGCACCGCGTACTTAAATGCTTTCCCAAGATGGTGGCTCCACCAGACTTCGTGCAACGCCGACTGCGGCAGGTCCGCTTCCACCACTGCATCCCAGCCGCTTAGCAGGTTCAACGCCGCTTTCGTTTTAGGGTCATCGCTCGAGAGCGACTGCAGAAGAGCTACCAGTCTCCGCGCCGGAATCGATACCTCATCGTTCTGCATGCGCAGAGAGTCGTCAATCGTCATCTTGTCGTGCTTCGAGATGATCTCTTCGAGTCGCTGGTGCCGCGAGCCGTTCACCCACTCAAAACCAAGTTTCCGTTCCGTGTACGGATAGTCCGCGGGTATATCCATCTCATTCGAGGTCGTGATATATCCGGATGCGGGATTGTAGATTGACGGCAATTGTTTGCCAGTCCAGCGGCCTGCCCACTCGTAACGGCCATCTCCGGGCACAGGCATCAACCCATCCCAGTTTGGCCGTATCGGAGCAAATCCACCTGCCACCCAACCGATGTTGCCCTTCACGTCTGCGTACACATGGTTCAATCCAGGCGCCCCCCAGTTAGCAATCGATTGCTTAAATTCGTCGAACGTTTTGGCGCGCATATGACGTACTGAGTTGTAGTAAGGCGATGTGCCCGGTTGCAGCCACGCACTCCGCACTGCAAAAGCCCGGTTCTTTTCTTTCTCAATGTAGATGACCGGACCGTGACGCGTGAACGTCAAATTGACCGGCACAGCCGGTTTACCTTTAATCTTGATTTCTTCGTCGATGATCCGGAAGGGCTCCCACTTGCCTTGGTACTTGTACTCGTTTGGATCCGAAGGATTGAGTTCGTAAACGTACAAGTCCTCTTGGTCGATGTAGAACCGGGTGTAGCCGAAAGCGATCCAGTCGTTGTGGCCCAGGGAGATTCCGGGAAGGGCGGGTTCGTTCGCGCCAATCACATGCAGCGTCGGTGAATTGAGGTCGGAGATATACCGCAGGCTTGGCTCTGCGTAAGCGCGGTGCGGATCATTCGCCATCACCGCGCGACCGGTTGCCGACTTTGCAGGTGCGATAACCCAGTTGTTGCTTCCCTCAGACCTTTCGGTTGCGACGACCTCTGAAAGCGGCTGAATTCCACCAGTATTTGTCGCCTTTAGTGCCTCTGGCGTGAGTCGCACGTCCTGCTGCGCGAGCGCGAAGACTCCCAGAACATCTTTGGGCAAGCAAGAATCGAGTCCGATGGGCACTTGTATTTGCCACTCCGGCTGTAATCTAAAGCGGATTTCATCTGCCGTTAAGTCTGCAGCGCATACCACCCTCGCACGAGCCACCTCACTGCTGAGGTTACCCGTCAGACCGTGAGTGCGGATGCGCACTACATCTTCGGCAGTCCATCTCGCTGGCTGGTAGTCCATTTTTGTGAACTCGTACGGCATGTGCTCGGGGTGCTGGGCGAGCCAGTCGATGTAAGCGTTGATGCCGGAGACGAAGTAGTGGGCGATCTGTTCAGCGTCCGGGCTGTAGGATGCCCATTCTTTCTTCATGTCATCGCGATAGAGGAATAGGCGCGTTGCCTTGTCCTGTTCGATAAATGCTGGTCCGAAGACCTCAGACAATTGCCCCAACCCACGCCGGCGCCACAGATCGATCTGGAAAAGCCGGTCGCGCGCGGCATTAAAGCCCTGGGCGAAGAATAAGTCGGATTCGTTCTTCGCGTAAATGTGCGGCACGCCCCAGTGGTCGATCAGGATCTCGACCGGCTGTCGGAGGTTTGGCAATGTGATGGTCTCGGACGAAAGCGTGCTTTGCGGCGCCCCGTGGGCAGGGACAATCAATACCCACACCGCCATTAGAAACACACATATCACGAAGGCCGACGATCGGACGATACGACGTGGTTGCTGCAGGTAAACTTTGAACATGCAGAATCCTCACTTCTCTTATGGGAGCCCGTCGATGGTTGGAACTTCTTCGGATTGTATACCGGTTGCTTACAGTTTTAGCTGACTCCACCGTCGGGGTCGAATTACGGGCCACCCTCCAATAATCCCAATGTACGCTTGCCGACAATCCACTCAGAATCGCCGGAATGTCGGTGGCGTATTTCTCAGGCCTATAATTGAGGCACCGATGTCCCTTATCTCTGGCGCTAGCCTCGGACCATAGTTTGGGTATAGAACAATCATCCATGTGGAGAACCCAACAGCGAAGACGCGCGTTGACTTAGCGACGAGTGCGCCGCACCATCGATGAAGTAACTCGAAAAAACATTTGGGTATCGGCGCGCCTTGAACCGCGCGATTATTTGTTCCCGAAGGACGAGTAGGACGAATCGGGGTAGGTAACCAAGACCTGGTTCAAACTTATTCCGAATGCTCGAAAAATTACAATCGCGCAGTTCAGGCGGCCCCCATTTTTCCCGGATGCGTATGCAAAGAGAGCCTGAAAGACCTCAACAAGGAACCAAAATGAGCACATCACGAAGATCGATACTCTGTGGTCTCGCGTTACTGCCGTGCGTCAATGCGGCAAAGCTGTCGGCGCAGGGTGCAACGCCTCAACAACCCCAATGCTTCAGCATTCATGTGCGCCTCAACGGGAAGCCGCTCGATGGTCCTCAAGTCATCACTCTGAGGACGAAACAAAGTGAGAGTGCGGCATCTCTCAAGGGAGGCTGTTTCCAGGTGCCATCAGCCTTGCTCACAGAGAAAACTGTTGATGTCCTCTTCACGGTGCCCGGCAACAAGATTCACCTGGTTGAGATTTCACCGAGCTTCTTCACAAGTTCATGGGATATCGACCTAGCAGACAAAAAGTTTGACAGCGATGTGAGTCTCCCAAGACATGCTCGTATCAGGGAAGCATGTGCCGTTGTTTTTCATGGAGGCGAGCCCGAAAACGCACTTTCGCAGACCCGATGTCGCACGCCCCTTCCATCGAAACGAACCAACCGGGATGGGAAAACCGGGGAAAGCCGGGGAAACCTGGGGGATTCCACGCTTTTCGGCCCAACTGCGCACAGAGCGGAGCAACGGATGAATCCGCTGCTCCGCTGCTGTGAAAGTGGCGCTCGCCAGGCTTGTTCAGTTAAGCCGGGCGGCGACGCCGCATACGATGACCGGGCCAGCGCTGCCGAACGGCGCACCGTTGGGTCCGGTGATGAATCCGTCCCGCGCCAGTTTCAAAATACGAAACTCCTCGGTCAGCAGACCGCGATAGCCTTTGTTGATGGCTTCATCAGTCCACTCATAGAGGTTGGCGTCCCAGACCGGACTGTAATCGGTGGCGATGGTTGGGATACCGCCGAACGTGTTGTTCGGCCGATGCCCATCCAGGAGTGCGGCCGACAGGCCCTGGCGCTGGGGATTGGCGCAACCGCCTTCTGAGGCGCCGTTGGTCGCGATAAAGATCCGCTCCACGGCACTGCGGGCAATGTCGTCAATTCCCACTTCGAGTCTGCGCATGCGCGGAGCGAACGTGTTCCCCTCGATCGCCGACACCGTGGGATCACTTGACTCGGTCGAGATGTAGAGGACCGGTTTGCCGAAGCTATAACCGTTGATCAGACTGAGCGTGACTGTCCGATTTACCGGATCAATGGCGATCACCTGATCATGTACCAGAGCATAGTTCGGGTTTCCGTTGGGAAAGTTGATGGCCGCGTCGTCCACCGCGGCGGCGATGACCGGGGCGTCGTAAATGATGCCATTTGCGCTGACCAGCGGGCTGTAGTTCTCATCTCCCACCGAGCCCGGCTGCGCCTGGCTGGGAGGGAACGCCTGAGCTCCATTGCCCGGCGCCACGACCCGGTTGGGAGTGAAGTCCACGAGACCGGACTCAAACAAAAACGTGCCGTCAGCGCGGAGAGTCGCGGGGCGCGCAGCATCGCCCGCGTTATGAAGTTTTCTGGAGAAGTTCACGCCCAGGCGGTCCGCCTCCGCCTGGTCGCCCGCATCGAGAATGATGTACCACGCCGGCTTCTGGCCCGAGGGCGTGTTGACCGCGCCCTTGAAAAGCGGCAGGGTGATGGTGCCTCGAGGAGTACCGGCGGGGACGTTGATCGATGTGAGCGAGGCGATCGGTATGTCGAACTTACCGGACTTCAGCAACTGGACCGGCCCCGCCAGTTCCGGGTCGGTGAGTGAGTCAGGCGGCGGAAACTGTGAAATATCAACTTTCGTTCCAGTCGAGGCCAGAGGCGGGATAATGTTGCATCCGGGACCAGGTCCATTCGCCGCAGGCCCCGGCCCGTTGCCCGCTACTCGGTCGTCCCTGTCGCGCTCTTGCGAATGTGCGACGCTCGAAAAAAACAACACGACTGCCGCGGTTGCGGCGATCCATGCGCCTCTGAAAAAAGTTCGCTTCTGTGGTTCTCTTTGGGATAATTGCACGATTTGATGCTCCTTATGATGAATGTGTTAACTGCAGAGTGAGGTTTGCTGGCCGGGAATCCTCGAACATGAATGGACACCCGGATTGGAAAATTGCATTACCTGGCTAAAAGGTTTCTGGCAGAGTGTTTGTCATTGCAATCGAGATCGCTGCAACTCGATTTAAGATGTCTTATCGCCGGGGAAGTTACAGCGCTCGAAAATTCGCGGACAAGAAATATTTTCGCGGGTGTCTGACACTTTTCTGCGAGCGAGGCATCGATTGCTTGGATCGGGTCATCGGGTCATCGGGTCATCGGGGAATCGGGTCATCGGGTCATCGGAAAACCGGGTGATTACTCGCAAGATTTAGCCTGCTTCTGAAATCCCGAGCGAAGCGAGGGATCGCTACAGCCACGAAAGACATTGGGCCGCGAATTCACGCGAATGAACACCAATTCGGTCCTTCCGGATTCATTCGCGCTTCGGAAGCCTGGACGATTCGGAAAACCGGGTGATCCACGGCCAGCCGGGGCCGGCGGGGACAGGTCGGGTGATCGGAAGGACCGACCACCCTGAAAGTATCCCGTCACCGGTTTTTCATCCCACTTATTTTTTCTGGTTAGGCTGCCCTTTACCTGTAGTAATCAGGTTCCGCAGACTGCCGTTGATGTATGAGCTCCATGCGTTTGAGCAGCCGTTGAAACATTCGACTTCAGGGACCAGGCCCTGGTGCGTGAAGCGGACTTCGGTTTGTCCGCCTTTTTTGGAGACGTCAAAGGTAATGGTTGTGCCATTCCATTCGGTTTTGTCTTCGACGAATGACAAGTGGCTGTCCAGGACCAGCCAGGTGACTTTCTTGCCGGGGATTAGTTCCGTGATTTTGTGTTTGGAATAATGGATGTCTTTGTAGCGATATGTAAACTCCGCGCCGAGTTTATCGGTGCTGCCTGCAATGTCTCCGGACCACCATCCGCGGACATTGTTGATGGCCGCGAAGGCCTCTTGCGGAGTCTGGTCTACCGTGAACGTAGCGGTGAAGTTCTGGCTGTTCATTTTTCTTGTCCTTTTATCCTTATGCCTTCCTGGCGGCTTCGGCATGCTTGCGCACGCGGTCGTTCATTGCCGCCCAGCCTTTGCTCATCCCTGCCTTGTGCTCTTCGGGAACGAACCCGAGCGCGGTATGCCGGAAGGCGATCAGCGTTCCCCCGGCAACTTCACTCAGGCGGTACTGAACGTTTGAGACCATGGGGAAAGAAGCGAACAATGGACCTGCGAACTCCAGCAGCGTAGGCCGCTTGATGGCCTGGACGTTGGCCCAGAAGTGGCCGTTGCCGTCGCCCAGGTCGCGATACCATCGGCCGCCGGGCCACGCTTCAATCTTCATGTTCAGTGATTTGCCTTCCATTGTTTCGTTGCCGGGGCCCAGTTGCTCGAGCAGCGCGGCAAAGGTTACATCAAGGGGCGCCTTGACGTGGATCTCCTGGTTGATGGTGAGCGTCAGACTTTCAAGAGTTTGTTCGGTGGCTATCATGGTCATGGTTATTTCTCCTCATTCAGTTTTTCTGATTTTTTTTGATTTTTCGAGTTCGGCGGATTCACAGCGGACGGGTCCTGGCGGACCATCGCTTCCGCGCGTTCCTTCACGCGATTCAACTGGTGCTGCCAGTAACGCTCAAAGGTCCCGGCCCACTCGTGAAGAGGGCGGACCGCTTCGGCGTTGGTCCGGTAGAGTTTCCGGCGTCCCTGGCAACGCATGCGGACCAGTCCCACGTTGCGCAGCACGCGCAGGTGCTTGGAGACGGAAGGCTGCTCCAGGCCCAGGGCCGCCACAATTTCTCCAACGGGCCGCTCGGCCCCGGCAAGATAGGTCAGGATCTCCCGCCGGCGGGGTTCCGCCACCGCGTTGAAGGCGTCCGAAGTGGTGCTTGCTCTGGCCATGAACGAATAATACATTCCTATATGGGAATATGTCAAGTGCGCTTCTGCAAGGGCCGAAGTTTTGTGCGCTACTTTCTGCTTGACATTTCGCTATTTCTTTGCTATAGTAGATTCTTGATGATCGCCGCAGCCGCTATTCGGGTTGTGGCATTTTACTTTTTAGGAGGGATTCCTTGGGATGTGCGGCGATAGCTCTGGCGATACCCTGTATCCTCCGAGCGGGCGATGCCCCCTGTTCCTCCCCTGTTCTTCTCCTGTTCCTCCCCTGTTACGAATTGACTCCGTCCGGGAAAAAGCTTCACGAAAGGCCCGTGGAATCTAGGTTTTGCATGTCTGGAGTATCCAAGCGCTCGCGTTCTCCCCTGTTTTTTTCCCTGTTAGCAGGGAATCGTCAATCAGTGAGAATCTGCGGTAACCCTTCCGGTTAATGCACGGGAGCCCCGCTGGGCCACTGCTTCTAACCGCTTGAATTGTTTGGTAGTTAGGCCGTAATGAAAGATGTTAGTATAGAACTCCTACGACTATGCCTTTAAAAACATTATTCCTGAATCCGCCGTCTTTTGAGAACTTTGATGGAGGCGCCAGTTCACGCTGGCCCGCTACCCGCGAGATTGAGTCCTACTGGTATCCGGTGTGGCTCGCTTATCCGGCAGGAATGCTGGAAGGCTCGCGTTTGCTTGACGCGCCGCCGCACCACGTGTCGGCGGAAGAGACCATTGAGCTGACCAAACAGTACGAATTCCTGGTGCTGTTTACCAGCACGCCGGGGTTCCCGGGGGACATCCGGCTGGCCGCGAAAATGAAAGAGGCCAATCCCAATCTGAAGATTGCCTTTGTCGGCCCGCACGTGACCACGCTGCCCGAGCGGTCTCTTCAGGAATCGAGAGACATTGATTTCGTCTGCCGCCGCGAGTTCGACTATTCGGTGGTGGAATACGCCAACGGGAAGCCGCTTTCGGACATTATAGGCATTTCGTATCGCGATGCCAGCGGCAAGGTCGTGCACAATGCCGACCGTCCCGACTCCACCGACCTGGACGCGTTTCCGAACGTCACCGACGTTTACTACCGCGATCTCGACGTGCGGCGCTACAACGTGCCGTTCCTGCTCTATCCGTTTGTATCGCTGTACACTACGCGCGGCTGCCCCGCACAGTGCACGTTCTGCCTGTGGCCGCAGACGCTCAGTGGACATCCGTGGCGCAAGCGCTCTTCCGACAACGTCGCCCGCGAAATGGCCCAGGCCAAGGAATACTGGCCGTGGGTGAAGGAATATTTCTTTGACGACGACACGTTCAACATCCAAAAAGCGCGGACGGTCGAGCTGTGCTCCAAGCTGAAGCCGCTCAAGATGACGTGGTCGTGCACGTCGCGCGTCACCACCGACTACGAAACTTTGAAAGCGCAGAAAGAAGCTGGCTGCCGGTTGCTGATTGTCGGCTATGAGTCCGGCGATGCGCAGATCCTGAAGAACATCAAGAAAGGCGCCACCGTGGAGCGCGCGCGCCAGTTCACCAAAGACACCAAGAAGCTTGGCCTGACGGTGCACGGCGATTTCATTCTCGGCCTGCCGGGAGAAAGCCGCGAGTCCATCCGCAACACCATCAATTTCGCGAAAGAGCTGGACGTGGAAACCATCCAGGTATCGCTGGCCCACGCTTATCCCGGGACCGAGCTGTACGATTACGCCAAGAAGAACGGCTTCATTGTCGGGACGGAAAAAATGGTGGACGATGGCGGCCACCAGCTGGCGCAGATCGAATATCCCGGACTGCCGCGCGAGCACGTGCTGCAGATGGTCCACAAGTTTTACGACGAATACTACTTCCGCCCCAAAGCGGTCTTCCGCATCGTGAAGAAAGCCGTGTTCAACAACGTGGAACGCAAGCGGCTCTACAAAGAAGCCAAGTCGTTCATGAAACTCCGTGCGCAACGGAACCGCCTGTCCAAGGAAATGCGGGACAATCCGGTCAGCGCGGAGCCGGAAAAGCCGGTTCCGGCGCAGGTCGCCGGAGACTAACGGTGAACCTGCGCAAGTACCTGGTCCTGCTGGCAGTAATGTGCTTCGGCGGCGCCGGGGATGTCTTGCTCAAACGGGGCATGAAGGATTTTGGCCCCGTGGACCTGCACAATCTTCCGCACGTGGTGGCCGCGCTGGCCAATCCCTGGGTGCTGCTGGGGATTGTCTGCCTCACCGGATTTTTTGCTTCGTACCTGACGGCGCTTTCCTGGGCCGACCTGACCTACGTGCTTCCCGCGACTGCCATGGGATACGTGATCATCGCAGTCCTGTCGAAGTATTTTCTTCAGGAACAGATCAGCCAGTGGCGCTGGGCCGGCATTCTGCTGATCAGTTGCGGTGTCGGCTGGGTGACGCGCGGTCCGGAACTGACGGAACGCGCAGAGTCAAAAACGCTGATCGAGGGCAAGGAGCAGCATGAACTCGCTTAAGCTGTGGTCCGCAATTGCCTTGATGGTGCTGGCTTCCAGCGCCGGCGACGTTCTGCTCTCGAGCGCGATGAAACGCATTGGCGACCTCGGCGAACTGCGCGCGCGCCACGGCCTGCTAGCGGTGATCTTCCGCGTCTTTGGCGACAAACAATTTCTTCTCGCGCTCACCTGCATGACGTTCGCTTTCTTCAGCCTGCTCACGGCGCTGTCCTGGGGCGATGCCAGCCTGGTCGCGCCGGCGTCCGCGTCCCTTACCTTCCTGGTAAGCGCGGTGATGGCCAAGATTTTTCTGCACGAAGACGTGGACCGCCGCCGCTGGATTTCCGCCACGCTGGTCTGTGTTGGCGTGGCCATGCTCACGCAGTGAAGAGAAACAGGAATCGGAAAGTTCAGCGCCCGGTGAAAGCATTCAGATGAACTTCATCAGCCCGCTCGGCGGCAAGTCGGCAACCAGAAACTTCCGCGGAATACCCGCAGATAGCGTCAGCGCTTCCGCTGCCTGATATCCGCTGCGGACGGCGCCTTCCATCGTCGCCGGCCAGCCGCTGGCGGTCCAGTCGCCGGCGAGAAAGATGTTCGGCCACGGAGTTTTCGCCTCAGGGCGATACTGATCAAGGCCCGGCAGGATCGAGTACGTCGCGTAGACTTCTTTGATCACCGCGGCTTTGACTAGTTTGGATTCTTTGACTACAGGGAAAAAATCGGCGAGCTCGCGCAGCCCCAGTTCGAGCACTTCTTCGCGCGATTTCTGGACCAGCGACTTCGACGCGCTGACCACCAGCTCCACGTAGCTTCCCTGGCCGGCCTTGCGGGCACTGTCGTTTTCCAGGAACTTGGATTTCTGGAACATCCATTGAATCGTGCGGTCGAGCAGCACGGCGTGCGGTAGGGCTGTGATTTCACGGTCGAACCACAGATGGATTCCCGTAATGGGAGAAGCCGCAAAGTGTTCCAGGTCTTCCTTGAGAGGGGTTGCCAAAGCGTCTTGCGGTAGCAGAGCCGCGGCGTTCTGAAACGGCGCCGCAAGCACGACGAAATCAAATTCCTGAGCGCTGGTATTGCTCCTGACCAGCACGTTCGTCTGCCGCGGGTCAACGGCCGTCACGGAAGAGCGCAGCAGGACTTGTCCGCCGCGCGCGCGAATGTAATCCATGGCGGTGCTGTAGAGATCAGAGAGGGGGACCTTGGGAAGGCCCATCCGTCCCGCCGCTGCGGACTTCAGAAACGATTCACGGAAAACCTGAAAAGCGTAAGGAACAGAAATGCGGTCCAGGTCTTCATTCAGAGCGCTGACCAGTACGACCTTCCAGAAATGTTCGATCGCCCGGTGGGTTTGTCCGTGGCGCAGTAGCCACTGCTGGAAGTCTTCCGACGAGTCTTCGGGCAGCCGCCCGCGGGTGATGGCCATGAACGCGCGCGCGATCGCAAGTTTGTCGCGCACGGAAAGCATGGACGCAGTCAGGAACGACCGCATGCTGTGAAACGGCGCGGGCAGAAATGACGGTTTGATCGTGCTCGATTTTCCGCCTGGCTCCATGAACACCAGTTCATCAAACCACCGGATTTTGTCGCTGGCCCCGAGCTGGCGGTAGAAATGGACCAGATTCGTACAGCAGCCAAGAAGGACGTGCTGACAGTTGTCCACGACTTCGCCGGTCCCGGGATGTTCGTAAGACGAGGCACGGCCACCGACGTAGGGCCTGCGTTCCAACAGAGTCACGCGCATGCCGGCATCGGCGAGCGCGCAGCCGGCCGCAAGCCCGGCGAGTCCGCCACCGATCACGGCCACAGTTTTCGATTGAGATGAATCTGTCATGCAAGCCGAAGCAGGAACCCGCGGGAGAGCACAACCAGCTTTTCCCAGGTGCTCAGCCGCGCGCGCTCCGTGAGTACATCATAGTTGCGTTCGGCAATCTTCTTGAGCAGGCGGCTGTAGATTTCCACCAGCACCCAAAGGGCGGCGCGGCTGTCAACTTCGATCAGTTCCATGAGCCATTTGGCCGATTCGTAGTAGCGCCGCGCGCGGTCGGCTTCAAATTCCAGTATGGGCTTGAGCTGCTCGGCCCGGGTTTCGCCGCCCAGGCGCGCCAGCGACAACTGCTCCGCGGAGAGATGGAAGCGCTGCAAGTCTTCCTCGGGAAGGTAGATCCGGCCCAGGCTGGAGTCTTCCTTCACGTCGCGGATGATGTTCGTGAGCTGGAACGCCAGGCCGCAGTCTTCGGCCAGCATTTCCGCTGTCGGATCTTCATAGCCGAAGATGCGAATGCAGACCAGGCCCACGACAGACGCGACGTAGTAGCAATAGCGTTGCAAGTCTTCGAAGCTGCGGCACAGGACGGCAGGAGCATCGGCCGTAGCCGTGATTTCCAGGTCCAGGCTGGTCCCATGCACCAGCTTTTCGAAGAGGTCCACGGGAATCTTGAAGTTCTTTTGCGCGTCCGCCATGGCGAGCAGTACTGGATCGTCGGTGGATTTTCCGGAGAAGACTGCTTTGGCTGCTTCCAGCCAGTCGCCCAACCTCTGCGATTTCTCTGTGACGGCCAGGTTGGGGTCGTCGGAAATATCGTCGGCGTGGCGCATGAAAGCGTACACGGCGCAAAATGCGTTTCTTTTGTCGGAGGGAAGGACGAGAAAGCCGTAGTAAAAATTTTTGGCCGAGCGTCTGGCGATTCCCCGGCAGACCGCATAAGCATGTCCGAGCTGCTGGCTCACAATAGCTTGCCTGCCGCGGCCCGGACGACAAGCCAGAGCTTGCGCGGTTTGGAGATTACCGGCCTTTGCCGAAGCACGTCAAAGTTCTGGCGTTCGATGGCGTTCAGTATCTCCTGTCCACCACGGCTGAACAACTCGAGATCGACGGCGAGTTCGTGATCGACTTTTTTTATCAGCGGCAGACCGCGGTCGAACCATTCGCGGGCGCGCCCGACCTGGAACTTCATCAGCTCGAGGAACTGCGGTGTAGCGCGGCGCGCGGCGATGTCGTCTTCAGGAACGCCAAAGCGGCGCAAGTCTTCGAGTGGCAGGTAGATGCGTCCTTTGCCGTAGTCGACGGCAACGTCCTGCCAGAAGTTAGCGAGTTGCAGCGCGGTGCAGGTGCAGTCGGAAAGCTGCTGGCGTTCCGCATCGCTGTACCCGCAAAGGTAAAGAACGAGATGCCCCACTGGATTGGCGGAGTAACGGCAGTATTTCAGCACGTCACCAAAGGTGTCAAAGCGCGTTACGGTCTGGTCCTGGCGAAAAGCAATCAGCAGATCGGAGAATTCATGTTGCGGAATTCCGCGCTGGTGAATCGTTTCGGCGAGAGCAACAAACACTGGATGCCGCGGCGAGCCGTGATAGCAAGCGTTGAGCTCGGCTTCCCACTGGTCCAGTAATTCCAGCGATTGTTGAGGATCGCCGACTTCGTCTCCCAGGTCGTCGGAAATGCGGCAATAGGAATAGACGTTGTAAAAGTGCTGCCGCAGGCGTGTAGGCAAAAACCATGAGGCAACAGAGAAATTCTCGTAATGCGATTTTGCCAGCCGCTCGCAGTAGCCGCGCGCCTCTTCAAGAGAAGGCGCGGACTCAGGAATGCGATAGGACTCCGGTAACGCGTTCCATCCCAACGACCGGCCGGAGATGGAGGCGGTGTTTGCAGGCGATACTGACATTGTCTCAGTGACCGGGAATAATCGCGGTCTTGATCTGGTGGCCGCGGTCCAGCATCTGTTGCAGGACCTGCTTCAGCTTGGACAGCGGGGCCTCGCCGGTAACGTAGTCCGTGCTCCTGATTTTCTTTTCCACAATCAAAGAGAACGCCTTGCGCACGGTTTGCGGAGTGTGATGGAAAGTGGCTTTCAACGTGATCTCCGAGTAGTGCAGGCGGTTCGTGTCCAGTGTGATCTTGGTGTCGCTGGCGCATCCGCCGAAGAAGTTCACGGTCCCGCCCTGGCGCACCATGTCCACAGCCCACTCCCACGCCAGCGGCTGGCCGACGGCTGCAATAGCTATGTCCGTGCCGCGTCCTTCTGTCGCATTGATCACGGCCTGCACCGGGTCTTTGGCTTTGCCGATCTGGATAATCTCATTCGCTCCACAACGCTTTGCGGCGGATGCCTGCTCGTCATGTTTGACCACGGAAATCACGTTGCACCCGGTCAGTTTGGCAACTTGCACCAGCATGAGCCCCAGGGAGCCTGCTCCAATGACGGTGACAGTGTCGCCGATATCGGCGCCTGTTTCCTGCAGCCCGCGAATCGCGCAGGCCAGCGGCTCCGTCATGGCGGCGGATTCAAAACTAACGTCGTCCGGAAGGGCCAGCATGTTGGTTTCAACGATGCGGCTCGGGATCTTGATGTATTCCGCGTAAGCGCCGTTGTTGAACAGCAGGTCTTCGCAGAGGTTTTCCTGGCGACGCACGCAGTAAAAACAGGAACCGCATGGGGCGGAGTTCAGGGCTACCACCTTCATGCCTTTGCGGAAATCGCGCACTCCAGACCCGACTTCGGCGATCACGCCGGAAAGCTCATGCCCGAACAAGGCCGGGGGCACGATCATACGAGCATGGTATCCACGCTGAAAAACCTTGAGGTCCGTTCCGCAGGTCAACGCAACATTGACCTTGACCAGTACTTCCCCACGGTCCAACTCGGGGATGGGGACCTTTTCAATTTTCACGTCCTCTTTGCCGTAGAGGACCGCCGCCGTCATATGTCCTTTCAATGTTTTTCCCACTCCATTCCAGGTTGGATGACAACCTTCATCGAATCGGGACCCGGATGCGCTGCCAGCCGCAAAGCTTCAACCGCCTGCCCTAAAGGAAAACGATGCGTGATTAGCCGGGCCAAATCAATCTCTCCACTGAACACCAGGTCCACGGTCTCGTCTTGCAGGTCCACGGACGCGCTATACGAGCCGAGCAGCGTCTTTTCATCAACACAAACCGCGGCCGGATCAATCGAAACTTCGCCACGCTGCGTTTGCGCGAACAACATCACTCTGCCGCCCGGCCGGGCCGCATCCATTGCCGGCCGAACCAGTTTGTTTCCGGCTGTCGCCAGAATCACCGCGTCCGCGCCGCGCCCCACCGTCAACTCCCGAACTTTTTCCGCAGGATCGTCGGAAGAGGCGTTTACATCATGGCCCAGTCCGTAGCTCTTACTTATTGTAAGCCGTTGCGAATACAAATCGGAAGTTACTACCGTCGCACCCGTCCGGCCGGCCAGGACGGCCAGCATGATGCCAATGGGCCCCTGGCCGATCACCAGCACCGTTTCGTCCCGCTGAAGGCCCAGGGCGATGATGGCCTTCAGGCACGTATTCACCGGCTCAATGAACGAAGCCTGCTCATAGGAAACATGGTCCGGAATCCTGACCAGCCCGCGCTGCACAATCCAGTCCATGACGCGGACATATTGGGCGAAGCCGCCTCCGCTGGGTTCATAGCCAGCCGTCACGCCGACTTTTTTGTACACGGGACATTGGGCGAACACCCTGTGGCGGCAGTAGTAGCACTCGCCGCACGGTATGTGATGGAAAACCATCACGCGATCTCCGATCCGGAAATCTTCGACGCCCTGGCCAACGGCAACGACCTGTCCGGAGGTTTCGTGCCCGAAAATCCTGGGTGCGGAATGGGAGCCGGTGGCGATCTTTTTCAAGTCCGTGCCGCAAATGCCGCAGGTATGGACGCGGACCAACACTTCGCCCCGGCCGATTTCGGGGACGGGAACTTCTTCCAGGCGAACATCTTCTTTACCGCGATACACCGCCGCCTGCATCGTCCGCGGAATGCTGGTGGTAACAAGACCGGATTTTTGGATTGCGGTATGCATTCGTTCCTAGCGCTGCGCGGTTTGAATGTTCTTGCTCAACCAGTCGCAGAGCGCCTGTGTTGCCTTCTTCGTGTTGCGGCCAAGAGCAATCGTACGCGGCCAATGCCACGGCCGCAGGCTTACCCAGGCGGTAAACTTGCCTGTCTGAAATCTTCCTTGCGCATCAACAAATCGGTTCAGCGGCGGCATCTGGAAATCAGCCTCATCGGAAATCGCTTTCACGCAACGGAAAGCGATGTGCTCTTCCTCCGCCACTTTGGCCACTCCCGCTGCCTCCATGTCCACGGCCAGAGCGTGAAAAAGCTCCACCAGCCTGGACCTTGCGTCTTTCGATTCCGCAATTTCACGCGCACTCACCAGAATACCGCCGCCAACGATCTCCGCGCCAACGGTCCTGCGATATTCATTTCCGCTGGCCGCATCCACAATCACATTCGGCGTGATCACGCTGCCCACTTTCAAACTGCGAATGAGGGCCCCCGCCAGTCCAGCCGAGACCAGCATCTGGGGCCGGTATTTCGCGACAGCCGCCCGCGCTGCCTGTTCCGCCCGCGCACCGCCCATTCCTCCGGCTACTGCAACGGTTCCATCTTTCTCATAGCCTTGAATGGCGGCGCCGTCCGGATCCAGGACCGTTCGTGTCCAGCCGCGGACCCACGGTCCCAATTCGCGGTCCAACGCGGCTATGACCGCAACCTTGATCATGCGCCAGCCGTGGCGATCTGGCCGGCCGCCGCAACGTACCCATGCGTCTGAAACCAGTTTACGGCGCGACGCAGAGCGTCTTCCACCGGAACGATTCTGTAGCCCAATTCACGCTCCGCTTTGGCCGACGAAGCAAACATCTTCTTGCGTCCCATTTTCACGGCGTCAATGGTAGCTCGCGGCTCTTTGCCCCGGACCACGCCGGTAAAGAACTGGTCGAAGACCGCAAAGCCCATAGCCACCGCATGCGGGACCCGCATACTCGGCGAAGGCAATCCGGTCAGCGCGGAGAGCTTGTCCAGTATCTGCTTCAGGGTCAAGTCCTCACCTCCGAGAATGTAGCGCTCGCCGGGGACGGCTTTCTCCATCGCCAGCAGATGTCCGTGCGCCACTTCCTTTACGTCAGCCAGGTTCAGGCCGGTATCAACGTAGGCCGGGAAATTGCGCTTCAGAAAATCCACGACGATCCTTCCGGTGGGCGTAGGCTTGATGTCGCATTCGCCAATCGGCGTCGTCGGATTGACAACGACAACGTTGGCGCCGCTCTTCCCCGCTTCCAACGCGACCTGTTCCGCCATGAATTTGGACCGCTTGTAATGGCCGATCATGTCTGTCAGCGACACTGGGGAGCTCTCGTCGGCAACATGCCCTTCTTTCGTAAACCCCATGGTCGCAACGGAACTCGTATAAATCACGCGCCGCACTCCGCTCTCCTGTGCTGCGCGAATAATGGCCCGCGTGCCTTCCACGTTCGTGCCGTACATCTGCTGCGGATCGCGGACCCAAAGCCGGTAGTCGGCCGCCACGTGAAAAACAAAATCGCAGCCGGACATGGCTTTTTTCAGGAACTCCGGTTCGCGCAAATCACCGGTGACGCGGTCAGCCTTCAGGTCGGCAATATTGTCCGCGCGGCTGGTGGAACGGACCAGCAGGCGGAGGTCCGCGCCTTGTCCGGCCAGCGCACGCGCCACGTGACAGCCGACAAACCCAGTTGCTCCTGTTATGAAAGCTTTCATGTTTCTCTTTACTGCCCTAAAACCATTTAGCCACGAATGGACGCGAATGAACGCGAATGATTTTGGATCTATTCGCGGCAATTCGCGTTAATTCGCGGCCAATAGCTCCTGGTGGTAGTAAGGTGGTCTTCGCTTACAGCTTCAAGAAAGCTCTTCCGCCTGGATCCCTATGTTTTGCTCGCCAGCCTGCTTTTTTTCCCAATACTTCTTGACCCAAGCTTCCCAGCTTCTGCCCGCTGCGGGATCGCGGTCGGCGAATTTAAGCGCGGCAATGTCGGCGTAAGACACCGCAATCTTCTGGTTCGAATCTTTGGGATAGAGCCGCACGACCGAATCCACCAGGCTTTTCCCGGTGCGGCGGTCGAAGATGTAGCCCTCAACCTTGCTGCCGTCTTTGCGCGTTATGGTCACGTCGCCGCGATAGTCAAAGGCCTTTTCCAGCGCGTCCTGGACTTCCTGGGCGCTCGCCAGTTCCGGAATCCAGCCTTCGAGCTTCTCGTGCTCAAATCCCGGGACAACCTCCAGAACATTGGGATCTTTGCCGAGCAAATTGAGGTCCTCAACCGCGGGTTTTTCACTTGCATTCGCCGAACCGCTCATACCCTGGTCTCCTCAAGTTGTGCGGGAACGTCCGCGATTTGAATCAGCGGGTTGTAGCTGTGGACAGGACGAGCCGGTTCGTTCAGAAGCTTGAGGGCCTCTTCGTCTTTGTAGCGCGTGAACAGTGAGGCCCGGACCATGGCCAGGAAGCCACGAAGTGACCCGAAGCCGGCGTCAACGGACGACGCCTCGTACCCGCTATGCACCATGCAGTTGGCGCATTTCGGATTGCCCGACTCCGTACCGTAATTGTGCCACTCGGTTGCCGCCATGAGTTCGGCAAAGGTATCGGCATATCCGTCCTGGAGCAGGTAGCAGGGTTTCTGCCAGCCAAAAATGTTGTACGTGGGCATGCCCCAGGGTGTACAGGTGAGGTCACGCTTGCCCATAAGAAACTCAGGAAACAGAGGGGACATGTTGAGACGCCACGTCGGTTTGCGGTTGGACAGTATGGCTCGGAACAGGCGCCGGATGCGTGCGCGACCCATAAAGTGCTTCTGGTCCGGCGCCTTGTCATACGAGTAGCCCGGAGAAAGCATCATGCCTTCCACGCCCAGTTCCATCATTTCGTCGAAGAAGTCGCGCACGCTGTTGGGATCGGCGCCGTCAAAGAGCGTGGTGTTGGTGGTGACGCGGAAGCCGCGTTTCAGGGCTTCCCGGATTCCCTCGAGCGCCAGTTCGTAGCCACCCTCGCGGCAGACGGAGAAATCGTGGTGCTCGCGCTGGCCGTCCATGTGGACGGAAAACGTCAGGTACTTGCTCGGCGTAAAGAGATGGATTTTCTCTTTCAATAGCAGCGCGTTGGTACACAGATAGATGTATTTCTTGCGCGCCACCAGGCCTTCTACGATCTTTTCGATCTGGGAGTGCATGAGCGGCTCGCCGCCGGGAATGCTCACCGTGGGGACGCCGCACTCTTCCACCGCGCGGAAGCATTCTTCCGGCGTGAGCTCCTTTTTCAGGATGTGCGGCGGATATTGGATCTTGCCGCATCCGGCACACGCCAGATTGCAGCGGAACAGCGGTTCCAGCATCAGGACGAGCGGATAGCGTTTGCGCCCGGCAAGCTTCTGCTGAACCACATAGCTCGCAACGGTCCACATCTGTGAGATTGGTACGGCCAATTGCTCTCCTTTTAGTCCTTCGCGTCACAGCCGAGGGCGGCTGTGCTCCATATATCTTTAGGACCGCAGGCGCCCTCGCCTGTGCACCGGATCACCCGGTCTCAAGCCACCTGATTGTCCCGTGAATACCCTACGCTGCCTTCCTGGTACAGCGCGGCAAATTCGCGCGCGTACGTTGAAAGTGCGATCAGCGGGAAGTAATCCCGGTACAGGTGATACGCCAGATAGAAGACCCGCGGAAATCCCGTGCCGGTGTATTGTTCTTCTTCCCAGTGGCCGTTCGGCTTCTGGCTCCCGAGCAAATACAGGATGCCGCGCTGCACGCAATCGCTGCGGGTATCGCCCGCCGCCAGCAGCCCCATGATGGCCCACGCTGTCTGCGAGGGCGTACTCAGGCCAATGCCGCGAGTGGCGGGATCGTCATACGAACCGCAGGTTTCGCCCCATCCGCCGTCAGAATTCTGCACCATGCGCAGCCATTCCGCGGCTTGTTGAATGTAAGGTTCATGATGGTCCACGCCCATGGCCTGCAAACCGCGCAGGACCTGCATGGTGCCATAGATGTAATTCACGCCCCAGCGTCCGAACCACGAGCCGTCCGGTTCCTGCTCGCTGAGTATGAATTTGATCGCCTTCTTTACCCGGGGATCATCCTGGGTGTGGCCGTAAGCAGCCAGCATTTCCAGCACGCGACCGGTGATGTCCACGGTTGGCGGATCAAGCATGGCGTTGTGATCGGCAAAAGGCACGTGCTGAAAGACCATACGCGTGTTGTCTTTGTCGAATGACGCCCAGCCGCCGTTCTTGCACTGCATGGCGAATATCCAGGTGATGGCGCGTTGCGCGACCTGATGCTGGTAGCGCTCGCGCGTATTGTCAACTTTGTCCAGGCCCAGCAGGACCATGGCCGAATCGTCCACGTCGGGATAGAACTCGTTGTTAAACTCAAAGTACCAGCCGCCCGGAGCAACGTTGGGAACTTTGACCGCCCAATCGCCTTTGTGCCGGACTTCTTTGGTCAGCAGCCAGTCAGCCGCTTTGATCATGCGTGGATCGGCTTTGGAAGCGCCGCTCTCCCCCAACGCAAACACTGCATAAGCCGTGTCCCAAACGGGCGAAATGGCAGGCTGCATGCGGAACGTTGCTTCGGAGTGGCCCGCAATCCCCGGCTCTTCGATACCCAGCTTTTCAAATTCATCGAGTGCGCGAATCACTTGCGGGTCGTCGGTGGAGTATCCCAGGCAGCGCAGCGCAATGATGGAGTTCAGAATGCCGGGATAAATCGCACCCAGTCCATCGGACATTTCAAAGCGGTCGAGCATCCATTTCTCCGCGCGGCGGATGGCCAGCGTGCGCAGCGGACGGATGTGGAACCGCTCGCAGAAGTGTCCCAAACGGTTCAGCACCAGGAAAAAGTTGCGCCAGGAGACAAGCTTCTTGTTCCACTTCAGGTGCAGGTGCTTGCCATAACGCCCGCCGATAAACAGTTCGTCGATTCCCATTTCCGGAGGAAGCTTTTTGAACGGCTTCTTGGCGTAAGCGATGGAAAGCGGCACCAGGATGGCGCGGGACCAGGACGAAATCTCGTAGAGATTGAACCAGAACCAGTTCGGGAACAGCACAATTTCCGGCGGCACGAACGGAACCGCTTCCCAGTCATACTGACCGAGAAAACATAGATAGATCTTGGTAAAGGTGTTGCATTCTGTGGCGCCACCCATCTCCAGGATGACGCTGCGGGCGCGCGCCAGTACAGGATGGTCCGGCTTGCAGCCCATCAGCTTGAGCGCAAAGTAGGCTTTCACGGACGCGGAGATGTTCGATGGTCCGCCGGCAAAAATGGGCCAGCCACCGTCCGCATTCTGGTGCCGAACGATCTCGGGAACAGCGCGCTCCATGCGGCCGCGATTGCCTGTGCCCAGCAGAGTGTGAATGATGATGTAGTCGGACTCGAGCGTTGTGTCGGCTTCGAGTTCGCCGCACCAGTAACCATCTTCATGCTGCAGGGAGAACAAGTAGTCGCGCGCCCGCTCCATGCCGTGGGTCACACGACCCAGCATGTCGTCAATCTTGCCGAAAAGCATTTGGGCGGGCTGCCCGCTGAACTTGTTGGTCATATTTTTGGACTTACTCCGCCACGGCCGGCGCTGCGTCAATGGCTTCTACGATTTCCGGCGGCAGGCCAAAGCGAACATTTTCCGGCATGACCTCGACTTCCCGTATGTTGGTGAAGCCTCTTTTTTTCAGGAACTCCACCGCCTGTTCCACCAGCACTTCCGGAGCAGATGCGCCGGCAGTGAGAGAAACAGTCTTCACGTTGTGAAGCCATTCCGGACGAATGTCATCCGCCGTGTCAATCAGATAGGAAGGCGTGCCCAGATTGGTAGAGACTTCCACCAGCCGGTTGGAATTGGAACTGTTCTCCGACCCAACCACCAGCAGCAACTCGGCCTGATCGGCCACGTCCTTCACTGCAGTCTGGCGGTTCTGTGTGGCATAGCAGATGTCCTGCGCGTGCGGACCCTCTATGAGAGGGAACTTTTTGCGCAACGCGGTAATTACGTCCTGGGTTTCATCCAGGCTAAGCGTGGTTTGAGTGATGTAGGCAACGCGGGTGGGGTCCGGAACCTCCAGATGCTCAACCTCTTCGGGAGTGCCTACGACCTGCGTGACGTCCGGAGCTTCCCCCAGTGTGCCGATGACTTCATCGTGATCATGATGGCCAATTAAAATAATGCTGTAGCCGCCTTTGGCGTACTTCACCGCTTCCACGTGGACCTTCGTCACCAAGGGGCAGGTGGCGTCAATCACTCGCAGGTTACGCAGTTTGCTGGCGTCGCGCACGCCGGGAGAAACACCGTGGGCGCTGTAGATAAGCCGCTGGCCGTCCGGGACTTCATAGACTTCATCCACGAAAATGGCGCCTTTGCCCTTCAGTTCTTCCACCACGTAGCGGTTATGGACGATCTCTTTACGGACGTAGATGGGCGGACCGAACGCATCCAGGGCAATTCGGACAATGTCAATGGCCCGCACCACACCGGCACAAAACCCGCGAGGTTTGAGGAGGAGCAAGGTCTTTGCTTCAGTAGTCATGTGTTCTGAATTATACATTTTAAGGGCCCTTTTAGTTAGTTAAGTTTATCCTATGAATAAGCTGTGACCGAAGGTAAGCCATTGAAACAACTAGATTTGCAGCGATCAGGCAGGAACAGGGGGCGAATGGGAAGGCTACGCTCGAGGGTTATTTCGAGTAATACCGCACAGCCAGCGCAATGGGCAGCCCCACCAGGAACATGTGCCCGATTGGCCCGGTGATGAGCGTCGCCGAGGTGAATTGACCCTTTGCCGCCGCCGAGAGCGGCACCACGACAAAGTACATGAACAGAAAGACTGCTTCTCCGTAGAGCAGCCCGGAAAGAAGTGCCCGCTCTGTCATGAAATGAAGCCGGCGGCTGGCCAGGTAGTAGATTGCCGCCGCCGAGAAAGCTATGAAGAAGTGCAAGGCAAGACCGAGGCCGGCGGTACCCACTCCTCCGCGCATTGCCTTGGGACCGAGCAAGCCGCTGGCGATATGGTGCAGGATCATGACCGGCTTGACCCCAAAGAAGCTCCATGCAACGAAGGCCTGGGTGATGTCGAGAACGCCGCAAGCCAGCCCGCCCCAAAAGACCGCCCAGAAAGCTCCATGCATTGTGGTGGTAGCGGTGCCCATTGCCGTCTCCTTGACCATATGGCAAGAGACAGTGTGAGGCCGAGTGGATGTATCTGTCGCGCAGGTTCGGACGAATTGAACAGATTTGGATGGAAAACTGAAAACCGCCCGGTTCCCTGGCGGGAAAGCTCGCTTAGAGGCGATCTTCTCTGACGGCGCGCGGTGAAATGCCCAGCACGCGGCGCATGTGCAGCGCAAGATGGCTCTGATGAGCAAATCCCGTCTCCAAGGCAATCTCGCTGATACCTAGCCGGCTCTCTCGCAACAGCAAGGCCGCACGTTCCACCCTGCGGCGGATCACATACTGGTGCACGGGCAAGCCCACCGACCGGCGAAAGAGTGTTTTGAAATGCGAGACGCTCAGCCCGGAGACCGTGGCGATAGCTGGCAATGAGAGATCGTCCGCAAGATTCTCTTCGATAAACGACACGACCTGTTTCAGCCGCTGACCTGAAATTCCTGCATTGACGCCGCGAGGCTCGCTGGCGACGGAACTGTGATGGCGCACCAGGTGCGCCGCAAGTGCGGTCGCAAGGCTCTCCATGTAGAGACGGCCGCAAGGATACCCGCGGTCCATCTCGGCCTTCATCGCCCATCCGATGTGTTCCATCTGCGGATCGCGTGCTTGAAAGCGGTTCCTGATCTCCAACTGGCGCGGGTCCACGCCGGACTCTTCCGCGACGGCGTGCAATAGTCTCTGCGCGACACTCAAAATCAGCGCCTGGTCTTTTTCCCTGAGTTGCCACTCGCTCGGCGTACCGGCGGGAATAATGTCGATGTCGCCGTGAATTGCTGTTCCGGAATGGCTTTGCCGTCCGCGTCGGCAACGCATGTAAGTTGGTGCGCCAACGTGAAGGCATACGGACGTGCGCGACACAGCCGGAGCTCGCACCACACCGGGAGGATCGCTGAGCAAAACTACGCGGAGGTTTTCCGTGGCCCAGGCCGAACCTGCATTCAGCTGCACGGGCGTTCCGCGAGATGGTGCCGGATACGTCGCCATAGTGTAATTCTATCCGTCTTCTTATCCATTTGCCTTCAACAAC
>Ga0210407_10000047_pt1 | contig 167241 bp, 145 predicted proteins | sample IncBWC27MmetaG_FD_150860 | JGI IMG/M metagenome (GOLD analysis project Ga0210407, IMG submission 150860) | Forest soil microbial communities from Barre Woods Harvard Forest LTER site, Petersham, Massachusetts, United States - Inc-BW-C-27-M | ecosystem: Environmental > Terrestrial > Soil >...
TGGAGCGTTGGCACTGGCCGGGCAACATCCGCGAACTGGAAAACTTCATCGAACGCTCGGTGATCCTCACCCCCGGTTCGGTCTTTTTCGCTCCCATGGCCGAACTGCACGCCGTTTCTCCCGACCGTACACGCGCGGGAACCACCCTGCAGGACGTAGAACGTGAATATATCCTCCTGACCCTGCGCGAATCCGGCGGCGTAATCGCCGGCGCCCACGGCGCCGCCGCCCGTCTGGGCATGAAACGCACCACCCTGCAATCCCGCATGCAAAAACTGGGAATTACGCGGGAAGAGTACGAGGTCTAAAGGTAGAGGTTTCAAGGTTTCAGCCAAACGCGAAAAGACTCGAAGCTGTGAGACATGACAACAAACTGAACGCGCCAGTACTCGAATTGCTGGGGATGCCATTCGCAAAGAGTCCGCATCCGATGTGGATTTTCGACCGGGAGACCTACGTCTTCCTTGAGGTCAATGATGTTGCGGTGCAGCAGTATGGCTATTCCCGACAAGAGTTCTTGACCATGACAATTCTTGATCTCCGTCCAACTACTCACATACCCCGCACAACGCACATAAAAGAGCTGCTCCGACAAACCCATGCTCCGCGACCGCAGGGCCAAAGCACAGCAGAGAAGGCGCACCACCAAGCTAAGAACGGAACCGTCTTCCCCGTTGTGATCACAAGCTGGGAGCTGATTTTTCGTGGGCGCCAGGCAGAGATGGTCCTTGCCAGGAGGGAAGGCGATAAGAACGAGGAGTAGCAAGTCAATTCGGTCAATCGCCGAGGGAAGAGGGGACGCTACGGAAGGGCAGAGGCTCCGCGTCCTGCAGGAGAAGCTAGAGCTGACGATGCGGGACATCGAAACCGCGAGTGAGCGGATTGCTCGCAAGCGCGAAAACGAAGCGGAAGCCCGCAAGTCGAACTCCTCGCCCCTCATTGGGCGGTTGCTGTGCTCCCTTTTGTGCTCCGATCCCCTGCGCGAAAATGTGATCGAGAGTCTGTTATCGTTTAACCCCAGCCTCAATGGGTGAAAGGACGCAACGTTGCCGATCCTAATTCACCACATACCGACAAGGCCCCGGATCCGACGAAGCTGAGCATAGCCTGCTTCAATTGCGAATCCACTTCGTCTGCGATTCTGATTACATCCAGCGGCACAGGGCTGAAATTAACCCTCCGCAGATTGTTTTGTAAAGTCTTAAAGATACTGATCCGTAAGAGTCGGTATTCCTGTACTAGCATCGCAGGCGTGTAGCCTTGTTTTCGCCGCAGGGCCCCATGTTCGACTGCTGCGATGGAGATGTTGCCCTTCGCGTTCAGAGGGTTCAATAAGCGGGTAATCAAGTCGGCTAGAAGATTAGGAAGTTGACCGACACGATCCTCGGAGTTCAGTGCGACACATGTCAATTCTTCATCATGCTCTGCCAGTTTCATCCAGCCCTGAATCGTAGCATCGAGGCATTGATGCAGAATCGAGGCAACGCTTTGCTTAGGCAGCAATTCATGGGGTACGCGGTTGGCAAGTTTTTGGTGAATGAGTTCTCCAAGTGAGGAGATTTCGATTGGTTTTACAAAGATGTCGTCAGCCTGGGAACAGATAGCCAATACTGCCTCGTCCAACTCTGGGGACCCTTTGAGCAATAGCGTTACTGCGTCGGGATGGGTATGTCGCATGGCGCTAACGACGGTGAATCCAGCATCGGCATGTGGCATATTTAGGTCGGAGAGCAGTGCGTCAAATTTCTCAGTCGCGATGCACCTGAGAGCACGACGCACGCCCGGTACGGCGACCACATCGAACCCGTCGCGTTCCAGCGCAGTGTGCAGCAGCTCGCGAAGAGCATCGTCGCCCTCTGCCAATAAAAGTCTAGCCATCCCATCTACCTCCGCGCATTAAAATCAATCGCGAGCTTTATCCAAAGGTAGATGCATTCACTTCAGGAGTCTGTGACGCAGTTACACAACGTGTGTGACATCTGAACATCTTTAATCTAGTTGATGGGAGCCGAAGATCCTCCTCGCTGAAATCCGAGGTTCCGCGCCTGAGTACACGAGATGCTTAACAGACACCGAGTCGGCTCCTGGCTAAATGGGTTGGTAACGGGCTTGCTGTCTGTAACTTCCGCGTCAGGCAGTTACCTTGGAGGTTTGCGTGGAGGGTGCCTGGCACCTTAAGCTGTTTTCCATTTTGGCGATGGCTATTGAAACGTACAAGCCGAACTTAGGCCGGCGGAAGTGATTGCTCTGAAACTGCAGGCGACAGATAGCGGAGCACCAGATCCTGCATTTCATCCAATGGATTATTCGTTAGGCAGCTATGTTCCTCAGAGATCTGTACGCTGTTGGAAAAGGAATCGAGAAGCATCCTGAGCAACGCCTCTCGTCTCTCTACATTAGGCCAACCGCTTTGAATCTCACTTTTTAGAGCGTCCAGCATTTCAATATCGGCGTTCGGGTCCAGCCTCAGCGCGGCTTCCCATCCATCCAAGAATCTGGCATCGCCAAACGACCCTGTGTCAACCTCGTAGCTAAGCACTGCAATGTTGACGAAACTTTGGTTCAGTATGATAGGTCTGTATCGCAATATCACGAATTTTAATCTGCGAGCCTTTTCCATCCCCCGGTCCTCACTCCGCGCCGATCGAAGAAGCGCCTCCTATCTGTCGGGCGGTATCCTTTTGCCCCCACCTCGGGAAAGGATGCCGGGGTAGGTCTCTAAACTGCTCGATCAATTGTCTCACTTTATGACGTCTCAGGATCAGAGTCTCAGCTAGTCTCTCAAGAGAACTCCAATCGCTCGAATACCATATTGGGGGCGTACTCGATACTGCGTTCCAAATGAAGGCCTCATCGAATCGCTCCAGTTCTGATAGCCAGGGCTCGAAGGACTGCCACCCAGTGATGTCACCATACACTTGGTCTTTCATGTAGACTCCTCGCAGAGGATGGTTCCGAAAATCCCAGTCGCCCGCCCCGAAGCACCAGCCGTGATCTATAAAGCAAGCTGAGTACTTTCGTTCAACGCTCCGCCTCCAGAACACGGCTTGACGGCCATCCAGGTTGCATGCCCATTTATCCAGAACGAACATCCCAGCGAACTCCGACAGATTTCGTGTTCTCATCAACATCTCGGAAGGAAGCCAGTCCACAATGCGCCCTTTGAACGGGTTGATCGCATATTCCGAACCATATTGCAGGCCGGAATCGCACGGCATTATGGAGTTCGGCGGTATCAAGATATTGAGTTTCGGGCTGTGCTGAACAAGCCATTCGCTGACCTCGACGATGGCGGGAGACGGAACGCTCAGCCCGAGGAGCTTGGCAAGATGGCTGAAAATAAATTCATTTGCGAGGATTCTGACTCCCTGCGGATTGTTGCGGAATTTCACAACGTAGAACTTGTTGTTCGAGCAGCGCATGAGCTGTGACTGGGATCCGCCTCGCATCGATCTTATGTGCTGGACCGCCGTCACTACAACGTGTCCAAGTTCACTTCGTTCAGGCATGGATATTCTCCAAGCGGGAGTCCCATGCACTCTGACGGGAGGCAAATAGAATAGTAGTGGCCTCGCCCGTTCCGAGTCTGCTCAAATGTGCACACTTTATGAGTCAACCGGGGCAACCGCGAACTGAGGGTTGCGGTTGAAGCTGCTCATCGGGGACCGTGATTTACAACACCGGGGTTGCCTTCCTGAGAGAGGGGATTCCCGTCTTTACTCAAATGTGTCGCGCCGACCATTCGCTGATTTTGCGGAGCGGCCGGTCTTGACCTATCCTCTCACTATTCTGTGAAACCTTTGCCGGACAGAGTCAAAGACCACCATAGTGTGAAGAAATAACCGGACGGCAGGTCTGGTCCTTCGGGGCACGACGGTTCCCGTTTCTTCCTCTCCGGTGTAAGGGGGAACGCTTCCCCTATCGCTGCATGAATCTGAGAACAATGCAATCAGCAGCTCATTCGCTGCCGCATTGCCTTGCCACGCATGTCCCATCAGAAACAGGGCTGCTTGCTCCCTTGTCCGACAGTTGAGGGTTGGAGAGCAATAGGTTTTCACCATGGCCTGAACATCGGGCATGAAGCGCGACTCCATTTCCCAGATCCCGGACCTCGCATGGCTCAGCCTTATGGGCAATCCTCGTCGGTCGAGTGATAGGGACGACGTGGGAAGAGCAGATTGAAGAGTTCTTTCAGTTGACTGACGGCGAAGGCGAGGCTCCTTTTGCTGACGGGTGATCTTTGTCCAAGATTCTTGACACTGATCGGATGTTGCATCACTGCCTCCATTTGTCCGACAATCGCACAGGTTCGAGTGTGGTCCGTTAACCAATCCAATTTTGTTACGAAAACGGAACAAGTGTGCCGATAGATCGGCAGAGGTCCGCGCCGTCAGGCCCCAGCGCTGATTGCCGGCTCCACCAGAAAAGAAAAATCCGGTGACTTCGACGTGCAATCATCCTGCAAAAGCAACGGGGACCTTACGCAACCCGTTTGCCGGTGACCGTCCTGTCCGACAGGTGGGCAAGTCGGGTTTTATTGAACTGCAGTGCTCGCAAAGTCGTCCAAAAGGTGGTCTGCTTTCTGCTCGACAAGCCGGAACCGCAAACTTTGTTCGGCATCAAGAAATGACTCGATAAGGTGCTCACGCTCAAGGGCTACCAAGTCACCGCGTAGCCGATCGTGGAATGACTGCGGCCGGGCTAGCCCTTTCGATTTGCAATTGTTTTTTTTCACTCTTGTCTCCACACGTTTGCGATTGCATTTGGTCTGCCAAAGCGCGTGAATCCGAAACAAGGGAGGTTTCACCGACGTGTTGCAAAAAGATATTTCAACGAAAGGTGTTTAGTCTCAGGCATTTCGCTTTGATGCTTCACTGCCGACCACAAGCGATGACAGGAGGATTAGCTGTATTTCAAAGCGGAACTACCAACGCCGAAGTGGGATTATTTCTGACGAAGGTTATCCACAGATTTTGAGATCCGACATCGGGTCTCCAACCGCAACTGAGCTGTGACGGCCATCACCCTCGATTTGCCGCTTGGCCAGGTACCTTATTCCTGAGAGGCCGATACCAGCAGTTGTCTCTGGGCTCAGCACACAGGAAGACTTCTGGGCGGATATTCAGGGTACTTCGCAGATCTTGATGGGTTTCATTTGGGAGGTAGCATGGAATCCATTCTTCCCAATAGCGGAAGACGGCAGTATCCTGCTGAGTTCTAGCTGTGCTGCCTCATCGGATCACTTCAGTTTCACCTTAGCAACAAAACGCCCTTAGTTTTGCAGTTTTGCCAAAGCACGGGGCTACGGCACTTTGGCCCTTAGTTGGCGTTAAATCGCCATTTCACCCATTGACCTTGGTCGTCGGTGCAGCAAGTATAGCCGCGAATCCGCCTTCAAGTCGGACCTTCAAGACAAAGGCGTGCTGCAAGGGGAGGGCCTTGTCGAAACGAACGGCGATCGATTCGCGAAACAAATGTGGCCCAACTACGGCCCATCCACAACTTCAGGGAGCGATTGTTATGTTTATGGAATTGCAAATAGACCCGGCGCACGCTGTGACGGTTACATTTCCGGCGGTACGTCCAAAGACTGCGCCAGTGTTTCCTGAATCGTTTCCGACCCCGCTGTTGCTTCCTGCATCATTCGTCACCGTTGCGACGGTCGTGTTAGAAGAACTCCAGATTACAGAGGCTAGGGTTAGCGTACTGGCATCGCTGAAAGTCCCCGTCGCCACCAGAGTCTGACTAGTTCCGCTAGGAATCGTCGGGCTGACGGGGCTAATACTTATCGAAACTAGATTAGGCGGAGCGAGGGCCGCTGGATCGGGCTGATACAGCTCTACATACGGCAGCGCGCGGTTGAGCGTGAGATCTGCGTTGTATCCCCAGCCACCCGCTACGAGCACGGTGCCATCAGTCAAAAGGGTGCTCGTGTGCGCTTGACGGTTTATATTCAGAGAGGTTATTGCGAAAGAAAAAGTGCCGGCAGCAGGATCATAGAGAACCGCCCAGTTCGACGCCGGGGTAATGCCAGTGTTGCAGTTTGAAGAGGCACAAACGAACCCCCCGGTCACCAGCACATTTCCATCCGTCATCAGGGTCGCGGCGTGATCTGCCTGTCTGATGAACAGGCTTCCAGTTTGAGAGAAGGTGCTAGTGGCTGGGTCGTACAGCTCTGCAGTGTCAAGAGGAATACCTGAAGCGATCGTTCCACCCACAATCAATACCAACCCCGTATTCAGAAGCGTTGCGGTGTGGCGGACCCGCGGGCTATTCAAGTTGCCAACAACGGTAAACGACTGTGTGGTGGCGTTATATACTTCCGCGTCAGGAATGGCATTACCACCTGAAACGCCTCCGGCAAGAAGGACCGTCCCATCATTCAATGCAGTTCCGGTGGCGTCGTACCGTGCGACGTTTAGACTTCCAGTGGTAATAAATGTCTGTGTGCTCGGGATGTAGAGCTCAGCAGTCGACAAGGCATTGCCTGCGGTGTCACTGCCCCCAGCGATAAGGACGGTGCCGTCCTTTAATCGTGTGGCGCTATGGTTAAGTCGCGGTGCTGCAAGACTGCCGGGGATAGTCGTAAACATCCCACTGCTAGGGTCATAAATTTCAGCGCTGGACAAGGCGTTGCCAGAAGAATCGGACCCACCGACGATGAGCACTGTCCCATCATCCAGCAACGTGATCGTGTCGCACGCTCGAGCTACGTTCAGAATGCCCGTGGCTGTGAACGTCGCAGTTTGGGGGTTGTACACCTCGGCGGTCGCTTCTACGCCTAAAGAGGATCCGCCTAACGAGGACCATCCTCCGACGACGAGCACAGTACCGTCATTCAGGAGAATAGCGCGATGTCCATTGCGGCCGACGTTCAAGCTACCCGTGGGATTGAAACCGGTAACTGTAAACGGCATGCCGTTGCTGGGGATTCCGCCGACGGTGACGACTATGTTGCCGTCCGTCGCTCCCTGGGGTACAAATGCGCTCACCTGTGTATCCCACCAAATCGCGGTGGTTGCGGCAGTCCCATTGAATGTTACCGTGTCGGGTACATTGCCAAAATTGGAGCCGTAAATGGTGACAACAACACCAACCCGATCTGCGGAAGACGATAGCGAATTGATGTTCGGCCCGCCCACACTGAATGAGGGTCCGTTGCCAACAACTCCGTTCACTGTGATTGAGACTGGGGCCGTTTTTGCTGTGCGGGGGACGGCCGCGCTTATTGTGGTCGCACTCCAGCTGTTGACACTCGCTATCGCAACACCGATCTTCAGAACATTGGAGCCTTGTGAATTTCCGAAGCCCGTCCCAGATACCTTGATTGAGGTTCCAGGAGGCCCAGAACTCGGCGTGATGCTCAAGACCTGTGGAATTACTGTGAAGTTGGCGGCGTTGCTCGCCACTCCCTGAACGGTGACCACAACATGACCGGTTGTGGCGCCCTGTGGCACACTTGCGACGACCTTCGTGCGGCTCCAAGTAATGGTTGCTGCGGGGACACCGCCGAACGAAAGAGTGCTGGTTTTCTGTTCCGGACCGAACTCACTTCCGGAAACGGTGATCGATGTACCCACGTATCCCGAAGGAGCTGACAACTTGTAGATCTTGGGAGTTGCGTGATTCTTTGATGCTTTCGGTTCTCCCTGCAGAGCACCAAGGCCTAGGCAGCCCGTGAGAGAAATCAGCCAGCAAAGACCTATCCATCTACACAGCGTCTGTAGCATAGGTTTGTCATTTAGAGTCTGCCTTCGCGAGTCCATCTCTGTGCGCATTTCTTAAATACCTCCTCATCGAGGAATCAGCACTCGACAAATCCAGCCTCTTTCGCCACATCGGCAGAATTGTGGAGCTTAAACAGAGGTATTCGGGTTACGAAGGTATCAGCGCTTTGCGCGCCCTGAGGGCTGCGCTGTCGTTGCTGTTCCTGGATCACTGAACCCGGGTTTTTATTGTTTGCAAGGACAGGAATTCATCTACGGCTTTTTGAAAGGCAACTGGGTCATGGAGCGCGGCGAAGAAAATCTCAAACTGCTCATTGACTATCGGGCACATTCGCTCTCGAACGGATACATAGTCGGAACTCGACATCTCCAGATCGGTATGCACGATCATTTCTTGCAAGGTTAGCGCGTGAACGTATACCTGGCGAAAGAACCGCAGCAATTTGTCAACGTCAATCGGACTCGGCTGCGGATTTGGCTGGCTCAAATCCGCATTCTCAGAGTGAGTCGTTGCTGTCTTCTGGCCGCGATACATGACACCCCAGAGTCTTCGCTACAACGCCTGACTCCGAGAAACAGAAATCGATGGCGGAGATCGGGATGGCTTTGCGATTCTTCCTCTGTAGCGAGGAGACTTACTATAGCCCTTAGGCAGGAGAATGCTTTGTGACGTGCATCACAAACGGAGTGAAAATTTCACATAGAACGCCGTGATGAAAATAAAACACACTAAGCAGGAATAGAATCAGTGTATTTCAGGCTGATGTGCTGCCCACGGATTCATTACTCAGATAAAACGACGGAGCATACAGAAAGATTTCCACACAAAAACTACCCTTCCGAGTGGGTGACTGGTCTCCTTCTGTTTCTAGGTTCAATGCGTGCTCCAGTTGTGCTCCACGCGCTATTGGGTATTAATTATCAACGACTTGCTACGTATGGCGGTGTCACAAACCGCTGTACTTCTATCCGGCTTGCGGGAGATTTATCGGGGCCTGACTATCGTGGGGGGCGGCTGGTGCCGGGTCCGCCCGTCCAACTCTTCCAGCCGTTTTCGCAATTCATTGCCGCGGGCCTGGCGAACCTCACAATGCTCGCAGTCTTGACTGTGCATTCTCAGGAGGGACAACAGTTGGCAGATCCAACGTCTCACCGAAACACCTCGGTCCTGGATTTTCCACTCCTGTGTGGAATCAGGAACTGTCAAAAATGACAGGGTAACGAGTTTGTTAGGGGGAAATGCTCAGTGCTTCCTGGGCCTGGCGGCGTTTTTTTGGCGTGGGTCAATGAGTGCTAACGCCTGTTATCAACAGTTAGATCCGGGCGCACTCGAAACCGAACAGCTTCTCGTGGGCTTAGCCGATATAATTGTTGTCCTGAGACATGACTCACTCTCAACTTCTAAGACGTCTCTGCCATGCGCGCGATTTATTGCGAGATTGGGAGGACGAACCCGTTTCCGTCAACGCAGTTGCTCGGGGTTCCGATCTCACGCGTTTTCATTTCATTCGGTTGTTCAAGGCCTACAAGTGAAGGATCTTACGATTGCGCTGGACAACCGTCCGGGTGCGCTAGCCGAGATGGGAGAGGTTCTGGCAGCCGCCGGAATAAGCATCGAAGGCGGTGGCGTATTCGTCACCAAGGGCGAGGGCGTGGCCCATTTCCTTTTCGTCAACGGAGCTGCCGCTCGCTCCGCCCTTGAGGCAGCCGGCATCAGTGTTCTGGCCGAGCGAGAAGTGCTCGTTCAGCGTTTGTCCCAAGATAGGCCCGGCCAACTCGGAATGATCGCACGACATATGGCGATAGCGGGAGTCAACATTGAGGTCATGTATAGCGATCATGATCAACAGCTCATTCTTGTAGTAGATGATCTCATCAAAGGACAGCAAGTCTCCAACGCATGGACCCGCGAACGAAGCGCAACACTGGGGAGCAAGCGATGAAACAGCACCGTTACGTTATTCAACTGGATTGGACCGGCAACGACGGCCAAGGAACGAAGACCTATAGAAGCTATCGACGCGACCATGTTCTGAGTTCCGGGGCTAAGCCCCCAATTGAAGGCTCCAGTGATCCGGCGTTCCGCGGCGACGCGAGCCGCTATAATCCGGAAGAGCTGCTCGTGGCCGCGTTGTCGTCCTGCCACATGCTGTCCTACCTTCATCTGTGCGCTGTCAATCAGGTAGTCGTCGAGAACTACTCGGACGCTGCCTCCGCGATTATGGAGGAGCGCGCAGATGGTTCCGGAGCATTTGTCCGAGCGCTTTTACGACCGCAGGTAACCATCTCAGTCGGCGGTGACCGAGCCAAAGCGCAGGTTTTGCACCACGAAGCTCACGAGAAGTGCTTCATAGCAAACTCCGTAAATTTCCCGGTCGAGATCCAACCGGAAATCTTTGAGACTGCCCAACCGGCGTAACCGAACTGCCTTGGCGAAGGACATTTCGGAACATGACCCCAGACCTCCAAGTGGGAACACTTCTGTTGGAAACGACTGCTTAGAATGCAATGATTCTGCCCGGAGTTGCTTTTAAACTAGGGTCGCTACAGGGTGAGAGATATCGTAATATCGCCACTACACTCATTGAGGGGCGTCCAACCCCCCTGACCCGGTCAATGAGTGAAATCGCCTGTTTACAACAGTCATGCCTTCGATGGTGGCTCTCTCGGCCTCAATGAAAGTCATGCGAAGATGCTGTAACGGCACTAACGGCCAGTGGCGCGATGCTTCGAGCCATGAGATGTACGACATTCTCCTGGTTCTGAACCTTTCCTGAAATACGGACAAACCGCTCCCGCACCACGACCATGCGGTTTTCGTCATAGAACTGGGGAGACACAATCACGTTTGCATTTCCTGTCTCATCTTCCAGTGTTAGGAAAATCATACCCTTCGCCGTTCCCGGTCTCTGCCGCACGATGACATGCCCAGCAACAGTTACCCACGCCCCGTCCATCGACTTCTTCAATTGCTCCGCCGCGATAATACCCATTGCGGTAAGGGTGTCTCGACGGTAGGCCATCGGATGCGGTCCCACTGTCAGCCCCGTGCCGTGATAATCAGAAACCAGCCTCTCTTCGATGTTCATCGGCGATAAAGGTGAGGAGACCCGAGCTTCGGAGATCCCTTCTAACAACGGGCCGACTCGGTGTGTCGCGCATTCCACCTGCCATAAGGCATCGCGACGATGCATTTTGCGATCATCGACAAGGTTATTGAGAGCACCGATGCGGGCCAGCATCGCCAGATTCGCTCTACTGAGTTGGGGCACGCGCCGCGCCAGTTCTTCGACGGAACAAAATGGAGCCTTCAAGCGTTGCAGGATGACGGCTTCGCCTGCCAATTGTTGCAGGCCACGCACGTAACTGAGGCCGACACGAAGCACGATTTGGCCTTGATCGTCGCTTTCCAACGAACACTTCCATTCAGAACGGGTCACATCCGCAGGCTTAACTCGTAGGCCATGCCGCTGGGCATCTTTAACAATCGTCGCAGGGTGATAAAAACCCATCGGTTGATTGTTGAGTAACGCGGCTGTGAATGCCGCCAGGTAACGCACCTTCAGGAACGCACTGGCATAAGCGATCAGCGCGAAGCTCGCCGCATGAGATTGAGGAAACCCGTATAAAGCAAACGACTTGATCTGGTTCAGAATGTTTTCACTATTCTTGCGCGGAATCCCATTGTTCATCATGCCGTTTAATAGCATTTCGTCCATCGCTTGCATACGTTCTCTAGAACGTTTGTGCGACATTGAGCGTCGCAATTCCTCCGCCTGCCCACCCGTAATGTTGGCGCACACTTTTGCCATGACCAGCAATTGTTCTTGATATATCGGTACGCCATACGTCGATTCAAGAACAGGAATGAGCAAAGGATGCTCATACGTGACTGGCTCTTTGCCCTGCCTTCGTTTCAGATAAGGGTTGGTCATATTCCCGGTAATTGGGCCGGGGCGAATGAGCGCGACCTGAGCAGTGAGGTCTTTGAATAGCGTGGGATGGTTGCGGGGTAGCGACGCCATCTGCGCCCGGCTCTCAATCTGAAACATCCCGATAGTGTCCGCTTTGCAGATCGTGTCATAAATATCCGGGGAGTCTTGCGGAAGATGCGCCAAGTCAACTTCTTCGTGGTAATGATTGCGAATCAGTTCGATGCTGTCCTTGAGGACTGCCATCATTCCCAGACCAAGCAAATCAACTTTGATAAGGCCGAGGTCTGCACAATCATCTTTGTCCCACTGCAATACAACGCGGTCCGCCATAGTCGCGGGTTCCAGGGGCACTACAGAATCCAATTGCCCCTGGCAAATGACCATTCCTCCCGAATGTTGGCTGAGATGTCGTGGCAGGTTTTGCACTCGCTGGCAAAGATCGAGATATTTCGCAATTTGCGGATGAGCTACATCCAGACCCGCGCTGCGGAATTGTTTCTCTCCTGTGTCGTTCGGATCGCGCCACTCCCAGGTACCCACAATCTTTGACACGCTGGCCAGAGTGTCTTCATCGAAACCGAGGACTTTCCCCATCTCACGGGATGCGGAACCTCCACGGTAAGTACAGACATTGGCAGTCATGGCCGCGCCGCGCTTCCCATACCGCTCGTACACGTATTGGATGACCTTCTCGCGTTCGTCCCCGCTGGCCAGGTCAAGATCAATGTCCGGCCATTCCCCGCGCTCTTCGGACAAGAACCTCTCGAAGAGCAGGTTCAAGGCAATGGGATCAACAGCGGTAATACTGAGTGAATAGCAGACCGCGCTATTAGCCGCCGATCCCCGGCCCTGGACAAGGATTCCATTCTTTTGGCAGAAGCGAATTAAGTCCCAGACTATGAGGAAATAACCTGCCAACTTCAACTTTTCAATTAGAGCCAACTCTTTATCCAACTGCTGCCGGACTCGCTCTGTGATGGGTTGATAGCGATGCCTCGCCCCTTCCCATGTCCGCTTTCGTAGAAACGAGTCCATCGTTTCGCCTCCTGGAACGAGATATCGTGGGAACTCATATCCCAACTGTTCCAGCGTGAAATCCAACCGAGACGACACTTCGGTTGTATTGGCAATTGCTTCCGGCAGATCAGCAAACAGATATTCCATCTCTCTCGAACTGCGGACATACCGTTGCGAGTTTTCAGAAAGCAACCGTCCAGCATTCTCAAGCCGGCATTTGTTTTTTAGGCATGTAAATACGTCCGCGATCTCTCTTTCGGTTGGCGTGGCATAGCGGACACCATTAGTTGCCATCAAAGGTAGTCCACGTTCCTTCGCCAGACTGATGGCGGCTTGATTACGTGATTCCTGAAAGCGGTTTGCATGTCTTTGCAATTCCACATAAACGTTTGCGGAGCCGAAAATGGAAATCAGCTGCCGAATCACGCGGCGACCTTCTTCCATTCCACCTTTTTGCAAAGCGTGAGCTAACGGCCCGTTCTCGTCACCCGTCAGGCAGATCAACCCCTCAGCCGCATCGTGCAATTCATCGAATCTTGAAGTCGCAATTGCGTTTTTCTTCGTTCGCAGTTTTGCGGTTGTAATCAGACGGCACAAATTCTGATATCCGGCACGAGATTCAACCAGCACCGGAAGATTACCGCTTTCCGCAATGCTGATCTCGGCGCCGATGTGGGCCTTGATTCCGTATTCCTTCGCAGCCATGTGAAAACGTGGAGCGCCGTACACGCCGTCACGATCTAGGAGAGCCATCGCGGGCGATTGCAGTTGAGCAGCAGTGTAAGCAAGGGACTCGGGCAGAGATGCGCCTTCCAGAAATGTAAACGCGGAACGCGCATGGAGTTCGACGTAGGCCATGACCGCTAATCAAAGACGCCTTCCACAAACCAGCGCTTCCGAATTCGATCTAGATACAGGCGACAATAAACAACTCCTTCAAACGCTTTGAGTGCCACATCCCATTCCTCTCGTGCCCAAGCGGTTGTTTCGTTCCACCAGTTACCAGAACTGCACCACGGCCCGGATGCGGCAAGCACGCGGCGATGCTTTTTCCATAAACGGACAAAGTGCGGTGCCTCTCCGGTGAGTTCGACCGAAGTCTCTAACGCGGGACGGAATATTCGCAAAGTCAGCGTAGGAACAATAGCGGGCTGAGCTTGATGTTCAACGGCGCTCGAAAACGATTGAACTGCGAAAGCTCCTGGGTTGTGAGTATTAGGGATCATGGGAGAACCGACACAGCTAATTCCTTCTGCATCCATGCTGCCCACTACTCCGCGAACCCGCGCCAAAGTAGTTTCCAGTTTCTCGGCTTCGGGCGACGGCGGCGCGAAGAGATTACCCTGGGCCATGCGGGGTTTTATGGGCACGGCCTCAATCGTCAATTTTTTGATAGGTGCGGAAAAAGTGTTTCTTTCCAAATCAAGCCGCAGAAGAGTAAAGAGCATGTGACGATCTTGCGTGGGAACCGGCAGCTTCCAATTATGCTGGTATTGCTCTCCCTCCTTGCCATCTCGAATTTGTCGGACTTCGAGACTCAAGGTCAGTCGCAGTTCGTTGGTGGCTAGTGATTCCGCGACTAGGCGGTCGCAAATTTCTTTTAGGACCCGGTTCAAATCGAAGACCAGAAGTTCCAAGGTTTCTATTGGGTCTTCAAATTCATGGGTTCCAAAGAAGTCAGGTATGGGTTCGACAGGCCTCAACGGCCTGCTCGTTCTTCCTTGTGCGAGCTTCTGTAGTTCCAATCCCTGCTGGCCTAATCGTTCCGTGAGTGCGATGGAAGGTAAGGAGGCAAGGGCTTTGAAGGTACGAATTCCCCAACTTTCCAAGACTTCCAAAAGTTCCGGCGAGGCTGGAAGTATGCCGACAGGCAACGGTGCGAGCATCTTGGTCTCGTCCCCGTTTGAAATGATCGTAATCCCTGCAAATCCGAGCGCCGCATACATCGCCGTGTCTGGATTTGCAGCGACTGCGATGCGGAGATGCAAACCAATTTGCCGCGCACTCACCGTAATTTTGCAGCCGACGGTTTCCAGCGACCCGAACAGCTTTTCGGTGCCCGCCAGATCAAGAATCACCGTTCCATGACAGGTGGATTCAACACGAGGAGAAAAAGCTTCCGCACATTCCAGCAACGCAGCTTGCGCAGCGTCTTCGTGATCGGGGGATCGCTTTCGCAGCAACACGCCGCCGCAAGTTTCCGCCTGTAGCTTGGTCATGCCGACTTCAAATCCCGTATTTCTCGCTACATCGTTGAGAGCCACTACTTTGGGCAGATTGCCAGGGCCATCGAGAATAGCCATCGGAGATCGTCGGAGGAGTTCTCTCGTATCCCTTGGCTCTAGCAGTAAAGCCGCCTGCACGGGAAAATCGGGAACGAATAGACACGCATACATGAGTCAGGCCCATTGCGCTTTCATGGAAAAATATGAGGTCGCGGATTGAACGCCCTTCTTCTCGCGGGTACGAAGCACGACGGCATTCAGATTGAAGTTCGTGAGTAATTTTCCAGAAAACGTTGCTGGTTTAGCCGCGAGTTTCAAAACCAATCCCGCACAACTCATGGCATGGGGTTGTTGAGAAACAAAGACCAGTGCCGTAGGCTGATTTTCCACGACACGACTAAAGCGAAACCACGAACTGGCTGGCACGTTACGCAGGATCTTTTCTCCGATGTCGCTGAGATCGACCACGATCAGGCCGAAGCCGCTACTTTGCAGAAGCATGTCGGTGACTTTGAATGCTTGCTCCAGTGGGCGCAGCCTTTGTTTGGTCTTGCTACACCGCACCCAAAGCAGGCGGGACAATTCCGCACCGGCTGCTTCCGCGGCAGGTGCATTGAAGGCGTCCTTTGCATCCACCAGTGCGCAGTAATGTTCGTGGGAAGCTCGGGCCAACAGTGAAATCAGGACAGACGTTTTGCCCATGCCGCAGATTTCAGTCAGGGCGTGTAGGGGAACCCCACGGGTCAAATCGTCGATCTGGGGAATGCCAGTCAAAATCGACTGCAATTCAGGCCGTCTATAGGTCACAAAGGCGGACGGGAAGCGGGTTTCAATCTGGGCGCGGAGTGAGAGGGCGGATATCATGATGGCCGGATATATTCGCTTTTTATTCGCTATAGGTGTATGATTCTGCACCTGGGGCATAGGGTTGTCAAGCGGGCTATCATGGAGATGAATTTAGCTGTTGCAACTACAAGAGTCTTATGTGCGGTAGATTCCGACAGACGCGCTCCCAGAAGCAACTGGAGGAACGCTTTCAAGCTGAGGCCGAAGTCGAGGTCGTTCCCCGCTACAATATCGCGCCCACCCAGCCGGTCGTAACCGTGAGACAGGAAAGAGGCAAAACCTCTCGCCGCCTCTCCGCCATGCATTGGGGTCTGATTCCATCCTGGGCCAAGGACATGAGCTACGGCAATCAAACCGTCAATGCACGATCTGAAACCGTGACCACCAAGCTCTCGTTCAGTGACTCAGTGCGGTACCGGCGCTGCCTGATTCCCGCTGATGGTTTTTACGAATGGAAAAAATCAGGGAAGGTCCGCCAGCCGTATTTGTTTGAAGTGGACAAGGGGGAATTGTTCGCATTCGCAGGACTTTGGGACGAATGGAAAAACCCCGAGGGGAAAATCATTGAAAGCTGCACTATCCTCACCACCACTCCAAACACACTTCTTGCCGACATCCATGATCGGATGCCCGTCATCGTAACGTCCGACAAGTATGACCTGTGGTTGAATCCCGAAGTGGAAGACTTCGCTGCCGTTCGAGAGATTCTCAAGCCTTACGATCCAAGTTTGATGCGGTGCTGTCCCGTGAGCCCGAGAGTCAATCACGTGCAGAACGACGACGCAGATTGCGCCGCGCCCATCACGCTCGAATTGACCGAACAGGCGCGGCTTTTCTGACTTACAGCTAGGTAGACTGGCGAAAAATCGCCATTACACTCATTGAGGGACAGTCCGGTTCAAGGGTCAATGAGTGCAATCGCCTGTTATCAACAACTATTCGCCTGGAGGACTCCAACACTGTGCCGTGGGGCCCCTAGGCAACTTCCGAAGAGAACGGTCGGGGCGCTCACACGCGACTGCGAACTCTCGTGACCGCTTCGTAGAACTCTGATATGGACGCCAACTTGATCCCCTTTCTGAGCCAAGGGTCATTGGTAGGAGAGCGGTGAGCTGATCTTATGTCGTCCATGTTGGGAAATAGGTAAAAACCGCAAATGCGGTCGTGACGGGAGTTCATCTTGCATAGGAGAGTGATGTTTTCACGCTCGGCGTTTGGTACCACCTCCCAATGTAGAGTTCGGGTCTTGCTTTTCCTTGGGCGGCACAGCAAGATGGACACCATAAACGCTTGGTCAATCCGAAGGATTGATCGAGTCTTATTGGGAAGGTGTGTGACGACCACGTTCTCAGGAAACATCTCCTGAATCTTACTGACCAGGGTTCGTCTCAACCGCAAAGAGCGTTCGCCTTGGTCGTTGTTGTGGATGTCTTCTTTTGAAAGAGAGTATCCGATGGCCTCATAGGCTTTCCGGATCGAACCGAAGTGATCCTTCAGGGTGTTCGAGGACGGCATCCCTCGCGACTTTAGAATGAGACTCTCGCTGAGCCGGCCTTTCGCCGCCAACAGGCGTCGAAGCTTTTTCTTTATTTCGTGGTCTGACCAGAACGAGTCGGATCGTCTTGGAAGATTCCTTTGGGCGAGGTCAAACGTCTGCTGATCCACTATGGCGGGAAAGGCTCCCGGCTTCGTGATCCAGTCATGCGGCTCCACAGGACGACGCGTGTCCCGGAGTCGCTGCGTACCTCGATGCCATACGTTGCATCCTGCGTATTTCGGGTTTTTCACTATGTTGGAAACGTCGGTGTGAGTCCATAGCCTTCGGTTAAGAAGAACTCCTTTTTCATTCAAGTCACGGGCTATTGCCATGCAACCGATCCTTTCCACAGCCCGTGAAAAAATGTATTTCACACACTCAACTTCGCCCTTGTTGCCGAGTACCAGTGTTACGCGGTCCGTGGTCAGGCTCTTGCGTTCGCCGAATTTCATTAGCTGTTTCGGCTTACCCGCCGCTGAGATCATTAACCTTCGGTATCCATAGCCAGCTTGTCCGCCAACCCAGAAGCCCAATTGAACCAACCGGGTCTTCCCACGAAAGACCTTTTCGCCAAGCTCGCGGCTAAATTCAGCCGCCATGCTTCTCTTCAAGGCTTTTAGAAGTGCGCTGTGAGCCGTGCCATCGTTAGTAAATTGCTCGGCACAGTAGTGGAGTGGAATGCCAGAGTTGGAACAAAGAAATTCGTAGTGAGCTGCCTCGTCGTTGTTCGGGAACCTACCCCAGCGACTGACATCGTAAACCAGAATTGCCCTGTATTTGGCTCCTCCGCTGATGACATCTTTCAGTAATTCACGAAGGCCGCGACGATTTCTGGCGATTACTCCGCTCTTACCGGCATCGGCATACGTCTGGACTATCACGAAACCATGATTCGCAGCGTATTCCTGAAGAGCCTCTTTTTGATTGTCAATCGAGTATTGTTGCGCGTCGTCGGACATCCGCACATACTGTGCAGCAGGAATAAGGCTCTCGCGAGGCTCCTTGACTTCGTGCTTCATTAGCTCCGTTCCTAAGAAGTGTTCTCGGGCAACAGAAGGTTAACAGGCGAGCCTGGGCTGACGACAACAAGATCAATGTTTACTATGTAGTTAATAGATCGAGATATTGCTTATTTGCGCAGCAAAACTACACTGCGGGCCTGAAACGAATAATCCTTTAGACATTTACCCCCTACCCATACGCGGTTGCAGACCGTGAGCGTATGCTGGTCGCACGTCCCTGGATGGAGGCGTCGTGAAACGTTCCCTTTCTGTCGTGTTCCTCGTTCTCTTCTTGCAACTGCTCGTTGGGCAGACGCAACCAGCGCCACAATCGCAGAACGGCCCTCCGTCGAATAGTACCCAAGCTCCGCAGCAGCCAAGCACCAATTGTAAGGATAACGGTACCTACGTGAACAGCAAGGGACAGACGGTGAAGAGGCCCGAGACCTGTTCTTCTGCGCCGCAGGGAGCGACCGCGCAATGCCGAGATGGGACGTACAGTTTCAGCAAGAGCAGGCGCGGAACGTGCTCACATCATGGAGGGGTTGCAAGATGGCTTTGATGAGACTTTCGCACGGTGCACACGCGATGACGCCAGCCGAGCCTCCGCCCAAACCGTGAAGCAGACTACAGAGCGTCAGCCCGGTCCGGTCGTAGCGCGGTCGGAGCAGTCGCCGCGATGCAAGAGCATCCGCGGCTGTCGTCATCATCGCCAGAGTTTTCCAGCGCCCACCCGACGATCATTACTAGGGCCGACACAATTGCGATCAGCAGCGATGGCCACCACTGGAACCCGACTTGTGCTACATCAAACGCGGTGCGGTAAGGCATCTCCACAAGAGGATACCCTGACTGGCAAATTCACTACGAACCAGTCGAATGGTGAAAAATCGCCATTACACTCATTGACCCGAAATCCCCGCTCCACGCGATATTTCCAGAGATCGACGTTTCACAAGCCTGCCCAAAAACCTCCTTGGCCGTGAAGCTGCAAATGCTTGAGACTACACAGACGCAAGATGCTCTCCCCCACTGCCCAGAATCAGATGTTTTTGAGCAGGCTAGTTTCCGCATGCAAGCCTGCGCACTTCCGGTGGATCTTACAGACGGCAGAGAAAGAGGGTCAACGGAGTTGGGGGGTGGTGTATACCGACGGCAAAATGCTCCCTCCCCTGGCAAGTGTGGAATGAGGGAGTCAAAGTTGCCCAGAAAACACCTCAAAAATGAGGGTGGGGGAGCGACATGCTCAGCCTGAGGGCGTCAATGTTGGAACTTCGTCTTGTATCGTAACCAGTCTCTCGTCTGTTACCCCTTCTCTCGCGAAGCTCCATTGACCGACGGCGGCAAGCAAAGACTCGCGGATAGCAGCCTTCAGCGGTTCATCTTCAGAGGATTCCAGCACCGCGCAAATTGCCTTGAAAAGCTCGGTCGTGGGAAGGAGACAGAACTGATTTCGCGCAGCTCCTCGCCGAGCATGGTCCGAGAATTGGTTTTGACGTTCGCCAGCATCGGGAGGCAGCAGCCGAAAGCCGTTGCCTATCAATATCCCCTTGTGTTCTCTTCCTTCGAGCGATTCTGCTTCGATATAGTCGAGAAGCTGCCGATATTTCTCCACATCGATGAAACCCTCCGATCCTTCTACTTCGCCCAAGGCTGTTCGTGTTGATTGGGCCTCTTGTAGCTCCACATCCCACTCCCCTTTGTACTCCTCCGGTTCCGCGGTCTTGCACTCGGTTGTCCCATACTCCTTAACTCCTTAGGATCGGCCCCCCGGGGAAGGAGCATTTTGCCGTCGGTATACACCACCCCGGAGCTGGTTTGAGTCCTCTTTTCTGCCGCCTGTAAATCATCTGGACTTCTCTGCTCAAAAACACCAGTTTGCGGGCAGAGGAGCTTTTTGATCTTGGGACCTTGCAAATTCAGGTACTTGCTGCTGCCGTAGGGGATTTTGGGCCGGCGTGCCGAAAGCAGGTTCATTGCACCTTCGGGCTTGCAGGGGGCCAGCTTCTCAGTTTCTCCCAGCTCTCGTCGTCCTTCCTGGAGAAGTCCAGCGCGCTCCTCATCGGCGCCTCGCGAGCCGCAGTTAGCGGCACCGAGTTCGGAGAGGATCGACTCGATTCGCTGTTGGAGGTCTGTTCTGACCCTTGCGTCGGTGAAACGAAGGCCTTCAACTCGGTAAGTTGATCCCGCAGCTTTTCGAGTGCGCTGTCGAATTCCTTTCGGTCTTCATTCAGTATGCTGTCCCGGAGCCTGTCCAAGATTCTGTATAGCCCCCCGACACTCTGCTGGTAGGGCATCATCGCCTTCCGTTGTTTATCGGTTAGCGATATTTCACTACGCATAGAAATTCTCCAATGACCCGAGTGCAGACATCTTAGCTTGGAACAATTGTCCAAATCGCGATTTCTTCGCACGTAGAGGATGCCCGATTCGTCGCGCCCCGTTCGTACTCTCCTCCAATTCCCAGCCCAAAACACGGCTACACAATTTTGGGCAAGCCTGCAAAGACCCGCTGTGCCGTTCCCTTACTGACCCCTATCTCGTCTTTGATCTCAGCCCAAGAGCGTCCCTGTTCGCGTAAAGCGGCAATCCTGTAGGCGTCCACAATGACGCGAGGTCTGCCGAGTCGCTTTCCCTTATTCCGGGCGTTCCGGAGTCCAGCCCGCACTCGCTCCTGGATTAGCGCCCGCTCGAACTCAGCCATCGCGCCGATGATCTGGAACATCAAGCGACCAGAAGGGGTCCCCAGATCCAGGTTGTCCCGAAGACTGATGAACGCAACTCCCAACGTTCCGAGTTCGGCCAGCGCATTGACCAAGTGCTTCAGCGACCTCCCGAAGCGATCGATCTTCCAGACCAGGACTGCGTCAAAACGCCTGCTGCAAGCATCCGACATCAGTCGATTGAGCGCCGGCCTGGACTCCTTGCAGCCGGAGACGCCCTGGTCCGTGAATTCCTCGAAGATCTGCCAGCCGCGGCGCGCAGCATACTCTCGCAGTTCGGAGAGTTGCATTTCTGGATCTTGATTGTTAAGGGTGCTGACTCGGGCATAAAGAGCCACCCGCAGAATCGGATCATCGGGCGCTTGAGAGAAAGTGGAATTGTTGCTACGTTGCTGTCTAGCCATTGTTGCCTCCTTACTGGGCGACTTGGTCAGCGTCGCGCCGGTGTTGGTAGCACCGGTGCGACGCGTTTCTGAACAGAACTAACTCAAATCCTATGCTCAGCGGTAAGCATAGGTCAAGATATAAAGATGCCCCTTTGCTGAGCGCTGAGCGGTTCGTGTAAGAAAGTAACATGGCAAAGAAAGATCCAGCGGCGGTTAAGCTTGGCAGGCGGGGTGGCAAGGCAGCAGCCAAAAACCGGACGGCACAAGAGCGAACAGAACATGCGAGAAAGGCTGCGAAGGCTCGTTGGGCCAGACGCCCGTTGAGCTAGAACATACCTTTCTGGGGCCATTGGAGTAAGGGGAGGCACTCTCTTCTCGTCCGACTTGGCCAGAACCTCACGAGAATCGGGAGGTACAGACTTGAAGGACCAAGCGTCATCCAAAAGCGAGAGGAGAGCATCAATAACCTGGAATGAACTCCCCCATGCTCGATGGCGAATAGAGATACTAAAGCGCTCTAGGTTTCGCACACAGGAAACAGCGCACCTGGATGCACGGGGACTCTTCCTTCGGGAAAACCTCCGCCGGGATAAATCCATACATCGCGAGTTCATGTCCCATGAGGCAGGTGAAATAGTTTCTGAGCTTAGAGCCTGCAGAGACATCTATCGAGCGGGCTTATTTGATGTCAACAAAAACCTATCGATCAAGACTCCGATAGAGACTCTTTGCTACTACGCAGTTGAATATGCAGTCGCCCCGCGAGCCGCGTCACTGATCAGGGCCACCTTACAGCACTACTTTGAGTTTGCAAAGATCTCGTTCGACACAGTGCAACTCCTATTTGATAGATACTCTGGCATTCCCGTAGTTCCGCTCGACAGAATAGTGGGTGAACAGCAGGCAATGGTGGTTGAGGCAGCTAGGGACTGGCCGGAGCTTATTCGGAGAATGATTCCTGATCGGTCGCTACAGGGGTTCAGTCGCAAATCCTCATTCTTGTGTGGCGAACCATTTCACATTGGCCTCATCGTACACCGCTCAAGCTCTCAGTACGAGCCAGCGCTGATCCCACAACTTCTCGATCTTTACCGTAGAGAGGAATGGTGGATATTCCATGCAGGGTTTCTATGGGACTCGATCGTTGAGGAGATAAAGCGGCAACATGGTGAAGTTGAAATTGAAATCTTTGGGCGCCAGCTCGAAGACTCTGAGCGAACCAATTTGCAGAAGGTCATCGACCTTTACTCAGACTTGAAAACTCCGCATCGCGAGATACGAGACGAGGAATTGTTCAAAGTTGCCGCCCTTGCCGACCGGCTAGGACTCCGACCCGCAGAATTGATGGGAAAAGTCGGGAGGGATTGCCTTCAATCGGTCAACGCAAGGCGTCGTAAGATGAACCGGACAATTACGAGCGTTTCAGACTTGGTCAGAGAACGTATGCCTGTGGCTCCGTACAGAAGGTCTCTGCGGGCCTTCTTGACAAAGTTCTTGAGCGATCGGCTAAGTTCTCGCCTCAAGCCGTAAACCGCCGACGGATCGCGCCTAGGGTGCCTGCAGACGTAAAACCGTGATACCCCTTTTGACACAGAAAAACCGCGGGTCTTGCTCAACTGCGTGTGTCTGGAGCGCCTCCAGACACAGCCGCGGTATTGATTCCATTCGCATCACACTAGAAAATGTCGGACAGGAAGGAAGAGATGTCGGGTTTAACGGAACCGCGCACCGGCAGAGACTGAAGTGGCAGGTCAGTCCCAAGACGAACAGGAGGCTATGAAAGCGAATCGCGCGGAGTTAATGCTGGCGCTATCCGGAGTGACCGACGCCATCCTCGAAGTAGGCCGGCAGCGCAAGGCGCTTCTCCAGGAAATGCGGGCTGCACTACAATCCGAGGACACGGAAAAAGTACTCAGACTTGCACGACGGCTATGTGGGCTAATCGATGAAAAACGTCCTCGAGTTAATTAGAGTCTCTACAGAGGCCCAAGCGGCCCACGATCGGGCCTCAATTCCCGCGCAACGGACGGTGAATCGGCGCACGTGCGCACAGTACGAGCTGGAAATAGTCAAATCTTTCGAAATTTCGGACGTCTCGGGTGCTTCTGTCTTGCGTGCCCCGGCAATGCAGCAACTATTGGCTATGATGCAGTCTCCGGAGGTCCACGGCGTTGTCGCTCGCGAGTTCTCAAGGTTGATGCGCCCAGACAATTTTGCTGATTACGCCTTGCTCCAAGCCTTCGTTGAATCGAAGACCGTACTGTACCTTCCCGAGGGTCCCATCGACCTCAACAGCAAGACTGGACGATTGTTGGGTACTATTCGGGCCGCCATCGCTGGAATGGAGCGAACGGAAATTTTGGAACGCGTGTGGACAGCGAAGGAGGAGAAGCGACGCCGTGGTGAATTGGCCCAGGGAACAATCGTATTGCCTTGGGGTGTAGGGTACGAGTCGGGTCGTGGTTTCTTCTACAAGCCTGAGGCACAGAAAGTGGGGGAAGTCTTCCGGCGGTTTCTGTCCGGAAATCACAGCTATTCGCAATTGGCAAGGCTTCTGAGTGTTACGCCGCGTGGAGTGCACATCATCATGCGCAACCCCATTTGGACCGGATGGAGGGTAATAGACCAGAAACGAGACAATTCGACCGCGGGCCGATACCCCGGCATCAATGGCCGTCAGGCAGACCGGCGCAAGATTGCGCGCACGGCTGAAGAAATCATTCGAGTGAAGGTGATCGATCAACCACTGATCTCCGAAACAGATTTTCACACCGTTCAACAGATCATGGATATGAAGGAGAAGAAGCATTGGCGGACCCGAACCGATTACGAGCATAGATTCACCTACAACGGTTTTCTGACCTGCTCGGAGTGCGGTGAGATCATCTACACCGCATTGGCGCGACGCGATTACTATGCTTGCAAAGGGCGCCGGACAAACCACATCTGCAACACAAGATACATGGGGAGGGAGAAACTGGAGGCGATCCTCGATGGCCTTTTCTCCCGGTGCCTGAGCGCTCCAGCTTTCTTGGAGAGATGCCTTGGCGAGTTGACGCGTCGTCCTGAGAGCGATAGTCCGGTCGCTCGTATCGAGTCCCTGACCCGTGAAGTTGTGGGCTTGCGCCAAAAGCGCGCGCGCGTCATTGACAGCTTTCTCGACGGGGTGCTCTCTCGCAACGAGCGAGACCTGCGACTGGCCACGATCGACCGGGATATTCAGATCGCTGAGGGCATCGTCATGCACGAAAGACCGTCGGTCCCACTAGATCTGGGTGCGCTAACGGAGGCGCTCGCCCCCCTTGCTGAGTGGGACTACTGGGACAGGGAACAAAAAAGGGGGCTGCTCGCTGCCTTGGTGCCCGATATAAGAGTTGCGGACTACAAAGTGGAGTCGTTAGGTCTCAACCCGACAGTCTTCAGCAACGATGATAGCCCCATGGACACGGGTTCATCGCCGCTGCCAGCATGAACCGCGCGGGAAAGGTCAGCGACATGGACGCCCGTGCGATGCACACCGTCCCATCTTCCAGCGGCTGGCGCATGACTTCGAGGACGTTGCGCGGAAACTCCGGCAACTCGTCCAGAAACAGCACACCGTTATGCGCCAGCGAAACTTCGCCCGGACGCGGAATCACACCGCCGCCGATCAGCCCGGCATCTGAAATCGTATGGTGCGGCGCGCGAAATGGACGCAGCCCGACCAAACCAGCGCCGGGGTCCAGCACGCCCGCCACACTGTGAATTTTCGTGGTCTCAAGCGCTTCTTCGAAGGTGAACGGCGGCAGGATGGTCGGAATGCGCTTGGCCAGCATCGTCTTTCCCGACCCCGGAGGCCCAATCATCAGGATGTTATGTCCGCCAGCACAGGCAACTTCGAGGGCACGCTTGGCCGTTTGCTGTCCGCGAACATCTTTAAAGTCCACAGGAAAATGCTGCGCTTCGTTTAGCAGCGACTCCTGGTCCACGGTGATTGGCAAAATCCCGTTGCCAGTGTTCACAAAATGAATCACGTCGAGCAGCGACTTGACGGGATAAACCGACACCCCGCTAACCATGGCCGCTTCTCTCGCATTCAGCTCAGGAACAACCATCCGGGAAATTTTTCGTCCTCGGGCCTCGATGGCGATAGGCAGCGCACCTCGAACTCCGCGAACCCCGCCATCGAGCGAAAGCTCGCCTACAAATAGGCAGTCGGTAATTTCTTTTTTGTTCAGCCCGCCATACGCGCCCAGAATGCCGAGTGCCATGGGCAGGTCGAATCCAGAGCCCTCTTTCTTGATGTCGGCTGGGGCGAGGTTGATGATGATGTGGGTTGGCGGAATGTCGTATCCGCAATTCTTCAGCGCCGCCCGCACCCGGTCGCGGCTCTCGCGCACTGCCGCATCGGGCAAGCCAACGGTGTGGAAATGGTCCTCGTCACACTTGATACCGGAGACGTCCACCTCAACTTCAATAATGCTGGCATCAATCCCATACACCGCGGCGCTGAGGGTTTTGTAGAGCATGATTGCCAAGACACGCTTGGCGCATTCACCATACTCCTAGGGGTGGTTGGGAGATTGTGACGGATGTCACAACTGGAGTGTGACGAATGACCTTGCGTCTGACGACTCGGCCGTTAGCATAGAGAGTTTGAGATCACAAAATGTGATCTCAAACGACGAGAACAAATATGAATAAAACAGCCATTGCCGCGGTCCGACGGGTCGACTCCCGAATCCTTTACCTTCGCGATCAGAAGATCATTCTTGATGTGGACTTGGCCGAACTGTACGGCGTGGAAGTAAGACACCTAAATCAGCAGGTGAAACGCAACTCGAAACGGTTTCAGGCCGAATTCATGTTCCAGCTCTCGAACAAGGACGTGAAGACTTTGAGATCACAATTTGTGATCTCAAACGAAGGCCGCGGAGGCCGGTGGTACCTGCCCCATGCCTTCACCGAATACGGCGCAATCATGGCCGCTACGGTGCTGAATTCGAAGCGGGCCATCGAGACGAGCATCTTTGTAGTGCTGGCTTTTGTACGAATGCGTCAAGCCATGGTTGCAAATCGGGAGATCGCCGCCAAGCTGGCCGAACTTGAGGGTCGACTGGAAGGCCACGATGAGGACATCCAGTCCGTGATCAACGCCATTCGAGAACTCATGGCGCCGCCTCCGCGGAATGGGAGAAGGATCGGGTTTCAGTCGGCTTCTGCGGGGACGAATCCAAAGAGTTCTTTGCACCTCGCCAAACTCCGGGGTGCGCGTGTCCCCATTTTGGCGAATTAACATTTGGTGTGAACCAGTGCCGGAGGCGAGCCCTCCGCGTTACCGCTCCACCGCCATCGCCACCGCGTTCCCTCCGCCTAAGCACAACGCTGCAATTCCGCGATGCACATCGCGGCGGATCATCTCGTGGATCAGCGTCACCAGAACCCGCGCGCCGCTGGCCCCGATGGGATGACCAATAGCGACTGCGCCTCCGTTCACGTTTACTTTTTCGGGATCGAGGCCGAGCTCGCGAATCACGCCCAGGGCCTGCACCGAAAAGGCTTCGTTCAGTTCGTAAAGATCAACGTCGCAGTTCTTCCAGCCCGTCTTCTCCCAAATTTTGCGGACAGCCCCGACCGGCGCCATCATCACCCACTTGGGATCAATTCCGCTGGTGGCTTGGGCGACGATGCGAACCATAGGCTTCGCTCCGAGTTCTTTCGCTTTGGCGGCGCTGGTCACGACCACGGCGGCCGCACCATCGTTTACCCCAGGAGCATTGCCGGCGGTCACAGTCCCGTCTTTCTTGAAAGCAGGCTTGAGTGAGCGCAGGATTTCGATGGTGGTGTCTTCGCGCGGAGATTCGTCTTTGTCGAATATAACTGGGGCCGCGCCTTTCTTCTTCGACGGAAGCTCGACGGGGACGATCTGCGACTTGAAGCGGCATTCTTTGATCGCGGCGACTGCCTTGCGATGCGAATTCACTGCGAACTCATCCTGCTCCTCGCGGGTGATGCCATATTTCTCGGCAACGTTCTCGCCGGTGATTCCCATGTGGTAGTCGTTGTAAATATCCCAAAGTCCATCGCGGATCATGGAGTCAACGGCCTCGACGTTGCCAAGACGGAATCCCTTGCGTGCCTGCATCAAAAGATACGGCGCGTTGGTCATCGATTCCATTCCGCCAGCGACAACAACAGTGCTATTCCCTGTCTGTATCGCCTGCGCCGCGAGGGCCACGGCTTTCAGTCCAGAGCCGCAAACTTTGTTTATAGTCATGGCACCTACTTCCGGAGTCAATCCACCGTAGATCGCGGCTTGCCGCGCGGGATTTTGTCCGAGTCCGGCGGGGAGGACGTTGCCCATGATGCATTCGTCGATGCTCGCGGGACCGATTGCAGCGCGCTTCACGGCCTCGCGGACCACGATTGCGCCGAGTTGTGTCGCGCTGATATCGGACAAGCTTCCCTGGAATTTCCCGACCGGAGTTCTGCATCCGGAAATGATAACCACTTCGTCCAAAGCAGCCATTTGTGTGCTCCTGCGAATGTTGCTGTATCGAATTATATTCTCTGGATGTTAGATGAGAGAGTCCATCCATCACGATTCATCGGGCGGGATTGCGCTGCAATCCTCGGTATTCCCCGTAGTTAAGTTTTTTAATTTTTCACCACAGAGGCGCACAGAGTTCATAGGGGAGCAATGTAGATTTTCAAAAACAATGCGCGGCGCAAAGGAATTTCTGGTCGCGATCACTCCGTCATGACCTTGGTACTCCTCTTCGTTCGTCTTCGCACATCATTTTTTTCTTGACTTCGCATTTTAATGACTCTATACATTCAGACAGCCGCAACAAACGACCGTTGCGTGATCCATGAATAATGGAAGGGAGAATAGGCAACCATGGCAACCAAAAAGAAAGCGAAAAAGGCCGCGAAAAAGAAGCACTAACTGTGGCCTGTCGCAAAAGTAAAACCACGGGGACGCGAAAGCGTCCCCTAGTTTTTTGGCAGTGAGAAGTTCTTCAGCGAGAAAACACAGAAAGTCAGTTCGCCGGTTCGACCGTCGCAATAGCAACGAGATCTGGAATGCGTTTCTCGGTCTTCGGGCAGAGCACGCGGTAAGCGCACCACCCGCACTGCATTCCTGGCTTGGGCTCGAACTTGCCCTCGGCAATTTTCCCCGCGATTTCCTGCACCTTCAGTTTCGCCGCGTCGATCTGGCTCTCAGTGCGCCGAGTGCTGACCCGGCTGTTCCCTTCGAGGTTGTGAAAGACCAGGCTCTCGGCGTGATATCCCCACGTTTCGCGTGCAGCGAGCGCATAGATTGAAAGCTGGAGGCTCTCGTCGGCGTCTTCCTGCGAGCGCGGCCGCCCAGTTTTATAGTCGGTGATGACCACCGCATCGCCCGACTCGCGGTCAATGCGGTCCACCCGGCCTGCCAGATTCGTGGGGCCGATCTTTATGCTGAACTTTTCTTCAGTATGCAGGACTTCAGCCTTCTCCGCCGCCGAACTCGCCAGGAACTCACGCAACTCCGTGGTTCCTTTTTTTTCGTAGAGTTCGAGCTGGTACCGATCCGCAAAGCCAGCATCCGCAAGGTCGATACGAAGCTGTTCGATCAATTCGGCTTCGGATTTCGGACGACCGGCCTGCACCGACTGATAATAGGTAAGCAGTACGCGGTGCATGGAAGCGCCGTATTGCAACGCGGCCGAAACCTCAGATGGGATTCTCCACTCACGCTCCAGCTTGAACTGCAGTGGGCAAATCTCGTACCGCTGCAGGGCGCTCGCGCTAAGCGTCGCCGCGAGGTCTGAGGCCGGCGGCAGATCAATCCATTCCGCCAGACGCGAGAGTGGGGCTTCAGATCCGGCGAAAATGTCGGTCTGGAATTGGCGGCATGTTCTCTCTTTGAGCCACGTCTTCAGCTCTCGGTGCTGGATCAGCTCGCGCAGGAATCCCGGCGGGGTCTTATCGGTTTTTCCTTTTCCGAATGGGCCGTAAATGGTCAGTGTGTCACGGGCGCGGGTCATGGCCACGTAAAACAGGCGACGTTCTTCCTGCTTGTGCACTTCTTTCTCATCGTGATCGGCAGCCAGCCCTGAATGGCGCAGCTCGTCCGGTATCTCGATCAGCGGTTCGCGGTAGGGCGACGGAAAGCTGGGGCTGACCGCGCGAAGGATGAAGACATGATCGAACTCCAGTCCCTTGGCGGAATGCGCGGTCATGAGCTTGACGGAGTTGTCCTCCTCATTGGAGGCAAGCGGTATGGTCCCGCGCGCTTCGCGAAAATAAGCCAGATATTCCAGAAACTCGGCCGGACTGCCGCCTTCAGTGATTGGCGACTCTTCCCATTTACCTGCGAATTGCAGGACCGCATCTACGGCTGAGTTTCGCCGAAGTCGGAAGACCCGCGCCAGCGTCAGAAATGCAGCGCATGTCTTCTTGCCTGCGACCTCCGTCCTCGCCTGCTCCACAGCTCGCAGCACTTCGGCGCCGCCTTTTACCCTCGGAAGAACGGACGCCATCGTTCCCCCTCCGTCGCGCGGGAGCGACTTTATTCCGCTCCTTAGCTCATGCGGGTCCACCGCAAACTGCGGCAGCGCCGCCACGCGGAACAGGGACGCACTGTCGCCGCTAGAGACTACGGCTCCGGCGCACGCCAGCAAATCGCGGACCTCAGGTGCGTCCATCACATCGAGGCCTTCAATCGAGAACGGGATCTCGTTGCGGGCGAGTTCGGCGGCGACCTCGTCACGATGGGAATGGCTGCGGTACAGGATGCCGAAGTCCTTCCACTCGCAGCGGGAGCGCTTCTTGCGTTCCTGAAGCATGGCGACCAGGTCGGTGGCCTCCATGAAACTGCTGGTTACACAGACTGCCTCAACTGGCGTTCGCGAAGCTGCGTTCTGCGGTTGTTCTTCATCGCGCGCGGAAATCAATGGGGTGCGGCGGTATTGGGCTGCAGCAGCATTCAGCGCGAACTCGGGATTCTTCGAGATCACAGCGTGTGCGCACTTCAGGACCGGGGTGGTGGAGCGGCGGTTCTTCGCCAGGACCTCCAGTTTCGAATCCGGAAAATGTTTTTGGAAAAGCTCGAAGGCGCCGTTGGAGGCCCCCCGAAAGCGGTAGATTCCCTGGTCGGGGTCGCCGACGGCGAATACGTTTCTGCTGCCTCCAGCCAATTTTTCGAGTACCTTGATCTGGGCAAAGTTGGTGTCCTGAAATTCATCGACCAGAATGAACTTGGCTCGGGCGCGCTCACGTTCAAGCAGCCCTGCGTCCTTACCCAGCAGTTCGTCGGCGTGGAGAATCATGTGGCCGAAAGTGCCGAGGTTGCGCTCCCGCAGCATGCGCTCGACCGTTTCGAAAACCGAAGCGATTTCGTGGCAGCGGCTTAGAACTTCCTCGGCGGAAAGTTGGTCAGCGTCTTTGGATTTGCCTACCCTGGGAACGGGAAGTTCGCTGCGTTCAAGCCGGCGCACATATTCCGCATACTGCTGCGGGCCAACCAGTTCATCCTGGCAACGGCGCATGAATTCGAGAAGATCGTCGAGAAACTTGGCGGTGTTGGCGGCTCGAACAAAATGGTTCAAGTTCAACTCGCGAAGGTTGCGACGCAAGAAAACCCACAGCTGTTTTTCATCCAGGACGTCAAAGCCCCGCCCGGAGCGCTGCAGCAGCTCATTGCAGTAGGCGTGGAAGGTGCGCACCTGCAAACCGTTTGCATTCGAACCCCGGAGCTCGCGCTGCGTTCGCTCCAGCATTTCCTTGGCGGCATTGTCGGTATAAGTCAGCGCGAGAATCTCATCCGGGCGGGCGTGGCCTTCGCGCACCAAATGAGCGATGCGGCGGATAAGGACCGTCGTCTTTCCCGTACCCGCGCCCGCAACCACCAGCATGGGCCCTGCAACATGTTCGATGGCCTGCTGCTGTTGCGGATCAGGTTGGATGGACGCAGTGGATTTTGACTTCGAAACTGCCATTGAGCAGGAGAATATCAGAGTCGAAAAGCCGTCGTTGGTCGTTCGCCGTGGTTATTGCAGAATCGATGCCGCGATCGCCACCGCTGCGATCGCTGCGGTCTCAGCGCGCAGAATCGTGCTACCTAGGGACGCCAACGTCCATCCGGCATCGCGAAAGGCTGCAAGCTCTTGCGGTTTCCAGCCACCTTCCGGGCCGAACGCTAGGAGCACATTCGCGGCGGTTCCCGACATCGCGTCTTTCAGCAGAAATTCCTCCTCGGCTTCGGCCAGGACGATTCGAGCATCCGCGGTCATTGCGACCAAGTCGTCGAATTTTGCCGGCCTCAAGATTTCCGGTGGAGAAATTCGCCTCGATTGTTCTGCGGCCTGATGCGCGATCCGGCGCCAGCGTTCTACACGCTTGGGAGCAGCAGCCCCCAGATGAGACTCCGTCCTACCGGCAATCACCGGAATAATCCGGACCACTCCCAGTTCGGTGCATTTCTCAATCGCCCATTCCATGCGGTCGAATTTAAAAATCGAAAGCGCAACGGTAATGGCACCCGCCCCAGAGTGCTCGATCACTTCTCCCAACTCGAACTCTACGCGGTCCGGATGAATGCCAGAGATCTGGCCCCGCCGAACCTCGCTTCCAGTTGAGATATCGAATTCCTGACCGACCTTGGCGCGCAGGACTTGGGTCAGGTGGCGGGCGTGGTCCCCGGTAAGAGCGGCTTGGTTATCCGAGACTTCGTCGGCAATCCAGCGGCGGCGGGTCATTAAAATTAAGAGCGTGAAAATTAAGAATGTGCTGGACTAATTGAACATATCCTTCATTTTGCCCAGAATGGAGCGGCGCTGCGGCGTGTTTTCAACCGGGGTGATCCCTTGCAGTTCCTGCAGCAGCTCGCGCTGACGCTTGCTCAGTTTACCCGGGGTCTGGACGCGAACCTCGACGAAAAGGTCTCCCTTGCCGTGGCCATTGAGCACGGGAACGCCTTTTCCGCGAACTTTCAAGACCGCGCCGGACTGTGTGCCGTCAGGAATCTTCAGCGCGTGCGCTACTTCCAGCGTAGGAACCTGAATTTCAGTTCCCAACGCCGCCTGGGTGAAAGAAATCGGCACCACGCAGTAGAGGTCATTCCCACGGCGCTCGAAAAACGGATGTTCCTTTACGTGAAGGACGACGTAGAGATCGCCGTGCGGGCCGCCGTGAACGCCAGCCTCGCCGAGTCCGGTGAAGCGAATGCGGGTTTCGTCCTCGACACCGGCGGGGATCTTCGCGTCAATCACCTTCTGTTGAATGGTCCGGCCTTCGCCTCGGCATTTCGCGCAGGGGTCGCTGATCACACTGCCTGCGCCCTGGCAGGACGGACAAGTACGCGCAATACTGAAGAACCCCTGTTGATAGCGCACTTGGCCGCGGCCTCCGCAACTGCGGCAGGTTGCCGGGGCTTTGCCCTGCGCGCTGCCCGAACCGTGGCAGGATTCGCAACTCTCATGGCGGCGGTACGTGACCTTGGTTTCGGTACCGAACGCGGCTTCTTCAAATTCAATGGTGATGTCTTCGCGAAGGTCAGCCCCGCGCTGGGCGCCAGTGCGCCGGCGGCCGCCGCTTCCTCCGAAGATATCGCTGAAGCCGAAGAACTCGCCGAAAATATCGCTGAAATCCTGGACAGTTGAGGCGTCAAAACCTCCGCCCCCTCCGCTGCCGCCTAAACCGGCGTGCCCAAAGCGGTCGTATATGCCGCGCTTCTCAGAGTCGGCGAGCACCGCGTAAGCCTCGCTGGCCTCCTTGAATCTCTCTTCGGCGTCGGGGTTATTGGGATTGCGATCAGGATGGTGCTCCATCGCCAACTTGCGATAAGCGCTCTTGATCTCCTGGTCGCTGGCTGCACGCTGCACTCCCAGAATCTCGTAGTAATCTCGCTTCACTTGGCTAGCCAGAATTCCCTCTCCCCGGTTGATCGATTGCCTTTGTTATTAATGGTGCCACGGTTTCCGCCACTCGCCAGCTAGCGATTTGGATTCTTCGCCACTCGCACCATTGCTGGACGCAGCAACCGATCTTTCAAAAGATACCCCCGCTGCAACTCGTCGAGCACGTGATCATCCTCGGCATCCGTGGTCTCAACCATTTCAACCGCCTCGTGAAAACGCGGATCGAAGGGTTCGCCTTTGGCCGCGATCGAACGTACCCCGAGCTTCGCCAGCGCATCCTGCAGTTGCTTGTAAATGAGTTCGACCCCAACGTGGAACTCGGATTTCTCCGGGGACGCTCGCAGCGCACGCTCGAAACTGTCCAGCACCGGGATGACGGCCTTGACCGTGTCCACCAGCGCGTAATCGCGAAAGTCCTGCTGCTCTTTAGCGGCGCGCTTGCGCGCATTGTCGAACTCAGCCTGCATGCGGGCCAGGCGGTCGAGCAGCATGTCGCGCTCAGCGCGGATTTTTTCTACTTCAGAGAGCTTTCCCGAACCTTCCTCCTCAGACGCCGGCAGTTCGTGCTCGACATCGAGTTGGTCTTCTGATTGTGCTTGCACTTCGGATTGTCCGTTCCTTCTAGCCATAACTGATCACTCAGATTCGTTCAAAACTTTATCAAATAACCGCGCGATATATGAGACGGCCGAAATCGTGTGCTGATAATCCATGCGCGGAGGCCCCAGCACCGCCAGCGACCCCATCACTTCGCCGCCCACGCGCGCTGGCGTTCCAATTAGCACGAGATTTCTCATCGAAGGCGAAGCCTCGTCCAGCCCAATCACCACCCGCACCGCCTCCTGCTTCGCATCAAGATAGGCGCCCAGGAGCTCCACCAGTTTTTGTTTTTCATCCAGCGCGTGCAGCAGTTCTTGCAGCCGCGACCGATCCTGCTCGCCTGCCACCAAATTCGCCGCGCCTTCGACGAAAACTACCTGCGCCGAATCCTCAGCCGAGAGCACGCCTTGTTTATAGAGCTGCTCCACCGATACCATCAGCCGGTCGTATTCGCTGCGTTCCTGGATCAACCTGCGGGCTATCTCAGCCCGCACCGCCTCCAGAGTCCAGCCGTGAAAATTGTCGTTGATGAAGCGCGCCGCGGCGTCCAAGTCCGCCTGTGGCAGATCGAGCCGCATTACCCGGTCGCGTACCACTCCCGATCTTGTGACCACCACCGCGAGCACTTTCTGATCGCCGAGGCGAGAAAAGTACACATGTTCCAGAGCATTCTTCGGACCGCTGGCTGCCACCGCTACGCCAACATTGCGCGAGATCAGCGACAGCACGTGCGAGGTGCGCTCCATGAACTCCTGCACATCGGTCACGCCTTGCAACGAATCCTGGATCATCCCTTCGTCGGCCTGCGAAAGCCGCGCCTCGCCACTGAGCTGCTGCACGTAATAGCGATACGCGGCGGAACTCGGCACCCGGCCGGCGGAAGTATGCGGCTGCTCCAGAAATCCGCTGTCGGCAAGATCTGCCATCACATTGCGAATCGTCGCAGGACTAAGGCCTTCCCGGCTGGCGCGCGAAATCATGCGCGACCCCACCGGCTCGCCCGTGGAAATAAACGTCTCCACGATCGCCGTGAGGATCTCGCGTTCCCGATCACCGATGGGTGGGCCTGAAGACATACTCTCTTTTATATATACCGCTCTGGCTGAGATTCCTACGCGCTAAAGTAACACCTTTGGAGACAACGATTTAGCCACTACCTTTAAGCTACTAGGCCCTAGCTTCTAGCAAACCTTAGTCGCTTATGGAAACAAAGGGCTATCTGATTCCAGCCGCTAAGCTCCAGTATTTTAGATGATTGTGACGGCCTATTGGATTGAAATCACGCTCTCGGGGGCGGTGGCCCGGATCTGGTTCGCCCTTGTTACAACCTTGCGCGCGAATTCGTACAGCGGCTTGGCATGCGAGGAATCCTCGCCTTCCAGCACTGTGGGCTTGCCTCCGTCGCCGGACTTGCGAATTTCTGGATCGAGTTGCACGCTGCCCAGGAAATCGACGTCGAATTGCTTAGCCGTCTTCTCCGCTCCGCCGCGCGAGAAAATATCAATTTCGTGCTGACAATGCGGGCAGACGAAGTAGCTCATATTCTCGACCATGCCCACGAGATCAACTTTCATCTGGCGAAACATTTCGATGGCTTTGCGCGCATCTTGCAGAGAAACATCCGAAGGCGTCGAGACAACAATCGCGCCGGTGAGTGGCACAGTCTGAATCAGCGACAGCGCAACGTCGCCGGTACCGGGAGGAAGATCGACGATCAGATAATCCAGCGCCCCCCATTCCACCGAACCGAGAAATTGTTTGATGATCGAGTGCAGCATCGGCCCGCGCCAGATCAGTGGCTTGTCGCCGGGATTCAGGAGCCCGACCGAGATCATCTTCAGCCCATGGACATCAAGCGGAACAATGCGATTCTCACCCAGGACCCGCGGCTGCGCGCTGCTGCCCAGCATCAGCGGAACATTGGGGCCATAGACATCGGCGTCGAGCAACCCGGTCTTGTGGCCCATCTTCGCTAATGCCAGAGCTAGGTTGACCGCCAGTGTGGTTTTGCCCACGCCTCCCTTGCCCGATCCGACGGCAATGATGGCGTCAACGCCGGGCAGCGGCTGAGGCCCCGGCGGCGGCTGTCCGGGACGTGGAGGCATTTGTGCGCTCAATGGGTCACCTTAGAGGAAGAGTCCAAGATTGATTATACGGGGACAGGGGCAGACTAGCCGTTTGCCAGGTAGCGGGTTCTACCTATTGCGCTTTGCAAGCGTCAGGAGCATCCAAGTGGAAGCCCTCAGCTGTCAGAGTCACGATACAAATTGGCTCTCCAACATCTCTGCGGCCGGCTGTTTCACTCGCGGATATCTCGATCTCAATAAGATCTCGAACAGTCTTGATCGGATCGGTTCTCGCGTGTTGCGCCCATTCCGGAGTCTGAGTCATGTACGCAGCAATGTTTTCGCTCCAGCCAAGGACCGTACCGCGAACTTGCTCTTCGCCTCCTCGCTTGGATTGCCCTTCCTCGCGAATGACTTCACCGGAACTATTCAGCCGAACTTGCCAGTTAACTATTGTGGGTATTCCGTAGGCGTCGAATCCGCAGAAAAGGAAAGCAATCACAGGTCTTCCCTCCAGCCAACGAGAATAGGCGAGCGGGGTCTCTTGCCTAGAGACGAGCAGAAGCCTAGGCATGATCTGGAGGACTTTCTTCCTTAGGTGATTGAGTGCCATTTCGGGTGGAATGTTGCGTCGCAATTCCCTTTCACCCATTTTGAAAAGATCATATCGGATCGTGTCGTTGTCGTATCTACCGGACGCCGCAAAGCAAGAATGTCCGACGCAACGAACCTTGCAAAACGGGACACGCTCGTTGGGATTGCCTGTTGCCTTGGATTGGCCTATCACAATACCATCGGCTCCGATCAAGATGGTCTTTTTATCAATCGCCAACGCAACGATGGTAGTTGCCGACGCTATGGAACAAACCTCCAGGACCAGTGCCAGCATCAGCCAATGCAGCTGATGCGCTAACACACGAAGGAATTGGAAGGAACGGTCGGCTACGATCCTCGGCTCAAGGCTCGACCACCTCGATTTCCCCGGCATAGTTCGATATCCCAACACCCAGAAACATCAAAGGTGGCAACATAGCTTTAGGACATTGCCGTACGGGCGGGGTCAGCATGTTGCCTATCGCGCGTTATTCCGTTTCCGCTGCAGCTCCGCTCTGCGAATCTCCCGCCGTCGCCCCGCGTCCTCGTAGCGTCGCCGCTGATCATCCGTCTCCGGAATCACCGGTGGGACCTTCACATGCCGCCCTTCCTTATCGACCGCGACAAACGTCAGGTACGCCGAGCTTACGTGCTTGCACTCTTCCAAAAGAAAGTTCTCCACGATGACCTGAACGCCAACCTCCATGGAAGTGGTGAACACGCGATTCACCGACGAGCGCAGCACCACCAGGTCGCCGACGTGCACTGGGGTGAGGAAATCCATGTGGTCAATCGAAGCGGTGACCGCGTAGCTTCGCGAGTGGCGATGGGCGGCGAGCGCGCCGGCGAGGTCAATCCAGTGCATGAGGCGTCCGCCAAGCAAAAAGCCCAGAGGATTGGTGTCGTTGGGCAGCACAATCTCATTCATCTCAGATTGCGAGTCGCGCACTGGGCGCGGCATCATGGGATCTCGGGTTTCGTCCATATTTATGTGCTCGGGTTGATAATTCTTCGCTCCAGATAAGGTTGCAAAAAACTCTCCGCCAGTTTTTGAGTTCGCGGCTGCGGATGCGGCACGGTCCAGTTCTTTCGCAGACGGTCGTACTCGAGCAATCCGTTTCCAGCCGGCAGGTGGTCCAACTCAAACACAAAATGCAATGAAATGGCTCCGCCGGAGTCATTAGCAACGGAGAAGCGGACGGCATCACACCCGCGCTCTCTGGGCAGCCGCGGACAGGTTTTCGCATATCCCAGGTTGCAGGATTCGAGTTCCCGGTCAGTTGGCATCGCCTCCTCGTGGCCCTCAACCCCACAAGTTCCGCGCCAGGCTGCTCCTAGCGGCAACCGCGCCGGATGCGGCAGCGCCAGTTCGTCGGCACGATGCGTCGGAATAAAAAATGGACAAGCCAAAGGCGGTCACTCCCATTAGGCGATGTTGGAATGATTGTAATCACAGGGTGGGTAAAGTAAAACTAAAAGCATGGATCGTGCCGCCATGCTCTCAGAACTCCTGGCTCAGGACCCCAACAACGTCCTGGCCCGCTACGGACTGGCGATGGAGTACTCCAATTCCGGGGAATTCGACCTCGCCTTCGCCGAATTCCAAAAGCTGCTCACTGCCAATCCCGATTATGCCGCCGGATACTTCATGGCCGCGCAAACACTGGTAAAGGCGAAGAGGAATGAAGAAGCTAGAACGATGCTGCAAGACGGAATAGCCGCCGCCCAGCGCAAAGGCGACAATCACGCGAGATCAGAAATGCAGGCGATGCTGGAAGAACTAAGCTCTTAGAAGCGGCTCTTGGCTTTTGGTTGTTGGCTCTTAAATACCGAGCTGCGAGATATGTGACTTGGCCAAGAGCCAAGAGCTAGCAGCTAAGAACCGCTCTAAGAGCTGACTTTCTTCGCCATCCGCGCCATCACCCCGTCAACCAATCCCGGGAACAACTGATAAATCTTTATCGCCGGATGCATCGTCCACGGCACGACCACTTCCCTCTTTTGCTTTCTAATACCCCGTAACACTGCCCGCGCCACCCGCTCCACGCTGATGCCTCGCACAGACGAAGCCCGCACCCGTTTCGCCTCCGTGCCTCGCACTGCGTTCGCGGCGAAGTCGGTCTTCACGTATCCGGGACACACGGTCAGCACATTGATGCCGGAGTCCGCCAACTCAATCCGCGCCGCCTTGCCGATCGCGTTCATGGCGAATTTTGTCGCGCTGTAACTCCCGTGAAACGGAATTGGAATATGCCCGGCAACGCTGGAGACATTGACGATGGTTCCCGAGCCTTGCTGCTTCATGATCGGGATCACCGCCTGCATGCCGTCCACGGTGCCGAAAAGATTGGTCTCGAATAACTCCCTGAAGTCGGACATCTTCACGCTGGCGATGGAATCCAGAAGTCCGTGGCCTGCATTGTTGATCCACATATCAATGCGCTTGAAGTGATGCACAGTGAGTCCGACGACGCGGTCGATTTCTTCGCGGTGCCGCACGTCGCACGCCAATGCTAGTGTCTGCTCGGGATGGCCGACGCGCGAGCGGGCAGCTTCCGCCCGGCCGGAATCGCGGGAGAGCATGACGACTTGCGCTCCCTGATCGACGAAAAGCTTCGCGATTGCCTCGCCAATTCCCATGGACGCGCCCGTAATCACCGCAACTTTGCCAGAGAGTTCCATGTCGGGTTTGTATCCTGATAGCAAGTACAAGTCAAGGCGCGGCGTACAATCGGGAAACCGCATTTTGGGAGATTGGCGATTCGAAGATTACCTATGACGGAGAATCATTGAACACGCTCTTGCCATTGTTCCCGCTAGACTTGGTGCTGCTGCCGGGCGTGCCGCTGACGCTGCACATTTTTGAGCCGCGCTACAAAGAGATGATCAAGGAATGCCTCGACCACAAAACCGTTTTCGGAATGATTCGGAGCAAGGAAGAATCGCTGGCAAACGTCGGCTGCACCGCCGAAATCATGAACGTGCTCAAAAAATACCCCGACGGCCGGATGAATATCCTGGTCGAGGGCAAAAAGCGTTTTGAGGTGCTGCAAGTCAATCAGGAGCGCGCCTTCCTGCAGGCGGAAGTTTTCTATCTTGCGGACGAAAACGAGCCAGCGGCCGCGGACGACGTCGAGAAGGCGATCCGCCTGCACCAGGAGATCATGCAACTAGCAGGCGCGCAGCCGGAAACGATCGAGGCGACTGAGACCGCGCAACTGGCCTACCGCCTTGCCGGATCGCTTCCTTTCGATCCCGACTTTCAGCAGGCGCTCTTGGAAATGAATTCCGAAGCGGAGCGCACCCGGGCCATCATTTCTTTTTTCGAACGCATCATGCCGGTATTGCAGCGCAGCGCCAGCACCAAGCAGAAAGCCGGTGGCAATGGCCACGTCTGATTCGCGCTTCAGGCTCTAGGCTTCAGGTTTTGGGATTGAGGTTCGAGAGACAAACCATCCGCTGTTGCGAGGTCCTGACGCCTGAAGCCCGAAGCCTGAAGCCTGGTTCACGCGGGCGTATAATCGAGAACATTCGGCTGGGATGCTTCAGCTTTTCCTGACGGCTGATGGCTGACGGCTGATAGCTGGAGTCTGTGATGAATCTCCCCCGTTCCCTTGGCGAGTTGCGCCGAAGCCCATTTTCCGAAGAAAAGCTGCGTACCCGCCGCGTGAAGGATGAGCTGCGCGAAAATCTGATGACGCGCCTCCGCGACGACAGCCCGATCTTCCCAGGCATCGTCGGGTATGACGATACTGTCGTCCCGCAGATCGTGAACGCAATTCTCTCGCGGCACAATTTCATTCTGCTGGGGCTGCGCGGTCAGGCGAAAAGCCGCATCCTGCGCGCTCTGACCTCGCTGCTCGATCCGCAAATGCCCTACGTTGCCGGATGCGAGATTCACGATAACCCATACAGCCCAATCTGCCGACGTTGCCGAGACCTGCTCGCCGAATGCGGCGAGAGTACCGCGATTGCCTGGCTTACGCCGGAAGACCGCTACGTTGAGAAGCTCGCGACCCCCGACGTCACCATCGCCGACTTGATCGGCGACATTGACCCCATCAAGGCCGCGCGCGGCGGGCATGAAATCTCCAGCGAACTTACCGTGCATTACGGATTGCTGCCGCGCGCCAATCGCTGCATTTTCGCAATCAATGAATTGCCGGACTTGGCGGGGAAAATTCAGGTTGGCTTGTTCAACATCATGCAGGAAGGCGACGTGCAGATTAAGGGATACCCGGTGCGATTGCCTTTAGATGTCGCCCTAGTGTTTACCGCTAACCCTGAAGACTATACCGCGCGCGGAAAAATCATCACCCCGCTGAAAGACCGCATCGGATCAGAAATTCGCACCCACTATCCGGCGACTGTAGAAGAGGGCATTGCCATTACCACGCAGGAAGCCTGGGTGGCACGCAACGGCAACAAGCTTGTCATCCCGAAATATGTGCGCGAGGTGGTCGAGCGAATCGCGTTCTCCGCGCGCGAAGACAAGAAAATCGACAAGCGCTCAGGGGTAAGCCAGCGCCTTCCTATTTCCAGCCTTGAGAACGTGATTTCAAACGCCGAGCGGCGCGCGATCCGTCATAAAGAGAGCGTGGTCGTTCCCCGCATCGGTGATGTCTATGCCGCACTCCCGGCGATCACCGGCAAACTCGAACTGGAATACGAAGGCGAGATGAAGGGCGCGGACCATGTAGGACGTGAGCTGATCCGCAACGCCATCGCCAAAACTTACGATCAGTATTTCAGCGGCGCGAACATGCAGCAGGTGATTCAGTGGTTTGATCTCGGTGGCGAGATCCAGCTTGCAGAAGGCGCCCCGGCGGGGGAAGTTCTGCAATCGTTGCGCAACATTCAGGGCTTGATGGATAAACTGACTCGCGTCAACGTAGGCCCGAAAGACAGTCCGGAAACCCAGGTTTCCGCCGCCGAGTTCGCGCTTGAAGGCTTGCACGCCCACAAGCGCATCGGCCGCAACGAAGAGCGAGTCTTCAGCGCGGGAGAAAAAGCTCCGAAGGTCGCAGAGAAGCCGTTTGAGCGCGAAGAGGGGCCGTATCGGCCGAGGAGGCCGTTGAATTAGGGGCTAGTGGTCGGTAAAAAAAACCAAGTCACTGACAACTGGCCACTGATAACTGACTAACTGCTTTTATGCGTCGCATCCGTTACAGCAAATACGTTCCCGACTCCGCTGGCGAAATGAGCATGGAAGACCTGCTCGGCGCGTTGTCTGACTATCTTCTCCAGAGCGGTTTTCAGGATTACTTCTCTTATTCCGATTCGTCCGACGGTGAGCACACTTTGGAAGAACTGCGTCGGGCAATCGAGCGGGCGCTGCTCGAAGGCGATCTGCTGAATGACGAATTGCGCGAGCAGTTACAGCAGATGCAAGGCGAAGGCTCACTCGAAGAACTGATCCAGCAACTGATCGAGCGCATGCAACAGGAGGATTACATCAGCATTGACCAGCCTCACGATCCGGCAAACCGATCGAGTGTTGGAGGCCAGGTCGGCGCTGCGCAGCCGCAGGCGCGATTTGAAATCACCGATAAGAGCCTCGACTTTCTTGGCTACAAGACTCTGCGCGATCTTCTGGGCTCGCTGGGCAAATCCAGTTTCGGCCGCCACGATACGCGCGACATGGCTACCGGAATCGAAGCCAGCGGCGCCTCGCGGCTATATGAATTCGGAGACACGCTGAACCTGGACATCACGGCGACGCTATCAAGTGCCATCCAGCGCGAGGGCCTGTCCGTGCCTCTGAACATCGAGTATTCCGATTTAAAGGTGCACCAGTGCGAGTATCAGTCTTCTTGCGCGACCGTGCTGATGCTCGACTGCTCGCACTCGATGATTCTTTACGGCGAAGATCGATTCACACCGGCTAAAAAAGTTGCCATGGCGCTCTCGCATCTGTTGCGAACGCAGTATCCGGGAGACTCGCTCTCGCTGGTCTTGTTCCACGATTCCGCCGAAGAGGTTCCACTTTCGCAACTGGCACGGGTACAGGTGGGTCCCTATTACACGAATACGCGAGAAGGTTTGCGCCTTGCCCAAAGAATTCTGCAGCGGCAGCGCAAGGACATGAAGCAGATTGTGATGATCACCGACGGCAAGCCCTCGGCGCTGACTCTGGAAGACGGCCGCATTTATAAAAACGCCTTCGGCCTCGATCCGCTGGTGGTCAGCCAGACGCTGGAGGAAGTTTCCAAATGCAAACGCGCCCGGGTTTTGATCAACACCTTCATGCTTGCATCGGATTACGGTTTAGTGCAGTTCGTGCAGAAAGTCACGGAGATGTGCCGCGGGAAGGCGTATTTCACAACGCCTTACACCCTCGGGCAGTATCTTTTGATGGATTACATGTCTCGGAAGACCAAGACGATTCATTGACTCGTGGTTGTATTCAGGCTTTCAGAATCTCCCCCACCGCCCTCCACGCCTGATCAATCGCGCCATCGGTGTAGGCGTACGCCCCCGCGTCGGCATTCGCAATCGCAATTCGGCCGAAAGGCTGCCTGGCGACCTCGCACGGAATCTCCCCGCCCTCGAGCCAGAATTTATCGAACAGTGAGTTGTACTCATACGCGTAGCCGTGCGGCCAGCGGTTTACCGCGATGGCAGCAATGTCTCGCGCGGGATCGAAGCCTCCCGGTCCCAGCGCTCCGGCGAGTTGTTCGCGAATCTTGCGCTCGATGGTTTCAAAGTCGGTGGTGAACAGCTCGATCCTTCCCATGCGATGCTGGTCGCGCGCAGGGAGCCCCGGTCGGCAAGGGGTCTTCAACATGTGAATCACAATCGGCTGGTCCGGCGACTTGGTGCAGTGGTAGTCCCCGATGCTGACCGGCAGATCGAGTTTGAAATAGCTGTGGTAACCGCCCGGCGCGTAAAACGTGCTTGCCCCGAGTTTTTGAAATGAAGTCCAGTTGCGGAGCGCCACGTTGGTGTAGAGCAGCGGAACTTTTGCGCAGGATTGCAAAGCCGTTTTCTGTTTCTCGGGCAACTCCGGACAGATGTACGGGATCACCATGTGCCAGCAGGCCAGCACCGCGAACGGCGCGCGTACCGTGTAGAGCTTGCCCAGCCGCGAGTACGTCAACTCGACACTCTTAGCGCTGGCCGCGGGGCCGTCGTGCCGGACTCGCACCACCGTGCTGTGCAGGCGAATCCGAACCGGCGACGCGGCGTCATCCAGCTTGGCATAGTTCGCCTTCGCGGTGATCAGATCCTCTACAGAACCGCCGGGAATGGCTGCGGGAATCAGTTTCCGCACCAGCAGCCGCGCGATAGAGGCACCTCCATCCGGGAAATGGAAAAAATACTTTTCGGCTTCCTCGTTGGGGATGGCGTCGCGATTCATCCCTTTGCCCGGCGCGGGGTCAAGGTTCATTCCATCGAACCCAAGGAAGCCGAACCCCCAAGCGTCCTGCGCTGACAACGCGTCGATTCCCACACCAAAAAGGGCCTGCGGCGCAGTTTGATAAAACTTCACCACGTCCGGGTCAGCGCCAACGACTTCAGTTAGAAACTTCGCGTAGCTCATTCGCGCGAGGCGCGCCTTTTTTTCATCGGAACTGAGTCCAGGAAAATAATCTTTCGGCTTGCGAAGCGCCAGCAAATCCCTCTTGGCGGCATCAGAGAGCGGAGCTTTTGCTAGAAAGCGCGCCCAGACCTCATCCGAGTCGATAGTGTCGTCGAGTTCGTTGACCGTGCCTCCGACCGGGATCGGATTTTCCACGACCACGTCCGAACCAAATGTTTTTTTATCGAAATAGACACAGGCGGCGAGGCCAAGCGAACGGTAGAGATTTGGCGAAGCATACTTCGGATAATCCGCGACCCGGATTCCGAGTTCTTCGATCAATCCTCGCGCGACCGCACTGTAGGGCGCCGGACTCTCGATGGAAAACGTGCCGCCATATCCCAGCAGTTTTCGCCCAGCGGCCGAGAATTCATTGCGCTTGGCGTGGCCGCCGAAGTCGTCGTGATTGTCCAGAATTAGAATGCGCGCGTTGGGATGTGTTTTGCGGAAAAAATGCGCTGCCGAAAGGCCGCTGATGCCTGCGCCGACAATGATTAGGTCAAAGCGCTCGCCGGTGTCGACCGGCTTGCCGGCCTTCTCCCAGAAATCTCCGTCGCGGAGGCTATGCGCAACTTCAAAACTTCCCACGTGGCTTCCCCGGAGACCAGTCAGCGCAGGGGGATAGTAGCCGGGAGTCTTTTCGGGGTCTAGATCTGGCTCAAGCGCCGCCAGCAGATGCGGCGGAAGAGCAGTGGCTCCGGCGGTGACCGCTACTCCATTCAGAAAATCGCGGCGAGTGATACGGCGATCCATTCCGAGTTCATTGTCGCGCTGTTCGTCTTTGGGTTCTTCTATAGGTTCTTCGGATTCCGGCATGGCCGCCTCGCGCATTTCATACCGCAGTGTGTCGAATCTAAACGCGCGAATCGGTTCAAGAACCGGCTTTGGGGCCGCCCGCCTCTTCGGTTTTCACTGCGGCTTCAGCAGCCAAAAAGCCGATTTTGCTGTGGGTGCCGTCACAGAAGGGTTTGTTCACCGATCCCCCGCAGCGGCAGAGCGAGAAAGCAGGCTTGCCCGTAAGGTCAAACTTGTTGCCATCGGCGTCGAACATCTCGATGGAACCTTCAGGCGCCTCGACTCGATAAGGGCCATTTTTCCTGATAGTGATTTTCACTGCGGACATGATTCCTCCAGAAACAGCTCTTGGCTCTTGGCTCTTAATTAAATCAAAACCGAGTTAGCGCATGAGCTGACAGCTGACTCCAAGATATCAGCTTTGCCTTGCAGGCCACCAGCTACGATCACGCAGCCTGATACACTCTCTGCGCCGCCACGCTGCGATAGAGCTGAATGTAGTTGTCGGTCATGCGATGCGCGTTGAAGCATTCGCGCGCCCGCTGGAAGGCGCGGTTGGCGAAATTGCGGCGCAGTTGCACGTCGGCAGTCAGGATGCGGACGGCTTCGGCGAGGCTTTCGGATTCATTGGTCCGGAAATAAACCGCTGCCGGACCCCAGAGCTCGCGCAGCGCGGGAATGTCATTCAGAATCAGGGTACAGCGCGAAAGCGCCGCTTCGAGCACGGCCATCCCGGAAGGATCGTAGCGATAAGTCCCTGCGTAAAGCGCTGCTCGGCTGTAGAGCAGGCGTATCTCGGCTTCGGATTGCGGCCCCTTGAGCGAAACTCCCGCATCTCCGTCGCTGAATTTGACCTCGGCGCGAACCGGCGTTCTGAAAACGGGCTCGGCTGCCTCGTCGCTATCGCCGACGATGCACACTGGAACGGGGTGGGTTTGCTGGGTTAGCAGATTCACTTGCTTCGCCGGATCCAGAAGGCGCCCCACAGCCAGCACCAAGTTGTCTTTCGCCACGTAAGGATTGAATAAGATCGGATTGCGTCCGTGGTGAATCACCATTTCGCGAGCGCATCCTGAATATGTGGAGCGAATGGTGTTGAGCATCCACTCGCTCGGAGCAACTAACGCGGACGCCTCGGATATTCCCCTCGCAATAATTTGCTTATACCAGCGCAGCCACGCGCTGTCTTTTGGTTCGCGCCCGTGCACTGCCTTCCACCACGTGACCAGATCCCCATGCGCCACTACAACTCGCGGAATCACGACCGGCAAAGCGCCGTAGCAAAGGTGATTGGAGTGGAAAACATCCGGACGAGTTTCCTTGATCAGCGAACAGAGATACGCCGAGGCATCGTCGAAATGCTGCTGCCCCTCCTGCATCCAGTCCAGACGAAATGCTGTGGGGTGATAGGCAAGGCCTTGCAGGCGGTCCATCCACGCGGTGTTCTCCGGCAGAGGAATCTCTCCGAAGCTGACCAGGGTCACCCGCAGACCGCGCGCGATCAGTCCGCTGGCCAGTTCGCGAGTGTAGGTCCAGTTGCCATTCAACGTGTCGGAGGTAATGAGAACGTGCATAAACGGGCAATGCCTTATCTCATTGTATTTTGGATGCGGCGTTTCCTGAATCTTTATTCTGCGAAGGCAAAGACTTGCACAGTTTCGGCCAAGCTCTGCATATTCGATACAATCAGCGCATGCTGCGCCTGCTCTGCATCACCGCGCACCCCGACGATGAGGCGGGGAACTTCGGCGGCACGCTGCTGACTTACCGCGAGCGCGGAGTTGAAACCAGCGTGATCTGCCTTACGCCCGGACAAGCCGCGTCAAATCGCGGCGAGGCGAAGTCTGACCTTGAGCTTGCGAACATCCGAAAGCAAGAATTCGCCGCGTCCTGCGATATCCTGAAAGTCTCGCGCCCGGTAATTCTCGACTACCCTGACGGACAGCTCTATCGGCAGGAACTCAACCGCGTGGTCTATGATCTGACCCTGCACATACGCCGCTTTCGCCCGCAGGTTATGCTGACATTCGGCGCGGAAGGCGGGGTGACCGGTCATCCCGATCATTCCATGGCCGGAGTTTTTGCAGCGATTGCCTTCCATTGGGCCGGGCGCACGAACCGCTATGCGGATCAGCTTCACGACGGCGTGGCCGCTCACCAGGCGCAAAAGCTCTACCAGGCGACCGCAGACTTCGCCCTGCCTAACCGGCAGCCGATTGCGTTTTCGCCGCATACCGCGGTCATCGACATCGGCAATCATCTGGAAACCAAGATCGCCGCTTTCACGGCACACAAGACACAGGCTCCGCTATGGCCTCTGTTCGAAGAGAATGTACGCAAGCGCGGAAGGCGGGAGATGTTTCATCTGGCCGCTTCTATGAAAAGCGGCGCGGCTCAACAGGAGACGGATTTGTTCGAGGGGATTTCTGCCTAGCCCCTAAGTTTTTGTAGCGTAATTAACAGACGTATCAGCGCGGACGAAGAATATCGGTCAGCACATCCGGTTTCGACTCGTCGCGCACCAGATTCGGATACTTTTCCCCGCCGTGGTAATCGAGGTTGAACGTCCGGAAATAATCTGTGTTCTCAATCAACAACTGCAAAGGTTGCGAACTGCTCTTGCTTGCGAATAACGCGTCGCGAAATACTTGAAAATTGAAGCGGCGTCCATTCACCGCCACAATCTTCATTTCCGGCCCAATGCCCGCGCGCGCAGCGGCCATGCCTTCAATCGTGTCTTCAATCTCTCCGCCCTCTTTCACGATGAGGCCAATCGAAAAAGATGCGTTGAGTTCATTGTGGCTGTCTTCCCAGGCCTTCATCATCTCCGACCGGTTCTCATCGTAGGTCAGCTTCCAACCCGTGCCTTCGATGCCGCCAAGCGGAGCACCCGGAACATGGCTGGTAAGCCGCTCTGTCAAGAAGCCACGCCAGTCATACGGAACAACCTGATTCAGCGCGCTCACTACGTCGTCGAAAGTATAGGTCTTCACCTCGGGCGCAGTGCTCGGGGCTCCGTGAAAGATGTGGCAGAAATCATCCAGCGACTTTTTGCCTCCGCTCTGGCTGCGGATGATGGAATCTACCCACAACCAGGTCAGCTCGCCTTCATCGTAGTAATCCACTTCGCGACGCCACGACTCCCACTGCTTCGGCGAGTAGTAGAGCTGGGCTGCTGCGTCCGCCGTGTCCTGCAAGTCGCGCCACGCTCTCCCCGGGCGATGGTCCATCTGCGCCGCCACCCTTGCCAGTTCCTCGCGAAACTGCTCGGCGGTCCACATCCCGCTGCGCGCAGGAAGGACTTCGCCCCAGTACTCGGTCATTCCTTCATAGACCCAAAGCAGATCGTCCTGCATGATTTGCTGATAATCCGAAGTGGTCAGATCGGCAGGACGCCGGTATTTTCCATTCCACGAATGCACGTACTCATGCGACAGCAAGGAAGCGTGTGCAATCCTCAACTCAGGATCGACCATGGTGCGTTCATTGGTGCGGCTATCATTGGCTTCGTGATGCTCCAGGCCAAAGTGGGCCACGTGATCGCTCAGGGTGTACAGAAAGTGATAGTCGCGGTAGTGGGTCGCGCCGAAGAGCGACGTCGCCTGCTTCACCAGATTTCGATATCCCTCCCAAACTTCCGGCGGCGCATCGAGGTCGGCCGCGCTGTCGGCGGCAATGTCCATCTCGACGGGCGGAGTCTGTCCCGAATTGAGGGGAACAATTTTGAGATACTCGCCAGTAATCACGGGTGAATCCACCAGGGTGTAGAGCGATACCGGGCTGAATTGAATTTCGTCTCCGGACTGCGACGCCACCGGCAACGGGGTTCCGAATTTCCATCCCGCAGGCAGTCTGACGGAAGCAGAATAAGTGAGCTGATCGGCAGTCCAACCCTTGGGATATAGCAAAACCTGATTCCAACTGATGAGCGCCAGCTTCTCGGTGGCGGAAGCTCCCGCGGAAAACAGCGCTTCGTTGCCGCTGACCGGCGAAAGAAAGTCGAGGCTGGCGTGCACTTCCTGGACCCCGGCCGGGACCTCGACCAGCACCGTCCAGTTGTCGTCGAGCGCCCGGCGCCATTTGAGGAGTTGGCCGTTGCCGGTAAATTTCAGGCCTGCTAAATCAATCACCGGCCCGCTGGGTGCATGCTCACCAGGAATCCACTTGGGGTAGTACAGGGTCAGGGTCCCGGGAGCCGCAGGGATCGTAAGCTGCGCGTGAAAGATTTTTCGCGGAGCGTCGGTGGCGTCGAGTGCAATGGTGATGTGCGGTGCGGGGACCGCCGCACCGTGCAGGGAAATGGACATCATCCAAACCGCAACGGTCAACACAACGGGAAAGCGCAACGTCCTCATGAACCCTCCTGTTCAAACGTTTCAATATAGCAGCGGAATGGCAGCTTCGTCACGCGACGAACCTGTCCTGTATGATTTCCAGCGTGAGTTCGCGGCGCGGAAAATTCATCACTTTCGAAGGTCTTGACGGCTGCGGCAAGAGCACGCAGATGGAACTCCTCGCCCGTAGCCTGCGGAAACAGGACCTTCCGGTGACTGTAACCCGCGAGCCCGGCGGCACCGCAGCCGGAGAAAAGATCAGAGGCCTGTTACTCGATACCCGCACCGCCGGCCTCTCTCCCATGGCGGAGTTAGCGCTGATGTTTGCGGCCCGCGCCCAGCACTCTGAAGAAGTCATTCTTCCCGCGCTCGCGGCCGGACAGATCGTGCTCTGCGACCGCTTCACCGATTCCAGCGAAGCCTACCAGGGCGGTGGACGCAAGCTGGGCAGCAAACCGGTGCACGATCTGCATCGCGCTCTGGTCGGAGATTTGCAGCCCGACCTCACAATTCTGATGGATTCCGACGTCGCCGCAAGCGTCGATCGCGCCCGCCGCCGCAATCGCGCCCACAGCAAAACCGATGCTTCGGACGAAAACCGCTTCGAGCGCGAAAATAGGGCTTTCTTCACCCGTGTGCACGCCGCGTATCTGGACATTGCGAAACGTGAACCTGGACGGGTTGCTTTGGTCGACGCGCGCGGCACTCCCGACCAGACGCATGCGAAAATCGTAGAGATCGTCCGCCAGAAACTGCATTTGCTGGCGGCCGGCGCGAAAAACTGAATCATGGCTTTCTCAGACTTTCACGGCAACTCGGAAACCGTCCGCCAGATTCGCGAAATGCTGGCCCGTGAACGTTTTCCCCAGGCCGTGATCCTCGCCGGACCCGCCGGGTCGGGAAAATACACCCTCGCGACGATGGTCGCCCGGGCGATGAATTGCCTGGAACAGCCGACGACCGACGGACTTCCCGACTACTGCGGCAAGTGCTCGAACTGCATCCGCATCGCGCAATTGGAGGATTTGGACTCACGGGTTGGCGAAGCGGTGGAAGCGCGGGAGAGTCTGAAGGAAACTGAAAAAAAAGAAACCCGGTTGTTTATTCAGACTCATCCTGACGTTCTCGTCATTCCACCTGATCCGCCGCAGATGATGATCAAAGTGGACCAGGTGCGTCGGGTAATCGAGAGCATCTACTTTCGTCCGTCCGAAGCCAGAGAACGGGTTTTTATTTTCACCGACGCCGCTTTCATGAAGGAGGCGGCGAATTCCCTGCTCAAAGTGCTGGAAGAGCCGCCCGAGTTTGCCACTATTTTCGTGCTGGCCGAGAATGCCGGGGAGTTGCTGCCGACCATCCGCTCGCGCAGCATGCTTCTCCAGTTGTGCAGCCTGTCAGTCGAAGAGATTGAACAGTATCTTGCGAAACATCGCCCCGACTGGAAGCCGCAGCAGCGCGCTCTGGTGGCCAAGTTGTCCGAAGGGGCAGTTGGCCGCGCCAAGACGTTTGATCTGGAAGCATTTTCCGTGTCCCGCGAGCATGCACTAACTATTTTGCGCACTGCTTTGCACACCGCCGAGCACACGGAATTGTTCAAGATCACCGAAACCTACCGCGCCGGGGCCGACGGCCGACAGAAAACCGATCTTCTCTTACGAACTCTCTACGCCTTGCTGCAAGACCTGCTCTTTCTCGACTCTGGAGCGCCCGAACGAGTCCGCAACACGGATATTCTTCCCGCACTGCAAAAACTCGCCCAAGCCGCTGATTTTGACTGGCTTTCGTCCGCTTCCGACCGTCTGGCAGAGGTCGAACGCGGCCTCCGGCGCAATCTCTTGCGATCGCTTTCACTCGATGGATTCGAAGCGGCGCTGGAGAAAACTTAGGAAAATCGTAGAGACGTTGTTGGCACGTCTTTCTTCGTCAGCTTCTGCCGTCCGGCCTTTTTTCACCCGACTTCCCACAAGCCGTTCTGGAGTATACTGCGCTTCAAGAGTCGATCATTCTTCTCAGGGAACGGCAATCATGAGCTTACGGGCGGTTGAAGAGGTATCCACGCAGGTTCCGGCTGACGATTTTCAGGCGCTGGAAGACAAGGTTTATCGCACTATTGAGCTATACAAGTCGGCTCGGGAAGCGCGGTCTATCGCCGAGCGAGACGTGAAAAGATTGCGCCAGCAACTGGAAGAGCGTGAGGAAGAAGTTGAAAGCATGCGCCGCGAAATGGTCGGTCTGCGCAAGGAGCGCGAGGAAATCCGGTCGCGGGTGGAAAAGATGATGGTGCAGATCGATCGCATGGCGGAAGAGCCGGCCGCAAGCTAAGCCGGGGGACTGAGGCGGAAATGGCAACGGCCACGAAACAGCCGCGGGTTGAGGACACCAGTAACACCAGCGTCCGCGTGGAGATTTTCGACCAGGGCTACAATCTGCGCGGAACCGATCCCGAGTACATCCTGAAGCTGGCGGAATACGTGGATGCCAAAATGCGCGCCGTCTCCGAACAGACCCACACGGTGGATAGCGCCCGCCTGGCGGTTCTCGCAGCCCTGAACATTGCCGACGAGTATCACCTGCTCAAACGAAGCGCGGAAGGCGGGACGACGGAATCCTCTAAGCGGACCCGGAAGCTTTTGAATGCGTTGGATGAAGTGTTGGCAGAGAATCGCCGCGCTGGATGATTCGGCTGGCCTATTCCGCTAGTGCGAACGGCGCGAGAAAGACGCTTCGCCGCCGCGCTTGGCAATTGAAGTAAGCAGTAACTCCGCCTTCAGACCTTGTTCCCTTAAACGCGCTTCAACCTTTGCTGTCGTTTTTTCTACTCGCGCCTTGGGATCAAGAAACATCAACACTGACGGTCCCGCCCCGCTCAGCACTGTTCCCAAAACGCCATCATTTGCCGGAAAATCCTGAAACGCCGGCAACAGTGGACACAGCCGCGCCCGGTAAGGTTGATGGATGCGGTCTTCAAGCGAAGAGGCCAGCAACTTCCTATCGCCTTGAAAAAAAGCTGCCAGCAACAGCATGGAATTCTGGATGTTGGAAACGGCATCGGCACGCGAATATTGGTCGGGCAGAACCGCCCGCGCATTTTCAGTTGGCAGGATCTCGTCCGGAATGGCAAGCAGCAACGGCCACTTCCCTTTCGGTGCAAAGCTGGCCACTTGCGCTTCCGCTACGCCGCACATGCGCGCGACTGCGAGGCCACCCTTCCAACACGCCGCGGCGTTGTCGGGATGATGCTCGCGCTGCGAAGCTTCGCCGATGATGCGGCTACTGCTCCAGCGCAATTTACCGAAATGAACAGCCAGTGCAATCCCAGCCAACCGCGCCGCCGCTGAGGACCCAAGGCCCTTGCCGATAGGGAATTCGTTTGCGATGCTCAATGCCAGCGGAGAGACAGTCTTCGTCTCCGACTCCAACACTTCCTGGTAAGTAGTCAGAATCAGATGATTCTCGACCCGGCTGCAGATAGCGGAATCGCGTCCGGTCGCGACAATGGAGAACTTCTTCGCTTTCGTCGCACCGACCCGAAGCGTGAGATTCAGCGCCAGTGCGGCGGCATCAAACGCCGGCCCTAGGTTCGCCGAAGTCGCAGGCAGGTTAATGCGGAAGGTCGACATGTAGATTAGTTTTCCGCCGAGCGGAGCAACTCAACGACCGCATCCACGCTGGGCTCTAGCACCAACGGCGACCGTTGCAGCGGCTTTAGGATTTTGCTTTCGCTCTCGTAAGGAGTTCCGGTGAACAAATCCCCGCGATGAAATTTTAGGGTGAAGTCTGCGTCTTTCAACGCGTGTCCGGTGAGCACCAGAACCACCATCTCGTGCGGCTTTACGAATCCCTGTTTCACCAGCTTTTTAAGTCCGGCCAAAGTCACGGCGGACGCCGGCTCGCAACCAATCCCCTCGGCACCGATTTCGGCTTTGGCCATCGCAATCTCGACTTCACTCACCTGCTCGACTGCGCCGCCAGTTTCGCGAATCACACGCAACGCCTTTTTCCATGATGCCGGATTGCCAATGCGGATTGCGGTCGCCATGGTATCGGCCTGCACCGGAATAAGTTTCTCTCCGCCATTTTCGCGGATCGTCCGCACCAGCGGATTCGCGCCCTCGGCTTGAATCACGGAAACTTTCGGCAGCCGCGAAATAAACCCGAGTTCCTTCATCTCGCGCAAAGCTTTTCCAATCGCCGACGAGTTGGCGAGATTCCCCCCGGGAACAATGATGTGGTCTGGAGGCTCCCATGCCAGTTGTTCCAGAAGTTCGAACGCCGCGGTCTTCTGCCCTTCCACGCGATAAGGATTGACCGAGTTCAGCAGATATACCGGCATCCGCTCGACCACTTCGTTCAACACACGCACGCAGCCATCGAAGTCAGTTTTCAATTGGCAGGTGATTGCGCCGTAATCGAGCGACTGCGACAGTTTGCTCCAGGAAATTTTGCCATCAGGAATCAACACCAGGCTGTGCAATCCGCCCCGCGCTGCGTAGGCGGCCATCGACGCGGAAGTGTTTCCGGTTGAAGCGCAAGCTACCCACCGATATCCCGCCTGCCGCGCGAACGACGCCGCCACCGTCATGCCCGTATCTTTGAATGAACCGGTCGGATTCATCCCCTGATGTTTGGCGAAAAGCTGCTGCATGCCCGCGCTCTGAGCACAATGCGGCAGCGCGTACAGCGGCGTATTGCCTTCGCGAAGTGTGATGACCTGCTGTTGCGAAATCTCGGGAAGGATTTCTCGGAAGCGCCAAACCCCGCTCTGGTCGGCCGCATCACGCGAAGACCGGCGGTCAAGCCAGAGCTGCTTTAGCGACGCCGCATTGAGTCCGCCCAGGCCGCGCTCTGCCCAGCCTGGATAAATGATCTCCAGCAGATCGCGGCAGTGTTCGCAGCGAAAACGGTCCGCAAGCGCAGTTTCGCCGCAGCCAATGCAACGCAATTGCGACACGGATTTCTCGGTTTGGATTGCCATGCAGCACTCAGCATTCAGCACTCAGCATTCAGCCTAAAGCCGCATTTGGCTTGTGGTGGACGCTGGGGCTGAGTTTTCAGCGAGAAACTAGAATAACAGAGCGGTAAAAATCGCATTCGACGTCACCGCATTAGCTGAGTGCTGAATGCTGAAGCCTGAGTGCTTACTTCCGCAGATAACTATCGGTTTTATTAATCCAATCCGCCCGCGGAGGATTGAACACGTCGATAGCGACCGTGTCTTCCAGAGCCTCAGCTTTGTGCGGCATGTTGGAAGGAATCGCGAGCACCTCGCCGGGTCCCACTACGATTTCCTTTCCGGCGATCCAGAACTTCAGCGCGCCTTCGAAAATGCTGCTCACTTGCTCATTCGCGTGACTGTGCCACGGAACGACACATCCCCTTTTCAGCTGAATGCGCGCCAGCATGATTTCCTTCCCCACGATCAATTGCCGATGGAACAGGGGCGACAGGGTTTCCACCTCAACTGTTTCCCAGGACAAATATTTCATCCCCGCTGATTTCGGCGAATGCCTAACCGTTCCCTTCAGCGCAACTTGCCCGTCGGGTCCGGTGTTTCTTCGTTTCTTCGAAACCGCCTTCTTTTTCATTGGAGTCACAATCCTTTGTACGATCCGCCATCCACAAGAACCGTCTGCCCGGTGATATACGACGCCCGCTCCGAGGCCAGCCAGACGATGGCGTCCGCGACCTCTCGCGGTTCGGCAACACGTTTCAGCGCCGCGTCGCTGGCCCAGCCCGCGAAAATCTCGGCTTCAGTTTTTCCCAGCGTCGCCGATCGCGCGCGCGCCAGTTCCTTCAAGCGCCCGGTTGCTGTATATCCCGGCCCCACGTTGTTTACGGTGATGCCATCCTTTCCGAACTCATTGGACAGACTCTTGACCAGTCCCACCACCGCCGCGCGAACCGCGTTCGAGAGCACCAGGTCCGGAACCGGCTGCTTGGTGGCGACCGAAGTAAGCGTAACGATCCGGCCCCAATGCCGGCGCTGCATGTGGGGAATGACTTCCCGCGCAAAATAAACCGTACTCATAAAATTGGCATCTACCGCCTTGCGCCATTCCTCGATGCTGGCCGCCAGAAATCCCTTGGCCGGAGGTCCGCCGGCGTTGGTCACACAAATATCCACGCCGCCGAATCTCTGGACTACCGCTTCGACGAAGTCATGGACCGCGCCTGCGTCGGTGACATCGAAGGCCTGCGTAAGGATTTCCGCTCCCGATTTCTTGCGGATTTCTTCCGCTGCCGCCTCCAGTTTCTGAGCGTTGCGGGCGCACATAGCCACACGGCATCCTTCCGCGGCAAAGCCTTCGGCGGCGGCAAGCCCAATCCCCTGGCTCGAAGCAGCCACGATCGCAACCCGGTTCTTGAGACCTGTTTCCATAGGCACTGGATTATAAAGGGCCATCGGGACCTTGGAAAACGGTAGTGCGTCAGTTTCCGATGCAGGTTCAGGCCGTCGACTAGATTGCCGTCGGATGGCCAGCGAATCGCCCGCAGTCGTCGGCAAGATCCAAGCGGAGCTTCGTCCTGATATCATCGCTGGTCTGAACGGAGCCATCTTGCACAAGCTGATTTTCTCTTTTTTACTTCTGGCGCTATCAACTACCGTTGTGTCCGCACAGCAGTACGATCTCGTGCTCGACGGAGGACGCGTCATGGATCCCGAAACCGGCTTGGATGCCGTGCGCAACGTCGGCATCCGCGACGGAAAGATTGTGCGTATCTCGTCCGAAGCCCTGAGCGGACGTCGTGTAATTCATGCGGGCGGGCTGGTGGTCGCTCCCGGATTTATTGATCTGCATCAGCATGCCCAGGACCTCGCCAGCCAGCGCGTCAAAGCGCTCGATGGCGTCACCATGGCGCTGGAGTTGGAGATCGGTGCGCCCGACGTCGCTCAGTTCTTGAAAGCCAAAGAAGGCCACTCGCTGATTCACTACGGCACCTCGGCCAGCCATGTCGCAGCGCGATCTCTGGTATTCGGTGCACCGCTGCCGGACGGGGAAATCCTTCCCAAGAGCGGCCCGGCGACCGACCAGCCCGCCACGCCCGAACAAATTGAAGCGATGCAGCAGCGTCTGCGCGCGGAGCTTGACGCGGGCGCTCTGGCAGTTGGGATGGGCATCCAGTACGCACCGGGAGCAACTCGGCTCGAGGTGATCGACATGTTCCGTCTCGCCGCCGAGCGGAGGCTGCCGGTTTACACCCACGTGCGCAACTCAGGCCACTCCGAGCCGGGATCCTCCATTGAGTCGGTCAGCGAAGTGATTGGGGCGGCTGCCGTCACGGGAGCTTCGCTGCACATCGTGCACATCAACAGCACTTGCCTAGGCGACGTTTTGGAGTGTCTCTCTATGGTCGAAGGGGCACGCGCCCGTGGCCTCGACGTGACCACCGAGGCGTACCCCTACATCGCAGGCATGACTTCCGTAAGCTCAGCGTTGTTCAATCCCGGCTGGCAGAACAAGATTGGTGCCGGCTACGGCGACCTCATGCTTCCCGAAACCGGCGAGCGCCTCACCAAGGAGCGTTTTGACGAACTGCATAGCTCCACCACGACGCACTGGGTGGTGATTTTCAACAATACGCAAGAAATGGTCGATAAAGTTATTCCCCACCCTCTCGTGATGATCGCCAGCGATGGCCTCGAAAGCCATCCCCGTAACGCCGGAACCTATTCGCGCGTGCTGGCCCAATACGTCCGTGAAAAGGGAACGATCACGCTGATGGATGCGCTGCGAAAGATGAGTCTCATGCCGGCGGAAATGCTGGAGCGCTCGACTCCCGCGGCGCGGCAAAAAGGCAGGTTGCAAGAGGGCGCGGACGCCGACATCGTTGTGTTCGACGCCGCAACCATCAGCGATCGCTCCACTTTCGAGAAGCCCATGGAGCCGAGTGTGGGAGTGCGCTATTTAGTGGTAGGAGGAACCGTAGTTGTCGATGAAGGCAAGATCGTGCCGGATGTGTTTCCGGGCCGCGCCCTGCTGGGGCCGGGAAAGCGATCCACATCGCACGACTAGCTTCGGTGTACGCCAGGGTCAGCCTCCCAGATAACTCGGCTTGCCGACGCCTCAGCGAAAACGTTAACCTTGACGGAACAACAAAGGAGCGGTCATGAAGCGGCACCGTTTCCACCCAGAAACTGAATCTGTGCGCGGCGCGGACACCCTCGACAAGCGCAATGCGCCCATGGCCCAGCCCATTTATCAGACTTCAACTTTCCAGGTCACGGATTCCGACGAGCAGCTCCGCGCCACCGGCACGGATATGTTCTACACCCGCTACGGCAATCCCACGCACACCGCAGTCGAAGCGGCCGTCGCGGAACTCGAAGGCGCGGACGCCGCGCTGCTGTTCGCTTCTGGCATGGGAGCGATCACCACCAGCATTCTGGCTCTGGTGAAGAGCGGCGATCACATGGTCGCGCAGCGCGATATTTATGGCGGCGTCACAAAGTTTTTTTCCACTTGGCTGCCGAAGCTGGGCGTCGAGACCACGCTAGTTGACACCACCGATTACGAGCAACATGCCCGCGCGATTCGTCCGAATACGAAGCTGCTGTATCTAGAATCGCCGACGAATCCCACGCTGCGTGTCGTTGATCTTCACAAGCCGGTGACGCTGGCCCGTGAGCACAGCCTCATCACCCTTATCGACAGCACGTTCGCGACGCCCATTAATCAGCGCCCGGCAGAATTCGGCATTGACGTAGTGTTGCATTCCGGCACCAAATATCTCGCCGGACACGCCGACTTGATCTGCGGGGTCGCCGCCGGCCGCCACGACCTGATCGATCAAATCAGATCAACTCGCACCACGCTCGGCGGAGTCATGGACCCGCACGCGGCATTTCTTTTGCTGCGCGGAATCAAAACCCTCGCGGTCCGCGTCGAGCGCCAGAACGAAAGCACTCTGCGCGTCGCCGAATTTCTGGCGCAGCATCCCAAGGTGCGCTCAGTGAACTATCCGTTTCTGCAAGGCCATCCCCAGCGCGCACTCGCCATGGAGCAGATGAAAGGCGGAGGCGGCGTTCTCAGCTTCGAAGTTGAGGGATCTGGAGATGACGCCAAGCGCCTGAGCGAAGCGCTCCGCCTGTTCACGCTGGCTCCGAGCCTAGGAGGAGTGGAATCGCTGGTTTCGATTCCCGTGCTCACCTCGCACGCGATGATTTCACCCGAACTGCGGCAAAAGATGAGCGTCACCGAGCAACTGATTCGCCTCTCGGTCGGAATCGAAAACGCCGACGACCTTATCGCCGACATCGAACAGGCCCTCACCGTGGTTAAGCCGGCGAAGCAGCACGCGGAAGTCGGCTGAATTCATGAAAGCGAAAGCCGAAGCTGCAATCATCGGACTGGGATTCGTCGGCAAAGCACATCTCGAAGCTCTGCGGCGGCTCGGTATCCCGGTGCGCGGGATCCTCGGCAGCTCCCCTGAACGCAGCGAGGAATCAGCCCGAGAACTCGGAATTGCTCGCGCATATTCCTCACTTGGTGAACTGGTAAACGATCCCGCCGTCACCGCTGTCCACATCTGTTCGCCGAATTACGTTCACTACGATCAATCAAAAGCCGCTCTGGAAGCGGGCAAGCACGTGATGTGCGAAAAGCCTCTGGCCATGAATACCAGCGAGAGCGGTGCTTTGGTCGAACTGGCACGCGAATCAAAGAGAGTCGGTGCCGTCGCCTACAATCTGCGCTATTACCCGCTTTGCCAACAGGCTCGCGCGCTGGTGCAGCAAGGAACGATCGGCGAGGTGCGGCTGATTCACGGGAGTTTCCTTCAAGATTGGCTGCTATATCCCACCGATTGGAATTGGCGCCTCCAGCCGGAATTGGGCGGCGATATGCGCGCGGTCGCCGACATCGGAACCCACTGGCTTGATCTGCTGATCTGGATCACGGGCAAGAAGATCACTGATCTCTGCGCTGACTTGGCAACGATAATTCCGGTGCGAAAACGCCCCCGGGGACGAGTGCAAACTTTCCAACAGAGCAGCGGCGAAACCGACGACTTCAAGATCAACACCGATGACTACGCTTCCATCCTTCTGAATTTTGGGGGCGGCGCCCGCGGCGTGTGCACGGTTTCGCAAATCAGCGCCGGACGAAAGACGCGGCTGTGGTTCGAAGTTGACGGTTCAGAAGGCTCGTTATCGTGGAATTCGGAGGATCCGAACACCCTCTGGATCGGTCGCCGCCGTGAGCCCAATCAGGAGCTGATCAAAGACCCTTCGCTGATGAGCCCCGAAGCCCGCGGATACGCTGCCTACCCCGGCGGCCATGCCGAAGGCTATCCCGACACGTTCGTGCAACTGTTCAAAGACTTCTACGCATACCTCGATTCCAGCGACCTCTCGAAACCGCGCACCTTCCCTACCTTCGAAACCGGGCACGAAGAAATGCTGCTCTGTGACGCCATTGCTCGTAGCGCGAAAGAACGCCGATGGGTGAAGTTGGCCTAGCGTTTTTGTTACACTTGCCGGGGTTCCCGCTCGCTTCTTTTAGAGTTGTTCCGCCGTCCAGCCATCAAGGAGGCCCGCCATGAAGAAAATCTTGAAATGGATTGGGATCATCATTGCCGTCCTGATTGTCATCGCTTTGGCACTACCCTTTCTGATCAACGTCAATTCCTTCCGCCCGCAGATCGAGTCCGACCTCACCGACGCCCTCGGACGAAAAGTCACAGTGGGGAATCTCAGTCTGTCCATTCTTTCCGGCAGCGTGGGCGCAGATGACATCGCTATCGCCGACGATCCCGCTTTCGCCAACGCGCCCTTCATCCGCGCCAAGGCCCTGAAAGTCGGTGTCGAGCTGATGCCGCTGATCTTTTCCAAGCAGCTGCACGTCACCGAACTGAGCCTGAACGAACCACAAATCACGCTGCTGCGGGCCCCTTCTGGCCGATGGAATTATTCAACGCTGGGCGCAAGCGCGGCCAACAAGCCCGCCGCTCCGGCCTCGTCTGACAACTCATTCGAGCAAAATCTCTCGGTCGGCGAGCTCAGTATCAAAGACGGCCAAGTCTCTATCGCCGAAACCAAAGCTCCCGCTAAGGCGCACGTTTATGACAAAGTAGACATCGAAGTAAAGAATTTCTCCTTCACCTCGCAGTTCCCCTTCACGCTGAGCGCGGGTTTGCCGGGGGGAGGAACGCTGAACCTCGATGGCACTGCCGGCCCCATTGGCGCCACCGACGCGGCACAGACACCGCTGCAAGCCAAACTGGAGATAAAGAAACTCGACCTCGGCAAATCAGGATTCGTCGAACCCAGTACCGGCATCGCAGGGGTCGCGGACTTCGACGGCAGTGTAAAGTCCGATGGCCACCAGGTTGAAAGTAACGGCGACATGACCGCCGACTCACTCAAGCTCTCGCCCAAAGGAACGCCGGCGAAGAGCGCGGTGAAGCTGCACTACGCGACCGCTTATGACTTGCTGAAGCAAACTGGCCGCCTCACCCAAGGAGATGTTTCCGTCGGCAAGGCCGTCGCCAAGCTTGGTGGAAGCTACGATCTCAGCGGTGAATCGCCGGCGATCAATGTGAAGCTCAACGCCGACAATATGCCGGTGGATGACCTGGTCACGCTGCTGCCCGCTCTGGGCGTGGTTCTGCCTTCCGGATCGTCGCTGCAGGGCGGAACGCTCACGGCTGACCTCACAGCCGTTGGCCCGGTGGAAAAGTTGGTCATCAATGGCCCGGTGAAGCTCGTCAGCACCAAGCTGGCTGGTTTCAGCATGGCGTCGAAACTTGGGGCGATCTTGAATCTGGGCGGCGGCGGCCAATCCGGCTCCGACACCACCATTCAGAATTTCAGTTCCGACGTGCACGTTACGCCCGGCGGCATCCAGACCCAGAACGTGAATCTGGTGGTTCCCAGCATCGGTACAGTGACCGGCAGCGGCACGGTCAGTCCGCAGGACGCGCTGGATTACAAAATGTCCGCTGCTCTCAGCGGCGGTCTGGGCGGCGGACTTACTGCAGTGGCGGGCGGCGGAAAAGGCGGCATTCCGTTCTTCATTCAGGGAACCGCGTCGAGTCCGAAATTTGTTCCTGACGTGAAAGGCATGGTCGCTGGCCAGCTCACCAACCGCCTCGGTGGAGCGGTTCCCGGTGGCCAAAACGCTCAGGGTTTGGTCAACGCCGTCGGCGGCCTGTTCGGAAAAAAGAAGCAACCGTAATTCTTACTTCAGCTTAAGCAGAGCGACGCTGTAACCGTTGAGATTCAAGGTGATTGGCGAGGTTGACGAAATTGACGCCGGAGTCGGCCCGGTGATCGGGTTGGTGGTGGCGTCGATCGTCACCAGCGATGCGGGGCCAAACGGCCCCAGTCCACTCAGATTCACGGTCACGCTAGCATCCAGACCTTTGCCGTTGTTGTCCGCGGCAGAAGCCACCGCGTGATTGGAAATCAGCACCACCACGCTTCCGTCGGTGTTGAGTACGGCCAGTTCTTCGACGTTAGGAGTATTGGTGTTGCTTGTTTGCAGAATTTGCCGGCCCGGTCCCGGCGGAAACATCTGCCCCAACCAGTAATCTACCCAGTAGCTGAGTTGGGTTTGGCCAGTTGAGCCGTTCAATTCCCCAAACTGCGGGTCGGCGGCGAAGTCCCAGTGATAGAGCAACTGCACCCCGGCCTTGCCCACCTGCGAAAACACGTACGGCCTCCATGCCGCAAAGAACGCGTCGGAGCCCCGCAGGTCGTCCACGAACGTCTGCCCAGGATTGCAAGCACTCATCCCGTTGCCCGCGTTGAAATCCGCATTGACGTTGTTTTCAGTAATCCAGATCGGGACCGTCGCCAGGGCCGGATTGGCGGTGGAAAGATTGACGCGGATAGCCTGCACGCTGCTGGCGAATCCCGGCACGGTACCCATTACCTGCGTGTCAGTGTCGCGCTGATTGCAAGAAGAGTAGTAATGCGAGGCCACTGCATCCACCGGAACGTTAGCGTGCAAGTTGGCTGCAAACGTGGACGCCCAGCTTTCCGAACTGCAACACATCTCGAGTCCAACAAATTTTATGTTGTTGTCCACCGCCTGCATCGCCGGAACCACAGCGTTGTACATGGTCGTATATTCAGTGGCGTCGAGATTGTTGTTGATGCTGGGCTCGTTGTAAATGCCCCACCAGGTAATGGTGTCGTTCGGATAAGCAGGGGACTTAAGCAAGGAGGCACCCGGTGGCGTAAACCCACCTGTGTCGTAGTAGCGCACGAGATTCTGGGCATAGCCGGCGAACTGCTGGAAAGTGAGGTCGGTGAAGCTCTGGCTGCTGTCGTTGTTGACATACATGAACGGCGGCGCCTTGGCGATTTGAAACTCTGGGCTATGGTCGCCGACGCCCAGTACCGGCTGCGTAATCGCGTCCAATACCGTGAAATCCCAGCTCGTGGAGGCCGTCCCCGCTGCACCTTGCGGCACGCCTCGCGAGATTCCCTGCAACCGAATATGGCTTGGATTCAACGCGCCAAGCGGCGTGGTCGCGCTGGAGAATTGCTGAAAGAAAGTGTAGTCCCATTCCGCTGGCTGAAACGCCGTTGACATCGCGAGGTCAAACGGCCCGGTGGTGGCGCTGTTCACTGTAACCGTCGCGTTGACGGTTGGCGGTGGGGGCGGAGGTGGAGGCGGAGGTTGTGTCATCGTGCTGCTGCCGCCGCAGGCAGTGAGAGTAGCAAATAAGCAAAGCGCAACACTCAACCCAAGCTTGTTCATGTTAGGAATTCTAATACTGTACTGGATTCCCATGCTGACCTTCCAGCCGATTGTTGGATCGAGCCAGGCCGCATCATCGGACCGTGAAGCACTAAACGTATTCCACCAGCCACTAACCACTAGCGCCTTTTAGCAACCAGCGGCCGCCCCTGCATGGTTTCCGGAATTTCGTATCCAGCAAGGTCGAGCAGCGTGGGAGCGATATCCAGTAGGCGCGCGCCTTCGTACTCGCCGCGCAGCGGGCAATTCGGCGCGGAGAGGATAAACATTCCGTACTGCGCGTGATTGCAGCCGTCCGGGCCGGTGTCGTTTTCCTGGACGTGGACCGCGCCATGTCCAACGCTGCCAATCGACCGCCAGTAAAGCCCTCCGAAGTGAACAATCAAATCCGGCGCCACGTTGCGGACGTGTTTGTAAAGGTCTTTCGGTTTGAAAACCAGAGAATGCATCGGCTGACCCTTGTCGTCGGCCAGCGCTTCAAGCCTGGATTTCATTTCATTCAGAAACGCTTCGTACTCGCCCGCCGGAATCACGCCTTGCGGTTCTCTGCCCTGCACATTGAAGAAGACACGCGCATAGTATCCGCCCTCGCTCCAGACTCTTGTCTTGCTCCAATTCACATTCAGCTTGTCGAACGGGGTAATCGCCGTCGGATATTCATTCAGCACCAGCAGACCTTCGCGGATCAGCCATTCATTGATTGCAACTCCTCCGTCGAGCCTCTGCGCCCCATGATCAGAAACGATCAGCACGACGGTATCCTGATCGAGCAACTCCAGCGCTTTTCCGATCTGCTGGTCGAGCCATAGATAATATTCCGGAATGGCGCTCTCATAAGGATTCCCCGGCTCATACAGCACATGCTTTTTGTCAAAATAATTCCAGAATCCGTGATGCATGCGGTCGAGGCCAATGTCCACGAAGTGAAAGTAATCCCACTCCTGCTCCTTCAACAGCCAGTGAACGACCTTCCACTGCTTCTCGCTCATGCGGAAGATTTCTTCCTTCAGCCAGTCTTTGCGGTCGGTGCGGAAGTTTTTCACGTCCACCGGATACTCGCCGACCATCTCGTTGATCTTTGCCTTGAGCGAAGCCGGATGGGTGAAATCATTCTTCACCGTATCGGGAGTGAGAAAACATCCGACGCTGATGCCGTTGATTTTTCGCGGCGGATAATTCGGCGGCACACCGACAATGATCGAGCGCTTCCCTTCCCGCGCCAGTTGGTCCCACATTGCTAAAGCTTTGATTGAAGCGGAATTCGCGAAGCCCAGCTTTTCGTAGGAATGGTCGACCCGATTGCGAAAGCCGTACACGCCCAGCGACCCCGGGTCCTGGCTGGTGCACATGCACATCCACGCGGGAACGGTGATCGGCGGAATAACGCTTTCGAGGCGTCCGTACACGCCGCTGCTCATGAGGCGGCGAATGTTTACCAGGCGCTCGTCGCCGAAAACCACTTCCGGGGCGGCGCAGTCGAGTCCAAGCACGCAGATTTTCATTTCAGAATGAAGAAGCGCCTTTCATGGCTTGAGCGACGGAAACTTCTAGATGATTCAGGATTGTAAGCGCAAGGTCAAACGATGAGCGGGTGCCCTGTCCGTGTCCCTGCGTTTTTTGCAGGGACAGGCGGGCGGGGCGGGCGCAATGCAAGAAAATCCTGGTTACGGCGTCACGCGAGAGCAATTCCTCTCAGCCTTGTTTCACTGCACCGTCAGCGTCACGGTATTACTTTGCACGTTACTGAAGCTTGCAGTTATGTTGATTACGGTGCTCGGTTGCGCGGTCGCAGACACCGTGCCGGTAGTGTTGCCGTTGGTTAGAGTGAAATCGGTTGTATCGGTATTGATCCATGTCACCGAAGTTGTGATGTCTTGTTGCGTACTGCTGCCTGCGAACGTCGCGAGCGCCTGAAATGTTACGGTGCCGTTTACCGCAGGAGTAGTCGTTGACGCTTTCAGCACGATCTGCGTCGGCGCACCCTCCGACACGGTAACCGTTGTAGTCGCAGCCGTAATCGTTCCGGAAGCGGCAGAAATGGTTGTCGTGCAAATTCCGCTGACCGTGCTGACGGGGGTTACCAAGCCTCCACCGCTGATGGTAGCGCACGACGGCGTCTCGGAACTCCAGATCACCTTCCCAGTAAGGTCCTTGGTCGAACCATCGCTATAGGTGCCGGTGGCGTTCATCTGTAGGGTCTGCAAGGGCAGAACGGTGATGGTCTGCGACTGGGGGCCGATTGCCAGGGAGCTCAGGGTTGGGTTCACAAAAAACCCGGTACACGCCGGGGTTACAAGCAGCAGCGACAACGCCGCCAACACGGCAATCAGAGACAGTTTTCGCTCGAAACTCGGCATAATGCTCTCGCGACCTCCACAATCCCTTGCCGAAGCAGCTTGCAAAATTGTAGCAGAGGGCTTCCCCGACGGATGGGTCCACTGTACCAACGTGTGAACGGCCTCGTTTCAAGATCTTGCAGGGAAAATAATCCTGCTATTAGTAAAAACCCTGTCATTCCGAGCGGCGATAGCCGCGAGGAATGACAAAACTAAGTGGGGAGGTCAGTTAGGCTAGAACGAAGAGCCAGGAGTCAAGAACCGCCTAATTCATCCGCTTCGCCTTGTGGATGCGTTCATCCACGGGCTTGCGTGAGGCGAAGCCCTCGTTGGTGCCGTGCCAGTGAGTAATCGCCGATTCGCCGAGCTTCCAGCACAACAGGACGATCTCGCGATCCACTTCGCAGGGAAAATCAAGGAGACCGACGTCAAGGTCCTTGACCTGGACGCCCATGGCGTCAATTTCAGACATCGCGTCCTTCACCCGATGCATAGCCTTCTCCCGCTCAGCTTTTCGCCGCGCCAGATGGACGACATTCAGCGACATGCCTCCGTTCAGAAATACCCGGTGGCCGATTTCCTGGAACTCCGCATCGACGGATTCCATCAGCTTCTTGCCTTCAATGGAAGTCCGCAGCAGGGACTCCAGGACCGGCACAAGGTCTTGAGCTTCGTCGAGAGTGAAGGTGCGGGTGGACATGAATCCATTTTACAGCATAGGGAAAACCGGCTTCACGCTTCAGGCTCTAGGCTTTGGCGAAGCCAGTGTCTTAAGACTTTCCTGAAGCCTGCTCTTACAATTCCAGCATTCTCCCCAGCGCCAGCTTCGCCCAATATTTTACGTCGTCTTTCACTTTGATCTGATTCACGATGTTGCCCTCGACCAGGTTTTCCAGCACCCAGCACAAGTGCTGCGGCGAGATGCGAAACATGGTCGTGCACAGGCAACCGGAATCATCGAGCGTAATGACCTTCTTGCCTTCCGCGGCAAACTCCTTGCCCATGCGGTTCACCAGATGAATTTCCGTGCCCACGGCAAACATCGTCCCCTCCGGTGCCTGGCGGATCATCTTCAACAGGCCCTCAGTTGAGCCAATGCCGTCCGCCTTCTGGCAAACTTCCCAACGGCATTCCGGATGCACAATCACCTGAATCCCCGGATACTTCGCGCGCACATTATCCACATGCTCCGGCAAAAACCGCTGATGCACCGAGCAGTGCCCTTTCCACAAGATCACGCGCGCTTTCTTCAACCGCTCCGCGTCAAGGCCGCCGTTGAGCATGTAGGGGTCCCAAACCACCATTTCGTTGAGCGGAATACCGAGGTTGTATCCAGTGTTGCGCCCGAGGTGTTGATCGGGCAGAAAAAGCAGCTTTGGAGTCTTGGCAAATCCCCACTGAAACGCCCCCGGCGCGTTCGACGAAGTACAAACCACGCCTCCGCGCTCGCCACAAAATGCCTTGATCGCCGCGGTGGAATTCATGTACGTGATCGGAGTCACGCCGTCCCCTGCGTCGTTGGTAATGCCGGCGCGGACCAGATTCTCCCAGCAGTCTTCCACCTGCGTAATTTCGGCCATATCGGCCATGGAGCATCCGGCGTTGAGGTCGGGAAGGATGGTGACTTGCCCGGGGCGGGCCAGAATGTCGGCGCTTTCCGCCATGAAATGCACGCCGCAGAAAATAATGTATTTTCCGCCAGCCTGGGCTGCCTGCTGTGAAAGCTTGTAAGAATCGCCGCGAAAATCCGCGAAGCGAATCACTTCATCGCGCTGATAGTGATGTCCAAGGATCACGCAATCGCGGCCCAAAACCTCGCGGGCAGCTGCAATGCGCTCGTCCATAGTGTGATCGGGGAGAACGAGATAGTTTTCCAGACTGCAAACTTGCGTAGCCGTAGCCATGTTGTCCACGCTTTCAGCTCCGGAGTCGCGCCGGCTGCGGCAGATATCTCATCTGCCCGAGGCCTGGCTCAAATCCGAAACGGGGATGTTGAAAGCCTTCTAGCGGCTCCAGCGGGCTCACTGCGCGTTGTCGTTATTCCGACTCAGCGCCCAGTCCGCGGGGATGTTGAAGCCACTTAACTCTACTAACACCTTAGATGCTCCGGAGGCCGGAAGGAGTCAATTTCCCCGCCCTAAACATGAGCACCGAAGGATCACGAACATTGTGCCCTGTTTGTGTTGCAAGCGCAAGTTGAGGCGCCTTGCGGGCGTGACCCTGAGCGAAGTCGAAGGGGAGAGCCCGCAGCCGAAATCCTGAGCGAAGCGAAGGACCTCGCGGGCGGTGCGACGGCTCGTTATCTTTCTACCGGGTATCTTCCTGCCGAAGGATCTGCGCTGTTCGCCGTCTCCACATCCACATGCAGCTTCAGTGGCGGATCCACTCCCGGCGGATAGCAATTCCCGTCCGCGCTGTAATTCGCCGGGCATTTCGCCGCGAAATCTTCTCGCTTCGGAGACTGCGCAAACTGCCAGACTTCAGCAAAATTGACTCCGCTCCGTTTCGGGGCCGGCGGCTTCCTGAACGCGCATCCCGGCGACGGCGGACAGGCGTCATTGGTCACAAAAAACGTAATCCTTCTGCCGCCGCCCGCGTTTTGCCGAATATCGTCCGCCGTGACGATACTGACTTTCCCTTCCTTGGCGGGAATCCCTGAGCAGTAAACCCCAGCGCGAAACCCGTTGGCCGTCACTGCGTCCACCCATGCGTAGATATACACTTTCTGCTCGGGCAACATGCGGCCACCCTGTTCGACGTCGAGAAAAATGACGGTGCCTGACGGAAAGCCTTCTCGCCGCGCTGACGTCACCGCAGCTTTCCCATCCGCCTGACCCAACGCCGCCGGGTTATGCAACAGGTTTTTGTAAAGCCGTCCGTTGAACAGAACCAGAAACCCAAATCCCACCGTCTCAAGCTTCGGACGCTTTCCCGCCCAAGTATTGGCCTGCTCTCCGGGAGGGTTGTTCAGCCAGTATCCCGAAAAAACAAAGGTCTGGTGCAGAGCGACGAGATTCCCGTCACCGGGATATTCGTTGCGGTCAAAGCCGAGAAAGGAAGGCTGAAGGGATTGAGCCTGCGAGAACGCCGAGGAACACGCAACGGCCAAGACTAGCCCGGCCACAAGGAACCCCTGAGAGCACCGCTTCACTTCTTTATGTTAATTACTTTGCCTCGAACGTGCGATTGGGAGCTGCCTCGGAGCCTAGTTCGCGGCACCCGCCGCCTGAGCTTTGGCCGCGGCTTGCTGGACATCTTTGAAGCTGTTCTGCTTCAGCACCTCGAGGCACGCTGGATCGAGCCGGCTGGGAGCATCTTTGTCCATCAAGGCGAACACTGCTTGCGCCGGCATGGATTCCCGGTAAGGGCGCTTTTCGGTGAGCGCCTGATACACATCGGCAACGCAGAGAATGCGCGCCGTAAGCGGCAAGTGCGACGCCGTCAAGCCGTCGGGATAGCCTTTCCCGTCCAGACGTTCGTGGTGCGCGGCGGCAACAAACGCCAACTGTTCGAATCCGGAGATGGTACGCACGATGGCGCGGGTGTACACGGGATGCATCTTCATCACTTCCCACTCTGTATCGGTCAGCTTGCCCGGCTTCTCAAGGATGGCGTTGGACACGCTGAGCTTGCCAATGTCGTGCAACAAAGCCGCTCGGCGGACCATGGTGACCGTCTGCGCCGCCAACCCCAGCCCATTCGCGATTTCGATCGATGCCTGGGCGACTCCTAAGGAATGGTTGTAAGTGTACGGCGATTTGGTATCGATAATTTCGGCAAAAGCGTCGCAAAGATTGTCAATGTGCTGCGGAGTAGCCGGAATCGCCGCGCCTGGTTCCATCTCCAGCACATATTGTCTTGCGCCCTCGGAGCGGGCCTTCTCCCAGAGTTGCTCGTCTTTCTCTAACGTTCGCACGATGCGCGCAATTTCAGGATCGAACCAGCTCCCACTCCGCTGAGACACTACCGCGACCGCCTCAGCGGGACTGCGCTGGCTGGCAAATGCTTCCAGCGTCTGGCTCACATTCATGATCCGCGCCAACAGCGAAATTTCTTCTCCCTTGCGATGCTCGGGATAGCCGCCCCCGTTCCAGTGTTCGTCCAGGCTAAAAATGGCTTGCGCGGTAGGCTCGCCGAGTCCCACCTTGCGGGCGATTTGCGCTCCACGTTCGCAGCGTGCCCCGATCACTTCCGCATTGTTCTTTTTCTGTTGCAGGCCCACCACCACCGCTTTTCCCAGACGCTGGGCCCAGGACTTTCCCGGCAGGACATTCCGCATCAGATAGCGTAAACCCGAGAGCGACGGCTTGGTCCAGTCTTCAAACTTGACTTCCTTTTTTGCACGGATGTCGTCGGAGCCAAGAATCTTGTGCATGCGTGCGGCATTCGTACTACAGCCTGCGTCTTTCAGCAGCAGGGCGTAATACAGATCGGAACGTTCTTGCGGCCCCAATTGCATCTCGTCCGCAATGCGCATGCCCAGAATGCAACTGCGCACGGCGTGACCCATGGGCTGCCCTTCGGTCAGGTCCAGCGCCGCGGAGAGCGCAGATACAACATCGGAAAAGCGAATTGTGTCCGAAGTCAACATTGGGCGAAACCTGCTACCAGAGCGGATATTCACCTATTCTGCGGCGGGGAGAACAGTTCAACAAGGTTACCCGGGTAATCCTTGCCAATACCCGGTTGTGCACTGGTTACTATCACTTCGGTAACTTTCAAATACTTTTTCCGAAATGAAACAATGCTTCTCGTAATCCTCTCCCGTCCAAAAATCTCTTAATAAAGGTGTGTCGTGATGAGTTCACTGCGTAACGTGTGTGTTCTATTGTTTCTTTTGGCAGCGGTAAGCGGTTTTGCACAAACTGGTGGCGCGCTCGGCAACGGAATCAGCAGCCGCGCTATCTCGATGGGCGGTACGACGGTGGCGTCCTCGATCAGCCCCTTAGAAGCCATGCAAGGTAATCCCGCGACGCTGACAGAGTTGAGCGGGCGTTCGCTTGATCTCAGCGTCACTAGCTTGTTCGCCACGGGAAACTTTACGAATTCCGTCTCCAGCACCGGCACCATCGCCACCGGAGCGGGCGTGCTTCCTTACGGTGCGTTCGCTATGCCGCTGCACTCAACACGATGGAAGCTGGGGGTTTCGGTTGCGCCCGATGTAGCGATGAGCGCTAACTGGACTTACCTCGATCCCCCGGGCGGACTGGGCGGCACCAGCTATGGCCTGCAACAGAATAAGTCCGTCATCCTGGCGCTGCGTTCTGCCGCCGGCGTCGGATATGAAGTTAACCGCAAGCTTTCGTTGGGCGCGACGGTTGGCGTCATTTACAACCAGAACACATTGCAAGCGCCTTACATCTTTCAGAGCCAGCCAACTCTGGCCGGGGCGAAGACGCTGCTCGATCTTCACACCCACGGCACAGGATGGAATGGCACCTTCGGCGCGCTGATCACGCCCAGCAGCAAACTGCGCGTGGGATTTTCCTACAAGACCCGAACCATCGTGCACTCCAACGGCGACGCCTCCGGAAACGCCGGAGCACAGTTCGCAACTCTTGGCGCGCCGTTTCAGCCCGACTTCCATTACAACGCGGGAGTCGAGACCAAGTTCCCGCAGTCTTTTTCCGGCGGCGTCTCCTGGCAAGCGCATCAACGTCTAAGGCTCAACCTGCAAGGCAACTGGATCAACTGGAGCAAGGCCTTTGACCGCCTGCCAGTCTCACTAACCAACGGCAACAACTCCGACATCAACGGCTTTGTGGGCTCCAACTCGATGCAGGACGTGATCCCCGTGCAATGGCGCAATCAGGGCGTGTTCGGCATCGGAGTGGAATCGCCGGTCGGAGAGCACCTATCTCTGCGCGGCGGATACTCGTATGCCACCAACCCCGTACCCTCAGCGACCTTGACTCCGATGACCGCGGCCATCATGCAAAACACGATCGGCACCGGCATGGGATACAGCCGCGGCCGCTATACCTTCGACTTGGCGTATCAGGCTCAATTGCCGGCGTCAGCTAGCGTGGGACATAGTTCGCTGCTCTCCGGCGAATACAACAACAGCAAGGTGGAAGTGGCGGTTCAGTCGCTCACCTTCACTACGCGAATCCATTTCTAACTATTGGGGTCTGTAGTTGTTCGGATAAAAACGGCGGCCTGGGGGAAACTCCTCCAGCCGCCGTTTTTCCTGATCGCTGACGGCTGACGGACGAGAGCTACCCCCCGATGTGCACCATCGTCCGCGAGGCCGGAACAAAATCCGCCTCGCCAATGTGATGCCGCGCTTCTTTTCTTGCCACCACGCCGCGGATAAATTCCGCGAGGTCTTCATCCGAGGCGCCCCGCCGCATCAACTCATGCAGATCGTGGTCCCAAACCGAAAACAGGCAAGTGCGAATCTTTCCATCGGAGGTGATGCGGATGCGACTGCAATGTCCGCAGAACGGATGTGAAACCGGGGCAATGATGCCGATTTCGCCAACGCCGTCGTCGAAACGGTAGCGCCGTGCGGTCTCGCTGCGCCCATGCGGAATTTCGATCAGCGGCCGATACTCCCCCATGCGGGCGAGAATTTCATCCAGCGTGATCACAATATCCGGAGACCAGACCCGGTCTTCTTCAAGCGGCATAAATTCGATGAAGCGCACGATCACGCCTTCTTCACGCGCGAACATGCCAAACGGAATAATCTGATCTTCGTTAAACCCGCGCATCAGCACGCAATTCACTTTCAGCGGCCACAGCCCCGCGCGCCGCGCAGCGCGCATTCCTGCCAGCACGTGATCGAAGCCTCCCGGCACCCGCGTGATCCGCGCAAAGCGGTCGGGATCGACGGCGTCCATGCTGACGGTGATGCGGTTCAAGCCGGCGTCCTTAAGCGGCTGCGCCAAGCCGGCAAGCAGGTGCCCGTTGGTGGTCATGGCAATGTCGAGGCGCTCGCCATCGTTTTGAAGGGGCACGGCTTTAGCCGTGCCATTGCCGCCGCTGGAAGACAGGGGCTTTAGCTCCGGAGCCCGCAACTGCGCCAACTCCCGAACAAAATCGACCACGCCCCGCCGCAGCAGCGGTTCCCCGCCAGTCAGCCGAATCTTCGTAATCCCCAGCGAAACCAGCACCCGCGCCATCCGCAGATAATCCTCAAACGGCAGCTCGCCGTACAACGCCCCTTCATTCCCCGTCCGGCAATACACACACTTGTAGTTACACCGGTCGGTAATAGAAATTCGCAGATCGCTAATGGCACGCCCGAATTTGTCGGTGAGAGGCAGTTGCTAGCTCCTAGCTGTTAGCTCCTAGCTTCTACTCAGATGTCCTCACCCCCACACCCTGTCATTCCGAGCGGAGCGGAAGGGTTCGCTTGCGAACATTCCACGGAGTCGAGGAACCTGCTTTTTGCTTGCGCTGGAAAAGGACACAACGGACGGAGAACTCCCCGGCAGTCGTTCCCTTTCCAATGCTCTCTTGCGAGAGCGGGAGGCCCGGGCGTTTCCACCCAGCCCCTCGGGATGAAATACAGATCACCCCTCGCCACCGAAGCCAAGGTATCCCCAAAGGCCGCGGCAGTCGGAAACTCAACTTTAATTATAGATGCAGAGTCCGTTCCGAAGCTGAGTGCTTCACTGCACCGCCTTCTCGATCGCCTTCTCCGCCAGCGGCGCCATAACCGCAAACCCAGCCTGGTTCGGATGCAAGCCGTCGTTCGCCAAATCGCGCTTGAGCAACCCCTTGTCGTCCACCAGCGCGCTGAAGTAGTCGAGATAGATCGGATCATTGGCAGTGCAATAATCCTTCAGCCAGCGATTGAGCGCCAGAATCCTCTCCATCGGTCGCTGCGCAAAGAAATCCTGCGACTCAGCCGTGTAATTGTGAACAGGAAGGATAGAAGAAAAAATCACCTTGATGCCGTGCGCGCGCGCCAACTCAGCAATCGAAGCGTAGTTGGCCTCAATGTCTTCATTCGAAATCTTCCCAGTATTCCCGGCAATGTCATTGGTGCCCGCAAGAATCACAACCGCTTTCGGCTGCAGCTTGATCACGTCCTGACGAAAGCGCACCAGCATCTGCGACGTAGTCTGCCCGCCAATTCCGCGATTGACGTACGGCTTGCCCGGAAATGACTCATCCAACTTCCAGATATCAGTGATCGAATCGCCAAAGAACACGACGCGATTCTCTCCCGCCGCCGGCGGCTTGAGCGCAGTATCGGCATCTCGATACCGCGCTAGCTGTCCATAGTCGTCGGTGTAAACCGCAATCCGCGAAGCGCGATAGTTATCCAGGCCGGGATGTCCGGTGGAAGGGATTACGATTGGCGGAGCTGATTGCTGGGCCAGTGCGCCCACACAAATGGACAAAACGAAAAACACTCGACTCGCGGTCAGGCAAAAGTTATGGCAACGCACGATCTGGCTCCTTTGTTCTATCCGTGTGAATCTGTGGAAATCCGTGCCCAAGAGTTGCCTCAGTCACATGCCATCATAGTTCGGTCCGCCCCCACCCTCCGGCGGAACCCACGTAATGATCTGATACGGGTCCTGAATGTCGCAGGCCTTGCAATGTACGCAGTTCGACGGATTCAGGCTGATTCTCTTCCCGTTCGGCGCCGACGCGTCGTCGAGCATTTCATAAACATTCGCCGGGCAAAAGTGCTGGCACGGGCTGCCGTATTCCCGGATGCAGCGCGAATTGCAAACGTCGGTGTCGGCGATGATCAGATGTGCAGGCTGATCTTCCTCATGCTTCGTCCCCGAATGATAAAGATCGGTGAGCTTGTCGAACGTCAGCTTGCCATCGCCTTTGGCATTCCCGATCAAGTGCTTTTCTGCGCCGCCGTCCGCCGGCAGGTCACTGAGCTTCTTCATGTGCGTGTAACCTGCGGTCCCCGGATAACGGTTGCGCAGGCCGCGTCCGCCAGTAAACTGCTGGATGCCGGCGTGGAACATCCCGCTCCAGAATCCGTGTTCGAAGCCTTGATGAAAGTTGCGAACCTTCCAGAGTTCTTCTTTAACCCAGCTCGACTCGACCTTTTTCTGAAACGCGCTCAACGTCGCGGCTGAGAAATCGTCTTTCTTCAGCGCCTCGAAAGCAGTTTCAGCCGCCAGCATCCCGCTCTTGATTGCGAGATGAATTCCCTTCAGCCGCTGCGAATTCAGAAATCCGGCCGAGTCGCCGAGAATCATCCAGCCATCGCCCGCCACCGGAGGAATCGCCCACCACCCGCCATACGGCAGCGACTTCGCGCCGTAGCGAATCATCTTGCCGCCTTCGAGAAGCTTGGCCACAAACGGATGCCGCTTGAACTCCTGCAACACCCGCTGCGGATCCAGCCGCGGGTCAGCATAGTCGAGTCCGGTAACGAACCCAAGCGAAGCAACATTGTCTTTGCCACCATAAATCCACGCCCCGCCGTACTCGCGCGAAGTCAACGGCCAGCCCATGGTGTAAATCACTTCGCCTGGCGCGATGCGCCCCGAGGGAACTTCCCACAACTCTTTCACTCCCTGCCCATACGTCTGCGGATTGCAATTCTTCGCGAGATCAAACTTGTTGATGAGTTGCTTGGTCAGCGACCCTCGCGAACCTTCAGCCAGAATGACCACCTTAGCCTGTAGTTCGTATCCCGGCTCAAAATTCGACTTCTCTTGGTTCTGCTTGTCCACGCCCTTGTCGTCGGTAATAACGCCGGTCACGCGATCGTCATCAAACCGCAGCTCCGACCCTGCAAATCCGGTGAATACCGTAATTCCCGCTTCTTCAACTTTGCCTCCCAGCCACTTCACAAACCGATTCAACGAAATCACGTAATTGCCATGATCGCGCAGCGGCGGCGGCGTGATGGGAAACTTCAGCTTGCCCTTCTCAGTGAGGAAATAAACTGATTCTTTCGCGACCGCAGCATCGAGCGGCGCTTCCTTTTCAAATCCCGGCAGCAGCTCGCGCATCGACCGCGGATCAAGCAGCGCCCCCGAAAGGCAGTGCCGGCCGATCTCACGGGCTTTCTCCAGCACATAGATATTTTCTTTGCTCAGTTGTGAATCTGGATTTTCAGCATTGTGCTTGTCAATCAACTGCGAGAGCCGCAGCGCACAAGCCATCCCCGCTGGTCCGCCGCCGACGATGACCACATCGGCCGGCATCTGAGGACGTTCAATGCCTTCGACAGTTTTGCGAAATACAAGCATACAAAAACCGGCCACGGGTTTACGCCGATCACACGGATAAATCAAGATCCTGATGTTTGATCCGTGAAGATCCGTGCAAATCCGTGGCTGCTCTTAGCTCCCTGCCTTCGCCTTCTTCACTTCTTCGATCAGCGGGGGCACAATGTCGAACAAATTTCCCACAACCGCAATGTCGGCAATCTCAAAAATCGGTGCTTCGTGGTCTTTGTTCACAGCAATCACCGCGCGGGCACCCTTCATCCCGACAATGTGTTGAATCGCGCCGCTGATTCCGAGCGCCAGATAAAGCTTGGGCGCGACGGTTTGTCCCGACGACCCGATCTGACGATCCATGGGAAGCCAGCCGGAATCGCAAATGGGCCGCGACGCAGCAATCTCTCCGCCCAATGCGTCGGCAAGCTGCTTGGCCAGTTCGATATTTTTTTGTTCTTTAATTCCGCGCCCGACCGAGACGATAATCTCCGCCTGCGTCAAATCCACCGCCTGCTTGGCTTCTTTGAACATTTCCTGCGGCTTGGTTCGGACGGTTCCCGCGGGAATTTCCAGATTGACGGTTTCAACTGGCGCCGCGCTCGCTCCTGCCTCGACTTTATCGCCGCGAAACGCGCCGTTCTGAAAGGTCACAAACCACGGCGGGTCGCAACTGAAGCTCACGTCTGCGGCAAACTTGCCTTGAAACATCTGGCGGGTGAACAGTAACTTCTGGCCGTCCTTGCGGTATCCGACGCAGTCGCTGATCACTGTTCTCCCCATCACCGTCGCAAGTTTGGGAATGAAATCGCGCACCTGATAGGTGTGCGGCATCAGCACCAGCTTCGGCTGATGAGACGATAGGAATTGTTTCAGCCCAGCGGAAAAAGCGTCAGGAGTATAGGGATTCAGCGCCGGAGATTCCAGGTCGTAAACTTTCGCGACTTTCTTTGCGGCAATTTCATTGGCGAACGAAGCTACGCCGCTTCCGATTACTGCGGCCTCCAGAGTCCATCCGGTTTCCGCGGCGATGGATTGCCCGGCGACCAGCGTCTCCCACGATGCGCGGTTCAGCTTGCCTTCGCGCTGTTCGACGACCACCAGAATCTTTTCAGGCATTTTGGTTCCGCAGAGAAAATCAGTGCGTCAGCTTGCCGCGTCGGCCGTATCCGACGCCGAGCAGCGTGCCGCCAATCGCGGCCTGCGTCAGAAACCAGATGGGATACACATGCGAGCCGACCTTGATGCTGCTGTAAACGAAGGCCAGAAAAATCAGGTCCGTCCACAGCAGCAGCTTGCCCACCGTCATCATGACGGTGCCTCGTTCTTCGTCTCCCCCCAGTTGCGATTGTTCGTGACTCATAGGATTCTCCTTGGCGCGGCTTCTAGCTGCTAGCTCCTAGCCTCTAGCCAACCGCCTCTTCACAATACTCGCATTTCGTTGCGCAACTTATCCACCAGCTTTTTTGCAATTTCTCCGGGCGATCCTTCCAGGTACTCGGTCTTCTTGGTCTTCTGCGGAACATACAGGCGTTCGATCTTCTGCATGTTCTCGCCGACAGCCCCCTGCACCTCGGCCAGCGCAACTTTTCGCAGCGCCTTGTTCTTGGCCTGTTTGATCCCGATCAGGGTCGCATAGCGCAGCTTGTTGATGCCGGATTGAATCGTCAGCACCGCGGGCAGCGGCATCTCGACAAACTGAAAATATCCAGCTTCGAGTTCGCGCTTGACCTTGATCCCGGCATCCGTCTTTTCAATCTGCATGATGATGGTCGCGTGCGGCCATCCCAGCAGTTCTGCCAGAATCACGCCGGTCTGCGCATAGCCGTAATCGTCCGACTGCAATCCGGTGAAGATCAAATCAAACTGCTCATCTTTGATTGCCGCCGCGAATGCCCGCGCGGTGTTCGACGCGTCCAACCCTACAAAACCGGCATCCTCAAGATGAATGGCGCGGTCGGCGCCTTTGGCCAGCGCCTCGCGAAGCACTTGTTGCGCGCGCGCCGGGCCGGCGGTGATTGCGACCACTTCCCCGCCATGCTTTTCTTTCTGGCGCAAAGCTTCTTCGAGCGCGAAGGCGTCCGGCTCATTCACTTCGTAAGAAACATCCTCACGAATCCAGGCCCCGGCCTCATTCAGCTTGAGAGGCGCATCCTTCTGCGGAACGTGTTTCATGCACACCAGAATCTTCAAGCGATCTCCGGATGATTGCGAATGCGATGGCGGACTGGCAAGTATAAATCAGGAGGGCAGCTTTTAGCTTTTAGCTTCTAGCTGCTAGCTACTGGCATGGAGCCCTTGGCAAGACGCCGTGAGAAATCCGAAAGGGGCTGAAGGGGACGGGTTGCTAGAAGCTAGTAGCTAGAAGCTAGTAGCTAGAAGCTAGCAGCTATTCCGTAAAAACCACCGACTGCAGCCCCGAAATATCAAACCGCTTCCGGCAGCGGACGTTCTTGCATCCCATGACGTCGTCTTTGCGCAGCATGTAGGAGCGGGCTTTGGCGAAGCGGGCGCGGTCGCGTTCGTCGGCGCGTCCCGGAAGCTGGCGCTTCTTGGTGCGCACCAGCCAGGTCACTTCATACTCCGCTGACTCGCGGCAGTTCGGACAGTTCAGCGTGGCCGGCTTCTTTTCCTGTCGCTCGTCGAAAAATTCGCGCTCGTCCATAGGCAATGGCAGTGACTAGTGGTCGGTAGTCAGTAACCCAAATACTGGCGGACCGTTACCCTGACCGTTTCTTGACCACTACTCAGCCCAATTATGTCACAAGCTCGATTTGCGGATACACTTTCAACCGTGGCGAAGAAGAAAAAGCCGAAGAAGTTCTCCGCCGTGCAAGCCGTAAAAGAGATGGCCCGCGACCGCATCGGCGCGCCCGGCACGGAACAGGTCGTCCCCGACCTGAAGAAGAAAAGAAAGTCCTCCGAGAAACACAAACCCACGCTGGGCCAGTTGCTGCAGGAGGGCGAGTAGAGGCTATCTCAGGAATGGTCTGTGCATGGTTGTTAGTGAAATCGCGGTATTACGTCAACTACGGCAACGTAGACCCGACTGAGAGGCGGGTGGCGAGCAGCCAGGAGAAATTGAGCGCGAAGACCTCCCCCGATGCAATCCCGCGAACTTTTGGTTGCATTAAACAGGTGCCGGTTCGTTCTCAATTGTAGGTTCACCGCAATGCGAACACGTGGGAGACGTTGATGACAAAACGATGGGCATTCCTCTTGATCTTTGCCATTCTCGGGCCAGGCTGCGAAAATCCAGGATTCTCGCAGCCGGTGGCGCAGTCCTCGAAGAAACTGACGTGCACTGTGACTCGGCAGGATTACGCCGTCTATTCGGCGGTTCTAAGTGGGCGTGGCAGACCAGAGGATCCAGAAGAAACTTGGGACGACAAGCCAGAGCTGACCGTTGGAGATACAACTATTCCTGGCGGTGGATTCTTTAGAGAACACAAGAACGGCTGGGCTTGGGGTTTCCGCTCCCCATTGAAACAAAAGCCTGCTGCTGACACGCAACGAGATTTCAACGCGAAGCTTGACAGCACGTGCGCCCTGAAAGCTCTCATGGACCACCCACCGGTTTATACCCTGATTTCACGTAAGGAAGTGGATGAGATATTTAAGAAAAACCAAGACGGTTGGGCAGAGTTTTACAAAAGGCATCCACAATCGTCAGGTATTTGGAGCTTTTCTCGGGTCGGATACAACATTGCGAAAAACGAAGCCCTGGTTTACTTGGCACATTCTTGCGGGATGCTGTGCGGGACTGGTCACCTCTACCTTTTGACAAAAGAGGATGGCGGGTGGGTAGTCAAGAATAAGCTGATGCTCTGGATTTCATGAGGATAATTAGACAAGGCGATTGCAATCACAGACCGACACCGTTTGCCCCCGCTACAGTACGACTCTCTACATCGGAGCCTTAGCGGGTACCCGGGACCCCCGCGAGACCCTCACGCCGCCTGCAACTCCTCCAGCAAATCCGCCTTCAGTTCTTCCTGCTTGGCCGGAGGCAGCTTCGCGCCGCCCGAGGTGAGATAGAAAACGTCAATCGCCATCTGGCCTTCGGTATCGATCAGCGCAATCTCAATGTTGCAATCCTGATGGGAGAAGCGGGAGCAGATTTTATTGAGCAGGCCGAGGCGGTCTTGCGCGATCACCTGCACCAGGGTACTGCCGGCGGAACAGTCGTCGTCGAATTCAACCCGGGTCGGGACCTTCACTTTGGCAAGCTGCTTTTCCGAGCGAAGCCGGTCGCGCAACATGCGGTCGAGATCGGCTTCGCCATTCAGGACGTCGGCCACGCTGCGCTGAAAGCGTCCCCACTCCGGCAGATTGAGTTCGAGGGTACGAAACCGGTCGGTGAAGAAGAACGTGTCCACAACCACGCCGGCGGCGTTTGAAAACGCGTCGGCTTTCACAATGTTCATTCCCCACGCGGCCAGCGATCCGGCAAGCTTGGCAAAAAGAAATGGACGGTCCTGCGTGACCAGAGTCAACTCAAACCAATGCCGCCCGCGCTCCAGATGAAGCTGCACCGACTCCTCGAAAAGTTTGCCCGCCATCTCCACGTGCCGCAGGACCTCTTCCGGTCGGTACGTCCGCAGATATCTTTTCGGCAAACCCTCCAGAAACGGTTTGATCTTTTTCGCCAGCTTCGGAGCCAGAGCTTGCACCCGCGCGATGGTTTCATCCTTCTCAGTGTCAGCGTGCAGACGCTGGTCGGCGGTGCGGGACATCGTGTTGGCGGCGGCAATGTACAACTGCCAGACGTTCTCGGCCTTCCACGGCGTCAGCGCTTCCGGATTCACCGCTTTAATGTCGGCATAGGTGAGCAGGCAGAGCATCTTCAGCCGCTCCGGCGTGCCCATTTTTTCGGTGAAAGCTTGAATGGTCGCTGGATCGTAAATGTCGCGCCGCAACACCGCGGAAATTTCCAGATGACTGCCGATCAAGAACGAAACCACTTCGCGATCGGCGGCTTCGAGTCCCAGCCGGTCCATGCATTTGTCGGCAATTTCAAGGCTGGTAATTACGTGGTTCGTCCCCGGCACGCCCTTGCCCACGTCATGCAGCAGCAATGCGAGATACAGCAGCTCCGGCTTTTCCAGCTCTTCGAGCAGCCGCCCGTAGCGCTGGTCCCACTCCGACTTCGACTGCTGCGCGCGATGCAGACATTCAATCGCCAGAAAGGAGTGTTCGTCCACAGTGAAGCGATGATAAAAGTCGCGGACCACTAAAGAATCGATCAGCCTGAGTTCGGGAAGCAGGACGGTGAGCAATCCCAGAGAATGCATGGCGCGCAGGCCATCGGCAGCGTGTGGCTCGGTAAGCACCGCCTGCAAGTATTTCCAACTCTGCGGGCCCGACGGAGGCGCCTCGGTCAGCGATGGCACCACCTGCTGCACCCGGCTTTCCGTGGACATGGCCAGTTTCAACCCGTGATGCGCGGTAAAACTGAATATCCGGAAAAGCAGTTCGGGATCGCGAATCGCCGAAGGCTGTTGCAGAAACACCAGGCCGTCCACCACCGAGAAATCAGCATTGGAAAGCCGCGAGCGCAGATTCTGAAAATGGCGGTACAAAGAAGACCGCGCCGCCGGGACCGACTCGAGCAGGCGCAAACACTCGTAGTGCACTGCGCGGGCGCGGCGAAAATACAGCCTCATCCAAGCCGCTGCATCCAGATGTTCGCGGCCGGTTACGCCAATCCCGCGCGCCGCGGCTTCATCCTGCGATTCCCAGGCCAGCATGTTGTCATCGCGCCCCTGGCGATAGTGCAGAAACACGCGCACCGAACTGAGAAATTCCAGCGCGGGCGCAAAGCTTTTGCGCGCCGATTCCGGCAGCAGCGTCTCAGGGTCAGGCCAGGCGCGCTCTTTGTCCATCGCCGAGAGCAACGCCAGCCAGCAGGCCACGTTATAGTCGCGCAGGCCACCGGGAGCCTCTTTGATATTCGGCTCCAGATGAAAAACTGTATTTCCGTATTTGGCGTGGCGCGAGCGGGTCACCTCTGCCAACTGCTGAATGATGTAATTCCCTTCCCGAACGAAAAACTTGGGCAGGACTTTATCGTGCAGCCGGTCAAATAGCTCGCGATCTCCGGCGACAAAACGGCAATCGAGTAGCGAAATGGTGAATTCGACGTTCTGGGCGTCGAACTGGTCACATTCGGCCAAAGTACGGGTCGTAGGCCCAAGCTTCAGCCGCAAGTCCCAGAGTTCCTGGCAAAAATTCCGTACCGGGTCACGCAAGCTGTCTTCGGTCCCCCGGTCGGCGTGTAGGAAGAGGATGTCAACGTCGGAGTGCGGAAACAGAGCTCGGCGGCCGAAACCTCCGAGTGCGACCAGTGCAAAATTCTTCGCCGGAGTGCCCGGGGAAATCAGTTCGTCCCACAGCCGCAGCAGAATTTTCTCTACCAGTTCGGTGCGTTGCGCTATCGCCGCCAGGCCGTTGCCCGTAGCAGCAAACTCCTGCTGAATGCGTGCAGATTCAGTGAGGTAGAGATCGCGGAGTTCATTGCGTAAGGTGACGGCTGTGCTCATCGGCTATATAGACACTTCTAGCTATCCGCTCCGGAGCGGGCTGTCTTTACTGTACCTCCCACCGGAGCGCCACGGAAATTGAAACTATTTATGGGGTGAATCAGGTTTGGTTATTCGTGAGGCCAGCCTTTAGCTCTTAGCTGTTAGCTGTTAGCTTCCCCGTTTTGGACACGTTCTTCCTTCAAAAGACCCACCGGAGTGTGACGTGTGACCTTGACTTGGTTTTTCCTCGATGCTTAGAGTCGGCATTGTTCCGGGTGCGGTTGCGCCCAGGGAGGACCCTTGCCTGACGCCATTATCGCCGCTGACCCTAAGCTTGCCGCGTCCGAAGCCAACGCGAACCAGATCCTGTGGCTGGCTCTCACTCTGACTCCCGGCCTTGGCCCAACCCGCTCCCGGCGGCTGGTGGAATTTTTCGGCAGCGTGGATCGTGTATTTCAGGCCTCGCTCACCGAACTCGAAGCCGCCGGCTTGCCCGTGCAATCAGCGCAAGCGTTGGCCACGGGGCGGTCAGTTGAATTAGCCAATGAGGAAATCGCGCGTGCAATGGCCGCGGACGTGCACCTCGTGGCTTTTGACGATCCCGCCTATCCCGCACGGCTGAAGCAGATTTACGATCCGCCGCTGGTGCTCTATGTGCGCGGAAACCCCGCCGCGTTGTCGCTGCCCGGCGTTGCCGTCGTGGGCACGCGGCACCCTACTCCTTACGGCACCGGCATGGCTGAGCGTTTGTCGTGCGATCTGGCAACCCGCGGCTTGGTCATCTTCAGCGGTATGGCCCGCGGCGTTGATACGGCTGCGCATCGCGGCGCTATCACGGGCAAGGGAAAAACTGTCGCGATGTTCGGCACCGGGGTTGACGTGCTGTATCCGAAAGAGAATTCCCGCCTTGCCGAGCAGATTCTCGCCAACAACGGGGCGCTAGTCTCGGAATTTCCTCTGGGAACATTCGCCGCTCCGCAGAATTTCCCCATTCGCAATCGCATCATCAGCGGAATTTCGCTGGGGGTGCTGGTAGTCGAAGCCGCCGAATACAGCGGCACTCGCATCACGGCCCGCTGTGCGCTCGAGCAAGGCCGCGACGTCTATGCCGTCCCCGGAAACGTCACCAACAAGAACTCCTGGGGACCGAATACGCTCATCAAACAAGGCGCAAAGTTGGTTGCAACATGGGAAGATGTTTGGGAAGAACTGCCGCAGGATGTGCGACTTGCACTCACTCCTCCGGCAGGTGCTGAATCGCAAGCGGGTCAGACTGCATCTCTGTTTGAGGAACCGTCGCTCTCTCCGCACGAAAAAAAGATCTATTCCGTGCTCAAGGCCGATGAGGCCATGCACCTGGACGAGATCATCGATAAGCTGGAGCCGAACCTGTCGTCCTCCGAAATCTTCGCCGCGCTGTTCGAGTTGGAGCTGGCAGGAAAAGTGAAGCAGCTTCCGGGGAAGAATTTTGTGAAAAGTTTTTAGCGCAGAAAAGCGGCTAGTAGCTAGAAGCTGCCCGTTCGTGCTAGCTTCAAACTCATCATCAACAAACTGAGGACAAATTGGCAAAAGGTTTAGTCATCGTCGAATCGCCGGCTAAGGCCAAGACGATACAAAAATATCTCGGCAAAGGCTTCACGGTTGAGGCTTCGCTCGGCCACGTCAAAGATCTACCCAAAAGCACGCTCGGGGTGGATACCGACAACGATTTTGAAACCGAGTACGTCATCATCCCCGGCAAAGAGAAAGTCGTCGCCCGGCTGAAAAAGCTGGCGATTGGCATGGACACGATCTATCTGGCGCCTGACCCGGACCGCGAAGGCGAAGCCATTGCCGCGCATCTTGCCGAAGAACTCGGCGGCAACGGCGCAAAATCCAAAAAGAAAAAGAAGAAAGGCGACGAAAACGGTCAGCAGATTCGCCGCGTCACCTTCAACGAAATCACACAGCGCGCCGTCCGCGAAGCCTTTGAACATCCGCGCGACATTGATCAGAATTTAGTCGATGCCCAACAAGCCCGCCGCGTCCTCGATCGCTTGGTCGGATATCAAGTTTCCCCACTTTTATGGGATAAGGTCCGCCGCGGTTTGTCCGCTGGTCGGGTCCAGACCGTTGCGCTCCGGCTGATCGTCGAGCGCGAACGCGAAATCAAGGCGTTCGATAAGAAAGAATATTGGACCATCGACGCGCATCTCGCCGGCCCCAAGCCGCCCGCGTTCGACGCCCGTTTCCTGGGCAAAGGCGAAGAAAAGGTCGAAGTCGGGAACGCCGAAGAAGCGGAGAAAATCCGCGCAGCTCTCGAACACGCCGACTGGGTCGTCCGCAGCGCCGAAAAGAAGGAGCGCCGCCGCAACGCGACCCCGCCGTTCACTACCAGCAAACTGCAACAGGACGCGTCCCGCAAACTCCGCTTCAGCGTGAAGCGCGCGATGATGATCGCCCAGCGTTTGTACGAAGGCGTCGAACTCGGCGAAGAAGGCCTGGTCGGCCTCATCACCTACATGCGTACCGATTCCACCCGCGTCGCTCCCGAAGCTCTGGCCGAAGTGCGGGAGTACATCACGTCGCAATACGGCCCCGACTATCTGCCGCAAACGCCGAATACTTATAAAGAGAAGAAGGAAGCGCAGGCCGCGCACGAAGCCATCCGCCCAACTTCGGCAATGCGTCATCCCGATCTTGTGAAGCAATATCTAAAAGAAGATGAGTTCAAGGTTTACAAGCTGATCTGGCAGCGCTTCATTGCTTCGCAGATTACGCCCGCAGTCTTTGACCAAACAACCGTTGACATCGACGCAAAGTCCGGGTCGGACGTGTTCTGGTTCCGCGTCACCGGATCGGTGATGAAGTTCGACGGCTTCCTGCGAGTGTACGAAGAATCCAAAGAAGGCAAGGACGAAGAAGACGAGGAACTGAAACACAAACTTCCCCCGCTCGAAGCCGGACAGAAACTCACCTTGAAGGAGCTGAAGCCGGAACAGCATTTCACCGAGCCGCCTCCGCGCTACAACGAAGCTTCGCTGGTCAAGGAACTCGAAGAGCGCGGAATCGGGCGCCCATCAACCTATTCGGCGATCTTGAGCACGATTCAGGAGCGGCAGTACGTGCAGAAAGTTGGCGGCAAATTCTCTCCCACCGAAATAGGACTGGTTGTGACCGACCTGCTGGTGGAAAATTTCCCCGACATTTTCGATATCGCGTACACCGCGCGTCTCGAAGAGGAACTCGACGAGATCGAAGAGGGCAAAGAAGGCTGGAAGCACGCGCTCGGCGATTTCTATAAGAAATTCGAGAAGGACCTCCGCTATGCCCAGAAGCACATGGAAAACATCAAGCGGATGGAGAAGCCAACCGACGAGAAGTGCGAGCGCTGCGGTTCGCCTCTGGTAATCAAGTGGGGCAAGCACGGTTCGTTCTACGCCTGCAGTTCCTACGACAAAGAAAATCCTGAGACCTGCACCTTCACCAAGGAGAATCCGATCAACCTGCCCGATTTGGATTCCGCCGATGTGCAGGAGACCACGCAGGAAGAATATTGCGAAAACTGCGGCCGGGTCATGGTGCTGAAGCGCGGGCGCTTCGGCCAGTTCATGGCCTGCACTGGATATCCGGATTGCAAGACAACGCGCCGCTTAGACCAGGGCAAGCGCGTCCCAGACATTCCGCTGGAAGAGATGTGCCCAAAGTGCGGCACCCGCAATCTGATGATCCGCCACGGGCGCTATGGCGAGTTCACTTCATGCAGCGGATATCCTGATTGCAAATACGTGAAACAGAATTTCATCGGCGTGAAATGTCCGCTGTGCAAAGAGGGTGAACTGGTCGAGAAAAAGGCCCGCAAGGGGAACACATTTTACGGCTGCGGCAATTATCCCGCGTGCAAATTCACGGCGGCGCATAAGCCGATCGCAGAGAAGTGCCCAGTTTGCGGCAGTGAATACCTGGTTGAGAAATTCTTGAAAGCCGGCCCGGTTATCGCCTGCCCCAACAAAGAGTGCGATTTTGAACGACCCGGCGAACCCGCACAGGAAGCTGCCCCCGCAGCCAGCTAATCAGATTCGAAGGGTAACACCATGCCCAAGAAACCCACCGCCGAAGACGCGAAAATCATCATGCGGCTCTACGATCTGCGCCGCGAGCCGGAAATGCGTAAAGCCCGCGCCTGGTTTGCCAGCTTTGTCCCACGCAGCGCCGACGACGTGATTCAAGTGATCAGCGGCGTCCCGCCGCAAGAAAATGCCTGGTTCCGGCAAGTCAGCAGCTATTGGGACATGGCCGCGTCTTTCGTTTTGCGCGGCGCGCTGAATGAAGAGCTTTTTGTGGACAACAGCGGCGAAATGTTTTTCGTTCTGGGGAAGGTCTATCCGTTCCTGAAAGAAATCCGCGAGAAAACTAAAACCCCATACCTGCAGCGCGTGGAAAAAGTTGCTACCGGGTCCAAGGACGCGCGCGAACGCTTGCAAGCGATGGCGAAGCGAGCCGAAGCCAGACGCGCTGCAGCAGCGACAAAAGCGTAACGAATCTTCGGAGTCCAGGGTCCAAGCTGGAAGCTATATCTGCTTTTCTATGAAATATATTCCCGAATGTACTCGTCCCGAGTTTCCCGCAGGCTTTTCAGATTCCCGTCAAAAATAACGTGGCCGTCGCGCAGGATGAGAATGAACATAGGAACGGTCGCCCGCGAATGCGGCGGCAGCGGCTTCATCTTGTTTTCGGTTTTGTCAAAGTAGTGCGTCCCCATGGTGAACGCGTCTTGTAGGCGGTGCGTCACCAGCAGTGAGCTGGTCTTGTAAACGTCACGTTGCTTCACCAGCAGTTCGATAATGGTGTTGGACGTAACCGGATCGAGTCCGCCAGTAGGCGAATCGTAGAGTACAACTTCGGGATGCGTAATAATCGTCCGCGCGATCCCCACTCTGCGCCGCATGCCGCCCGACAACTCGGAAGGGTACAAGTCCACCTTGTTCTCGAGCTCCACAAAACTCAACGCCTCGCGCACCCGATCCTCGATCTCGCTTTCCGGAAGGTTTGCCTCTTCGAGCAAGCGAAACGCCACGTTATCGCGCACCGTGAGCGAGTCGAAAAGCGCGCTCTCCTGAAATACGATCCCCACTCGCTGGCGCAGGACAAACAACTGGTTCTCGCTCATCTTTGTGATCTCTTCGCCCAGCAACCGGATCCGCCCGGAGTCCGGCTTGATAAGCCCCAGCGCCAGCTTTAGGATTGTGCTTTTGCCCGACCCCGCGACCCCGAAGATGGCCTTGGTGTCTCCCAGCCGCAGTTGAAAAGAAATCCCATCCAGGATTTGCTTCTCTTCAAAACTGATGGAGACGTTTTCGAATTCCAGCGCGACCGAAGCCGGACCCTGCGGAAGCTTCACTGGTTGATCGAGAACCGCGGGAGGACTGGCCATAAAAATTATTGCCCGAAGATTGTCATCGAAAGCCGGGTCACAAAAAAGTCAACCGTAATAATCAGAATCGAGGACGCCACCACCGCCTGGGTAGTGGCGCGGCCAACCCCCTGGGTGCCGCCCCGCGCCGTAATCCCGTAATAGCAGCCAATGGTGGAAATAATGAAGCCAAACAAAATCGGTTTGATCAGTCCCATGAAAACATCCTGGAAGACGAGGATCTGCCAGGCAGTGCTCCAGTACTGATGAGGATCGACGCCAAACAAAAAGCTGGAAACCCACCCGCCTCCGGCGAACCCCAGCGCGTCAGAAATAATGGTGAGAAAGAACAGCATGAAAACCGTAGACGCCACTCGCGGCGTGACCAGCTTCTTCATGGGATCGGTGCCCAGGGCGCGCATGGCATCGATCTGCTCGGTCACTACCATCGACCCAATCTCGCTGGCCATACCGGACGCATTGCGCCCGGCAACCATGAGGCCGGTAATCACCGGGCCGAGCTCGCGCACCATGCCCAGCGAAACCAGTTGACCGATCAAGGAAAGCGATCCGAACCGCTGCAGGGTGCTGGCGCTGTTCTGCGCCAGGGCCGCGCCGGTGAAGAATCCCGTGAGCATAACAATGGGCAGCGAACCCACGCCGATCAGGTCGGCCTGCTGCACCATGTCCGCGAAATAGCGGGGCCGCGAAAAAAGATTGCCCACTGCCTGCGCGGCGATCCCCGTGTACTCCTGGACCGACTGGATCTTCTCTTTCGCGAAATCGGCAGGGGAGATGAGTTCCATGAGCGTTCAGAGGAATATACCAGAGACGCAGCTTCTAGCTGCGAGCAAGCGCTGATGGATGTCGGAAAGCTGGGGCTGGGGTGCTAGTGGTTAGGCTAGGAACTGCCTCACTCTCTCGTCTTCTTCTTGATCTCAATATTCAACCGCTTGATTTTCTGATTGAGCGTGGAGAGGGGGATATGGAAGCGCTCGGCGGTTTCGGTCTGGTTCCAGCTGCATTTCTCCAGCATGTCCCCGATCAGGCGGCGCTCGCATTCTTCCATCATGTCGAACAAGGAGGCGTCCGCACGTCCCTCGATCACCGGAAGCAAGGCTCCGCGGCCGGCGATGTAGTCGGGAAGCAGGTCCGGCCCAATTTCCGGCCCGGACGAAAGCACCACCGCCCGCTCCATGATGTTTTCCAGTTCCCGCACATTGCCGGCCCATGAGTAATTGAGCAGCGGACGCATGGCTTCGGGGGTCATGACCCTCGCCGAACGCTGGTTTTCTTCCGAATACTTGCGCAGGAAAAAATCCACCAGCAGCGGAATATCTTCCTTACGCTGCCGCAGCGGCGGCAAATCAATGGCAATCACGTTCAAGCGATAGAAAAGGTCCTCGCGGAACTTGCCTTCCCGCACCAACTGCCGCAGGTCAACGTTAGTAGCCGCGATGATCCGCACGTCCACTTGAATTTCGTGGGTCCCGCCCAGATGCATGAACCGGCGGTCTTGCAGCACACGCAGGATTTTCGACTGCGTGTCCAGGCCCATGGTCCCGATTTCGTCCAGAAATAACGTGCCGCGATCCGCGATCTCGAACAAACCTTTCTTCGAAGCGACAGCGCTGGTGAACGCTCCCTTGACGTGACCGAACAGCGTGGACTCGAGCAAGTCCGGCGGCATCGACCCGGTGTTGACAGGGACGAACGGCCGGTCGCGCCGCGTTGAATTCAAATGCAGCGCCTTGGCGATCAACTCCTTGCCGGTTCCGCTTTCGCCTTGCAGAAGAATGGTCGAGCGGCTGGGAGCGACTTGCGCCACCAAGTCGAATATCTTGAGCATGGGCTCGCTCTTGCCGACAATGTTTTCGAAGTTGTAGCGCTGTTTGAGTGCGCGCTTGAGCTGAACATTCTCTTCTTCAGCACGGCGGCGGGCCACGGCTGAGCGCACATCGGCCAGAAGTTTTTCGTTGTCCCAGGGTTTCTGCAGGAAGTTGCCGGCGCCGCCTTGCATGGCGCGGACTGCGTCTTCTACGGTGCCGAAGGCGGTGATGATAATTACGGGAAGCTGCGCATCGAGAACGCGAATTTCTGGCAGCAACTCAATTCCATTGCGCCCCGGCAGAGCCAGATCCAGCAGCACCAGATCGAACGGCCGCTCTCCAAGTTTGGAGAGCCCTTCCTCTCCGTTCGCGGCTGTTTCCACTTCGTAGCCTTCAAGTTCCAGCAAAGTCTGAAGCGACTCGCGGATTTCCGCTTCGTCATCCACGATCAAGACACATCCCTGCGCCGGCAGGGCCTCGCTCATCCGCCTCGGAATGACAGCGGCTTCAGACATTGACAGCCTTTCTCATCAACGGAAAATCAAGATAGAAAGTCGTGCCGGATTCCGGCGAACTCTCCACGCGGATTTTCCCCGCATGCTCCTGAATAATTCCGTAGGTCACCGAAAGCCCCAGCCCGGTGCCGCGCCGCTGATTTTCCTGTGCCGAAGTCTTCGTGGTGAAGAAGGGATCGTAAATTCGCTGAATATGTTCCTGGGCAATCCCAGTACCGGTATCCGAAATCGCTACACTCACCCCTTCGCCGTTCGAAGTCGCGATCCGCAGAGTTCCGCCGTTCGGCATCGCGTCTTTAGCGTTGAGAAAAAGATTAAGGAAGACCTGCTGCAGACGCCCGGCATTGCCCTGGATCATCGGCAGGTGGGGAGACAGCTCATCCTCCACCACAACTTTGGTGGTCTTGAACTGATGTTCCAGCAGGCTCAAGGTATCGAGGATGACGCGATTCACATCCACTTCCGCGAACTCCGCCGCGCTGGTACGAGAAAAATTCAACAGATTGTTCACGATCTCTGACGCGCGAAAGGTCTGGCGCGTAATCTTGTCCAGCAGGCCGCCTTTTTGTTCATCGCCCTGAAGCTGCTTTGAAAGCATCTGCGCATAGGAAGAAATCACGGCCAACGGCGTATTGACTTCGTGCGCCACGCCAGCCGCCAGCAAGCCTATGGACGAGAGCTTGTCGGCTTGAGAGAGCTGGGTCTCCAAGCCCACTCGCTCGGTAATGTCGTCCATGATGATCAGCCGTCCCACCACGCTGAACTTCTTGGTCACCAACGGCGCGATCGCGACGTTCACGATCCGTGTCTCTCCGGTCGGCGCCGCCAGCCGGAACTTGTAGAGATTGTGAATGCCAGGGCTTTGGCGCGTCCGGTAGAACTCCTCCACGAAATCCGCTGGGAAAATTTCGCTCAGCGGCCTAGTGAGCGCCTGCCGCCGCGGCAACGCATACATCACTTCCATCTGCGAATTCCAGGACTCGACCCGGTCCGCCAGATCCACCGCCAAAACACCGACGTTGATGGACTCAACAATGTTCTCGTTGAAATCTTTGAGGCGCTCGTATTGCGCGATTTTTTGTTCCAGAGACGCATACAGCCGGGCGTTCTGGATGGCGATGGCGAAATAGTCCGCCAGAGTTTCGAGCAACTCGATGTCTTCACTGGAAAGAAAATCGCCCTCGACCGTCTTGCCTAGGCCAAGAACGGCCACTGTGCTCTTTTGTGCCCGGCAGGGAATGTAGTAGTTCAGGTCGAGACGCGCGATGGTTTCCTGTGCGCTCACCGTTTCGCGCGGGACACGGTGCGTGTTCTCGAAAAAGATGTGGCCTTCGCCAGCTTCTGGACGCGCCGCACTCAGAAAGCCGAGCTCGAGTCCGCCTGTCTGCTGGATTCCGAACGACTTCGCCAGCAGAAATCGATCCTGCTCGTTGCTGGCCAAGAAAATTGCCATGCGGTCAACCATAAGCGTGCGCGAAAGCTGGTCCACGACCGCGGTGAGCATCTTGTCGAGGTCGGTCTCGGCGTTGAGTTCGCGTCCGAATTCAATCAGGGTGTGCCGGTAGTCGTAACGAGTGCGGAAGAAGAGGCGGTCAATCCGTTCCTCAATCCACCCGCGCACCGGTTCGAACAACAGCGCGGTTACAACAATCAACAGCACCAGGCCAGGCCGGCCCAAGCTGGGCATCCGCGCTTGCACTACATACGCGATCACCGCCACCAAGCCAAAATACGTTCCCGCAATGGCCACCGCAGCGAGCGTATATGCCATCCCGCGCTTGAAGATCAGATCAACATCCATCAGTCGGTAGCGGAAGATGGCGTAGCCGAAGGTCAGCGGCAGAATGCCGAGCGAGAGGACCGATGCCTTCACGCCGCTCATGCCCAGAATGAAGGGAATCGCATACAAGACCGCGAACGGCGCAATCGCCAGAATCGTGCCGCGCGTCAGCCACTTCAACTGCTGACGCAGAATCGTGCGCTCCGCATGGCGATAGCTCTGCACCAAAACCAGCGCAGCCGCGACAAAATACACGACCAGATACGCCATCTCCATCCGGTCAATCTGCCAGCGCAGCATTTCGCTCGCCCGCGAGAGCAGCTTCGAAGTCACATGAAACGCCAGCAGAAGAAATCCCGGCAGATAGAGCGAGGGGATCGCCCAGCGATGCTTCTTGGCGAAGCTGTGCTCTTCGGGGAAGGTCAGCACAAAGTGCAGGAAGAGGGCGGGCTGCAACAACCATGCGGCGGCGTTGCCCCAGTAAATTATCCAGTCAAACGCGTTCAGCTTGCCGCTGTAATGGAATGAGTAAAAAACAAACGAAACCAGGCAAAAAATGTAGAAATGGGTTGAACCGGGAGCCGTCCAGCGGCGGAACAACACATACAGCCCAATTCCGAGGTACACCAACGCCACCAGTCGCAGCCAGTCGCTGGCGTTGCGCTCCGCCGGAACCAGGATCACGCTCGCGTCCAGCGGAACGGCGCCGCGGATCAGCGAATAAGTCGCCTTGGACCAGACCCCGTCACGATAAAGCTCCTGTGTCACTGCACCGGTGCGGCTGACCGCGCGCCCATCTACCGCCAGCAGGCGGTCGCCCGCCTTAATTCCAGCCCGTGTCCCCGGACTGCCCGCATCGACTCGATCCGCGACCAGGTTTTGGCCGTGCTCCATCCACAAGACGCCGTCGTAAGGCGCGGCGTACTGGCTCGCCTTGCGGAAGTTGATCCCCGCCAAGGTGATGGCACCGGCAGTCAGCAGAACCAGAAACACGGCCGTAAATCGAGTTTGAAAATCGCGATCCATCGATGTTCTGAGCAGAGGCTGCGCGTCTGCCATGCCCGCCCGTGGTGACGAATGCACGTCTCCTGCCAAGTCAATCGTTTTTCTCGCTGAGCTAAGTACCATTGTTAATAGGCGCTTCCATGATTATAGAAGCTGTTCCGAAATAGGATTATGTTTTTTGGAATGAATCTCCGGTATTTGGTAAGTCTCTGGCATCAATAAGCTTACGCCGCCAACGCCTGGGACCTCCAACCACGAAAAAGTGGGAGCCGAAGCTCCCCTCAAAAAGCGACAGAAGCGATATCTGTTCTAATAGACTCGCCTGTCGGGTACGGAAGTTGTCTTAGTCCAGAAACAATGCGAGATTTTGATCGAGAAACCGCGGAGCCTGTTCCTAGCCCAGCATTTGGGTGGACTGAGGTTGACAATCTCCGAGTCCGCTTCGCTCATGCCGGAGCCGGTCCTGCACTGGTTCTGGTGCATGGCCTGCTCGGCTATTCGTTTAGTTGGCGGCAGGTGGTCCCGAGCTTCGCGTATCAGTTCGAAGTCTTTGCCCCAGACCTGCCAGGATCCGGCTTTTCCGATTGTGACTCCACTCTGGACTGTCGGCTGTCGTCCGCCGCCGGGCGGCTCCTAGGTTTCCTGGACGCGATAGGCGTCAGCTCTTGCGACTTGGTCGGCAGTTCCTACGGAGGCGCAACCGCGCTGATGCTGGCAGCTCTGGCGCCTTCGCGCGTTCGGCGACTGGTCCTAGTCTCCCCCGCGAACCCGTGGTCCCGAATTGGGCGAATCAGGCTGGCGTTGCTGCAAAACCCGATGGTGGCGGCGGTCTTCCCCAGCCTTGCCCGGCAAATGCGCCCGGCTTATGACTATTTCTTCCGCCGCATGTGGGGAGACCCCCGCCGCATCACGCCGGAAATATATCGCGGATATTTTTCTGTAATCAAGCGGGTCGGCGTTCTTGAACACGCGGCAAGACTCGTCCAAACCTGGAAGCCGGATATGCAAGAACTGAAGGCGGTCCTGCCGCAGCTTTCGCACGTTCCCACCCTGCTGCTGTGGGGAAGCAAAGACCGGACCGTGGATCCCGCCTCTGCAGTACCTCTGAGCAAGTATTTCCAGTCCGCTCAGATCGCGGTCATTGAAGGCGCAGGCCATCTTCCCTACGAAGAATGCCCCGAAGAATTCACCCGGATTGTGACCACGTTCCTGAAATCCGGCCCCCCGGCAGAACAGACCGTGAAGTAACCTGACAATCCTGATCTTCAGTGCTAGGCTCAGACCAGCTTGGCTGAAATGACTCTCCAACCCGCCCGTGTCGGCAGTTTTAACCGGATCATGCGCGCCTTCCGGGCCGAGAATTCCGGCGCGTGGCTGCGCTTTCTGCTGGCCGGCATAGGCCTCGCCTTGGCTTTTGCGGCGGCGATCTTTTCCACCGCATCTCGCGACGCGGGCAACGTTCCCGCAACGGTGATTCTGGCATCGCTCGCGCTGCTCATCGCCGTCGGCGTCGGACTGGGAACAGTTCCCTACCTGGCCCGCCGAGTCGGCGCCGGACGCATGCGCGAAGCCCTGGACTTCGAGGTCACCAAGACCGGCGCTCTCTACGCAGTCGTCGTTCTTCTGATCGGGATCGCCGCACTCAATACCGGCAATAATCTGCTTTATATCGTCGTCGCTGCCATGTTGGCGGCAATCGTCGTGTCCGGCATTGCCTCGGCGATTTGCCTGCGGGGACTCGAGCTTGAGCTGAAAATCCCAGACCACATTTTCGCCGGAACCGAAGTTCCCGGGACCCTTTGTGTCCGCAATCCCCGCGGCTGGATTCCTTCGCTTTCCATCTCCGCAACGCCCGCCGAGAAGAATAAAGAACGCAAGCGTTGGAGTTGGGTAGCGACCACTTTCCCAGTGCCGCCGTGGCGTCCGCCAGAACGGCAATGGCTGCAGTTGCCTGACCGCAAACTCCGTCGCGTGCTGGTTGATTCCTCCTCCGGCGTCTTTCACGAATCCGCCTATTTTCCGCTGATTCCGCCGAAAGTCCAGTTGCAGGCCGAGGTCAAGCTGAAGTTCCGCCGCCGCGGCCGTTATCAGGAGCGGTTCAGCCTCTCCACCCGTTTTCCGTTTGCGTTTCTGGTGAAGACCCGCCGGGTCGCGCTCAGCCGCGAGGTTTTGGTCTATCCCGAACTCACAGACTCTCAGGAAGTCGTCAAGTTGCTGCCGGTTCTGAGCGGCAAGTGCGAAGCCTATCTGCGGGGCCTCGGCTCCGATTTGTATCGCATCCGCGAGTATCTTCCCGAAGACTCTGCCCGGCACGTGGACTGGAAAGCCACCGCTAAGTCCGGAGCGCTCAAAGTCCGGGAATATGCCCGCGAGGACGAACGCCGCCTGCGCCTGGTTTTCGATAACCCCGCCCCGGGAGATGTCTCAGCCCAAGCCTATGAGCGGATGGTTTCGCTCGCAGCGTCGCTCACCTGGCGACTCTCCCAGCAGAACGTTTTTCTTTCCTTCGTCGCCCAGGACTATGAGAGCGTCGGTGACTACTACGGATTCCTGCAACATTTGGCCACCGCTGCGCCCCAAGCAGACCCCTCAATCCTGAACGCTCTCGCAGGATCCACCGATTACAGCCTGGTCTTCACTTCCTGCAAGCGGGGCACGATTCCTGCCGCGCTGTGGGCCAGCTGCTACTTCCTTTTTGCGGACTAAGCGTTCTTGGAGAAACCGGCCCGACGCGGCGGGAATGCGCGAACAGACGGCAATTCAATCTCCCAAAACCGATTGACCCAATTCCCGGAGTAACCATGACTTTGGTTACCAGCGTTCATTGGCCCTTCAGACGGTAGCTGCTAAAGTTCCATCCAGATCGACCTCCGAATCGGAAGATCGGAATATGTCCAGCCTCCAAATCCAGCTTGCGCTATGGGTCGTTCAGCCTGCCTTGCAGGCCGCGGTCGCTGTGGTTGTTTTCCGCCGCAAGCTGCACAAGGAATTCCCGGTCTTTTTCGCCTTCACGGTAGCCCAGATCGCATTTTTCGCCGTCGAGTATCCCGTTTACACTTGGGGTAGCTCCTCCACTTATTTCTATACTTTTTGGGTTATTTCTGCAGTGAACGTAGTCCTGGCGTTCAAGATCATCCACGAAATTTTTCTCGACATTTTCCGGCCCTACCCCGCGCTCCGGGACTTGGGAACCGCCTTGTTCAAGTGGGCGGCGCTGATCATGGTTCTTGTCTCGGTGGTAGTCATTTCCATCACCCCGGGCTGGGACGACCCGTTCTTGAGGACCATCGAGATCGTGCAGCGATGCATACGCGTCATCCAATGCGGGATGGTTCTCTTCCTGCTCGCTTTCTGCAAAAACCTGGGCGTATCGTGGAAGCGGCTAAGTTTCGGCATCGCTTGCGGGTTCGGCCTGTATGCTGGCGTCGAACTACTCACCACCGCCTTGTACTCCGGCTCTCATATGGCCGGGCCCATCGTGAATCTGATTGACATGACCGCCTACAACGGCGGCATGATTCTGTGGCTCCTCTATTCCGCGTTAAACCGCCGTGAGTCCCTGGTTCCGGTCCTGGTCCCGCAACGTTGGGACGAAGCTCTCAACGAAATCCATCCTCACGCTGGTGACTCGGAATCGCTCATCCCCATGTTCGAACACATGGTCGATCGCGCCTTTACAAAAGCACAAGACTCCAGGCCCGAGCTCCAAGCCGCCTCACACTCTGTCTCAAAATGATGCACTAACCTTCTCCTGTACGGCCCCTCCTTGACACGGCAGATATAATTGCTCCCAACCAAAAGGTTCCGCTCCCAGGAACCTGTGTTAGGAGAAAGCCATGAGACGTGCAGTCAGGACTTTGGTCCTGGTGGTAGCTGTGGCGTGTACTTGTTTAGCTATGGCCGCACCGATTAGCACCAAAACTCACGACGCGCCCATGCCGTTGTGTCATCGGCAGATTTGCGTTTAACTTGCAAATCGCCGGTCCGCGTTTCGCGGACTTATGGGCCCGCGACTGCGAGAGCAGTCCGGGCCCTCTTTTCGTTTCTGGGCGATGATTTCCGGGAAGTGACTTCCTAGAAGTGATCTTCTGTCGATGATTTCCAGATTTTTTTTTAGGCCGCTGGCTCTTTCCCGCTGAGAAGTTGCCTCAGAAGCTCCACGCTGTGCGCCGGTGGCTGGCAGCTTCTTCCCGAACAGACCACCGCAACCGTTTTCTTCTGCTTTATCGCCGGCAGTTGCGGAATGGTCGCTGCTAGCGACGGCGGAAGATTTGCTTCCACCACCTGACTGAAATTCAGCTTCAATACGGATGTGCCGAATGAAGTCGCAGTGATTGCCTCGGCATAAAGTTGCTGCGCAGTTTCATCCTCGCCGACAATCACAATCTGCGTGTGGGGCTCGGCGAAATGGACGATCGCAATCCCGTACGTCGCGGCGAACAAACCGTACTGTCCGGCAGCGCCGGCCAGGAGTTCCAGCGTCTGCTCGGCTTTGTCTCGGTACCCGGCTTCGTCGGTGTAGCCGTGCATTCGCAACAGCGCAATCGCCGCCATCGGATTCCCCGCTGGAGTGGGCGAGTCCTGGAACGGCTTGCGCGCGGTGTTGAGCACGCCCAGCGATTCCGCGCTTGCCCGCTGTGCGTCGAAGAATCCGCCAGAAACAGCATCATAGAATCGCGCAATCATCTGATCAGTAATTTGCCGCGCGAAGCGGAAATAACTTAAGGCCGCGGTGGATTCATACGCGTCAAGACATGCGTTGGCAGTGCACGCGTAGTCGTCGAGAAATCCGACAGTATCTCGCCGCGCCGCACCCGCATCGGAATACGCGACCACGTGTTTGAGCCCGCTTTCAGGATTCCACGCCTCCGCCAGGATGCGATCCAGAGATCGCAACGCAAACCGCCGCGCCTCGTCCAAATGCAGCACCCTCGCAGCTTTCAGGTACGCCGAAACGCACAGCGCGTTCCAACTCACATAAACCGTCTTATCCACATACGGAGTCGTGCGCTGCAAGCGCGCGGCATACATTTTCTGTTTCGCGGATTGTAGAATTTCGCTCACCCGCTCGGTCGAGATTTTCATCCGCGCCGCAATTTCCTCAACCGGCGCCCTCTGATACAGCACATTCTTCGCCGGATTGTGATGCATCTCACCAACTTCGTTGATGTCGTAATGCAGGCACGCAATTTGTGCCTCTTCTTCGGCGAGAACGGCCTTGGCTTCGTCCACCGTCCAGGTAAAATAATCGCCGTCGTCTTCAAGCGAAATATCGGCATCCTGTGAGGCATAGAACCCGCCATGCTTGCGGTCACTTAGCCATTCATCCATCCAGCGAATGATGTCGCGCGCCACGTTTTTATAAAACTCGGAACCTGTTGCCTGGAAAGCATGCACGTAACTCTTCAGCAGCTCAGAGTTGTCATATGACATTTTCTCGAAATGCGGCACCACCCAGCGCTCATCCACCGAGTAGCGATGAAACCCACCCGCAAGCTGGTCGTAAACCCCGCCCCGCGCCATTTTTTCAAGGGTCGTCGTGAATACTTCCCCTAGCGCGTCGGTGGGGGGACGGGAGTCCCCGCCCGTCCGGAGCGCAGCTCCGCCGGTTCTATACCGATCAATCAGCAAATCCAGCGCCGAGGGATGCGGAAACTTCGGCGCACTCCCAAATCCCCCATTCTCCGGATCAAACATCTTCAAGCAAGCCTGGACAATCTCGTCCACGACGCGAAGCGACACGTCGCCGCTCTTCGCCGCAAAAGATTCCGAATGCGCGATCGCGCCTTCGACCATCTTCGCTTGCTCGGTCACATCGCCATTCTTTTCGTGAAACGCGTCTGAGATCGACAGCAGCACTCGCCGAAAACTCGGCCGCCCATAATGCTCGTCCGGAGGAAAATACGTTCCGCCAAAATACGGCTTCCCGTCAGGAGTAAGAAACGCCGTCAGCGGCCACCCACCCTGTCCGCTGAGCGCCTGCACCGCAACCTGATACCGCGCGTCAATATCCGGCCGCTCGTCGCGATCAACTTTGATCGCCACAAACCGTTCATTCACAATCTGCGCAATCTCCGGATCGTCATACGATTCGCGGTCCATCACATGACACCAGTGGCACCACACCGCCCCAATATCGAGCAGGATCGGTTTGTTCAACCGCCGCGCCGCCGCAAACGCCTCCTCCCCCCACTCATGCCACCGAATCGGCTGATGCATCGCCGACCGCAGATAAGAGGAAGACGCACGCGCGAGGGAGTTGAGGGCTTCCGTGGCCATCTTTCAAGTGTAGCCGTTTTGGTTTCTGATGGTGACGCTCACCACATTATTTGGCACGGCGTATGATGTCCTGAGCTCTGAAGATAGGACATCGCCAAAAATGGACGCACACGGAAGATTGCTATTGATGACCGTTTTCGTTTGCTTGCCGGGTCTGCTCTTTGGAACACGGGCAAAGGGCCAAGAACCCGCTAAGCTGCAACCCCAATCAGAGGAGTCACGAAACGACGCGAAGCATAAAGCAATAGAACGCGCCCGAGTCGTTCCCCTGCAGATGCACTTCGATCTCAGTCAATACATTGCCATGGCAGTGGACAAGGATGAACCAAGCGGGGTGCTGAATGATAGCGAGATCCATCCATTTGTCGCTCCTGTCGCAATTGATGCCGATTGGTGGATCGTATTATTTGTCCCGGAAAAGTCGGATGCTGGCCCCCCGGTTTGCGTTTACCTTGATAAACGCCTGGATGTTGTCCGGGGCTATCTCATCGGACCACCGCCCAAACAGAAACCTGAAGGCAAGCCACCGCAAGAAACGCAGACGCCTCGATGATCGAAAGTTAGGTACAAGGGATCGCGTTTGGATATCATGATTTCCGTATGCCTGGTCCACTCAACCAGAGAGTCTCGAGAGCGTTGGCGATCATAGTCGCCGCGATCGCACTCTTCACCCTCCCCCTCGCCGCGCAGACCAACTACTTCGCCGACTGGCCGGCCGGAACCTCTCCGCAGGAGGTCGGCAAGCGCGTTGCCGAGCACTTCGTCACCAGTCCTCATGCAGATCCCAAACACATCGTTTATCAGGAAGTTTGCGCGTGGTACGGAGCGCTGACTTTCGCGCAGCTTTCCGGCGACAAAGATCTCACTGCGGAACTCATCAAGCGATTCGATCCCCTGCTCACCCCGCCGGGTTCTGACATGATCGGTCAAAATCGCCACGTGGATTTCACCGTTTTCGGCACTGTCCCGCTTGAAATTTATCAGCAGACGAAAGACCCCAAGTATCTCGCTCTCGGCAAGTCGTTTCCTGACCGGCAATGGGAGAATCCGACTCCCGACGGCCTCACCCCCGAAACTCGCTACTGGATTGACGACATGTACATGATCACCACCGTCGAGGTGCAGGCCTATCGCGCCACCGGAGACATGAAATATCTCGACCGAGCGTCTTTAGAAATGGTGGCCTACCTCGACAAGCTGCAGCAGCCGAACGGCCTCTTCTACCACGCGCCCGACGCGCCCTTTTTCTGGGGACGCGGCAACGGCTGGGTCGCCGCCGGCATGACCGAGTTGCTGCGCTCGCTCCCCGCCGACCATCCTCGCCGGGCGCGCATTCTCGACGCGTATCGCAAGATGATGAAGTCGCTTTTGGATTATCAGGGTAAAGACGGGATGTGGCGGCAGCTGATCGACCATCCTGAAGCCTGGCCGGAAACTTCCTCTACCGGCATGTTTACTTTCGCTATGATCACCGGCGTCAAAAACGGATGGCTCGACCCCACCACCTACGGCCCCGCCGCCCGCAAAGGATGGATCGCCCTGGTCGGCTACATCGACCAGAACGCCGACGTAACCAGCGTCTGCGAAGGCACCGGCAAGAAAAATGATCTCGACTATTACCTGGCCCGCGCCCGTCGCACGGGGGATTTCCATGGGCAGGCGCCGGTGCTGTGGGCAGCGTCGGCGCTGCTAAGGTGATAGCCTGACGCCTGCTCTTCGGCCTTAAAATCCAGCCCTACTCCCGTTTCACCCGCGCTGCCAAGTCTCGTCATCCGCCGCGTTCAGATCCACCCAGGCCTCGTCCGTCATTCCGCGACGCCACTGCAGGAACGGCACGGCGTCCGGCCCCACGGGATGACGAAGTTGCCAGGTGTCGCTCTCGGCGAGTTCCAAAATTTTATTCGCGACCAGCGAAGGATGCACCGGGTTCTTCAGGGCGGCCTCGAACATTGCGGCAAAACGCTCGCGCTGCCGGTACAGCGAAGGGTTCGCGGGGACGCCGATGCGCCGCGCCATGGCGGTATCAATAATGCCCGGTTCAACGATCAACACCCGCACCCCAAACGTTTTCATCTCACCCGCTAGCGACTCGCTCAAAGCTTCGAGCGCCCACTTCGAAGCCGCGTAGGGGCCCATCGGCGTGCTGGCAATGCGTCCAGCGACCGACGTCACGTTGATGATGCAGCCGCTCCGCCGTTGCCGCATGCTCGGCACCAGCGTCTGTATGCAACGGATGGCGCCGAAATAGTTGGTCTCCATGACCGCGCGGAATTCCGCCAGAGGCACTTCCTCGACCGACCCCACCCGCTCGATGCCGGCGTTGTTAACCAGCACATCAATCGGGCCGTTCTTGAGCATGGCCGCAATGCCACCGCTCACCGATTCGTCAGAATCCACGTCCATGGCCGAAACAGTGATCGGGAGTTTTTCCCGCGCCGCCGTTTCCGCGAGTTCGGGAGACTGCGACGGCTTGCGCATGGTCGCGTGGACTGCGTGGCCGGCGCGGCCAAAAGCCAGCGCCGCTTCAAAACCAATTCCTTTGCTCGTTCCCGTGATGAGTACCGATGCCATACTCGTCTCCTCGCCCTTGCGCGTCAGCGCCAAGCGATTCTATCCCGGACGTTGCAAGACGCAGGGGATGTACAGAAGTGGTCTTTCAATCAGCGGATCCCGAGTGAATGCCTTGCCACCACGCAATGCACCTCCACCGCCTCGCGCAGTTGCTTCTTCTCCACATACTCGCCTTCGGTGTGCGCCACATGGATTGACCCTGGACCGAGCAGCAGCGGCTGGCCCCAGTTGCTCAGCGCGGGAATATCGGTGGTAAACGCCGCGACCATGGTGGGCAGTCCTTCAAACGTGCGTAGCTGGACAAACGGAATCTCCAGCGTGAACTCGACTTTCGCCAAATCTCCTACGGCCGCAACGATCTCGCTCCGAAGTTCTTCAGAAGGCCCGATCAGGCGATAAAGCAACTGTGCGCGGGCATGGTCGGAGATTACATTGGGCGCGCGTCCGCCTTCGATGGTGCCGACGTTCAAGGTGCATGGTCCAATCTCCGGATCGGAAGGCAGAGGCATCGCGCGCAACCGGTGCAGCGCCTCAATCAATTTATCAATCGCCGACTCGCCCAGCTCCGGATACGCAGAGTGCGCCATCTTCCCCGCCGCCGTGAGTTGCACACGCAGCGCGCCTTTCGACGCAACGGCGACGCGGTTCTCCGTCGGCTCGCCATTGATCAGGAACTTGCACGAATTCGCCTGCTGATTTGCGACCTTCGCCCCCCGGCTGTCGCGCTCTTCGCCCACCAGAAATAAAAGTCCAACGTAAATGCCTTCTTTTTTCAGGACCTCGGCAGCCGCAACCTGCACGGCGATAATCCCCTTGGCATCGCAAGATCCACGCCCATATACACGAGATTCATCTTCGGACGACGGAATGAACGGCGGCACCGTGTCCATGTGCGTAGAGAAGACAACTGCAGGATTCGGCTCCTGCGGCGAAGTCGCATAAACATTGGCCCGCTCGCCTTCCACCGCCATCCTTTGGACGTTGTACCCCAGCCCACGCAGTTCCTCCGCGAGCGCGTTCCCAACCGCGCCCTCGTTCCCGCTGATGGATTCAATGTCCACCAACCGCCGCGTAAGTGAGACCACATCCATGGAAATCGAGGATAACCCACGGCGTCGCCAAGAGCGAATTCAGCTTTTGAATGGGAGAAATCACGATTGCTGCGATACCCTAGATGGTCACAGAGCCATGGAATCAGCCTCCAGCGCGATCCGTTCTCTCTTCCTCGACGGCCCCGCCGGACGCCTCGAGGCGCTGCTCAACTCCGGCGCCGCGAACGCCACTCACGCCGCCCTGGTCTGCCATCCGCATCCCATGTTCGGCGGGACTATGCACAACAAAGTCGTGTTCCACGCCATGAAGGCCCTGAACAGCTTTGGATTCCCCGTGCTGCGCTTCAATTTCCGCGGCACCGGCCTGAGCACGGGAGAGCACGAACACGGAGCTGGAGAAACCGATGACGTCCGCACGGCTCTCGACTGGCTCGATCGCGAATTTCATTTGCCGCTGATCTTCGCCGGATTCTCTTTCGGCGCCGCGATCGGCCTGCGCGCGGCTGCCTCGGATGAACGAGTGCGAGCACTGATCGGCCTCGGTGTCCCTCTGAATCCCGTGGACGAACGCAGCTACGATTTCAGTTTCTTGCACTCATGCCACAAGCCGAAGCTCTTCGTCAGCGGCAGCCGCGATCAGTTCGCGACTCGCTCGAACCTCGAAGCGCTTGTAAGCTCGCTGCCCGAACCGAAGAAGCTCGTCATCATCGAGAGCGCCGACCATTTCTTCGAAGGCCGCCTGCGCGAGATGCGCGACGCAATTGAAGCGTGGATCAAAGACACTCTCCGATGAAGCAGATCGCGCGCCACATCTTCGACCACGCCCTCCGCGAATCCAGCGTCCCGCAAGCTTTCGCACGGCACCTGCACTGTGACCGCGGAGTCCTCCGAGTTTGCGACGACCTCTACGACCTCAACTCCTACAGCCGCGTCTTCGTCATCGCCATCGGCAAAGCCGCGCACACCATGCTGGTCGCGCTGCACGAAATTGCGGGCTCGCGTTTTGAAGGTATCGTCGCAAGCTCCGTCGAACCCGAATTCCAGATTCGCGGCTTCCGATATTTCCACAGCGGGCATCCCCTTCCAAACGCCGAATCTCTCCGTGCCGCTGACGCCATGCTGAAGTCCCTCTCCGCCCAGAACGAGTCTTCTCTAGTGATTTACCTGGTCAGCGGCGGCGGATCCGCTGCCGCCGAAAAACCAATCGACGATGAAATCTCCCTCGACGACCTCATCGCCACCTATCGCGGTCTCGTCCACTCCGGCGCTCCCATCGCCGAGATCAACGCTATCCGCAAGCATCTCTCCGCCATCAAGGGCGGACGCCTCGCGCAAGCCGCGTATCCAGCAACGCAGGTTTCGATTCTCGTTTCCGACGTCCCCGACGCGACCCCTGACGCCCTCGCCTCCGGCCCCACGATGCCAGATTCAACCACGGCTGAAGACTGTTACGCGCTCGCGACGAAGTACGAAATGCAGTTCCCGCCGTCGGTGCAGGAGCTCTTCGATCGCCGCGCGTTGGACGAAACTCCGAAGTCCGACGATCCCGCCTTCATCCGCGCGCGCTGGTGGACAGTTCTTTCCAACTCAGCGTTGCTTCAAGCAGCAAAAAAAGAAGCCGAGCGTCAGGGATTCGAAGTGGTGATTGACAACAGTTGCGACGATTGGGACTACGCTAAGGCTGGAGATTATTTATTGCAGCGCCTTCGCGCCTTGCGGACAAATCATGAGCGAGTGTGCCTGCTCTCTGCCGGAGAAGTGACCGTTCGCGTCGAGAACGGCGGCGGCGGCGGACGCAATCAGCAGTTCGCTCTGTATTGTGCGGAAAAAATCCCCGGCGAGAACATCTGCATTCTCAGCGCCGGTTCCGACGGCATCGACGGCAACAGCCCCGCCGCCGGCGCGATTGCGGACGGAACTACTTCAGAACGGGCAAACAAACTCGGCCTCGACGCAGCTGCTCACCTGAGAGAGTTCAACGCCTACCCGCTCTTCGACGCCTTGGGCGACGCCATCGTCATCGGCCCCACCGGCAACAACCTCCGCGACCTCAGAATCCTATTGGCTGCCTAGGCCGTCTTTCGATCCGGCACCGGAGGCATCTTCTCCATCGCCTCATCCTGCCCACGCTGCATTTCTTCCGGGGATGGATCCTTAATATGCTGCGCCAGCGACCACTGGTGCCCATACGGGTCAGACACCAAGCCATAGCGCGCGCCCCAGAACTGGTCCATCAGCGGCATCTTCACGTCCGCCCCCGCCGACAGTGCGCGTTCAAACGCCGCATCCACGTTGTCGGTGTAGAAGTGAATGATGACCCCGCTGCCTCCCGTCGAGAGCGGAGACAGCGTCCCCCACTCCGGAAACTCGTCGTTGAGCATGAAGACGGAATCATTGATCTTGAGCGAGGCGTGCATCACGCGCCCGTCCGGCGTCTTCACCAGTTGCAATAGCTCGGCGTCAAACGCTTTCTTGTAGAAGTCAATCGCCTGCGCCGCATCGCGGACGGTGATGTGCGGAGTGAGGGCGTGGAATCCGGGCGGAATCGGCTGAATTTTTTCTGGCATAGAAGTCTCCTGAGCCAGAGATTCTAGTCCAATGAAAATTAAAATACGTCAAAAAATCCTCGTGACGCCTTCCTTCATCACCAGCACTCTGTCTTTGATCCCTGCCGCCACCGCCTCTTGTTCCAGCAACTGCAAAGGCTCGTCCATCGGCTCGTGCGACAGGCAAAACGTTCCGTAGTGCATGGGGACCATCCATTTCGAATTCAGGTCGAGGAAGGCCCGGGTAGCGTCGGCTGGGCTAGCATGCACATTGCGAAACGACGGCGGATTGTAAGCCCCAATCGGAAGCAGCGCGAGCTGCGGAGCGAGTCTCGTCCCAATTTCGCGGAAGCCGGAAAAGTAAGCGGTGTCTCCCGCGTGATAGACCGAGTGCTTGCCGCCGCGCAGAACGTAGCCTCCATAGCCGCGATGCGCGTCTTTGATCACCCGCGCGCCCCAGTGTCGCGACGGTACATGGGTAATCGTCAGGTCGTTGTGTCGGTAGCTGCTCCACCAGTTCAGCTCGACCACGTCGCGAAATCCCAGGTCGGAGACGAGATCGAAAACACTCGCGGGAACGACCACAGTGGGCGCCGATCCGCGAAAGCGTTTCGTGTGCTGCACAATCGCGCGCAGCGACGGGCGGTGCAGATGATCGAAGTGCGCGTGCGTGATTAGCACCACGTCAATCGGCGGCAGGTCGGCGATCTTCAAGCCCGGCTGCCGCAGCCGCTTCAGCACAAACAGCCAGCGCGCGAAATTCGGGTCCACCAGCACGTTCTCGCCGCCCAGCTGTAGAAAAAAGCTGGCATGCCCAATAAAGGTCACGCCCATGTCGCCGTTTGAAATCAGCTTCGGCTTGTGCGACTCGCCAGTCCGCGGCTTGACCGCAGACTCCCGCACCAGCTTCCCAAAGTCCTGGGCGCGCTTGCGCAAGGCCTGATTTTTGAGCGCTTGTTTTAACATCGGCTCTTGGCTCTTAGCTCTTGGTTCTTAGCTTTTAGCTTTTCTCCGCGGACTTCGCGGTTTTGCTCTGCGACCTCTGCGGTTAAAATGCTCTTGAGCCGGCAGCGATTCCCGCTCCCTGTTGCTCAAAGCTCGCAGCTGACAGCTTTATTTTAATCATTTGCTTGACCCACCGTGATTACCTCAGTTCTAATTCTCGTGGATTCATAAATTCAGGAGTTCTCCCATGCGAGTCGCGTTCTTAGGTTTGGGAATCATGGGCCAGTCGATGGCCACCAATCTTGTCAAAGCCGGACACGAAGTCACCGTCTGGAACCGCACTCCCGGCAAGCAGGTCGAGGGCGCGCGCGTCGCCGCCACCCCCGCAGAAGCCGCGCAGGGAGTTGAAGTTGTCTGGATGGCCGTCTCCGACACCGCCGCCGTCGAAAGTGTGCTCTTCGGGCCGGACGGAGTCGAGCCCTCGCTTACCGAAGGCATGATCGTCGTCGATTCCAGCACGATTTCCCCATCCGTGACGCGCAAGTTCGCCGAGCGCGTCGCGCGCAAGGGCGCGCATTACGTTGACTCGCCCATGACCGGATCCAAAGTTGCCGCCGAGGCTGGCACCCTGCTGTTCATGGTCGGAGGCGAAGAGCAGGCTATCGAGCGTCTAAAGCCGCTCTACGCCGCCATGGGCAAGAAGATTTTCCGCATGGGCGAGGTCGGCAAAGGCCAATCCACCAAGCTGGTAATGAATCTGCAAATCGCGCTCATCTACGAAGGCTTTGCCGAGGCCCTCACCCTGGCCGCCAAACTCGGCGTGGACGCGGAAAAACTGATCCCGCTGGTGAACGCCTCCATGATCAAGTCCGGCGTGGTCGAATACAAAGCGCCGTTCGTCCTCGCCCGCGATTTCACCGCCAACTTCCCGCTGCGCCTCATGCGCAAAGACATTCGCCTCGCCCTCGACGCCGCCAAAGAAGTTCGCGCCAAACTCCCAGCCCTCGAAACCGTCGAAGAAGTTTACGACTTGGCCATCGAAGACGGCCACGCCGACCTCGACTACGCCGCCACGTTGCTGCTGCTGGAAAAATGGGCAGGCGTGGAAGTGAAGGGCGAGGCGGCATGACCGAAAGACCCATGGCAAAGACCAAAGAGTCCACTCGCAAAAAGCTGCGCGACCTGGTCTCTCAGCGCGCCCTCATCCTCGGCCCTATCACTCTCAGCAGCGGTAAGCAGTCCAACCATTATTTTGACTGCCGCCGGCTCACGCTCAACTCCGAAGGCGCGGAGCTGGTCGGCGAAGCTGTCCTCGACGTGATTCAAGAACTCCCCGAGAAGCCGCTCGCCATCGGAGGCCTGACCCACGGCGCCGACCCCATCATCGTCGCCGTCATGATGAAGGCGCGGCAGCGCGGCCTCGCCATCGACGGCTTCTTCGTCCGCAAGGAAGCCAAGGCCCACGGCACCAAGAACCTGATCGAGAACGCCCCCAAGCCCGGCACCAAAGTTGTGGTCGTGGACGACGTGGTCACCGAAGGCGGATCGATTCTCAAAGCCATCGACGAAGCCGAGCGCGCCGGATGCGAAGTGGTCGCCGCCATCACCCTGGTTGACCGCAAAGAAGGCGGCGGCGACAAAATCCGCGCAAAGATCGCGAAGTATATTCCGCTGTTTACGCTGGATGATTTCCGGGAAGAACTCAGCCAGAAGTCTGCACCGGATTCCGACAAATCCGAGACTCTCTCAACTGGAATTCCACGGTAAGGAATTTTTGTCGCATCGCAGTTCGCTGGTTGAGGTTATTTTGTCAAGCATCGCGTGCCGCCGATTCACTCCTTAACATTTTGAGAGGCCGGGTTTGAACGTTATTTCGAGTTTGAAGCACGTGGGCTTCGCTCTGATCTTGTTCGTGACGGTTTATGCGCCCGCCTTCGCAACGGTAGCGATCCTCCGCCCGAGCCTCAAAATCACGATACCGCTCATCATCATCCTCTCCGCCGGGGTGGCCGCACTGATCATGACTTTCCTCGCCGGCGGCACAAAAGGGATGGCCGAATACGGCATCGCAGTGTCTCCGGCGTCATACCTCTTTGCAGCGACGCTGGCGGGAATTCTCGTTGGCGGCGCGCTTGCTTATGTCGCCGCTCTCTATCCCGCCCCGCCCCCATTCGATGTCTCAAAGTTACGGCCCTGGATGATTTTCGTCTATTTCGTCCTCGCGGCCCCGGTCCAAGAAGAACTCATCTTTCGCGGTTTATTGCAGACCACAATAGCTCGCGACGTATCTGTGCCAAAAGGCTTTTGGGCCTCCCATTTCCCCGTCGTTTTTGTGGCCGCGCTTTTTGGGGTCATTCATTTGGACTCCGGCAGGGTTGTCGCAGCCGAGGCCGTGCTACTCGGCCTGATCGCAGGTGAGTTGCGGCGGATGAGCGGTAGCCTGGTGCCCGCGATCCTGTTTCACGCCCTCCTCAACGCCGCGTCTGCGCTATGGCCGGCCCGATGATCAGCACCAATCCGGTTCAGCGGTTACTCGTAGTCCATGCGACAGTAGTCTCCGATTAGGACAGCACAATCCACCGCGGTCGTGTCTTATATCGCGTGGCATAGCTCACCGCGACGGCGATTCGGTTGCGTCGTGTAGTGGTGTAGCGGTTCGTTTTTCTCCCGGCCACAGTTCTCCGCGATCTCTTCTTTCTGAGTAAACCTTAATTGTGAACTTCAGTTTATTGATCATCTTTTTGGCGTCTGTAATAACCTCATCCCATTTAGAGATTTTTTTTACGTTTGGAAGTATTTTTTCCTTGACCAGTTATAGTCATGCCTATATTATTAAGTTGTAACTTTATGAATCCTACTGACTACAAAACCGTTCTTGAAAATGAGTTTCAGGACTATGCTTCGCTGATTCAAGACCGGAAGCAGACAGAGTTGAAACTCGCACAAAAGGAACAGTTCATTCGGGCCACGATCAACATGCTCCCCGAAGAAGACAGGGAGGCTTGGGAAGTTCTCCTTGAGGCACTGTCTGATGATGAAGAGGTCGGCCTTTCCGACGCTATTCGCGGTGTGCTCCGAGCGACACCCAAGAAATATCACACCGCTACGGAAGTAAAGAATGCGCTCACCCAAGGCAACTTCGACTTCAGTCGCTATACGTCTAACCCGCTTTCCAGTGTTCACGCCGCGCTGAAACGGCTCAAAGCCGATGAGGTTGAGACTGAGAAGATTGAAGGCGTTATGGCGTGGCGCTGGATCGGTTCGACGGCTATCCGGCGGGGCAATATTGCCGATGCCTTTTACGGGGGTGGTGGCGACCCAGCGGAGAATTCTTGGCTCAAGGTCGTTATGGAGGCTACACGCCCTCTTTCCGATCTTGCGGGAGAGAATAAGGGTCGCATCCCGTTCGATGCCCGTAAGAAGAAATGACTTTGGAGTTAAAAGCGAAAGCCCCGCAGCAACGGGGCTTTCAGGAAGGATGAAAACAGCGTGAGAATTGAAATCACGATTCGCTTCGCTGCTGGTCAGACCGTAGTTATCACGGTTGAGCCGCCACCCTAAACAGTAGTTCTCAATAAGCGCCCCGGCTGCCGCATCAACGGTAGTCGGGGATAATCATAAGCGTAGTGGCGATGCCTCAACAATAATTATCTTGGCGCGTTTCTCCGCAGAATGCAAGAGTGCTTTCGTTGACACCATTCCTCGCAAGCTGCTAGATTTAATGGTTCCTGAGCATTCGACAGAGACCTTTCAGCCGGTCCCGAACCTAGCAGACAATAATGGATGAAACGTTCCGACAAATAAGCGAATTACTGCTTGGTTCCATCCCAACCATTATTTTTTTCCTTTTGCTGTATGGGCTGTACATCGCCCTCGTCCATAAGCCGCTGATGCGGGTACTGGCCGAGCGCCGCGCCCGCACTCAGGGAGCCATCGAAAAGGCCCGCGCCGATATCGCCCTGGCCGAGCGCCGCACCGCCGAATACGAACAAAAGTTGCGCGACGCTAGAATCGCCATCCTGAAAGCCCAGGAAGCCCGCCGGGCAGTGGCAACGAAAGCCCGCGACGCCGCCGTCGCCCAGGCCCGAACTCAGTCTCAGGCACAAGTGCAGCAGGCGAAAGCGGCGATTGAACAAGACAAGCAGGCCGCCCAGACCACGCTCGATTCCGAAGCCGGACGCCTAGCGACAGAAATCATCCGCATCGTGCTCGAACCGGCGATGGCAGGCAGTTAAGAAATATTAAGATGACAAGCTTCTCCAAATTCCGAAAGCACAGCCTAGGCAAGGCAGGGCTGATGTTGGCCGTCGCGATGTTGCTTTCGGGTTTCGCCATTGCGCAGTCGTCGCAGTCGCAGCCAGCGAACTCATCGGAGGCGCAGGTTTCCGCCGCGCCCGCTCCAGCGAACGCGGATCAGGCCAAATCGGGCGAATCCAAAGAAGCTCCTGCCGAAGACGAAACTACTCCCTTCAAACACTCGCCATCGGTGAAGTTTCTTGCAAAAATCACTGGACTAAGTATCGACGGCGCGTACTGGCTGGCCGTGATTCTTAATTTTGCGATCGTGGCGGGCGTAATCGTCTGGTTCTCGAAAAAGAATCTGGGCGCGATATTCCGCGGCCGCACCGCCACCATCCAGAAGTCGCTCGAAGAGGCCCGCACCGCCAGCGCCGACGCCAATCGCCGTCTCGCCGAAATCGAATCGCGGCTGAAGCATCTGGGTGAAGAAATCAGCCAGATGAACGCCACTGCCGAATCCAGCGCAGTAGCCGAAGATGCAAGAATCAAAGCCGCCGCTGAAGAAGACGCGCGCCGCATCGTCGAATCCGCGCAGCAGGACATCGCCGCTGCCGCCCGCGTCGCCCGCCGCGAATTGACCGCACACGCGGCCGACTTGGCCGTAACACTGGCCAGTCAGCAGATCAAGGTGGATGGGCGCACCGACGAAGCCCTGGTCCGCCGATTCGCAAAGGATCTTTTGACCGACGATCTGGCCGCCGGCGGCGCAGGAAAGAAATCCTAATGGCCACTGTCACCAACACCTACGCGCGCGCCTTCGCGGACGTAGTCATGTCCATGCGCCTCGACCCCGCCGCGACCCTGGCCGAGGCCCAGCAGATGGCGGCGTTCGCACGCGACAACAAAGGCCTGCGTGAAGTCTGGGACGCGCCCGCAATTTCCGCCGAACAGAAACGCGCCGTGCTCGATAGCATCGTGAAGCGCGCGGGAATCTCGCGCCCGGTACGGAATTTTGTTGCCGTCTTGATCGATCACCGTCGCACCAGGTTCATCGGCGAGATCGTCACCCAGTTCGCGCAGGAACTGAATCAGCGTCTGGGATTCGCCGAAGCTGAAGTCACCACCTCACGCGAATTAAGCGCTGACGAAAGATCTAAACTGGAAGCAGACTTGGCGAAAGTAACCAGCAGGAAAATCCGCACCACCTATATAAAGGATGCGTCAATCCTGGGCGGCGCGATTGCCCGAGTTGGCAGCACGGTGTACGACGGCTCGGTCAAAGGACAGTTGGAGAAGATCAGGCAGCAGTTGATGAACCCTTAGCAATCAGCATTCAGCACTCAGCATTCAGCCATGCTGGGCCAGTATGACGACCCTAAACGGCTGAGTGCTGAATGCTGAGTGCTAGAAGCTAGGAGCTAAAAGCTAGAAGCAGATTTTATGGCCCAAATCAAAGCAGACGAAATCACTCAATTAATCCGCCAGCAGATCGAGAATTACGAAGTCAAGATCGCGGTGGACGAAGTCGGCACCGTGCTCACCCTCGGTGACGGCATTGCCCGCGTTCACGGCCTCGACAAAGTCATGGCTGGCGAACTGCTCTCCTTCCCGCACGGCCTCGCCGGAATCGCCATGAACCTGGAAGAAGACCAGGTCGGCGTGGTGCTGCTCGGCGAATATACCGAGATCAAGGAAGGCGACGAGGTCAAACGCACCGGACGCATCATGAGCGTGCCCGTCGGCGACGCCATGATTGGCCGCGTCGTCAACGCGCTGGGCCAACCCATCGACGACAAGGGCCCCATCGCCACCGATCAGTTTATTCCGCTCGAGCGCCTCGCCCCCGGCGTGATTGATCGCCAGCCCGTGCGCCAGCCGATGGCAACGGGAATCAAAGCCATCGATAGCATGATTCCCGTCGGCCGTGGCCAGCGCGAACTCATCATCGGCGACCGCCAGACCGGAAAAACCGCCATCGCCATCGACACCATCATCAACAACAAAGGCAACGATCTGATTTGCATTTACTGCGCCATCGGGCAGAAGCGGTCGTCGATTGCGCAGGTGGTAAAGATTCTTTCCGACTACGGCGCTATGGATTACACCATCGTCCTCGCCGCGTCAGCTTCCGAGCCCGCGCCCATGCAGTACATCGCTCCCTACGCAGCGTGCGCCATGGGCGAATTTTTCCGCGACAGCAAGCGTCATGCGCTAGTCATCTATGACGATCTTTCGAAACACGCAGCTTCTTATCGCGAAATTTCGCTGCTATTGCGCCGTCCTCCCGGCCGCGAAGCTTATCCCGGAGACGTTTTCTATCTCCACTCGCGCCTGCTCGAACGCGCGTCGAAAATGAGCGACGCGAAAGGCGGGGGTTCGCTGACTGCGCTGCCCATCATCGAAACTCAGGCAGGCGACGTTTCGGCGTACATTCCGACCAACGTTATCTCCATCACCGACGGTCAGATTTATCTTGAGACCGATCTTTTCAACCAGGGCATCCGCCCAGCGGTGAACGTAGGATTGTCGGTGAGCCGTGTCGGCGGCAGCGCCCAGATTAAGGCGATGCGCCAGGTCGCAGGCAGTTTGAAACTCGAACTCGCGCAGTACCGCGAACTAGCGGCATTCTCGCAATTCGGCAGCGATCTCGACAAAGCAACGCAGGCGCAGCTCAATCGCGGACAGCGCCTTGTAGAAGCTCTGAAGCAAAAGCAATTTTCGCCGCTGCCGTTTTCAAAACAAATCCTGATGATCTTTGCCGGAACCAGCGGTTTCCTCGACGACATGCCAGTTGACCAAGTGCGTGACTTTGAAACCGAGTTGTACCGCTACGTAGAATCGGCAAATCCCGGCGTGCTAAACACGATCATGGAGAAAAAGATTCTCGACGACGCCCTGCAAGCAGAAATGAAGAAGTTGATCAAGGAATGCAAAGAGGCGTTCGTAGCAGAGAAGCAAGCGGTAGCAGCAAAGCAGTTGATTTTGGCCGGCGGCCAACGACCGGCGACCAACGACTGATTCATGGCCAACATTCTCGACATCCGGCGCCGCATCCGCAGCGTGATCAACACGCGGCAGATCACGCGTGCCATGAAAATGATTTCTGCGGCCCGGCTGCGACGCGCCCAGGAACGCGCGCTGGCGGCGCGTCCGTATTCCCAGATGCTGACCAACGTTTTGAAGTCGCTGGTTTCGCGCGCCGACATTTACGATTCCGCGACCGGAGAGGTGTTGCATCCGCTGCTGGTGAAACGACCCGAACAAAATGTGCTTTTGATGGTGGTCACCGGCGACAAGGGTCTGGCCGGAGCGTTCAATGCCAACATTCTGAAAGCTGCGACTCGCTTCATCGAATCCAAGGCTGGGAAAAATATCGAACTCGAGGCGGTTGGCCGCAAAGGCCGCGATTTTCTGCGCCGCAGGTTTGCGAAAGCGGAGCCACGGAAAGCCGATTCCACCGCGCCTCCGCAAACGACGCTGGTCGGCGAGCAGGTGGGCGTGCTGAACAAAGTTGAATATCCGCTTGCAGCGGAGCTCGCCGAGCGGATAATCGAACGCTATGCCCACGCTGCCATTGATTCGGTTTACATTGTGTACAACGAATTCAAGTCCGTCATTGCTCAGCGCCTGGTAGTGGAGCAGTTGTTGCCGATCGAGCACATTGGCGCGCCTGAAATTGCGCAGGCGCAAGAAATGGACCTGAAAGAAAAGCAGCGCATACTTGCAGCTGCCAAAGGCGAAGGAGTCTCGATTCGTCCCGCGGACACCAGCGAAATAGACGCACACGCGGCCGCATTCGCTGCCGCCCCGGTTGACTATATTTATGAGCAGCCTCCGCAGCAGTTGTTTCGCTCGCTGCTGCCGAAATACGTTGGCACACAGATTTTTCACGCCTTGCTGGAGTCGGTGGCCGCCGAACATGCAGCCCGCATGACCGCGATGGAATCCGCCACCAAGAACGCAAGCGAGATGATTGATTCGCTGACGCTGGTCATGAACCGCGCCCGCCAGGCGAAAATTACAAAAGAGATTATTGAGATTGTGAGTGGAGCAGCAGCAGCATCGTGAAAATCAGCACTCAGCATTCAGCACTCAGCAGTCAGCGAAGACCAACTCCGGAATGGCTGAATGCTGAGTGCTGAATGCTAAGAGCTAAGACCTGAGGTCTCATGTCAGAGAATATTGGACACGTAATTCAAATCACCGGGCCCGCCGTGGACGTGCAGTTCACCGAAGCGAACATGCCGCCGATTTATGAGGCGCTGCGCATCGTGAGCGACGGCTTTACCGTGCCCCAGCCAATCAACGTTATCGTGGAAGTGCAGCAGCATCTCGGCGAAGGCCGGGTGCGATGCATCGCCATGTCGGCCACCGATGGCATGGTCCGCGGCATGAAGGCCATTGACCAGGGCGGCCCGATTTCCGTTCCTGTCGGCCACGGAACCCTCGGCCGCGTCATGAACGTAATCGGCGAGCCCGTGGACAACCTCGGCCCCGTCGCCTACACCGAGCGCCATCCCATCCATCGCACAGCGCCTTTGTTCGATGAGCAGGCGACCACCGCCGAAATGTTCGAGACCGGCGTGAAGGTCGTGGATTTGATCCAGCCGTTCTTGAAAGGCGGAAAGATCGGCCTCTTCGGCGGCGCCGGCGTGGGCAAAACCGTCGTCATCATGGAGCTGATCAACAACGTCGCCAAACAACACGGCGGATTCTCCGTGTTTGCCGGAGTCGGCGAGCGCACCCGCGAAGGCAACGATCTGTGGCTGGAAATGACCGAGTCCGGCGTCATCAAGCCCGGCGATCCGTCGAAGTCCAAAGCCGCCTTGATTTACGGACAAATGACCGAGCCGCCCGGCGCCCGTCTCCGCGTTGCGCTCACCGGACTGACCGTCGCTGAATATTTCCGCGACGTCGAAGGCGCCGACACGCTGCTCTTCATCGATAACATTTTCCGCTTCACTCAAGCCGGATCGGAAGTTTCCGCGCTGCTCGGCCGCATGCCCAGCGCCGTCGGTTATCAGCCTAACCTGGCGACGGAAATGGGCGAGTTGCAGGAACGCATCACTTCAACCAAGAAGGGATCGGTCACTTCGGTGCAGGCGATTTACGTCCCCGCCGACGATCTCACCGATCCCGCGCCGGCCACGACGTTCGCTCACTTGGACGCGACCACGGTTCTTTCCCGCGCGTTAACCGAAATCGGAATCTATCCTGCGGTCGATCCCCTGGCCTCGACGTCGCGCATTCTCGATCCGCGCATCGTCGGCCAGGAACATTACGACGTCGCGCAATCGGTGAAGCGAACTTTGCAGACTTACAAAGACCTGCAAGACATCATCGCCATTCTCGGCATGGACGAGTTGAGCGAAGACCAGAAACTTACCGTCACCCGCGCTCGCAAAATTCAGCGCTTCCTGTCGCAGCCGTTCCACGTCGCCGAGCAATTCACCGGAGCCCCCGGCCGCTACGTGAAGGTCGCCGACACCGTGAAGGGCTTCAAGGAAATCGTTGAAGGCAAGCACGACGAAATTCCCGAGAAGGCGTTTTATATGAAGGGCACGATTGATGAGGTATTGGAAGCCGCCGAGAAGTCGAAGGCGGCAGCGTAGAGAAGCTCGCAGCCATTAGCTCTTCCTTAGGCAAACCGGCAGGGCAGGAAGCCAAGAGCTAAGATCGAAGAACCGTTTTATGGATTCTTTCCAACTCGAAATCGTGACTCCCGATAAAATGGTCGTCCGCGACAACGCGGAGTCGGTCCAGATTCCCGGGCTTGACGGATACCTCGGCGTTCTTCCCGGCCATGCGCCTCTGATTACCGAACTCGGCGCCGGAGAGATTGCCTACCGCGCCGACGGCCAGTCGCACCGTTTCTGCGTGGCTTGGGGATTTGCCGAAGTCCTGCAGGATCGCGTGACCGTGCTCGCCGAAACGGTGGAACCTATCGCCGAGATTGACGTCCCCAGAGCGCAACGCGCCCTGGCCCGTGCCGAAGAGTCACTGAAGTCGGCGCAGACGGAAGATGATTTTGCGAACGCGACCGCGAAAATACGGGTGGCGCAGGCTCGCATCGACGTCGCGCAGAAGAAAGACAGTCCGGTATAGCGGTGTTTTCCGCGTCAGAAAGGCGCGGCATTCATGACCAAAATCGAAGCCATCATCCAAACCGGAAAGCTGGAAGCCGTTAAGGGCGCGTTGCATGACATCGGCGTAGAGGGCATGACGGTCATCGAAGTCCGCGGCCACGGCCGCCAGAAGGGCCACACCGAGGTTTATCGCGGCCGCGAATACACCGTGGACTTGATTCCAAAGATCAAGATCGAAATGGTGCTCGACGACGCCATGGTTGAGAAGGTTACGCAGGCAATCATAGCTTCCGCCCAGACCGGCAAGATAGGCGATGGCAAGATTTTTCTTTCTCGCATCGACGAGGCGATTCGCATCCGCAACGACGAACGCGGAGATAACGCGCTGTGAGCCGTTTGCTAGAGGCTAGTAGCTAGTAGCCGATTCCCGATGTCACGCCTCCGCATTTCCGCCATCTCCTACCTGAACACCGCTCCCCTGATGTGGGACTTCGAGCACGGATCTGCTGGCGCCCAGTTCGACATCGCTTACACCTTGCCCTCGCAATGCGCCGCCGAGTTGGCCCGCGGTACCGCTGACATCGGCATCATCCCCGCGGCGGCCTACGCAACCATTCCCAATCTCTCTATTCTCCCGGGCATCGCCATCGCGTCCAAGAAAGCGGTCCGCTCGATTCTGCTGGTCAGCCGCAAGCCGCTCGACGCCATCAACACGGTCGCGCTCGACAGTTCTTCCCTCACCAGCGTTGCTCTGACTCGCATTCTGTTTGAAAAGTGCTGGGGCGGCGGCCGCGAGTTCACTTCCCTTCCTCCCGATCTTGAGACCATGCTTTCCGCACACGACGCCGCTCTTCTCATCGGCGATCCCGCGCTAAAGGTCGACCGTTCGCAATACCAAACCTGGGATCTCGCAAAGGAATGGATTCAATTCACCGGCAAGGCCTTCGTCTTCGCCTTCTGGGCTGTCACGCGAAATGCTGCCAGCCAATCCAGCCTCAACCTAGCAGCCATCTTCCAGCAATCCCGCGACCACGGCCTTTTGCCAGCGAATCTAGACCAAATCGCGGCAACTTGGTCGCTGAAGCTGGGCCTGACCGAAAATGCCATGCGCGCTTACCTCAACACCAACATTTATTACTTCCTCGATGAACCCTGCCTCGACGGCCTCCGCCTTTTCTATCGCTACGCCGCCGAATGCGGCGCCCTACCCAGCGCGCCCGACCTGCATTTCGCCGCCGCCAACGCCATGAAGTAAAATGGAATCGAGACATGTCCCTGACCAAAGCCCAGGCCCTCGACCTCTACGCCTCCGACGACCTCATCGGCATCGGCATGGAAGCCGACGCCGTACGCCGCAAGCTGCATCCCGAAGGCGTGGCCACCTACATCATCGATCGCAATATCAATTACACGAATTTCTGCACCGAGTACTGCACCTTCTGCGCCTTCTATCGTCCGCTGAAAGGCCCGGCGGCCAAAGAGGGATACATCCTCGAGTTCGAAACCATTTACGAAAAAGTGCGTGAGACCGTCGAGCTCGGAGGCACCGGGGTCCTGATGCAAGGCGGCCTGCATCCCGATTTGAAGATTGACTGGCACGAGCGCATGTTGCGCGGAATCAAAGAGCGTTTTCCCAAAATTCATTTGCACTGCTATTCCGCTTCCGAGATCATCGCCATCGCCGAGTACAGCGACCTCTCAATTCGCGACACCATTTCGAAGCTGCGCGATGCCGGACTCGATTCCATCCCCGGCGGCGGCGCCGAAATTCTCGACGACGAAGTCCGCCACCGCATCGCCCGCCTGAAGTGCCTGACCGCCGACTGGCTCAACGTGCACCGCACCGCCCACCAGCTCGGCATGCGCACCACCGCCACCATGATGTTCGGCGTCGGCGAAAAACACGAGCACCGCGTCAACCATCTGCAAGCGATTTACGATTTGCAGGAAGAAACCGGCGGATTCACTGCCTTCATCCCCTGGACATTTCAGCCGCAAAACACTGCCCTCGGCGGCCGCAAGTGGGACGAAGCCACCGCCGTCGAATACCTGAAGAACCTGGCCATCTCGCGGATTTTTCTTTCGAACTTCAAGAACGTCCAGTCCAGTTGGGTCACGCAAGGCCTCAAAGTCTGCCAGATGGGCCTGCGCTTCGGCGGCAACGATGTCGGGTCGGTGATGCTGGAAGAAAACGTAGTCCGCGCCGCCGGCGTCACCAACTGCACCACCGAAGAAGAACTCCGCCGTATCATCCGCGACGCGGGATTCAAGCCGGTCCAGCGAGACACGCTCTACCGCACCTATTTTCTGAATTAAATCAACTAGTTAGGCAAACTCAAATAATACCTTGACAATAGTCGTTATAACGACTATATTCCCGTCAGTGAAGATGAACAGTCAATCCGAAATCAAGGGTCGGCGCGTCGGTTCCCCCGAGGAAGCGGCCTCCATTGATCTGTTCCGCACCTCCGACCTGCTTTCTCGCGCCCCGGCCCAGTTGCTCAAGAGCGAGGACCTCTCGCCGACGCAATACAACGTACTTCGGATCCTGCGCGGCGCGCCCAGCGGACTTCCCTGCGGCGAAATTGCCACCCGCATGATTACCCGTGACCCCGACGTTACGCGTCTGCTCGACCGCCTAGCGAAGCGCGGACTGATCGCCCGCCGCCGCGAGAGCAAAGACCGCCGCGTCGTCCTGACCAAGATCGTTCCTGAGGGCCTCGAGTTGCTGGCCCGCCTCGATGAACCCATGCAGCAGATCCATCGCAAGCAACTCGGCCATCTCGGCCGTAACCGATTGAAGGTATTGGGCGAACTCCTGAAGGGCGCTCGCACCGCACTGGCGTAAGTTTTGCGGCTTATATATTTGTTGTAACGACTATCGTGTTAACGCATCTAAATCTCAGCAGGAAAGGACAAACACCATGAGCGCACTTGCTACTCCCGAAGTCAGCACCGCTACCACCACCTGGAACATCGACCCGGTCCACTCCGCCGCCGAATTCAAGGTCAAACACATGATGATCACCAACGTGAAGGGCCAGTTCACCGGAGTCTCCGGCGCCCTGTCCCTCGATGAAACTAACCTCAACCGTTCCCGCGTGGAGGCTACGATCGACGCCGCCTCCATCAACACCCGCGAGCCGCAGCGCGACACGCATCTGAAGAGCCCCGACTTCTTCGACGTTGAGAAGTTCCCCACTCTATCGTTCAAGTCAACTCACGTGAGCCGCAACGCCGATGGCGACCTGCAAGTAGCCGGCGACCTCAGCATTCACGGCGTCACTCGCAACGTGACTTTTGAAGTTGAAGGCCCGACCGCTCCGGCGAAGGACCCCTGGGGCAACACGCGGCTCGGCCTGTCGGCAACGACGAAAATCAATCGCAAAGACTTCGGCTTGACTTGGAACGCCGCGCTCGAAACCGGCGGCATCCTGGTCGGCGACGAAGTGACCATTACCCTCGACGTTGAATTCGTCAAAGGCTAACAGCCGAGACTCCAAGCCCACACAAAAGGCCTCCCTTGGATTCGGAGGCCTTTTGGCTTTGAACGAAGCCATCGCGCAAGCTGGGCTGGACGCGTTGTTTAAGAAATAACCCGCTGTTTACGACCAGCTCCGCTTGATGATAAAAACCGTCTTGTCATCAATGCGATCGATTTCGCCGATTCGCTGTAAGTACTCGTCCTGTTTTACCGCGTAGTGCAGGATCGCGTTGCAAATCTCTTTTGCCGGCTCATGCTGGTGATCGCGGAGAACGCGCTCGATCTGCAAACGGTCTTCCGCGTCGCTGCCGTCGTAAACCCCGTCCGTATAAAGGAACAGAATGTCTCCCGGACTCATCAGGGTGATTTCCGACAGGTCCGACAAGTTCACCTGCCTCTGCCTAAGGCTCATGGAAAAATATTTGTTCCGGTCCGGATGGTCCTCGGGAATTTCCAGACCCAATGGCGGGAACTGCACCATTCGGTCCTCGTGGATCTCCACGAACCTGCGGTATTCTGCGGAGAAGACCAGGGGCGGTGGATGACCGAAATTCACAAAACGGAAAAGCCCCTCGGAGCGCATCTCGCCATACAGCATGGTCGCGATCTCGCGCGCGTTGTCGTTCGCATTCCGTCCTAAAGCGTTGCGTGCGGTGACGGACTGCGCCAGCCGCAGATTAATCTTCTCGAACAGCCCCGGCGTCGTCTTCCCGTAGCGATCGAGTTCAGAAAGCATCAATGCGTGAAACGTATCGTGCACCGTCGAGGCAATCTTCGCCGAGATAATTCCGTGCCCCTGAGCATCCACCAACAGCACTCCCGCCGTGGTGCGGAGTTCCGGCAGAACTTCGGCGACCCGTAATTCCTCTGAACTTTTCGCCTTTCTATACTCGATCCCCGCCTCGCGCTCGTAACCGGGCTTGGATTCCAACCACAGCACATGATCATCCACTGAGTTTCGCGGAGCCTGTCCTTGCGGAAGCGGTTCGAGATATTTGCTGGCCAACTTGAGAGCCCGCTCGATCCGCGCGTCAATGTTGTAGCGTTGCTGAAAATTGATGTATTCAAAAAGGTCTCCGCCCACGGGCCCAGCGGGAATGGAGTTGCCGTACATGTCGATCCCAGGAAGCCGCGGAATCACACCTTCCACCGGCAGCAGCCGCTTGCGCAGGTACTCATCAATAGTGAATGTCTCTGGTGTTCCCATAGAGGAAACTCTACCCGGAAGAGGCTGCGAACTCCACTGTCCGGACGAGGTGTATCGGAGATTTCGGACATTTCATTTTTTAATTTGACTTTGTAGCGACACCCGGTTAGCGTTTCTCCGCGATAACTTGCACTTCCCCGCAAGTCTGAATTCCAGCAGTTTCAGTGCAGATCTTCGTTCACAACAGAGTCGCGGAGAAACCCATGCGCCTTACCGCCGTTCGCTCTCTCGCCGTCTTATCGATGCTCCTGCTAACTACTGTCATCTCGACCAGCGCCCAGCAGCTATCGCTAGCCGAACAGGGAATGCTTCCGTATCGCGCCTATGAAGGTGGAGATATCGATTCCATCAGCACCGTCAACGGTAGCCTGACATTGCACATACCGCTGCTTTCATATCCGCAACGCGGAAAATTGAGCGCGAGTTTCTCCTTGTACTATGACAGTCCTCGGCTTCAGCCAAATGCGGTCTGCAACGGATTCACAAAGCACTGCATGATCGCTTACTACGACCTAGACTACGGCCAGCTTGTTTCATCAGACCACGGAGGAGTGGATGGCACGGCGATGAATCCCCGTGCGGATTTTAATATTGCGTGGGGGGCGGTTCTCCTTGGTACCGGGTGCTGTCCGAACGGAGTGCAGTACTACCAAGCAGAAATGCCTGATGGCGCAATGCACGACCTTGGGCAAGTCGCGGGGAGTGGAGGCAGTACCTACCGTGCTGTCGACGCGACGGGATACGTGTTGACTAACGCCGGTACTTCATCCGCCGCCCTCGTCGATCGGGCTGGCACCATCTACGGTACCACCAACTCGAATCCAAGCATCGAAGATACGAACGGTAATCTCATCACCGCCACTTCGCCCACGGAGACGGGATGGATAGACACGATGGGAAGATCCATCCCCTCGCCGACCACGACGACCTCCACGGCCGACCTATCACATTGTCCTAATTCGCCGACTTCGGCGACACTGTGGACCGCTCCGGGCCCGGCCGGAGGCACATCACAATTCAAGTACTGTTGGGCCACGATTCCGATTTCTTTCACGCCGCCAGACTGTCACCTCAGCTATTGCCAGCCCACTTCCACCACCGCGACTGAAATGGTGGGGCTAGTCTTGCCCAACCTAACGAGTTGGGGCTTTGCCTACGACAGTTTTGGGGAATTGACTACGCTCACACTCCCGACCGGAGGAACGATCACATACACTTGGACATATATCAATGGAGGGTGTTACGCCCCTATATACATTGATCCAGACACAGGCGCCAACACAAATCTGTGGCCCTACGGTCGTGCCGTAGCTTCTCGTACCGTAAATGATGAGACCGGGTCCCACACCTGGACCTATTCCGTAGGCCTTGCCCAGACCACCGTGACAGACCCCCTCGGGAATGACACCGTTCATAACAACACCCAGCTGGGTGGCTCATGTTCGCTTTACGAGACGGAGCTGGACCGATACAGCGGCACGGGCGCGAACCGGTCCCTGCTGCAAAAGACCCAGACAACCTACCAGTACGGCCCCGCGGGGGGCACTCAGGGATTTGGAAGCATCGTTCTTAATGTCTTGCCGATCAGCATCACCACGACAGACGTGGTGAGTGGCAAGACTTCCGGGGTCACGAAAACCTATGATTCAGGTGTTGCAATCCAAGGGGGATGGGGAGGCCTTGCGCTTTACGGAGATGTTCTCACGCAGAACGAGTACGATTTTGGCAACGGGGTCCTCGGCAACCAAATTAGGCAGAAGAATACCCAATACATGGCTTTGAGTGGCCCGAATGCTTCGTATTATTTAGGAACAAACCAGCTCTCTCTGCCTTATACAGTCCAAGTAAAGGATGGCACCGGCGCGCAGGTATCGCTGACGCAGTATAACTACGATGAGACATCGCGCGCTTCTTCGGGGCTGACTTCTTCGTATCAGTTCAACCCGAATCCACCCTCTCAGAATTTCAGAGGCAACAATACCTCTGTGTATCGATGGCTGAACTCAGGGACTTTCAATTGCCCGAACGGACATTCCGGAGGCTCTGGCGGATACATCATCAGCAACAAAACTTACTTCGACGACGGTATGCTGAACACCTCTGCCGACCCGTGCGGCAACACCACAACCTACGCCTACAACCTGACGTATTGGGGAGCGCTCCCGACGACGATCACCAACGCGTTGAACCAGTCCACAACCAACGCTTACGACTTCAACACCAGCCTGCTGACCTCCACGACCGACCCGAACAACTTGACGACGAACTACGGCCCCTACGACTCGATGTGGAGAGTTACGCAGATTAATCACCCGGATGGCGGACAGGACACAATCTCCCGCCAGGAAGCGACCTTCCCGTTCTCGGCCACGCTGACTAGCAAGATCAATTCGACGCAGAACAAGGTTGAGACCAATGTCTTTGATGGATTCGGACGAGTTACGGAAAACCAGCTGACCTCTGACCCGCAGGGGGCGGTGTTGACCGACACAACCTATGACTCCCTCGGGCGGGTTTCAACGGTGTCCAACCCGTACCGCAGCGGCACCGACCCGACCAGCAGCCCCGGCACCACCACATACGGATACGACGCCCTCAGCCGCAAAATTACAGTGACATATCCGGACAACTCCGTCCTGAATACCGCCTATTGCGGCCCTTCAACGCTGGTCACCGATCCGACCGGAAAATGGCGGCGCAGCCGCATTAACGGCCTCGGTCAGCTGGTGGAAGTGGATGAACCGAACTCACCCACCGCGTCGGTAGCTATCACCGGCTGCCCCGGCACCGGCGAGCCTATTTGGGTGACTTCCTACACCAATGACGCTCTCGGCGATCTCACACAGGTTGTTCAAAATGGTTCTCACACGCGGACATTCACCTTCGACTCGCTTGCACACCTTCTCACCTCTTCCAATCCCGAAACAGGGAATATCACCTACACCTACAACCCCGACGGAACTCTGCTGACAAAGACCGACGCGCGCAACATCACCACCACCTACACTTACGATGCGCTGCTTCGGGGAAAGGGAGTCACCTATTCGAACGGCGACCCCTCACTGGCCTACAACTACGACGAAGCCAACTGTCTCGGCCTGTCCACCCCATGCCAGAACATCGGTCATCGCACCAGCATGACCGACGGAGCGGGATCCGAAATCTGGGCATACAAGGTCGACCAGCCCAATCTGCAGAGCATTCACAAGGAGCAGCGCACCAACAACAGTTCACCGAGCAACATCACCAAAAGCACCACGTATTACATGGACCTCGCGGGCAAAGCGACTCAGCTTGTTTATCCGACCGGACGCACCGTCAACTACACCTACGATTCCGCCGACCGCCCCAGCACCGCGGTTGACGGTACGAACGGAGTTACCTATGCGACGGATTGGCAGACTCCGCCTTCAGGATGCCTGGCCAGTGCCGCGTGCTACACGCCACAGGGTTCTGTTTACGCGGTCAGCCTCGGCAAGACCAGTGTGTTTGCCGGCATCAACGTCTCCGAGAGCTTTAACAGCCGTCTTCAGCCCAATGAGATCAAGGCCTCGGCGAGCTATGGCAATGCCATGGACATCACGTATAACTTCGTCGATCCGATCACGGGCAAGAATGCTGGCCACGTCTATGGCATCACCAACGTTCTGAATTCCAGCCGCAGCCAGACCTTCACTTACGATCAGTTGAACCGCATCACCTCGGCAGGGACCACCGCCACCACCGGCACCTACTGCTGGGGATACCAGTTCTCCTATGACGTTTATGGCAACCTGCTTTCGCAAGCGGGATGGTCGCCCACCTACAATGCCTGTACGGAAACAACAATGGCTACCGTGACCGCCGATGGAAGCAATCACCTCTCCGGCCTGAGTTACGACCCTTCCGGCAACACGCTCACCGACGGCAACTACACCTACACTTGGGACGGCGAAAGCCGGATCAAGACCGCGGCTGGCGTTACCTACGGCTACGACGGTGACGGGCGCCGCGTCGCCAAAGTCGGCGGCAAACTCTACTGGTACGGCTCGGGTGGGGAAATTCTCTCCGAAACCGATGCGGCGGGGAATGTGCAGAACGAATACGTGTTCTTCGGCGGCAAGCGGGTGGCGCTGATGCTATCCAACGGCGACAAACGCTACTACGTGGAGGACTCGCTGGGCACTTCGCGGGTGGTCGCGGGGACGGGTTCGGTCTGCTACGACGCCGATTTCCCACCGTTTGGACAGGAGCGGGCATATACCAACACCTGCTCGCAGAACTACAAGTTCGAAGGCAAAGAGCGCGACACCGAAACCCAGAACGACGACTTCGGTGCGCGTGAATACTCCTGGCGCTTCGGCCGCTGGCTGAGCTCAGACTGGTCGGCGGTGCCGGTGCCCGTGCCTTATGCGAATCTGACCAATCCGCAGACGTTGAATCTCTACTCGATGGTGGATGATGATCCGGAGACGTCCGCGGATTTGGATGGGCATGGAGCTCTATCCCAGGCGTGGACGTGGTTGACCTCAAATCATTCCGCCAGTGCATCCGCGAGCACAACGGCGGATCAGGGCAGCGCGTCCGCCGGCCCCATTTCTGTTGAGGCGAAGGCGGGGACTGCACAGGCAAGTGCTTCTTCTTCATACGGAACAAATACGGGTGTGTCGGGAAAGGCAAGCGCTTCGCTTGCATCCATCACAATTAAAGAGGGAACGCACTCAACAACTCAACTGGATAGCCCGACCGCGAACGCGGGAGCAAACGCACAAGTCAGCTTGGGCGGCAAGAATGGTTTGGGAGTCAGTGGGAGTGCAGGCGCGAACGCCGATGTCCTGTCTGCGAGCCAGACCGAGACAATCAGCGTTGGACCTGTCACAATCACTGGAACTGCGACTGGAAACGTCGGCATAGGCGCAAATGCTTCTGCGGCCTTGGGGACAAAGGGGGTGTCGGGTTCCGCAGGCCTAACGTTTGGTTATGGAGGAGCACTCTCTTTGTCCATCAGTTGGGGCGGCGTGGAAGGTTCAGGGGGCGCTTCTGTAAAGGGAACAATGGACAAAACAACTACGACCGTTGACCAACCGGAGGTGAAGTAAACTGTGGCTGATCATAGGCAGTATCAACGTGCAGCGAATCTAGTGATGGTGCTCGGCCTCGTGGGACTAGCGATGTTCCTCTCCGCCCAAACTCCGGTATCGAAGAACGATGCAGATCAGATCGCAAGCCTTCTGGAGAGCCTGTCCGATCACAGCCGGAGCCCCGCAGATGTCTTGGACCCAAATCTCAGTCCATCCGATCACGAAAAGAATCTCCACCGATTCAGCACGCCTCATTACGAACTGAGTCTCGTTCCAAGGGGCGGTCTACCGGCGATTGTAGGAGAATCTGCCTCCCTGCCTGTAAGGGTGCACTTCACTGCCGGAAATGGCAACTCACTCGATGCAAACGCCACAGCGCAGTTCGTGAAGCGCAATGGCATATGGTATTTCTCGAACTTCGACTTCATGGCGTGGCCAGATTTCCTCGTCGCCGCCCTCGTGTTTGGTGTTCTCGTTGGCATTGGCTACGCGGTCATAGTGCTTACGCTGGCGAGCCGACTACTCAACGAACGGCGGTTGGGAACCGATTGGATCTTAGTGTTCCTCCCGTTCTTCTGGCCAGCTCTGTTCCGTAAGTACCGTCGTAACTAGAGGCGGGTGGCCCACATCTCAACAGCGAATAAAACCGAGGGTGGGCGGGCTGGCCCACCTTTTTGAACACTCCAAACAGTGAGGCTGCCCCACCCTTTGCGGTTTTCAAAGGGTGGGCTACCACGGACGCCCGCAGTGAATGTTCATCCGTCACAGGGTTGATAAGATAATCCCGGACCCCGGTAAAGCAGTCCACCGTTTGGGCGTTCCAACAACCTGAGGTCATCCGATGTGCCGAAATATCAAGACGCTTTTCAACTTCGATCCGCCGGTCACGGAAGAAGAGGTGCGCGCGGCTTCGCTGCAGTTTGTGAGAAAGATTAGCGGGTTCACCAAACCGTCGAAGGCCAATGAAGCCGTGTTCCTGGCGGCGGTGGAGGAAGTGGCCGGGGTCTCCGCGCGGCTGCTGCGCGCGCTCGAAACCACCGCCCCGCCTAAGAACCGGGAAGAAGAAGCTGCTAAGGCTCGGGCGCGGGCGGCGGAACGGTTTGGAGCGGCGTGACGGCTGCTCTTGGCTCTTGACTCTCGGTTCTTGAAGGGCTCTTGAAGCGGGTGCACCATGTCTCGTGATTTTCGAGAAGTGGGGCTTTCCTAGCCGTCATTTTGCAGAGGGACGACGGAAAACGACCAATCCAAACCACACAGCAAAGACCGAATAAATGATTGCAGCAACCAACAGTCCACGGAAGCCCGCGTTCATAGCCTTCAGCAAAACTACCGACACAACTGCGAAGTGCATGAAGTTGCCGACCGCGACCGGCCGGCTATAGATCCCGCCGATCAGGTTTGCCCGAGCCATCCAATTGAGGATTGCGAAACCGAGATAAAGCGCGCCCGCGACTTGGATAAACAACACGTCGGGGCCGCCCCCACTGAAGCCGAATTGGCCCAGGATTGCCAGTGGCCCAAAGGAAGCTGCGAGGCCCAGAACCGCCATGAACAGGGCGCTCAAGCTCATCAGAAGTTTGGTCTGCATCTGAAAGCGTTATACCACCACCGCCTGATACTCCTCGTACGCGCCCTTGAAGTCCGTGATCTTATGATCGCCTTCGAAGTGCCAGACCCGCGTCGCCACTTCGTCGACCAGATCCTCGTCATGCGAGACTAAAAACACTGTCCCGTGAAACTTCTGAAGCGCGATGTTCAACGCATTGATGGATTCGAGGTCAAGGTGATTGGTCGGCTCGTCGAACACCAGCACATTCGGCTTTTGCAGCATGAGCTTGCAGAACAGCAGCCGGCTGGCTTCTCCGCCGGAGAGAATTTCGGTCTTCTTGTCGGCGTCCTCGCGGGGGAAGAGCATCTGACCCAGCAGGCCGCGGATTTCTTCCGTTGATGCCGCGGGGTCCCACTGATGCAGCCATTCGAACGCCGTCGTTCCCGGCTCGATCAGCGCTTTGTGGTCCTGAGCGAAGTATCCAACCGAAGCTTCATGGCCCCAGATCACTTTTCCGTCGTCGATAAAATCACCGTCGTAGCCGCTGGTCTTGCGCAGTTCGGCATTGGTGATAGTCGGAGCATTCGCCAGCAGCGCATTCACCAATGTAGTTTTGCCTGCGCCGTTCCTGCCCATCAGCGCGATTTTTTCTCCGCGGGTCACACTCGCGGTAAAGTCGCGGACGACTGGGGTCTCGCCGTAAGCCTTGCTCACGCCTTCAATTTCTAGAATGTGTTTCCCCGACGGCCGCTTCTGCTCAAACTTTAAATACGGACGCTGAATGTTCGACCGCGCCAGTTCCGTCACCTGCAGGCGCTCCACTTCTTTGCGCCGCGATTGCACCTGGCTCGACCGCGTTCCCGCCGAGAAGCGCGCGATGAAATCATTCAACTGCGAAATCTTCTTTTCCCGCTGGGCGTTCTGGCTTTCAATCTGCGAGCGCACCTGCGTCTTCGCCACGACCATGTCGTCGTAAGTGCCGGTGTAAGTAATGATGGTTTCGTAATCGATGTCGGCGATGTGGGTGCAAACGCGATTCAGAAAATGCCGGTCGTGCGAAATCACGATCAGCACGCCTTCAAACTGATTCAGAAATCCTTGTAGCCAGTGGATCGAGTCCAAATCCAAATGGTTGGTAGGCTCGTCGAGCAGCAGGGCTTGCGGATGCCCGAAGAGCGCCTGCGCCAGCAAGACGCGGACTTTGTGTCCGCCCGGCAGCTCGCCCATTTTTCGTTCGTGGAATTCGTCGGGAATATCCAAGCCCTGCAAAAGAACGGCGGCATCGGTCTCAGCGGTGTAACCGTCTTCCTCGCCTACAATGCCTTCCAGTTCGCCGAGCCGCATGCCGTCGGCGTCGGTCATTTCAGGTTTCGCATAAAGCTTGTCGCGCTCTTCGAGCGCTGTCCACAGCCGCTTGTTGCCCATGATCACGGTGTCGATCACGCGATAGCGGTCGAAAGCAAACTGGTCCTGGCTCAACACGCCCAGCTTTTTCGGACGTACGACGGTCCCCTTCTGCGGCTCCAACTCGCCCGACAACAACTTCATAAACGTGGATTTACCCGCCCCGTTCGGCCCCGTCAGGCCATAGCGTTTCCCGGGCGTAAAACCTGTGGATACTTCATCAAACAGAATTTTTGCGCCGTAGCGCATGGACACATTACCGACTGAAATCATGTTCTTTGCTTCTCTTCTTTTGTCTCTAGGAAACCGCTTAATTTCTCTAGGGAACTGCGGAGGAATTGCCCAAAAGGACGAACGCAGCTACTGTAATCAGGATATCACGGCCCTGCTCCACGTCATTTACAATGGTAACCTCTTGGTCGCCCTGCGTTTGGCGGGCAGTCCATCCCAGTGAAAATGAGCTTGTCACTTCCAGCCTTCGCCGCCTTTCTAGCCCGGCCCGGGCTCTCGCAATACATCCGTCAGCATTTTCTGGATACCACTTTCAAAGGCTTGTACAAAGCCAATGGCTTCGACTTGGCGCTACTGATCCCGTATTTCGTGGTCTTGATTCTGCTGGCCGGATACGGAATGCACCGCTACACGCTGGTGTATCTCTATTACAAAAAGAAGAAAAACAAGACCCTCGGACCGGCTGAGGCGTTCGCCGACCTGCCGCGCATCACCGTCCAATTGCCGATTTTCAACGAGCAGTATGTCGTGGACCGCTTGCTGCAGGCCATTTGCCGCCTCGAGTATCCGCGCGAAAAACTGGATATCCAATTGCTCGACGACTCGACCGACGAGACCGTTGAAGTGGCGCGCGCATTGGTCGAGCACTATGCTGCGCAAGGACATCCCATCACCTACATCCATCGCACCAATCGCGAGGGATACAAAGCCGGCGCGCTCCATGAAGGATTGAAAACTGCGACCGGCGAGTTTGTCGCCATCTTCGACGCCGATTTCGTTCCGCCGCCGGATTTTCTTCTCCGGACGGTTCATCACTTCACCGATCCGAAAGTGGGAATGGTGCAGACCCGCTGGACCCACATCAACCGCAATTATTCTTTTCTGACGGAGGTCGAAGCCATCCTGCTCGATGGGCATTTCGTCCTCGAGCACTCCGGCCGCGCTCGCCACGACGTGTTTTTCAACTTCAATGGCACAGCAGGAATTTGGCGGCGCAGCGCGATCGAGGAGGCCGGAGGCTGGGAGCACGACACCCTCACCGAAGACACCGACCTCTCTTACCGCGCCCAGCTCAAGGGATGGAAATTCATTTATCGCCAGGACATCGAATGCCCCGCTGAGCTTCCGGTTGAGATGACCGCGTTCAAGACTCAGCAAGCACGCTGGGCCAAGGGTCTCATCCAGACTGGGAAGAAAATCCTACCCCGCGTGCTGAAGAGCGATCAGCCGTTTCGCGTAAAGCTTGAAGCCGTCTACCACCTGACCGCAAACATGAGCTATCCGCTGATGGTCATTCTCTCCGTGCTGCTGTTGCCGGCCATGGTCATCCGCTTTTATCAGGGCTGGTTTCAGATGCTTTACATCGATATCCCTCTGTTCCTGGCTTCGACATTTTCCATTTCCAGTTTTTATCTCGTCTCACAGCGCGAACTTTTTCCGAAGACGTGGCCGCGCGCACTGCTGTACCTGCCGTTTCTAATGGCGCTGGGTATCGGCCTGACCGTCACCAACACCATCGCCGTCCTTGAAGCCCTAGTCGGCAAGAAAAGCGCGTTTGCCCGAACTCCCAAATATCGCGTGGAATCGAAGAAAGACAAACTTCACGCCACGAAATATCGCAAACGTCTGGGCTGGGTCCCTTGGATCGAACTGCTGATCGGCACCTACTTCGCAATGACGGTTTTATACGCGGTGCAAAACGAGAACTATCTCACCGTCCCATTCCTGCTGCTCTTTGTCGTGGGCTACTGGTACACCGGGCTGATGTCGCTGCTGCAGGGACGCTTCGCGGGAATTTCCCTCAGCCCCGCCGAGAGCCATTCGAAGCCGTTTCCGGTCGGGGTCTAGGGAAAAAGGCCAATTTTCTGCGCGAACTATGCCCCTCGATGAATTGTTAACGGAGTGTTACAATTGCCAGCCTGGGACCCAGCCGAGCTTCCTCCCGGGGGGCTTTGCCAGTCTGAATTCCGCAAGTATGCGACCGAACGGCTCAACCAAAAGCGGCCCGACCGTAACCCCCGAGCAAAAGCAGGGGAGGCTGGTGTTTGCGCGCATGAGCCGCTACATCGGGCGAGTGGCCCGCGGCGCCAAGTCGGACGACGTTCACCGCTTCCGCACCAACAGCCGCCGCATCGAGGCCCTGGTCGCCGAACTGGTCCCAGAAAACGGAAACAAGAAGAAACTCCTCAAGCTGCTCTCGAAGCTGAGAAAGCGCGCCGGACGGGTGCGCGACCTCGACGTGCAACTTATCTTTCTGAAGAACCTGCGCGTCCCCGACCGGCAGAACCATCGCGCACAACTTCTGGAGCTGTTGGCCGAAGAACACGGCCGGCGCTCGAAAAAACTGGCGAAGAGTTTCGATTCGGAGACAGTTAAGGAATTGCGGAGACGTCTGCGCCGTGCGAAGTCTGAAATCAAATTGACAGGAGTCGATCCGCTGAAACTCGCGCTGACACGCCTGCCCAAGCCCAGCCCTGCGCCGATGACGGAGAAAATGCTGCACGCGTGCCGCATTGCCGCAAAACATGCGCGTTACCTTGCTGAGCTGGCCACCGGGTCCACTAAAGCGAAGGCCTTTGTGGAGGAATTGAAGCGCGCCCAGGATGAAGTCGGTGAATGGCACGATGTGCTGAAGTTGCAGCAGCGTGCCGCAGGTCTTTTTGGTACGGTGCACGATTCCGCGCTGGTGGCGGCGTTGCAAAATATCAGCCGGGCGCGATTCCGCCACGCGGTGAATGCGATGACTGCTGCCATCAAGTCGCTGTCTGCGCCGCAATCGGTGGCGTCTTCGTCTTCGGCGTTGTCGGCCGCATCTTCGCTAGCCTCGCGCCCAAAGGCGGCGCCGTCCCAACCGGATCCAACTATCGCGGCATAAAGCGCCGAGTTTTCCACCGCGCGGCCGCGAACATTTTTTCAATCGCGGTACACTGATGCTGAATGCCAACCTTCGCCGCCGTTGACATCGGATCGAACTCTGTCCGCCTGAAGATCTCCCGCCTGGTTTCTCACCGCTTGGTTGAAATCCTGGAAGACCGCGAAGTCACCCGCCTGGGAGAATCCGTTTTTCGCAACGGATTCCTGTCTCCGGAAGCCATCGCGCTCACCGTGAAAGTGCTGCGCCGGTTTCACCGCGCCGCGCAGAGAGCGGGCGCGGACTCAGTCCGCGTGGTCGCCACCAGCGCGCTACGCGATGCCCGCAACTCGCGCGCGTTTCTCGAATGGGTGCGCTCGGCGACCGGATGGTCCGTAGAAATTATTTCCGGACTCGAAGAAGCCCGCCTGATTCACCTCGGCCTCACTTCCACCTCGCGGATAAATTCTTCTGCCTCACTGATGATGGATCTCGGCGGCGGCAGTTGCGAACTTACGGTTTCGAAAAAAGGGCACATCCAGGAAACCGTCAGCCTGCCTCTGGGCGCGGTCCGGCTAACCAATGATTTTGTGCATCATGATCCGCCGCGCAAGGCAGAGATGCGCCAGATGCGCGGATTGATTGCCCGCGAAATCGGCCGGGTCGCGCCCCGCATCACCAAAGCGCGTCCAAAAGTTGTGCTGGCCACTTCGGGCACGGCCGAGGCGCTGGCCACCGTCTGTCACGCCCTCTACCGCACCAAAAGCCAGCGCGGGATGACAGTCTCGCGCCTGCAAATGCGACGCATCGCCAAGATGCTGGCCCGGCTCCCGCTCGCGCAGCGCCGCAACGTGCCCGGAATCGGCGTACGGCGCGCGGAAATCGTCATTGCCGGCGCTGCTGTATTTGCGGAGCTATTGGAGCGTTGCAAGCTTTCCGGATTTCGCTACTCCCCGCTCGGCCTGCGCGACGGCCTGCTGGCCCAGATGGCGGCCGATTACGACCACGGCACCCGTTCCGGAAAACAGATCGCCTCCGAGCGCCAGGATTCGCTCCTAGCCGCGGTGCAGCATTACCGCGTGGACTTGGATCATGCCGTGCGAGTACGCGACACGGCCCTGAAATTATTTTCCGACTTGCGACGGATTCATCGCCTGCCGCCGGAATACAAAGAATGGATCGCGGCCGCCGCCATGCTCTGCGAAGTGGGCGACTATCTCAATCGCACCGGGCGCCATCGCCACACCTATTACATCATTTCGCATTCCGAAATTCTGGGCTACACCCTGCAGCAGAGGAAGGTAATTGCCGCGGTTGCTCGTTATCTGGGCAAATCACGCCCCGCAATCGGAGACGCACCCATCAAAGTGCTTCCGCCTTCGGAGCAGAAAAATATCGCCAAGGCTTCCCTGCTACTGCGCCTCGCGTGGGCGCTGAACCTCGGACGCAGCGGTGCGCTGAAAATATTCCGGGTGAGAATCCACGAAGCGTCGGTGGAATTGATTCTGGTTCCGAAGCGCCCCATGAGCGTGGACTTGGAATTGTGGGCGGTGGAAAAAGAGCGGGCTTATTTCCGCGAAGTTTTCGGATGCGACTTTTCGGCGGCAGCCGCGGCTGCAGCTTGAATTTCGCGAGCCATCTTGGGAGTAAAAAACCAGTTCAGCGTCGCCGCATGGCGCAAAGTCTCCGCGCGCGCCACAGCACCCTTCTTGAAATCCAATATAGCTTCGCTGCCTGACTTGGTGATAATCCGCGCCAGAAATTCCGTAATCGTGGGATTGTGTCCCACCAGCATGATGGAATCGTACTTCGCATATTTTTCCAGCATGCGCCGAAAATCAGCGAACGATGCATCCGGACGCAGCGCGGGATCCAGTTGCAACTTTCCTTCGTATCCAAGTTCGTTGCCAATCAGCGACGCGGTCTGCGTGGCACGCTTGAGCGGGCTGGAAATAATCACCTCGGGTTGCACATCCAGCGCGGCCAGCGCACGACCGACAACTCCGCACTGCTGAATTCCGTCATCATCGAGCGGGCGTTTTTCGTCTTTTTTAGGATTGCTGACGGCGGTTCCGGCGCTGGCATGGCGGACGAAATATAGGATCATGAGGCCTTACGTTCCTTTCGGGCCGGCACACGGCGCGTCTTGCGTTCAGGCACAACCGGAATCGCAGCGACGGTCTGCTTACCCTCTGCCAGCGCTACCAGAAAATCCTGCGCGCTGAATCCCGGAGCTGGCGGGTTACGTTTGCCGGACGCACGCCATGCCGCAACATACGACCCGTCTCGCCGCAACACCCGCGACTTCACCGTGTCCGCAAGATAAGCCTCCAGAACTTCCTGCCGGATGCGCTCTCGCAGCATCGCGTCTTTCACCGGGAACATGGTTTCAACGCGCTCGTAGAGATTGCGCGGCATCCAATCGGCGCTAGCCAGGTAAATTTCCTCCTGGCCGCCGTTCGCGAAATAAAAAATCCGGCTGTGCTCCAAAAACCGGCCAACGATGCTGCACACCCGAATGCGGTCGCTGACCCCGCGAATCCCCGGACGCAGCGCGCACATTCCGCGCACGATCAAATCGATTTCCACTCCCGCCTGCGAAGCCCGATATAGCGCGGCGATGATGTTTTTATCCAGCAGCGCGTTCATTTTCGCGATAATGCGCGCCGGCCGGCCCAGTCGCGCATGGTCGCTTTCGCGAGCGATCAAATCCAAAACATTCTCAGCGATATTCACCGGCGACACCATCAGCGGCGCGTAGCTGTTGTGCTCGGAATATGCAGTCAGGAACGAAAAAACGTTATGTACCGCCTCGGTCATTTCCGGGTCCGCGGTCAGCAGGCTCATGTCGGTGTAAATACGCGCCGTGGTCGCGTTGTAGTTGCCAGTTCCCAGATGTGCGTAGCGGCGCGAGACTCGGTCCTGATCTCTGCGCACCAGAAGCGCAAGTTTGCAATGCGTTTTCAGTCCGACCAAGCCGTGAAACACCTGCACTCCGGCATCTTCCATATCACGCGCCCAGCGGATGTTGGTGGCCTCATCAAAACGGGCTTTGAGTTCCACTACCGCAGTAACCTCTTTCTTTGCGGCCGCGGCAATGAGCGCCCGCACGATCACGGAATTTTCGCTGGTGCGGTAGAGCGTCTGCTTGATCGAAAGCACGTTGGGATCTTCGGCTGCGGCCTCGATGAAGGAAACTACGGCATCGAACGAATCAAAAGGATGGTGCAGCAGCACATCGTGGCGGCGGAGCTCCTCAAACAAGTCCTGCGACTTTGCCGTCAGCCGCAGCTCGCGCGGGACAAACGGTTTGTACTTCAGGTCGGGACGGTCCGTCTGCTCGTAAATGTTGAAAAGCCGGGGCAGGTTCACCGGGCCATCGACGCGAATCACCTGCCACGGCTCCAATCCGAAATTCGTGCGTAGGCGCTCGATGATTTCAGGGTCGGCGTCGGCTTCGATCTCCAGCCGCACCGCATCGCCTTTGCGCCGGTTGTGCAGTTCGGTGCGGACTGATTCCAGCAGGTTGCGCGATTCTTCTTCTGCCAAATAAAGGTTGCTGTTGCGAGTGACGCGAAACGCAGCTGAGGAAACAATGTCGTACCCGCTGTACATGCGGGCCGCGTGAAACGCGACCAGATCGGCAAGGAAAATAAAATCTGTCGTCCCTTCGGACGGAAGCCGCACCAGCCGAGGCAGCGCGCGCGGAACCGTAACCACGCCGGTATAAGTCAGCGAAGACCGGCGGCGGCGGCGCAACAGGAAACCCACGCACAGCGCCTTGTTGATCACTCGCGGAAAAGGATGCGCGGGATCGATGGTCACCGGGGTCAGCAGCAGGTCGAGTTCGCGTTCGCAGTAATCTTGCACGAACGCGCGGGCATTCTCGTCCAATTCGTTCAATCCCAGAACGCGGATCCCCTTCTCCGCCAACTGCGGACGCAGTTTTTCGTTCCAGCACTGGTATTGTTCGCCGACAAACTTGTGCAACTCTTCGGCCACCAGATCGCGCTCTTCGAGCAGGGTCAGGCCGTCGGGGCCAGCCTCGGTGTAGCCGTCTTCAATCTGCTGCACCAGGCCCGAGACCCGCACCTCAAAAAATTCGTCCAGATTATTGGCGCTAATGGAAAGAAACTTCAAGCGCTCAAGCAGCGGATTATTTTCGTCCTGCGCCTCTTCCAGCACACGATGATTGAACTGCAGCCACGAAAGCTCGCGGTTGATATAAAAGGCCGGGTTGTCCACCGAAGCGCGGGCCATCACAGAATCACAGGGGAGTAAATCGAAAGCGGCAGCCTGATGAAAACATAACCCTCTGCCGCCGGAACCAGTATAAAGCAGTTCCTTTCCCCCGGGGTCTAGAAGGAATGTATCTGTCAGGTGTTAAAGGAGTGTGAAAAAGCAGGCTTCAGACTTCGGGCTCTGGACTTGAGATATCAGGCGGCAGGGCGGGCGGGTTTCAGAACCGGTGCAAGAACCTGCGCGACCAGAGCTGCCATGCGACGCGCCCCCTCAGGAAGGAGGTGCAACCCATCTGAGGTCGCATTTGCTCCACTGATGACACTGACGAAATATCGCTTCGGGATCAACCAGACGCCGTACTTTTCCGCAAGCCGCCGCTGCACCTGCCCATACGCGATTCGGTCCGGCATGAGCGGCAACTCGAACATCACCACTGTCCGACCCGGCGCCGTTACCTCTTTCAGTAGCGCCTCAAGCGAGCTCGCAAATTCATTGGATGGCGCACCCGCAATGAGATCATTCCCTCCGATCTCTATCAGGATTACTCGGTCTTCCGGCGCGACCTTCGGGGCCATCCTCAGCCCATCTGTCGTAAAGGCACCAACGCTGGATAAATTCTTGACCGGGACACCGAACGTTTCCTCGATGACAGCTGGCCACGTTGAAACACGGGGATCGATACCCGCAGAGATCGAATCTCCGATGACAACCAGGTGATCTGTCGGCGCGCCGGTCACCTGTGGCAAAGATCGATGCTGCAGTTCTAACCCCGGAAGAATTATCAGAAGGGTTGCCAGGATTGCTGAAGTCAGACCTCGCGCCTTTCGTAGTGGGGACAGATTGACTACGGAATACCAGAACAAGAACGCGGATAGGAAAACTACATCAACCGACCATGAAAATGGCGGGCACGCCATCACGATCATTATCAGTGCTAACCAGGCTGAGACATTCCTCAACCGCAAGAGCCACCGTCGCTCTAGCAGGGGTGAGACTGCGATCGCGACCAAGAGCGTCGCTGCGCCGGGATAGAGTGACTCGCCTGAGGCGAAGTACAGGACGACAGGATTCATCGCGGAAATCGTATCAGTTACTTTGTCTCTGCGAGTAATTGGATCAGGAGCCTAGAGCTTCAAGCCCGAAGCCTGCTTTTCAGTGTCCAGAATCCAGCCGGGCAATCTCTTGCGCGAAGAGCGGGTTGCCGGGATACTGGTCGCGCAGACTCGTCAGCAACTGCCGCGCGCGGGGTTTGTCGTGCTCGCGGAGGTACGCGATGGCCAGCAAAATGTTGGCAAACGGAGCGAGATAGCGTCCGCGCTCCGCTGTCATTTGCAATTCTTTGATCCCTTGCTGCTTGTCACCGGAAATCCCGCCCAGGCGCACCAGCCATCGCATGGGCGCATTCATGCTGCCGATAATGTATTTGCTAAAGCCGCTGGCAACGTAAGCGTCGTAGCAGTTGGGATCAACCGCCAGAGTTTGCGCCGCCCAGTTGTTGGCTTCTTTTGTGTATCGCAAAGAGGCGAGATTGTGTTTGTCGATCAGGGCCGCGTAGTCGCCCTGCAATCCGGAGGTCATGGTCAGGGCAAACAGCGCGTCGCGGTCTTTCCCATTCTTCGCTAACCGCGCGTGAGCAATGTCCTCGGCTTTCTGGATCGAGGCCTGAAAACGGTCGCGCTGCGCCGGATCGGGCGTCAGCGTCTTGCGGTCATTAAAGCTCTTGTCGTCTTCATAAAACTGCGTTTCCAGAACGCCAAGCCGATGAAACTCCGAAAACAAAATCCCTGCCGCATCGCAAGCCGGCCCCATCGGGTCGTCAGGATGCCTCTGCTGCCACGCCGCAAACACGTCGTGCGCACGATCGAACTGCAGGCCGTACAACAGTTGAAAACCGCGATCAAGAGGCGGGGGCCCAATTATGGCGTCCGCGGCCAGCGCAGACGTCGCACTCAATATCGCCGACACGGCCAGCAGCCGGAATAAAAACGATATTCTCATTCAGAGCTTCACAAGTATAAGATGCGTTCTGCTCAAACCGTCAGGCCTTCGAGTGTAAAAGAGTTGTCAACAAAGTTCCCGCTTGGCGCCGGCCCAAACCTTCGAACTTACACGTCCGCGGGTCTCGCCCCTTACATCTAATCAGGATGCACCGTTTAGCGTTGCCGCTAGTCTCCGTTGCCTTTGTGCTGGCCAGTTCGGCACAGGAATCTTCCTCCGCCAGACGATCAGTCCACACCGAAATGCACAATGTGCAGTATCACTTCACCGACGCAAGTGCGGTGCACATCACCCAACTGGAAGGCGAACTGGTTCCCACCACGGCGACGGGTATTCCATTCTTTGACGACCCGAATTCTTTTACTCTGAACATTCGCAACGCAGAAATCTCCATCACCACCGATGCCCTTGCCAGCGCGCTGAATCAATACGCATTCGCCGCCCCCGATGCTCCGATCAAGGAAATTCAAATTTCGATCAAGGACCGCAAGCTCGATATCCACGGAAAACTCCACTCGAAAGGCGGGGTCCCGTTCGAGACCGTTGGCTCGCTCTCGGTCACACCCGACGGAGAAATCCGCGTGCATGCCGAGAGTGTGAAAGCGGCGCATCTTCCGGTAAAGGGGCTGATGGATTTACTGGGCGAAAATATCGCCAAGATAATTGATACCCGCAAGGTCCACGGTGTTCGACTCGAAAAAGACGACCTGATCCTCACTCCCGCCGAATTATTCCCTCCACCGCACGTGCTGGGACGCCTGAGTTCAGTCTCCCTCCGCGGAAATGAAATTGTTCAGACCTACGGAAGCTCTCCCGCGAAGCCTTCCAGGCCAGGAAATTACATGGCCTATCAAGGCGGACAACTTCGTTTCGGAAAACTGACCATGAGCGACACCGACCTGATCTTGATTGACCTCGATCCGCAGGACCCGTTCGACTTCTATCTGAATCACTACAAAGAGCAGCTCACGGCCGGCTATACGAAAAACACTCTCAGTTCCGGATTGCGGGCGTACTTCCGCGACTACAACAAACTCACCGCGAAGCAGAAGAGCCACGATGAAGCGGTCCGGCCGAAGTGACCAGCGACCAATGATCTAAGTCTGGTTCGCCGATCGAAGCCTGGTTCACCGGGTTTGACCCGCCCCCACGCCTCTGCTAACGTCAAACGTTTCCCATGCTTGGCTCGTTTGGGGCGGACACTCTAGTCCGCCAAACGCCGGCGTAGGAATCGCGCAACAGTTTTGCCGATGCCCGCTCGGACAAGAGTGTCCGAGCCACACGAGTGCGAACGGAAACAGAATTGAGTTCCCTATGGCCCTAAAATTCCGCGGTGTCGACTTCATCGCCTTCGACACGCTGCTTACCGACGACGAACGCCTGGTCCGCGACACGGCGCGCAAATTCATCGAAGACAATCTCATCCCCATCATCGAAGAATGCAATCGCGCCGGACGCTTTCCGCGCGAACTGGTCAAGCCCATGGGCGACCTCGGATTCTTCGGAGCCAGCCTGAAGGGCTACGGCTGCGCCGGAATGTCGAATGTGGAATACGGCCTGGTCACGCAGGAGTTGGAGCGTGGCGACTCCGGCGTGCGCTCTTTCGTCAGCGTGCAGTCGGCGCTGGTGATGTATCCCATTTACGCCTTCGGCAGCGACGAGCAAAAACAAACCTGGCTGCCCGCGATGCAAAGTGGCGACAAGCTCGGCTGCTTCGGCCTGACCGAGCCGGACTTCGGTTCCAACCCAGGCGGCATGAGAACGCGCGCACGCAAAGTCGGCAACGAATACGTGCTGAATGGCGAGAAGATGTGGATCACGTCGGGATCGATTGCCGATGTGGCCGTGATCTGGGCGAAGACAGACGACTCCAGCGATCCGAATGACCCAAGTTCGATTCGTGGATTCTTAGTCGAAACCGACCGCCCCGGATTCCGCGCCGAAGATATCCACGGCAAATGGTCGCTACGCGCGTCGGTGACGTCAAGCCTTTCGCTGCAAGACGTCCGCATCCCCGCATCGAATCTTCTTCCGAAAAGCGGAGGCCTGAAGTCTCCGCTGATGTGTCTGAATCAAGCCCGCTACGGAATCGCCTGGGGAGCCATCGGCGCGGCCATGGCCTGTTACGACTGCGCGCTGCAATATTCGCTTTTCCGCAAGCAATTCCACAATGAGCCCATCGCTTCGCGCCAACTGGTGCAGGAAAAACTGGCATGGATGATCACCGAGATCACCAAAGCCCAGTTGCTGGTGCTGCAAGTCGGCCGCCTCAAAGATCAGGAAAGAGTCCAGCATCAGCACATTTCCATGGCCAAGCGCAACAACGTCTGGATGGCCCTCGAGTGCGCCCGCATGTCCCGCGACATCCTCGGCGCAAATGGCGTGGCCGACGAGTACCCCATCATGCGCCACATGATGAACCTGGAGTCGGTGAAAACCTACGAGGGCACCCACGACATTCATACGCTGATCATTGGGCAGAGCGTGACCGGGATTGATGCGTTTTGAGCAGGGAGTGCCAGCCGTGGCTCTCGCTGCCTTTGAGAAACGCCTGGTCATGACGGAATTTGAAGGCACCGCTCGCGGTTATACTTGCTTCCATGTCGTGGCGACGATTTTCATGAGCCGGAATTCGGGCATTCATGTATGAGTACAATTGGCTGCCGGGCACCCTTATCTCGCCTGAGCAGTTAGCGAAATTCGCTGAGTTCTATTCAGAGCATTACGGTACTTGGGGCAAGCTCGGCCCCAAGCCGGGTAAGCCTGTGCGACTATCCCCTGAAATGCTCCGAGATTGGATTGTCCCCGACTCCTTGGTGGTATGGGCGACCGCGCTCGGAGAACTCGTTGGATACGCAATCGCGGTTCAGACCAAAGTGCCTCAGCGGGGAACGATTTCGTGGGTCACTCAGCTGGTCGTACATGAGGCACATCGGCGCCACAATGTTGGGAAAACACTGCTTTTCACCGTCTGGCGATTTACTGACCACTTCGGTTGGGGGCTTCTCAGTGCCAATCCGTTCGCGGTGAGAGCGCTCGAGAAAGCGACACGGCGTCGGTGTCAACCAGAACGGATAAAAAAAGACTCGACGGCACTGATGAGCTTGGGGCCTCGGGTTGCGCCATATCTGAAGGAGCGCAGAGAAGCCTTGATCGGCCGTAGCGATTCTCGCGTTCATACGAAATTCTTTCTCGATCACACCCAACTCCCGGGGATGCTCTCCTCAGTAGTGAGCGATGAGAAACCGTGGACGATGGGGCCGTTGCACGATGGTTGGGAGTGGTTCGCGTTCACGTTTCAAGATCAAGAGCAGATAAGACTGACTTCACGGGAGATTCAGGAAATGCTCTCCGCGTCCGACACTATTACAAAACGTGCATACGCGCGCATGGCCGAAAAGCAGCCCTGGGCCAAGAATCCGGAAATTGAAGTGCAGTTTATCGTTGAGAACTGCGGGCTGATGCCCGGCAGTACCGTTGTTGATTTTGGATGCGGGCAGGGACGTCACGCACTGGGTCTCGCCGCAAGAAATATCCGGACCACTGGTGTTGACTACGTTTCCTCTTTTATCGAGGTCGCTGCGGAACGGGCGCGGGCTCAATCGTTATTGAATGCGCAATTCATCTCTGCGGACTGCCGCGATGTCGACCTCGGTGCCAGATTCGACGCAGTGCTCTGCTTGTACGACGTCATCGGCAGTTACGTTGACGAGACTCAGAATCTTGAGATTCTCCGTAACATCTACCGCCACTTGAAGCCCGGCGGGTTCGCGCTGCTCTCGGTTATGAATATGGAGCTCACTGCTCGAATCGCGAAGAACTGGTTTTCGATTGAATCCGAGCCGGACAAGCTGCTCTCGCTCAAGCCCAGCGGAACCATGGAGAAGACAGGGGAGGTCTTCAACCCGGAGTATTACATGATCGACCGCGAAACGAACGTTGTGTATCGCAAAGAACAGTTTGTTACAGGGCAAGAACTCCCTGAAGAAGTGGTTATTCGGGACAGACGATACACACAAGAACAGCTTCGGAACCTGTGTGCTGACAGTGGTCTGGAAGTTTCGTGGTTACGATTCGTCCACTCTGGCGGATGGAATGAGCCGCTTCCGCGCGAAGATAACAGAGCGAAGGAGATCCTGGTATTGTGCCGAAAACCGGATTACGAGGGCCAGCAGCACGAACTATTCGAGACCAGAAGAAATCCGGCGTAAACCTGCGACTTCTGATCTATACCCCCTTGACAATTCGCATTTTGCGAACTAATATATTCGCAGATTGCGAACCTTGCCTTCGAGGCCTGAGTGCACGTCATCAGCCGCAAACGGCTCAAAGAAGCGGCGCTGCGGCATCCCGAGCTGGAAACTACCCTGGATGCGTGGTTTCGAAATGCGAAGAAAGCATCGTGGCAGAGTTTGATGGACGTGCGAAAGACTTTCGCCAATGCCGACGCTGTGGACAGATGGACCGTGTTCAACATCAAAGGAAACCAGTACCGGCTGATTACGGAGATCAATTACAGGTATCAGCGCCTATACATCCGCTATGTGCAGACGCACGCTGAATACGATCAGGAGAAATGGAAACAATGAGCACCGCAACCAGCCGTCCTGAATACGCTGACCTCCTGGCCAGAGCTTTGCCGTCGGTGATCCATAGCGAAAAAGAGAATGAACGCTATTTGGCGCTGCTGGAGGAATTGGACCAGAAGGGCAAACTGTCTCCGGCGGAACAGCGCCTGGCCGAATTGTTGACCTTGCTGATCGAGAACTTCGAGGAAAAGGAATACGCCCTCAAACCAGCCAAGCCAATCGAGATATTGAACCAACTGATCGAAGCGAACAGCCTAAAGCAGAAAGATTTGGTGGATGTGTTCGGAACTCCCAGCATTGTTTCCGAAGTCTTGAATGGAAAGCGGGGCTTGACGATTGAGCATATCAAGAGACTCAGCCGACGATTTCACATTTCGCCGGAAGTATTCTTCTAGCCCTTTTCAACAGGGTTTGCGGTGCTCCAGTCGGCCCTCAGCTAAAAGTGTGCAAAATTGACCATTCGCCCTTAATCGCGGCTTCTAGGATGCCACGCGAGGCAACTTTCGTAGGTCGGCGCGAGCAACGAAAAGTCCCTCGATGCCGTCCAATGTTAGCTGGAATCTGCGCTCTAAGTAATGGCAGCAGATTGGGAACTCTACCAAAGCGGACCCAAAGAACAAAATTTGAGGAGGAAGACACTATGTTCCATAAACTCGCGAAACTTTCAGTTTGGTTGGTTGCAGCCGTGTTCATCAGCTTCTGCCCGGTCGCGCTCCATGCGCAAGGGACTATGGCGCCTGCAGCACCCGCTGCCAAGCCCATGAGCTCTAAGGTTACGGTGACCGGCTGCCTGCAGAAGGGCGACTCAGCGGATGAGTTTGCAATTGCGGGCAAGGATGGCAAGACTTGGGAGCTAAGCAGCAAAACCGTGAAACTGGACGAGCACGTCGGCCACACGGTGACCGTCACTGGCGTGCGCCATCACGAAACCAAGGCCGAGGCAGCCAAAGAAGAAAAGACCGAGGCTAAGGAAAGCAAGGAAGCGGAAGCCATGGAAGCCGGCGATCTGAATGTCACTAGTCTGAAGATGGTCAGCGAATCCTGCAAAAAGTAAGGGAGGCCATCTATGAGTACAGTCAGAAAATCGCTTGTTGCACTAGTCACTGTCGCGGCGTTTCTGCTTTGCGCGGCAGCGCCGCGGCTTCAGGCGGAAGACCAGGACCGATGTCAGCGCCGGGTCGTTCACGCCGAGCATGAACTACACGAGGCAATTGACCGACACGGACGCAACAGCAGTCAGGCAAATCACGAGCGTCGTGAATTGCACAATGCGCGGGAACGTTGTTGGCGGGAGCAGCATCGGTGGTGGGACGAACATGAGCACCGCTGGCACACAGACCGCGACTGGAACGAGCACGATCACGACTAAACGGGCACCGGCTAAAACCATTGCCGTCCCCGAAGCACTCGGCCGCTCTACACCAACGGCCGGGTGCTTAACTATTGTTGTTCATACGCGTGCTTCAAGAGCCCGATCTCAATCTTCCCCATCTGCAGCATTGCACGCATCACGCGCGCCGCTGTCTGCGGATCTTTGTCTCCCAGCATTTCGCCTAAAACCTTGGGAATGATCTGCCACGACAGCCCGTACTTGTCTTGCAGCCAGCCGCATCGGTCTTCCCTTCCGCCGACGGAGAGCTTCTCCCACAGCTCGTCAACTTCCTGCTGGGTCTCGCAGTTCACAAAGAACGATATCGCCGGAGTGAACTTGAATTGCGGACCGCCGTTGAGTGCATAGAATGTTTGCCCTTCGATTTGAAATGTCGCGGACATGACCGTCCCCTTCGGACCGGGCCCGGCTTCGCCATAGCGAGTAACGCTCAGAACTTTTGAATTCTTGAAAATCGAAACGTAGAAATTCATAGCCTCTTCGGCTTGATTGTCGAACCACAGGAAAGGAGTAATTTTTTGCATGGGTATCCTCGATCCTGAAATCGTGATGCACCGAGGATTGTATTCGGGGAGTCCCTAAACGAACAAAGGCGACCACCGGAGTGGTCGCCTTCGCATACTGTCTGAAGCTTTAGAGCGCTTGAACGTTCTCAGCTTGCCAGCCCTTGGGTCCCTTGGTCACGTCGAACTGCACTGCCTGGCCTTCTTGCAGGCTCTTGAAGCCGCCCGCTTGAATGGCAGAAAAATGCACGAAAACGTCTTCGCCCGACTGGCGGCTGATAAAGCCGTAGCCCTTGGCGTCATTGAACCACTTTACTGTTCCTTGTTCCATTTTGTTATTTGTTCCTTTGTTTGAGTTACGCTGGAGGGAGTCGGGACATCTGTGTTGCAAGTTACTGGCTGTTTAGCGAGAACTGCTCACGACCGATTCGGTCTAACGTACATGTCGATATTACGCCCCTCCGGTGCCGCATAGCAACCGAAATTGTGCGGTTGGATTATAACCGCTTTAGTTTCAATTACCTGGTACCACAAGAAGTCCTTCCTGAGCCCTTTGTAACCCCAGAAATTAGGGGCTTTGCCGGTTTAGGAGTAGAATCAAATGAGCAGGAAGGGTTTCCCATGCGTCGTATCCCAGGCGAGCCGTGGCAGGATTTGGCGGAAGTAGCAGTCGAACAGCGCGATTCTCAGCAGATCAACCATCTCATCGAACAGCTTGACCGCGATCAGCGGAGTGAAGAGCCTCAGAAACACGCTTCGCAGCAGCGCTAGCCCGGCAGCAGCGGCAACTTTAAACTCTTAACCTCGAAGACTCCGGCCGATTGCACCTTCGCGATTGAGAAATTACACGTTCTTCGCGTCTTCTTCGCGTTAAGGGAGCAATGCATGTCCGGAATCAACGGCGACAAATCCAGATTTCACCGCGAGCGCAAGGAGAAGCTAGCCCGGCGCGTCCGCAACCGAAAGCTTTTTGAGGGTCAGCCCGCTCCGGCTAAGTCCGCGGCTTCGGCGCCGGCGGCCAAGACAACTCTCAGTCCAAAGACGGAAGCGGTGCCGGCATGAGCGCACCTGTCCTCACAAGCTGGTCGCTGGCAAATCCCGCTGCCGCAGGGCTCAAGAAAAAACGAGTCCTGCTGATCGATACTTCGCGAGCCAAACGCGATCTCCGCTCTGAAACCATGCGCAAGCTGGGCGTCGAAGTAGATTGCGCCGCCGACATCAGCGAAGCCCGCTGCTGGTGGCGTGCCGACTTGTACGATCTGGTGCTCATCCACGTGGACGACAACAATGTACCCCGCGACAAATTCTGCGACGACATGCGCAGCGCGACGCCGCCGCAGCAAGTCATGTTTTTCGTCGGCAAGCCCGAGTATCTGGCCATCGCGCCCAGTCTCGATTCCGATCTCAGCCAGTTCTCCCCGATCCCTGCGGATGACAGTGAGCCCGGCGTCTGGAACGATGTGAAGACCGCGCTGACCGCGACCTTGACGAACGCGCCTTCGCAGCGATGGGGAATCCTCGAAGCCTGCCGCCGGATTTCCGCGGTGCGGTCGGTTTCTGAGGCACGATCCAAGGCCATCCGCAACCGGCCCATGCCCCCGCGGGATTCGGAAATCACACAAACCAAACGCACCGACGAAGTCAACATCATGGCTCAAATGATCAGGGAGAGAACGCAATGAAGAACCTTTACGTTGGCAATTTGCCGCATAGCACCACCGAAGCCGAGCTACGCGGCCTGTTCGAGGCCCACGGAGCCGTGGAGAAAGTCAGCATGGTCACCGACCGCGAAACCGGACGCTCCCGCGGCTTTGCGTTCGTGGAAATGACAGATGCTGGCGAAGCCGAGAAGGCCATCGCGGCCCTGAACGGAACCGAACTCCAGGGACGCGCGTTGAAGATTAATGAGGCGAAGCCGAAGACGGACCGTCCCGGCGGCGGCGGTGGTGGTGGAAGAGGCTTTGGCGGTGGTGGCGGAGGCGGGCGCGGCTTTGGCGGTGGCGGAGGCGGCGGACGCCCCGGCGGCAGCGGCGGTGGTGGTGGCCGTAAAAGCGGCGGCGGCGGCGGCGGACGCGACGATTATCAGGGACATGCCCGGCAGCCCAGAGAACCGCGCTGGTAGTCTCACGACGCTGGCCGAAGACATCCTTTAAAATGAGTAGCACAGCAGCTTGCCAACTATGAAAATGACCTAGGGGGATCGCGATGCCACGTGGCCGATCAACATTTAACAAACGCCAGAAAGAACAAGCCCGCCAGCAGAAACAGCGAGAAAAAACCGAGCGCCGCACCCAGCGCGGGCAGGAAAAGCCCGAAGGCACCGAAGTCGCCGTGGATGAGATGGATGAACTACGGAAACACGCCGAAGAGCAGGCCGCGTTGTTCCACATCGGCTTCGACGAGCCGAACTGAAACTTGATTGATCCAGTTCCGCCCCAAGCATGGAGAATGCAAGCTCGAATTTTCTGAAGGCGGAATCAATTGCGCCTGAAACCGCCAATCCTCGTCACTGTTTGGCGAATATTCCGTACAAGCATCCTGCGCCGCCTTTGGGCAAAGGTGCACCGTTGGGACAGCTCGGCACATTTGCACCAGGAAAAAAGATCGTGACAACCGATCCGTTGGCCCCCAACTGAGAGTCATAGTATGTGAACAACTGAGTCGCATTTCCGCCGCCTGAGGGTGTGCTCACCACCGAAGATGCGTTGCCGACCGAATTACCTGTCAGTGTAAAAGCGCCATTCTGACTATCTGTACCGTTCCCGGTGAAGGCATTATTCGATGCAGATGTCAGGCTGAACGTCACATTATCGGCGCCATTGTTGTATGGCGACCCGGAGTAGCTTCCTGTTGCGGAAGTTGCGAGCACGCCAGTCACGGTGCCAGTGTCGCCGTCACTGCCACAACCCGGCGCCGAGATTGTGAAAGTTCCGGAAAACGGAGGCGTGGCAGATGCGTTTAGCGTTCCGGTGATGGTGACCGTTTGAGATCCGCCGCGATGCAAAGTGATCGTCACCTGGTGTGAAGAACTAATCGTCCCAGTCAGGTTACGTGACCCATCGTCATTGCCACCACATGCGGCACCGAGAAAGTCAATTCCCATCTCCGTAACGCTAGAGAGGGAAGAACCGCTGAGGAATGCCAAGAACACGTTTCCTGACGGTCCATTCGCGTTCACTGGACCCGATGCTGAAATGTTGCCGCTATTGTCCTGGGCAAGGATGGATTCGAGCGCCAGCACCTCACTGCCGTTGGCAAAGTTGGCCGAGGAGAGTGTGAAATCCCATGCCCCGGCCATCGAGCCGGGCTTAGTACTATCGCCACCACCACATGCGGCAAGGGTTAGGCTCAGGGTAACTATGGCTGACAACAGGAGCAGTCTCCTCATAAGATTTGCCTCTCTGAATTTCATTTTGCGGGCTGTGCCGCGCTCCCGTTTATGCGCGATCAGCCGTGTTTGGTCAATTTCCCGGAGATGAAATCTTTCTGAATCGTGAATTAACCTATGTAAGCCACACGGAATCAACACAATACGGGCCGAGCATTTCCGCCTTTGGGCTTTGCGAATCAGCTTGAAAATCTGACTTTTCTTAGAGAAAATTTCGTACCCGATCCCCAAGGCTTGCGTTCGCGCATGAAAGACTGGGTTTACAAATTTGCTGAATTTGAACTGTCCGCCGTCGACGGCGAGTTGCGGACCGAAAATTCCTCCATCCGGCTACAGGAAAAACCGCTTCTTCTGTTGAGCGCCCTGCTCGACCATCCGCAACGACTGGTTACGCGCGAACAATTGCGAGAACGGATGTGGAATAGCGACACATTCGTTGACTACGAACAGGGCATCAATGTCGCCATAAAAAAGGTCAGAAGCGCTCGGTGATTCTGCCGATAATCCGAGATTCATTCAGACGGTTGCGAAGAAAGGCTACGGATTTCTTCTTCCAGTGGAGGCGGTGATTTCGGGAGCTGATACTCCGCCGGTTGTAGGACCGGAGGCCGTTGCGAGTTCCGTGCGGCAGCTGGAAGCGTCCGCGAACGCCCGGCTTTCTAGTCGTCTTCGCCGGGCGCTTGCAGCGGTGGGTGCCGTGGCTGTGCTCGCGACAGCAATGTGGTTATTTCGCCCTCAGTCAGCTAAAGCCCACCACCCAACCCAGATTCACTCTCTCGCTGTACTGCCGCTGCGGGACCTGTCTCCCGAATCTGGTCAGGAATACTTTTCGGACGGGATTACAGAAGATGTAATCACGAACCTTGCGCAGTCACTTCCCATCCGCGTGATCTCGCACACGTCGGTGATGCGCTATAAGCAAACCAATCAATCCATTTCTCAAATTGCCCGTGAACTGGGAGTCGAAGCGATTATCGAAGGCGGGGTGGCGCGAGTAGGCGACCGGGTAACCGTGACAGTGCAGTTGATTGATGCTACTGAAGATCGTCACCTCTGGGCACAGAAATATGATCGCGATGTAAAGAACCTGCTGGATGTCGAAGCTGAGATTTCGCAGGAGGTCGCGGCACAAGTTGGGGACACACTCACTGCGCAGCGCGCAATTGATTCTTCAAAATCGCGTACCCCCGATCCTCAGGTGTACGAACTTTGCCTCTTGGGCCGCTACCATTGGAATAAGCGGACGGCAGCCGACCTAGCCAAGGCCGCCGAGTACTACCAGCAAGCAATTGACCGGGACCCGAATTACGCGCCCGCCTACGCTGGTTTAGCCAATGCGTACGCGCTGATGCCCGTGTATGACAGCGTTGCGGTGCAGGAAACCTACGCCAAGGCCACAGCGGCCGCGCGCCACGCTCTCGAACTGGATGACACGTTGGCCGAAGCGCACGCGGCCCTGGGCATTATTGCGTTGAATGCCAGGGTTTGGGAGCCATCGGGACCTGAATTTCGGCGCGCGCTTGCTCTCAATCCTAACTATGCGACGGCGCATCACTGGTTGGCGTTTTATCTGCTTTTCATGGGGCAAACGGATGAGGCCCTCGCTGAGATCGAAAGGGCGCGCCAACTCGACCCGCTCTCCGCGATCATCAACGCGGACGAGGGGGAATTCCTGTATGTAGCGAGAAGATACAGTGAGGCCCAAGTCCGGCTCCGCCAGGCAATTGAACTGGAGCCAGGTTTCGACCAGCCACACGAGACCATGGCCCTCATTAATTTGGAAACGGGACATCTCTCGGACGCACTGAATGACGCCAACGCCGGACTTGCGCTGGGCTCAACCAATCCGCGCACACTCGGCGAAGCTGGCTATGTGCTGGCGGTGGCAGGGCACACCGACGAAGCACGGAAGTTGCTATCGACCCTGAAGAACATGGCCCGGCATGGCGCCGATGAACCTCTTTTCGAGGCGTTGATTCATGTTGGTCTCGAGGAACGTGATCAGGCCGTGGGAGCACTCGAGCGGGACGCCAAGATTTTCGGAATTGTAGGCCTTTCGCAGTGGCACGCTTTCAATCAGCTTAGTACCGAACCACGTTACCGCAAGCTACTGGCTCAGGCAAAAGGGGAAGAAGTAGCATCGCTACAGTCGCAATAGCCGCACTCACCACCAAGGTGATCGTCCGCCGTGCGAAAACCGGAACCCGATCCCCGGACGCGGCCAGAAAAAGCCCGAAGGCACCGAAGCCGTGGACGAAATGGATGAACTACGGAAGCTGGCGCTGGATTACTTCCGGTCGCTGCCCTCCACTTACGGCGCGCGCTTCAGCACTACCGCCGCAGCCTCGTCTGCGCCGATCACTCCTTGCAGCTTGGCCCAGTCCGTGAATTTCTCTGGCGGTACGCTCAGGTCGCGCACTACATACTCGCGCCAATATTTCAGTTTTGAGCCTTCCACTTCCGTCCTGCTCTGATAACTGGCAAACCCAACATCTATCTTGACCGGATCAGGAATATCGTCCACCTGGTATTCCTTTGGGATCTCGATCTCATAGGTGTCCGTCTCGTGGGCCGTGTACCCCAGTTCGACCGGATAATGACGCGGCTTATGTTCGACGTAGTATCCCTTGTCACCCAGTACGCGCGACCGAACCAGCATCAAGGGGCCGCGGGTTTGTCCATACTGCAGGGTGGTGAACTTGTAACTAGTCAGAAGATCTTTCGTGATTTGATCGGCTTGCTCGATTTTCAGACTCTCGACCGTGAAGCCTTGCAGCGAGCGACCGAGCCAACGCTGAAAATAGTCATCCCGCTCCCGCTGATCAGTGTAATGCAGCCTGCCTCTCTCGTTCATTGCGAAATCGCCGCTGCGGTCTTCGGACACTTCGCCGGACAAGCCTCCATCGGCAGCGAGGACAAAGCGGCCCGTCCGCGTGATGGTATTCCAGTCCGGCGGCAGAAGCGGAGTCCGAATCAGTTCGCCCCCGGAGTCGGTGACCAGCAGTGCGTAGCTATTTTGCAACTCCGAACGCAGCGAACCCACCGGAGTGTATTCGTCGGTGGGGTCAAAGATCAGGTAGCGCTTTCCGGATTTTGCGGTGACCACTGCGGAATACGTGTCGCTCTTGACATCATCGGGCAGCTCGATAGCGAGGATAGCGTGATTGAACCACACCGAGGGAATCGCGGGATTCACAAAGTCGCGATTGGTATCAATCAGCAGATAGTTCGAATTGACTCCCGCCACGCGCAGCATACTGCTGAGGAGAGTGGCCTTGTCTTTACAATCGCCGTAGCGAGAGCGAAAAATATCGCTCGCGGGATGCGGTTGAAAGCCTCCGATCCCGATTTCAATCGCCACGTAGCGAATCTCGGACTGGAGAAACGCCGCCAGCGCATGCAGTTTGGAATCAAAATCGCTTTTACCGGAGACTAGTTGCTGCACTTTCTGGGTGATCTGAAGAGTTGCATCGCGCCGTCCGGTTGCTAATCCCTGGTACCAGTCGCCAACCGCCCGCCACGACCCCATACTTCCGGTTTCCCCGGGCGGGAAATAGGCGATTGACAGTCTTCCCAAGAGCGACGACTCGTGTGGCATCATGGGTTCTTCTTGAATGCCGGGCAAATCCCATGCGAACCATTCGTAATGGTTGGCAGCGGTCTGCACCGGCGACACCGGGGACGCTGCCGGCCACGAATCCTTAAACTCCCATCCCGCGGGCAAAGCAATGCTGACCTTCGCTTCCCTGACAGGATTGGGTTCCTGGAAAACCAGATTGATCTGGTTGACGAACGAGTGGCGTCGCACCTCGTACTCAAACGCGATCACCGACCCGGGGTCGGCTGCTGGGACTTTCGCAGTGAGGTAGCGAACATCGCTGTAAAGCTCAAACGTCGAAAAACTCTTTTCGACGAAGTCCTTCTCCTTCACTTCATATTCGTGCGCCGCGCGATCAATCGACCAGGCTCGTGCATAATTCAACTTCTCCTTGTCGCCAACCTCAACCAGCAAGTCACCTTCTTCCCGTCCATCGGGGCGGAGAATTTTCACCACATGGCGCGAGTGCTCCACAAAATCACCTGGCGCCGTAATTGTGAAGTCGGTCTGGTCGAGCAAGACGATCGCTTTGGTCTCTAGCGGATAATTCCCAAGCGGCTGGGCAACCGCGGACCGCACCCAATCCGGTACGTTCACGCCTCCGGCCAGTGCTTGGCCGGAGAGGAATGTCACTGCCAGCGCCGCGATCGCAAGTCTCTTATGGAGTTGTCGCCACATGTTTCGAAATCCTCACTAGCGCTGGTTGGTCGTCGTCGGCCTTTACTTTGTCGAAGAACCCCTTCAAGTCCTTGTAGCGGTCCTGAGGAATGATCATATCCACCATAATGAAATCGCGGCGCGAGAATAGCTTATCCGCGGCTTCCTGTTTCTGCTTCACTTGATAAACCGCCGAATCGATTCGCACTGAGTCATCCGGTGCCAGACTCTCCACTTCCAGTCCGCTCGGGATCTTAATGTGAACCTCATCGACCTCCTGCCATGGGTAATGAAAATACACTGGAAAACTACGATCAGCGGCGGAAAATCGCGCTTGTTCCTTGGTCTGAAACAGATGTTGCATCACCATCAGCCTTTTGCCTGCTGCCACAGCGAATGGGGAGTGGATGTGGAACGCTGCGACTAGAGGGGTCTCCGTGCTGTCCCAGTCCGGCACGTTGATGAGTTTGACGTCGCTGTCCCCAGGCAGCATTTTCCGCATTTCGTCTTCGAGCAGCCTCTTCCGGCCCTCGGCATCCGTTTTCCCGCCTTCGTGCCTTCGCGTCATGGCGGCGGTACCCTTAAAGACCAAATCCGCAGTACCGTCAATAACTCCTTGCTCATCCATGACAACATCCGCCACGCGGGTCTCCACCGAGGCCTTGTAGTCGGGCACCGGGGTCTGGCCCAAGTCCGCGCCACCTTCGTTCTGGCGCAGTCCCACGACTCCGGTGTATCGCCAATCCACGATTCCATAGGGACAGAACTGAGTGCCCGGATCCAGGAACACGTCTTTGCCGTCCAGTTGAACGATGACAATCTCCGCACCGAACTGCCGAGTGCTCAGTAGTTCCTTCACAAAAATTCTCTCACTCCGGTCGGGCACCCAAATCAACGATGCTGGAATTCCCGCTGCCCGCACCATCGAGGCGAATAGACGGTTGAGATCATCATGCGTACCGCTGTGGTGTTCCAGAACATCTTCGGCACCTTTATCGCGATTCAGGTCCAATGTCTTTTCTTCCTGCTTGGTGCGCTCGGGAATGTAGCTCTGGTTCTCCATTTTGGCGACAAAGGCGTAAATCTTTCGGACCTTTTGATCCCCACTGTCAGCCGGAGAAATCACCTGACCGAGAGCCTCTGTTTCCCCACGGTTCTTCTTCAGGAAGCTATCGACTCGCTTGCTCCAAAGTTTCCCTTCGGCCTTCCAGTACTCGTCGGGCTTTAATCTCGATGAATAGAAAAAATCAACGTGCCATTTTAGGAAGGATCCGGGCGGCATATGCGGCTCTTCTAAGAAAGCTGGTATGTTCTCCATGTTGAGATCAACCCAGACTGAGATTTTGTGTCCAGACAGGTTGATACCCGCCGGCACCTCATGTAACTGCGGCACACGTCCGTTTCCTAAAAAGTTGACCCACGAGATTCCGTTTGCGAACGAGCCGTCCTCGAGCATGATCTGCACCTGTCCCCGGTCCTGGAAGGGGACGAATTTGAAGGTCGCTTTACGTTGGAAGAGCTCCGTTTGCACTTCCCAATCAGGAGCCAGGACAATGTCGTTTTCATAGCGCAGGCTGTAGCGGTAATCAATGATGCTTCCGACCTGGACGTCCGGGAGAGTGAAGGATTTGACATTTACCTGGAATCCTCCTGTTCTCATGGCGGCCTTGTCGAAAACCTTTTCCTGGAGCTGTGAAACCGATCCATCTGGATGAACCGTGCGGCCGCTGAGTTCAAAAATTGTGAACTGCTCGTGCAGGTATGGTATTTCAACATTGGCGTATTCGCGCCCTGCATCCGTCAGAATCTTAACCCTTTTGTAAACCGTGTGGACATTGTTGGCCTCGTCATCAGTTTCCTCGCGCAGCAACACCTCCGCAGGCGCTCCCGGCTGCTCCTTTATGCTGGTCGTGGCAAGGTCTTCAGGGCTGATGGGAGGCCACTCCGCTTGGGAACACACCGTGAGGCCGGGCAAAATTAAGAGGAATGCCGCAAAGCAGCGCGCTGACTTCATCTCAATCTCCTGGGGGAGCGCAAGTATGCGAAATCTCTATTTTTGGGTACACATCCAGCTCTTGAGCGGGGAAGTGGGTTGAAAGATATTATGGAGTAGGCGCGGAGTCAACTGCCCAGATCGTGGAGTCCACAATCAGCGCCTTCGGATTTATGGTGCTGACGCGACCTGGTCCGCAGCCACATGTCCTTATGCGTTTCCCTTTCTGGAGGAGTGGTCCAGATGTCGGCAGTGCGATCCGCTCGCAGCACTCGGCGCTCAATCCCCCCACTTCGAGATCTTAAAGTGACCACCGTCTTCAGTTGTCTAAATCAAGCGATTAACACTCACAAACTCGCATTCCGCTCTAGCGATTACTGATTGCATCTCCTACGAGCCTGAGCTAGGCTAATTCTGCTCTCGCGATTCTCCCCTTCCTTCGCAATCCACAGCCGTAAACCAAGCCCGAACTGCATAAGGATGTCAAAATCACGTGGTTAGGATGAGATACCCACAAGCTATGGTGTTTTACTACTTGACCCCGGCGCAATTTGGTCGGTACAGTAAGGGTAATTTGTGCCCCGCCCTGTCCAGCCTGGGACGGTTCCGAGTATTGCGGACCGTGGGAGGCATCTGATTGGTTAACCCGGCTAACAGCAGATTCCCGTTCGACTCGCGCTTAGAAGCGCGCGCTCGCTCAGGGCAGGCTCTCGACCCCGTCGGACAACCCGTGACCGGGTCGTCCGGCTCCGCTCGGGATGACAGATTGGCTTTCGCAAGGAGTACGCGTTGCTCAAACTAAAGAAGCTCCAGATCCTCGGATTCAAGTCGTTCTGCGACCGCACCGAACTCAAATTTCACGGCGACGGCATTGCCGCGATCATTGGGCCGAACGGCTGCGGCAAATCGAATATTGCCGACGCCATCTCATGGGTGCTCGGCGAGCAGTCGGCAAAAACCTTGCGCGGCTCGCGCATGGAAGATGTCATCTTTGCCGGCACCCGTGATCGCAAGCCGACCGGCATGGCCGAGGTTTCGCTCACGCTGATCGATCCGGAGGAGTATTCCGGCCCCGACAAGAATGACCCGACCGAATTGCTGTTGCAGGAAGAAATGCCAGCCGAGGACTGGGACGAGGCCGAGATTCGCGCCAAGGCAGCTGAAGAAGTCGAGCGCATCACAGAGGAGAACCAGCCCGGGCAGACAGATGAAGTAGAGATTCCGCGATCGAAGATCAAAATGGTCGCGATGGCCTTCCCCGACGACGAGCCGATTTTCGCGAGCAATGTTGTACCCTTCGTAGCGCCATCTGCCGCGGCTATGTCAGCCGCGTCCGCCGGAACCACCGGCCCTGACGTCGTGTTGAAAATTCGCCGCAGAAAGTTTCAGCAACAATCCCATGCCGGAGAAATCGTGGTCACGCGCCGACTGTTCCGCTCCGGCGACAGCGAATATCTGCTGAACGGCAAACTGTGCCGCCTGCGCGACATTCAGGAACTGTTCATGGGCACCGGGCTGGGGCCGGAGTCATATGCGCTCATCGAGCAGGGCCGCATCGGACAGATCCTTAGCAGCCGTCCGACTGACCGCCGTGCGATTATCGAAGAAGCGGCAGGGATTACAAAATTCAAAACCAAGAAACGTCTCGCCGAAGCCCGCCTCGAAGACGCAAAGCAGAATCTGGCGCGCATCAATGACATTTTCGAAGAAGTCACGCGGCAGATGAATTCGCTGAAACGCCAGGCTTCCAAGGCTGAACGTTATGGCCGCCTGCGCGATGAGATGCGGGCGAAACTGCGCCTGGTGCTCGCCAGCAAATTCGCGCAATTCGACTTGCAGAGTACTGAACTGGATTCCACGATCAACCTGGTCGCTGAAGAGATGCGGCATCAGAGCGACGGCTTGCGCGAAATGGAAACCGAGCTGGCCGAGCGCACTCAGCGCGGCTATGCCATCGAAGCAGAGATTCGTGAAAACAGCGGCCGCCTGGCAGACCTGAAACTTGACGTGGACCGCAACCAGTCGCAGCGCCGCCACAATGAAGAACGCGGGAATGAGCTGACGATTCGCATCGCCGCATTCGACGCGGAATCGGGTCAGGCGCGGGTGCGCCTCACCGCGCTTGAAGAGGAGCTCAATTCTAACCGCCAGTCGCTGGAATCCGCCGCCGCCGATCTGACAGCAGCGCAGCAGGAGCTTGAAGCGAGCCAACAACAGGCGATTTCAGCCGCCGCAGCGTTGACTGAACTTGAGCAGCAACAGGAACAATCCAGGGTAGCGATTCTCGAATCCGTGGCCGAGATATCGAACCTGCGCAACCAGCTCACGCAAGCAGAAGAGCGCATGGCCGCCGCGGACCGCGAGGCCCAGCGCTTGCAAGCAGAGATGACAGTCGCGCGTGCCCAGGCAGAAACCTTCGGCGGCGAGCGCGGCCAGTTGGCAATAGAGTTTGAATCTGTGTCGCAGCGGATTGCAACCCTGTCCGAAGAAATTGCACAGACCCGCGAAATACTGGAACGCAAACGCCGCGAGGAAAAGGAATCCAAGAATCATCTGGATACCCTGCGCGCGGAGTTCGCCACAGCGCTGGGCAAACGCGGATCGCTCGAGGCGGTCATTGCCGAGCATGGATATTCCACCGAATCAGTACGACGTTTGTTTCAGTCGGGAGTTTTTCAAGGCGGCGCGGCGCCGGTCGGCGTGCTGGCGGATTTCCTGGAAGTCGATCCGCGTTACGAAGGCGTGGTCGAAGATTTCCTGCGCGACGAATTGAACTACATTGTGGTGAAGTCGTGGGACACCGCCAATGAAGGCCTGCGTCTACTGCGTTCCGACGTGGACGGCCGGGCAACTTTCCTGGTACATCCCGACGATTCGCAGGCACGTTTTTCGTTCGCCGTCGCCGACGGCGCACCGAATCCGCCGAATGATTCCATCCTGCCGCTGAAGCACACCATCCGCGTGCTCGACGGCTTTGGGAAATCTCTGGAAGTAATTTTGCCCAAGCTGCGCGATGGATACATTGTTCCCGACCCCGCCTTCGCGCGTGACCTGGCGCTGGAAAATCCGGACGCGTTCTTTCTTTCGAAATCCGGCGAATGCTTTCACAACGTGACCGTCACCGGAGGCAAGCAGCGCGCCGAGGGCCCGCTTTCCATGAAGCGCGAGTTGCGTGACGTCATGCGCCTGGTGGAGGAACTGGAACAAGCGCTTCGTCACGAAGAGACCCGAGCCCTGAGTTTGGGTCGTGAAATCACCGAACTGACTTCCCTGCTGGAACGGCTGGAAACGGAAAAGCGAGAATCGGAAAAACTCGCCATGACTTCCGGCCACTCGTTGCGGCAGATTGATTCTGAGATGGCGAGAGTGCGCGAGCGTTGCGACGTTTGCGAACGCGAACTAACGCGACTGGCCTCGGAACGAGCAGCACAGGAAGAGATCGTCGGCGCACGGAAAGCCGAGATTGCTGAGATTGACACTCGTCGCACGCAGCTGGAGCTGGAAGCAGCCGCAGCGCACCAGATGCAGGCGTCTCTGCGCGAGGGCCGTGACCTGGCCGCACAGGCTGTCTCTGAGCGCAAGGCCCATGTAGCGACGCTGGGAGAGAGGCATCGTTCCGCGGCGTCGGTGCTGGAGAGAATCGCGCAACTGGTCGCCGAAATGAGGGCGCGGGTTTACTCACTTGCCTCGCAAATCGAAGCGGCTGCGGCAGAGAAAACCCAGCGCGAGCTGGAGAATCTTGGGATTGCGGAAAAGCTTGTTGATCTCGAAGCTGAGCGAAACGCCTGCGAAGTCCGCGCCGGCCTTTTGCAGTTTGAATCCGAGCAGGCCCGGGCGCGACTCACCGAACTGGACGCGATGCTGCGGGAAGCGCGTCGCATGCTCGATGCATCGCGGGATCGCAAAGCCGAGCTTTCGACGGCGCTGGTCAAACTGCAGTCTGACGCGGAATATTTGGCGCAAACCTGCGTCAATGAACTGAGCGTGCAGCGCGCCGAGTTGATGGCCGATACCACTTTGCCCCGCGTATCCGGCGAAGAGCTGGGAACGGAAGAACGGACTTGCCAGGAAACGCGCGCGCGGCTCGACGCCGTGGGCCCGGTCAACATGATGGCGCTCGAAGAATTCAGAGAAACCGCCGAGCGACAGGGGTTTCTTGATACGCAACGCAAAGACCTGCTTGACGCCATCGAGAATACGCAGGCCACAATTAAGGAAATCGAAACCTTCTCCAAGCAGAAGTTCGAAGAAGCCTTCAACAAGATCAACGAGAATTTCCAGGTCACGTTTAAGAAGCTGTTTGGTGGCGGCAACGCGTTCATGCGGCTCACCGACCTCGAAAATAGTCAGGAGAGCGGCATTGACGTGGTCGCATCGCCTCCCGGCAAGCGGCTGCAGAATGTGCTACTGCTCTCCGGCGGAGAGAAAGCGATGACCGCGCTGGCGCTGCTGGTCGGAATCTTCCAGTATCAGCCCAGCCCGTTCTGCATCCTCGACGAAGTGGACGCGCCGCTCGACGAAGCGAACATCGGCCGCTTCACGCAATTGGTCGAAGAGATGAGCGTACGCACCCAGTTCGTCCTCATCACCCACAGCAAGAAAACGATGAGCATCGCGCCAGTGCTGTACGGCGTGACCATGCAAGAGCCGGGAGTTTCGAAGCTGGTGTCGGTGAGGTTTGGGGCGACGGCGTAATATCGAGAGCCTGGGGAGAAATTCCCTTCCGCTCTGTGGACCCGCCATCGGCATAGGGGGTCCTTCGACTGCGAAGATCATTCGCTTCGCGAACGATCTTCTTCGCTCAGGATGACAGCGCTTAAATAGTTGAAATAATTTCCACAACTCGGTTGCTCTGAACAGCTTGCCGGACGGCTATTTCAGGCCGGACCCCACTTTGTCAATTGCCCATCGGTGGAAAACGCGGAAGGCGAAAATCAGCTATCATCTCAACCGTTGACAAAAAAATCTGAACGGCTAAAATACGCCACGATTTCTTTGTCGAAATTTTCCGCATCACTAATTACAAATGACTACTGACCTTCTCGATCCGGTTCTCTTACAGACTGACTTCCCGAGCCTGGAGCTTTTCGCCAGCGGGAAAGTTCGCGACGTTTACAAACTCGGCGCCGACCATTTGCTGTTCATCGCCACCGACCGCATCTCGGCGTTCGACTACGTGCTGGCCACAGGCATTCCCAACAAGGGCAGGGTGCTAACGCAGATTTCGCTGTTCTGGTTCGAGTTTCTGAAAGACGTCGTTCCCAATCATCTGATAAGCGCCGAGGTGAATAGCTATCCGGTGGAAGTCCGGCAATATGCCAGCCAGCTGCGCGGCCGCTCCATGCTGGTGCAGCGCGCGGAGATGTTCCCGGTCGAATGCGTAGTCCGCGGATACCTGTCGGGCTCGGGCTGGAAGGAATACAAAGCCAGCGGCAGCGTCTGCGGAATCAAGCTTCCCCCCGGGCTTCGCGAATCGGACCAACTACCGGAACCGATTTTTACTCCGGCAACCAAGGCCACAACCGGGCACGATGAAAATATTTCTTTCGAAGAGATGGCGAAACTGGTGGATCCCGAAGACGCCCGCCAGTTGCGGGATCTGAGCCTTGCGATTTACAGCAAGGCCGCCGCCTATGCGCGGCAAAAAGGGATTATTATTGCTGACACCAAATTCGAGTTCGGGAAGACCGCGGCCGGCATCACTCTCGCCGACGAGGTGCTTACCCCCGACTCCTCCCGCTTCTGGCCGGCGGAAAAATATTCCCCGGGCATGGCGCAGCAGTCGTTCGACAAGCAGTATGTGCGCGACTATCTGGAAGAGATTCGCTGGAATAAGCTGCCGCCGGCCCCGGCCCTCCCGGCTGAGGTGGCGCGCAAGACCAGCGAGAAGTATGTGGAAGCGTATCGTCAACTTACCGGGCGTGAGTTGGATGTGTAGTTTCGGCGCGGGAAGCGAGGGCGCCGCGTGAACGTTGCGGACTGGATCATTCTGCTGGTGTTGTTGCTTTCGATCGCGCAAGCGGCCAGCTCGGGATTTTTCCAGGAAGCGTTCGGCATTGCGGGACTGGTATTCGGGTATCTGATCGCGGCCTGGGGATATCGGAACATGGCCGATCACCTTGCCTCGAACGTCAGTTCGCGTTGGCTGGCGGAGATCGTGGCCTTTCTGGCGATCTTTCTGGCTGTAATGGTCGTCGCGGGAGTATTGGGCAGGATCGTTCGCTGGATGATGAAGGAAGCCGGACTGAAGCTGGTGGACCGGTTTCTGGGCGGCGCGCTGGGCTTGGTCCGCGGATGTTTGCTGGTGGCGATTGTTCTGGTGAGCATGACCGCGTTCACTCCAACATCGCGCTGGCTGCAAGGTTCGAGCCTGGCTCCGTACTTTCAGGTGGTGGGAAGGTCGGCAATCTGGGTAGCGCCCTCGGAATTGAGAGTGAAGTTTTACGAGGGACTGGATTACGTGCGCAAGGCGCAGAACCCGGCCACGACGCCGGCGCGTCCCGCGGCAAAGTAACCAGATGTTGCAGTCAAGAGGTTGCGAACTGACGTCAACCCATACGACATACGACAAACGAAAAGAGATCCCCTGTGAAAGATCAACTCGAAGCACTCGTGCAGCAGATGTATCGAAGTAATATTCTTTATTCTGAAGCGGTACGCGAATTCAAGCGGCGCTTTATTGCGACGGTGTTGGAAGAGAACAAGGGCAATCAGTGCCGCGCCGCTAGGCAGCTGGGGATGCATCGCAACACCCTCAGCCGCACCGTAGATGAGCTGAAGATTGATGTCCGCCAGTTCCGTGACGGGGGCAAGCGCCCTCCGCGCAGTACCCGCCCGCCCGCGTTCGAGAAGAAGATGGCGCGATAGCCCCCTTCGCGGTTCCAAGCAGAAAAAAGGCAGCCCCGAAAGGGCTGCCTTGATTTTTGCGGACTCGGATTGCTTACTGCGGCCTGCGAGCTGGGCGGTGATGCACCGGCTTCGGTGCCGGTTTCTCTCCCGCCTTCTTCAGCAGCGCGCCTTTTTCCATGGTCATCATGAAGGGTGAAGGAACGTAGGAAACCGGCGTGCCTTCGAAATCCAGAGTGTCGCCTCCCTTGGGCATCTTAGCTACAGGAATTACCCCTGTCATGGTGATGGTGATGTCGGCAACCTTCTGCTCGATGTCGTCTTCACTGGCAGAGATCGTCAACGCGCTTGCGGGGACGTCAGGCGGCGTCACCTCGGGTGTCGAAGCCGTCAGCACCGTGCCTTCCATCTGCAGCGGCACGCCTTTGATCACGTTCCACACCTTGTCCTGATCGTCTTGCGTTCCGGCGGAGAGCACCAGTTCCCACTCGCCAAAGCTGAGCTGCTTGATCTGGTCAGGCGTCTTGTCTTTCACCAGGTCATGGGCTTGCTCGGCTGGGGTTGGAGGAACGTACTTGCTAATCGTGAATGCAGCCGGGGGCAGCGGATTCGACTTTGCCTGAGCAATGACGTCAGTCCAGCCATCATCGGAACCGTGGTAGTTCTTGTAAACCTTCTGTCCGTAGGTCTGTATCTGGGCCTGCCCCGCTGGACTAGCCAGATTCACCGCCCGCGCGATGAAAAACAAACCGTTCACGCTGTCGGGCGGTTTCGGGGTCAGGTAGGCCATTGCCAGTGGGTACACATTCTGAATGTCGTTTGGATCAGCTTCCACCGCGGCTCGCAGATACTTCTGCGCGTTGTCGTAATCCTTGTTTTGCAGAGCGGCAAAACCTGCTCCGCCGTTAAAAATTACGACCGTTTGCTTCTTGAGGGTGTCCCAGTCGGTCTGCGCCATGGTGGCCGGTTTCTGGGCCGTATTCAGGCAATCCAGGCCTTGTTTGGAATACTGCGCCGTGTCGGCGACGCCCTGCTGACTCTGCGCCGCGGTCTGCGCCATGGACGCGCTTTGCCGGCTCAGGGAACTAAGCAAAGCCAGCGCCCGCAGGTTACAGGAATTTGCGACCAGCACGCGTTTCGCCGTATCCAAAACTTTGCCTTGATCTTGCTTCTGCAGGTATGCACCCATGAGCTGTTCCAGCGAAGTTTCCTTCATCACGCTGTTTGGATACTGCGTCACAAAAGCTTCGAGGGCGCTGATTTTGGCGCTGGGGTCGGTCTGTTGGACGGCCCCCACATAGGCGTTGTACTCAGCGGCATCCTTAATGGTCGGCGCCTGGTTATCGGCACTCGCGGGCGCCGCCGGGGTTTGGGCCTGAGTCGCAGTTTGTGCGGCAGTCGCGAAGGCAACTGCAAGCACAATCGCCAGTAGAGTTGTTTTCATTCCAATCGCTCCTTGGGTATTGGGAATCGAACTGCAGGAAACCGCTGCAACGCCGAATCTGTATATGAAAGGACTTCAGCGCGGTGCGCCCCCAGAGCATGGCCGGAGATACTCAGCACCCCTTCTACCGTCGCGGGCAGAGGTTTGGTTCCAGTGAGCGGGATTATATGGATGTGCTTCAATTTACGCAAGTTTGTTCGCACCAACGGCCTTTCTCATACACGCTTTAGATGCAAAACCTGGTACCGCCGTGATCCAATCCGGTTAAACTGCACTTCAGGAGCCACTTCCATGACCTCTCTAACCCCTCTTTCCGGGCAAGTTGCGGTGGTGACCGGCGCCGGACGCGGCATCGGTGCCGCCATCGCACGCAAACTCGCCCTGCTGGGAGCCACAGTTGTGCTGTGCGGCCGGACCCTCAAGCTCCTGGAGGCCACCGCGGCCAGCATCTCTGCCAACGGAGGCCAAGTCCAAGCCCTCGCATGCGACGTCACCGACCTGGGATCGGTGCAGGCGCTCGCGGCTGCCGTTGCGCAAAGATTCGGCCGGATCGACATTCTGGTTAACAATGCCGGCGTGGGCTCATTCGCGGCGCCTCTCCATGAAATGACACCGGAGGCATGGGAAAAGATTCTGAATACGAATCTGCGGGGCGTTTTTTACTGCGTGCGAAGTTTTGTGCCGATGATGATCAAGGCGGGGACCGGGCACATCGTAAACATTTCTTCTTTGGCCGGAAAGAATGCGCTGCCCAACGGGGCCGCCTATGCGGCTTCGAAATGGGGGCTGAACGGGTTGAGTTATTCGATTGCGGAAGAACTGCGCGAACACGGGATCCGAGTCTCCGTTGTTTGTCCCGGCTCGGTGGATACCGAATTGAGCCCGCACACCGGAAAAGACTCGAACAAGATGCTCAAGCCCGACGACGTCGCCCACGTGGTGGCGATGCTCGTAACCCAGGCGCCGCAGTCGTTCGCCAGCGAAGTCCTGCTGCGGCCAGCGCAGAAACCGTAAGGATTATTTCTTGAGGTTACTTCTTAAAGAGATCGTCGAAGGCTCGGCGGGCGTCGTCGCCGGGACGGGAAGTGGGGCCGGTCGAGGTTTGCTTCTCCACCCGCACGCTGACGGAATAAAACTTGCACTCGTTGCGCGTATCTTTCCTGGCGATTCTTTCTGTTATCGGCTGCATGCATTCGAAGCGGCTGGACGGGTCGAAGTAGGAGCACTGTTTGCAGGAGTGCAGTTCGAATCCGCACTTCGCACATCGCCCCACAGGCTCGGCGATTGCAGTCAGCAAGGTTCCGCACTGGGCGCAGCGGGAGACCGAGTGCGTCCCTGTCATCTGCACCGGGCGCGGGCCGAAAGTGTCTTTGCGGACAGGCTTCTCCGCCGAAGGCCTCTGGGAATCGCGTTCGCGTTTTTCTCCGCTGTCCTGATATCCGTGCTGGCGGTATTTAGCAGACAAGAGGTGGCCTCAAAATTTTGACCGGGGAAGAACGGCTGGAAACCAATATTCTCTCCCTTGCCGGGCCGGAGCACAAGCCCAGGGGCCTAAGCCTTCCGTAATTTTATTTACAAATAAACGGCATAAATCTGCATCACAACGGGAGTAAACTAAGTAATCCGGTGAACACCTCGGCTTATCCACGCGCCCTGATCATGGCACGTCGTGCCAGCGCGGTTCTCTGCCTTTTTCTGGTTCTCTTCATCGGATTTGTTGCCGCCGTTCACTCGCACCCGGACAATTCACGCGCGGATGAACGCGGGTGCTCGGTTTGCGCTCTGGCCCATGCCGGAGTCGCCCCGGTCGCGTTGAGTGCGCCGATTCCGGTTTTTGCGAGTTATACGCTCTACGTAATCCGCGCAGATTCCCCACGTTCCCTGCTCTTCGTTTCATCCCTCTACATTCGTCCTCCGCCAGTGGTTTAACGCCCCGACTCGAAAACAATCTGCATTGGTGCGTTTGAAAACCACTTTTATTGGAGGAAATCATGTTGGCTTCTTACAAGAAGTCGCTTCGTGCGGCTTTTCTGCTAATTTCTTATTTGGCGCTGGGCTTCGCGGCACACGCTCAGTCCTCCGGGAATTCAACCTCAGTCACGGGCGTTGTCCTTGATCCCACAGGCGCGGTTGTGCCTAATGTGACCGTCGAAATTCACAACCCTGTCAGCGGCTTTGACCGGACCACGGTCACCGACGCCACCGGAAGGTTCTCATTCCCCAACGTTCCATTCAATCCGTATCACCTGAGCGCTAACGGTGAAGGGTTTGCCGCCTATGCTCATGACATTGATGTTCGGTCACTGGTTCCGGTCAACCTCAGCATCAGCCTGAAACTTGGGGCCTCGGAATCCGTGACGGTTGAATCGGGTGGAGACCTAGTGGAGAACGATCCGATTGGCCATACCGACGTGGATCGTGGCTTATTCGACAAGATACCTCTCGAAAGCCAGTCTTCGTCGGTAAGTTCCCTGGTCACGCTTGCGTCGCCGGGAGTCGCGGCCGATTCGAATGGCCTGTTTCACGGACTTGGCGATCACGCGTCAAACTCCTTCTCAGTCGATGGGCAGCCCATTACCGATCAGCAAAGCAAAATATTTTCGAACCAGATTCCCGTCGATTCGATCGCGTCGCTGGAGGTCATCCCGGGCGCACCACCTGCGGAATTCGGAGGCAAGACAAGTCTTGTGATTGTAGCGACGACGCGTTCGGGGCAGGGCGTTACCACACCGCACGGCAGCGTCAACGCCTCGTATGGCTCGTTTGGCTCGTCCAATCTCGGTTTCGACCTGGCTTACGGAGGCACAAAGTGGGGGAACTTTATATCGGCGAACGGGCTTAACAGCGGCCGGTTTCTTGACCCGCCGGAATTCGTCGTGTTCCACGCCAAGGGCAACGAACAGAATATCTTTGACCGCGTTGACTATCAACTTTCAACCGCGGATTCTCTTCACGTGAACTTAGGCTTAACCCGCTCATGGTTCCAGACGCCCAACTCGTTTGACACTCAAGATGCCACCGCCTGGTCTGCTACAGGGGGACTCGACCCCAACGGCCATGTTGTAGGCCCCTCGGACCAGCGCTCGAAAATACAGACCTTCAATATCGCGCCGTCATGGACGCACCTACTCAACCCGACTACTGTCCTCACTCTGGGTGCTTTCGTGCGCCGGGATGCCTTTAACTATTATGCGAGCGCGAACCCTTTTGCGGATCTCGGGCCCATTCAGAACTCCACCGTCGCGCAAAATCGAACGCTCGCCAATGTCGGTCTTCGTTCCGATGTGTCGTATGTGAAAGGGATTCACAACCTGAAAGTGGGCACCACCTATCAACATACCTTCCTCACCGAGAATTTCGGCCTCGGTATAGTCAACCCAGTTCTCAACGCGCCATGTTTGGATGCGTCCGGAAATCCGGTCGCTGGTTTCAATGATCCGTCCCAGTGCGCGGGGGCCGGTTTACAGCCAAACACAGCATCGAATCCCAACGCAGCGAGTCCCTTCGTACCACTTCTAGGCTGCTACGATTTGACCAGAGCTGCTCCGTCATCGAACGACAACTGCGCCAGTTCAAGCAGCACTTCCTATCCATTTCACGGACATACGGACGTGAAGGAGCTTGCCCTCTACGTCGAAGATTCAATTACAAAAGGTTCCTGGGCCTTCAATCTCGGATTACGAGGCGATTTTTACAATGGGCTTACCACCCATAAAGAAGCCGAGCCACGCCTCGGCATCGCATACAACATCAAGAAGACGAACACCGTGCTTCGCGCTTCCTATGCCCGAACTCTTGAAACTCCGTTCAACGAAAATCTGATCGTTTCAAGCAATGGTTGCCAGTCCGCCGTACTCTCCACGCTTATTCCATGTGTAAATGCACCACTTCAACCTGGCTTTCGCAATGATTTCCACGCCGGTCTGCAGCAGGCGTTCGGACGCTACGTAGTCGTGAGTGGAGATTACATTTGGAAGTACACGCACACCGGCTACGATTTCAGCATTCTGGCTTCGACTCCTATCTTCTTCCCGATTGGATGGCACAATTCCAAGATTCCTGGATATGCGGTGCGTGTGAGCGTGCCCGAGGTCCATGGATTCTCTGCCTTGGTAGTATTCTCCAGTGTTGCCGCGCGCTTCTTCCCACCTCAAACGAGCGGCTTGGGGGTTACCGTAGGCCAAAGTGGGACACCATTCCGTATAGATCATGACGAAAAATTCAACCAGACAACACATCTGCAATACCAGCCCTGGAAAAAGGGGCCGTGGGTTGGATTCAACTGGCGCTATGACAGCGGCCTGGTTGCGGGTTCGGTACCGTTCGCTACGGACACAACAACGCCTGTAGATCTGACGGTTCTCACTGCGGACCAACAGCTGCAGGCCGGATTGTTCTGCGGGAGCCAGCACCCGACCCTCTCTACACCTCTGACTACTTGCGCTCCCTCGCAGTATGGTTCGAATCTAGTGAAGATACCCGCGCCTGGGACCCAAGACCCCGACCACAATCCCCAGCGCATCGCCCCACGCAGCCTCTTCGACCTCTCGGTGGGTGACGACAACCTCCTCCACGGTGACAAATACAAGTGG